>OHSL01000364.1_pt1 | contig 25117 bp, 17 predicted proteins | sample 1578741 | NCBI WGS metagenome assembly OHSL01 (sample SAMEA3879512, study PRJEB24766) | human gut metagenome | biome: human-associated habitat; feature: feces | place: USA | collected 1985/1987 | reverse complement strand
GGGCTTTGAATGCCGAGATTGGTATTTTATCTTATCTTCACTTTTGCATTCAAGCACTACGGAGAGGAAACGGGAATGGCCGCTGCCTTTTCCGGGAAAGAGGCCACTGCAAACTATATCTGTGCTTATGTGCGCGGGGTACTGCGGGGCGGTTTTCTACATACCACCAGCGAGCGGGGCGAGGGCTATATCGCCTATAAGCTGCCGAAGGAGAAGATGGGCCTCAAGACCATGTGGCCCATCGCCTGCGGAATGCTGCACAACTCCACCCTGAAGCGCCTTCTGCAATTTGGTATTGCCATCAAGCGGGGCGGGGCCTCCCTGTAAGACCGCATGGACAAGGAAAAGAAACCCTACATCTTCGTTGGACTTGTCTGTGTTCGGGAGCAGTATCAGGGGCAGGGCTATATGCGAAAGGTGCTGGACCTTGCCTTTGCCGAGGGCGACCGGCTGGTCGTGCCGGTGATCCTGGAAACGGATGCAAAAAGCAAGTGCGACAAATATGTGCATCTGGGTATGGAACTTGCCGGGACGCATGATCTTGGCACATATGGCAAGTTGTATGACCTGATTCAGTACCCGGAGCCGACCAAAGCAAACGAGACAGTGTGAGGAGAGGCGGCGCAATGAAGAAAGAAGAAACGAAACTGTTTATCCGCTGGTGCATACGATAAAACCAAAGGGAGTTCTGCCCGGACCTTCGTCCGTGACGGAACTCCCTTTTTTAGCTTTATAGAAAAACCATAAGTTATCTGCCACGCTCAGCGGAGCAAAAACCACACGCCCAGCAGAATCGCAAGGAAGATCAGGTTGGACAGGGTGAACAGCCCAAAATACTGCTTCTTCCCCTGTGGCAGCTCCCGTGCAATCTGCCGGTAGGAAATAAGACTGGCCATGGATGCGATCAAAGTGCCAAGACCTCCCAGATTGGTGCCGATGATGAGGGCTTGTGTCTCTGCCGTGAACCCGGATAGCAGCAGGGCGGCGGGAACATTACTGGTGACCTGCGAAGCAAGAACCGCCACCAGCACTTCCCGGCCGGTCAGAAACTCCTGCAGCCAGCCGGAAAAGGCCGGAATGCGCCCCAGATTGCCAATGAAGATGAAAAAAGCCACAAAGGTCAAAAGCAGGGAATAGTCCACTGCCCGTAAGGTGTGCGGGTCTGCAAAAAGAACGCAGACGAGTACAGCGGCAAAGGCAATGCCATAGGGCAGCACCCGGATCACGGACAGCAGGCAAACGGCAAACAGAACCAGATACAGCAGGATGATCTTCTGATCTCCCTGAGATGCAGAAGAAGAAACAAGCTCATCCACGGAGAGGGCGGCAGAGGCTTTCCGGCAGACCAACGCTGCCCAAGCCAGCAGCAGGAGCAGAGAGACCAGTGTGTAGGGCAGCATAAGTAGCACAAATCCCCCGATGCTCATGCCGCTTTTTCCGTAAAGATAGAGGTTCTGCGGGTTGCCGATGGGGGTCAGCATACTGCCAAGGTTTGCCGCAATGGTTTGCATACAGACCACCGGGATCAGAAGGGAACGGCGGACATCCGCTCCCAAGCGACTCAGGACCACGAACGTAAAGGGAACGAAGGTCAGCAGGGAAACATCGTTGGTGATGAACATGCTTCCGAAAAAGCACAGCCCGACCAGTAGCAGCGTCAGCTGAAAGGTGCTGTGGGTGCGAGACAGCAATGCCCGTCCCAGGCTATCAAAAAAGCCCTGCCGCCGCAGCCCGGCCATGACCGTCATCAGGGAAAACAGGATCGCCAGCGTGCGCAGGTCGATGTAGCCGAGATACTGCGCATCCGGCGGAACAAAGAAGGAGGAGACAACGGCCAGCACAGCGGCTGCGGTGAGGACCGTTTCCTGCTGAATGAATTGTTTGAGTAGTTTCATAGAGACACATCCTTGTAGTTGTAAAGGCTGCCCTGCTACGGTGCCGGACGGCCTTTTTCCGTATTTCAGAGCAACAGCTCAAACAACCCGATCATCAGCGGCATGGTCAGGATGGAAAGCAGCGTGCTCAGGACATAGATCGCGCTGGAATGAGAAGCATCCCGGTCATAGAGCTGTGCCATGGAGGTGACTGTTGCACAGGCGGGGGTAATGGCAGAAAGGTAGACCGTCATCAGGATGGACTTGCCGTCCGGGACCCAGTGGGAGGCTTGAACTGCCCAAAGCAGCAGAACGATGACCAGCGGAACACCCAGCAGACGCAGAAACACAGGCAGATAGTTGCGCGGGGTGCAGAAAACCTTTTTCAGGGGGACTTCCGCAATGGCCATGCCTGCCAGCAGCATTCCCATGGGGCCAATCATATTGCCGACACTGCTCAGTGTGCTGGTGATTGGGGTAGGCAGCGAGATGTGCAGCAGGTACAGCAGAGCACCGGCTGCAATGGCGATCAGATTGACATTGGTAAGGAGCTTGCGCCATTCCAGCCGGGCAGACTCCTGCAGGCAGGCACTGGCATGGGTCCAGAGCAGCACCAGCTGTACAATGACAAAGGCGCAGGAGTAGACAACATATTCCTCCCCCAGCAGGGCCTGCACGATGGGAATGACCAGCGCGGCGGCATTGCTGTAAATGATATTGACCTGCTCCACGGCGTCCAGCTTGAGAGCTTTGCGGAACAGCGCATTCAGAAGCAGAAATACAACGTGCATTCCAACGGCGATGCCCATGGAATAAAGCAGCCCGGTGCGGATCTCCGGTGTATCCTTGATCTGAAAGGCGTTCAGAACGACACAGGGCATGACCAGATAGACAAAGACCACAGACAGCACCTTACTGTCCGATGCCTTCAACAAGCCGGTTTTTACAACGGCATATCCCATCAGCAGAATCAGAAATAGCTGCGCGATCTGCTGCATCAATAAAAGGCTGATTTGCATTTGGATCTCCTCTTTTGCAATTCGTTTTTGCAGCACCATCCTACTCCATTGGCGGGACATCGTCAAGAGAAAACAGAAAAAATGCGATCAGAATAAGAGAAAAACGGATGGCTCCGCAGAACCATCCGATAAAACTGGTATCATCAGTCTTTCCGATACTTATACGCACCCTCAATGGCGTGGATCAGCTCCACGATCAGAGATTCGTACCGCCTGCCAATCACTGTAAACAATTCCGTAAATTAAGCTATGGCCGTTTCTATCGCTTCGATGCGTGAACCGCTATCTCCGCTACTACCTGCTGGAAGCCGCCAACTCCGTGAGAAGATGCGACTCCGAGTTTCGGCGTTACTATGACCTCAAATTCAAAGAGGTCAACAAGTGCAAAGCACGGAATGAGATCCAGGAGCTGATTCGGGCACAGAAAAATGTGGAACGTTTTTTTGCAGAGGAAAAGGACACCACCGAGAAAATCCTGACCTGCTAAATGAATATCGCCGAGGATTCTTCCCATGTTGGGAGGTATCTTCGGCGGCTTTTTGTCAAGCACTAATAATAGAAAACTAGTAGCCTTTACAAGCAAAATCTCTTGAAACGCATCCGCGATAATGTTACAATCATGCTATATAATGGTATAGATTCAAAAAAGCTGTTGACAGCATAACGAGAATGATCTCGCAATGACCTTTCTGAAACCAGTGGAATGAAAATGAAACCGGAATGAGCCGTCTGGGGCGGAGAAAGATTGGAAAAGTGGAGAGCAAGATCGGTGTTGGTTCCACATTTACTGTGACCATTCCCTGCCGCATTGCATCAAAGGATGAAGCACAGGTAAAACGAGATACCACTATGACGGCACAATGCCACGGAAGAATTAAGAAAGGATGCGCAGGGGACTATGACGATCCAGGAATGCTATAAGAAAATGGGTGCAGACTATGAGGATGTGCTCAAGCGGTTGTACAGTGAGGGGATGATCCGTAAATTTGCCAGAATGTTTTTGGACGATGACAGTTATCCAAAGCTGGAGCGGTCATTAAAGGAAGAAAATGTAGAGAAAGCATTCCGTGCGGCACACACGCTCAAGGGGGTATGCCAGAACCTTGGCTTTACCAATCTCTATCAGCCCACCTATGAGCTGACCGAGGTGCTGCGTGCGGGTACCCTGGAAGGCTCAAAGGAATGGTTTGACCGTGTGACAGAACAATACAACATCACGATAGATGCTATCCGTGCGGTGCAGTAACGCAGGCTGCCCCCACAGTTTTCCGCCCACCATGTGCGTTGATACAGAAAGCCGAAGCAGCTAGCCGCAAAATGGCAGCTGCCGGATATCATCACCTGCTGCCGCTTCTCGCTGCACGATGCGGCTCCCTTGCCCACCGATTACGCAAGCTTTGTTGCGGCCTGTCAGGCATCAAAAATAAAGCACCCACAGCAAGCTGCTCACCGGAGGTCTAAAACCTCTGCGGCGCTTGCTGTGGGTGCTTTTCGCTGTTTATTTCAGTACGTCTGTAAGGACCTGCAGCAGGTGCGGAATATCCAACGGCTTTGCAATGTGACCGTCCATCCCGGCTTTCAGTGCATTCTGACGGTCTTCCTCAAAGGCATTTGCCGTCATTGCAAAAATGGGGATGCCAGCCTTTGCAGCATCCGGCAGGGCACGGATCTGCCGCGTTGCCTCGTAGCCGTCCATCCTGGGCATCTGGATGTCCATTAAGATCAGGTCGTACTGCCCGGGGGCCGCCTGCTTCATCTTCTGGACGGCGATCTCACCATCCTCGGCAGTGTCCACCACAAAACCCGCTTCCTTCAAGATCTCCTGCGCAAGCTCACGGTTCAGCGCGTTGTCCTCCACCAGCAAAAGTTTCTTTCCCTTGAGATCGGCGGCATTTAGCTGCGTTGGTTTGCGGGCAGGCTCTGCACAGAACGGTTCTGCCAACACTCTGCGCAGCTCGGAAAGGAACAGCGGCTTTTCGCAGAAAGCGTCCACTCCGGCCGCATCCCGATCTTGGACAGCATGGTGCTGACGCTCAGGCAGGTGTCGGTATCGTCGTCCGCCACCAGTGCCCGCAGCCCTTCCAGCTGCGGGAGCTGCCTGGGCTCTATCTTTTGTCCGCTGAGTGCGAAGCAGAGATCCACGATGAACTCGCTGCCCTTGCCCGGCTCGCTTTCAATGGCGATGGTGCCGCCCATCAGGTCCACAATGTTCTTGGTGATGGACATGCCCAGGCCGGTGCCCTGAATGCCGCTGACGGTGGAGTTTTCCTCACGGGTGAACTCCTCAAAGATGTGCTTCTGAAATTCCTCGCTCATGCCGATGCCATTGTCCTTGATGCGGAACTCATAGCAGGCCCGGCCCTTGGGCGCACCGTTTTTCTCGGAAATGCGGATGCTGATCATGCCGCCTGTGGGAGTGAACTTGATGGCGTTGGACAAAATGTTCAGCAGGATCTGGTTCAGCCGCAGCGGGTCGGTGATGATATCCTCGTTCTCCACATCCATGGTATCGATGAAAAGCGACAGCCGTTTTGCCGAAACATTGGGCTGGATGATGGAGCGCACATCGTGGACGAGATCCGGCAGATGCACCGCTTTTTCTTCAATTTTTACTTTTCCGCTCTCGATGCGGCTCATATCCAGCACATCATTGATGAGGGAAAGCAGGTGTTGGCTGGAGGTGGAGATCTTTTTCAGGTAGTCCAGCACCTGTTCCTTATTGTCGATATGGGTCGCAGCCAGCGAGGTGAAGCCAATGATGGCATTCATGGGGGTGCGGATATCGTGGCTCATATTGAACAGGAACTCCCGCTTGGCACGGTTTGCCGCCCCCTCGTGCTGGAGCGCGATCTCCAGCTTGCGGTTCTGTTCCTCCAGCTGGGCCTGATACTTTTTCTTCTGTTCTTCTTTCTGCTGTTCCATCTCCTGCACAGAACGGCGGCGCAGTACCTGAAGGATCATTACAAGCAGGATGTAACCGACCAGCGCCATCAGGATCAACGGAAGTGATTCACGAAAGACCGATCCTTCATCTGTATACGCATAGAGATCAAAGGATCTTCCATGACAGTACATTCCAAAATAGCAGCCGGAGCCGTTCCAATCATGGGTATGGGTCAGCGTTTCGGCGGTTCCGACTTTGCGGATCTCCTGTACCAGCGGGCTGTCCGTAACATCCTGCCCGATCAACTCTGGGCGGTTGGAGGCAATGACCTGATTGTTCTGCACGATGAACAATGTGCCGCTGGTTTCTACCGAGTAGCCGTCCAGTACGCTCTGGATGGACAAAGCCGTTCCTTCTATAAATTCTGCCGGGGTATAGCGGTAGGCAAGCAGGATCACATCTTTGCCTTTTGCCCTGTGTGCCGCAACATCCACAGCAGACCCATCTTCCAGCAGGACCCGCTTGAGGTAGGTCTTTTGCGGGTGAGAAGAAACGTCCAGAACGGTATCATTTTTGAGCTGCTCTCCAAACCGGGCATAGCCGATGCCGTTTGTTGTGGATTCGCACAGAAGCGTACCGTCCGGGGCCAGAACCGAGATCCCTGTGAGCCAGAGCTTCTCCGTTTGCTTTTTCAGGCACTGCGGATCGGAGAGGTCCAGCGCAGGGTCCTGTGCCAGCTGATGTACCGATACCGCCGTGCGGCGGAGCGCTTTGGCAGCAACGATATCGTTGTACTTTTCAAAGCTGGTGGACTGCGATTTGACAAAATCAAGGGTCTGGCAGAAACGTTCCTCCGCTGTGCGCAGTGCCCGCCAATCCGAGAGAAAAACGATGCCGGTCATAAAAAGCACACCGACGATCAGATAGATCCCCCATCTCCCTGCATCTGAAAGGGTTCTGTTTTTATGCGCCAATGGTGTCCACCTCCAGATACTGCGAAGCATTTTCAAGGTATCGGCCAATGATCCGCTCTAGCGTGCCGTCTGTGCGCATCTGCGCAAGAACCGCGTTCAGCTGGGTGTCCAGCCCGCGGCTGTCGTTTTTGGCAAAGGCGATGCCCAGCCCGGTGACCAGCAGCGGTTCTTCGAGGATACGGAACTCCACGGAATGGTCCTTCATGTATTGCAGGATGCCTGTCTCATGGGCAGCGATGGCATCCACATAGCCGCAGGCCATCATCGCGTACTGCACGTTGCGGTCTTCGATGCTGAACACCTCCACCGTCTGCGGGATCCGCGGATCGGAGCCGCTGAGAAAAAGTTCCTCCGGCTTGCCGGTGCTCTGCACGGCGATGGTCTTTCCGGCAAGGTCGCTGAGTGTCCGGATGCTGCTGTCGGCATCCACAGCAGCCACCTGACGGCTCACCATGTAGGGGCCCGCCCAGCGGTAGATCTCCTCGCGTCCATCCATGGAAAAGCAGCCCCAGATGCAGTCGATGGCACCGCTTTCCACCAGATTTGTTTTTTGCTCCCACTCGATCGATTCAAACCGGGCAGCATATCCCATGCGGCGGAATGCTTCGGTGGCAATCTCCACGTCGATCCCGGCGGGAACACCGTCATTGTTCAGATAGATATAGGGCGGGTAAGTATCGCTCCCCACAATGATCTGCGGAAGACCGCTCTCCTTCGCGTCCGTTCCGCCGCAGGAAGTCAGACTGCCAACAGCAGCCGATGCCGCCAGCAGCGTGCAGCCGTGCAGAAATGCACGGCGTGAGATTCTGTGTTTCATTCGGGCTTTTTTATTCTCCTGTTTTTATTGCATCCGCTGTTCAGTTGTGCTGCTGTAATTCTTCTTTCAGGTCGGACTGGATATTCGTCAGACATTGCAGCAGCAGCGGGTTGAACGCTCCACACTCGCCGTTCAGGATCATCTGCATGGCTTTTTCGTGGGAAAAGGCTTTTTTGTAGCATCGTTCGCTGGTCAGTGCATCGTATACGTCGGCCAGCGAGACCAGTTGTGCGCTGATGGGGATCTCGTCGCCCTTCAGTCCATCCGGGTAGCCGCGCCCATCCCAGCGTTCGTGATGCCAGCGGGCGATCTCGTAGGCCGTTTGCAGCAGCGGCTGCTCGGAAAAATTATCCAGATCGTACAGTATCTGGGCTCCCAGCATACTGTGGGTCTTGATGACCTCAAATTCCTCCGGGGTCAGTTTGCCAGGTTTGTTGAGAATTTTTTCATCAATGCCGATCTTGCCGATGTCGTGCAGGGCAGAGGCCAGCGGGATCATATCCTGCTGTTCCGCAGTAATAGAGTATCTGCTGCTGATTTCCAGCAGACGGTGGAGCAGCATTTCTGTGATGATGCGGATATGCCGCACATGGAGACCGCTTTCGCCGTTGCGGAATTCTACGATATGGCTCAGTACACCTACCAACATATCCGTATTGTTTTCACGGGCACGGATCTGGTCTGACACCATCTGCACCAGCCGCCGCTGCTTGGCGTACAGCTTGATGGTGTTGGTCACGCGGCGGTAGACGATGCGAGCATCGAAGGGGCGGTTGACGTAATCGCTGGCCCCCAGCTCATAGGAGCGCCGGATCGCGTCGTCGGAGTCGTCGCTGGAGATCATGATGACCGGGATGTCCTCGATGGTGTGGTTGGCATTCATGGCTTTCAGCACTTCAAAGCCGTCCATAACGGGCATGTTGATGTCCAGCAGCACCAGTGCGATGCTTCCGGCTTCTGCCCGCAATTTTTCCAGGCATTCCTGTCCATTCTCTGCCTCCAGAATATGGTAGCCGTCTCCTAAGATCTCTGCCAGGATCATGCGGTTCATTTTGGAGTCGTCCACAAGCAGGATCTGGGATTTTTCCTGCAAAAGCTTTTCCGGTGCGGCCAGGCTGCACCCCGGAACCTCCACCGTGACAGCATTCTTGCGGCACTTTGCCTGATACATCAGCCGGTCTGCCTGGCGAACCGCATTCTCCATCGGGTCGGTGATGGCCTGTATCGTTCCGCCGATGCTCAGCGAGAGGCGGAAATGCGAATAGCCGGGTACGGATGCCATCTGTGCAGCCGTGCGGATCTGTTCCAGTTTGGTCTGCAAAATATCTCCCGGAATGCCGGGTAAGACCAGCAGAAATTCGTCTCCGCCATAGCGGATGAGCAGGTCCGACTCCCGGATGCAGGAGCGGATGGCATTTGCCGCTGTTTCCAGTGCCATATCTCCGGCGTAATGTCCATAGGTGTCGTTGCAGATTTTGAAATCGTCCACATCTATCAGCGCGATGCCTGCGGGGCCGACGATACGGGATGCGATATCCTCATAGTAGCGGCGGTTGTATGTGCCAGTCAAGGCATCGTGGTAAAGTTTTGCACGGTAGCTCTCTGTTGTTTCTTGAAGCTTTTCCTCGGTTTCGGCCTGCATCTTTTCCATGTTGGAGCGCTCGAACTGCCTTTGCAGGTGACCGATCAGCAGAATGTTCGCAGCGATACCAAGGCCGATCACGATGAGCTTTTGAAGGTTCAAAGAGGTGTAAAGAAAAAAGCTGTGGTCGGTAGAAAAGAAAAACGCGGAGTATAGGAATGCAATGAGGCCGCTTACGATTCCTGCTGCATAGCCGTATTTCACGAGCACAGCAGAAAGAACAACAAAAAGCAGGATATTTGGATTTGGAATATGATAATTCCAGACGATCAGGCAGGCGCTCAATTGGGCAAGTGCCGATAGCAACATAGGCTGAATTTTATTTGGCTGTTGTTCCATACGCAATACCATCCAATCCTTTGATTCATCATGATTGCTCTCTCACAAAAAAGAACTGGGCCGCAAATGGGCGGCCCTGCTAGGTCGTGGGTGTCGGTCATCTGCGAAAACGCGCTAGTCCGCTATTTATTGTCGGGGGGATAACGCGGAAGCGCTTCACCGTCTGTTCCAGCGCAGCGATATCCACAGGCTTGGACAGATGCTCGTCCATGCCGGCCTCCTTGCTCTTTTTCACATCCGCAAGGAAGGCGTTTGCGGTCAACGCTTGCGGCCTGTCCGCACTGGATCTTGTTCGGATTCTCCTATAAAAGTAGTGACATTATATTCTAGCATTCTGTTAAAACCGTTTCAAGCTTATTTTGAATTTCTTGCGATAATTCAGATGCGTTTAAACCTCTAAAAAATGCGATTTGAGCAAAAAAACGGATGGCTCCGCAGAACCATCCGCTAAAACTGGTATCATCAGTCTTTCCGATACTTATATGCACCCTCAATGGCGTGGATCAGATGATAACGGAACCGAGCCTGTTGGGGCAAGTCCCTTTCTGCTCGTCCGGTTTCCCAAAAGCCAGCGGGGGCTTTTCGGCTTAAGCAAGGATCCCGGTGGACTGTAAAAACAGCACCAGCATCATCACCGGAGCAACGTATCGGATCATCACCCGGTAGAGTTTCTTGCGGCGGAAGGTCTCGCCGTTGCGCTGCATCTCGTCAATGACGTAATCCGGTGTCATGACCCAGCCAATCAGGATGGTGGACAGCAGGGCAATGAAAGGCATCATAACACTGTTGCTGACATAGTCCATGATATCCAACAGCTGACCCACCGATCCGTTGGGGAGCTGTACTTCAAAATAGAAGATGCTGTAACCCAGCGCAATGATGGCGGAAGCGGCCAGATAGATGACCGCCAGCACAAGCACCGTCTTTTTGCGGCCCGAGTGGAAGATCTCCATGCAGTTGGCGGTGATGGATTCCAGCACCGAGATGCAGGAGGTCAGGGTGGCAAAAATGGCAGTGACAAAGAACAGGATGCCAACGAACACGCCCGCCTTGCCCATGGCGTTGAATACCTTGGGCAGCGAGACGAACATCAGGCTGGGGCCTGCGCTCATGCCCTCGGTGCCAGAGAAAACATACACGGAGGGGATGATCATGGCACCGGCCAGCAGGGCTACGCCGGTATCGAAGATCTCGATCTGATTCACCGCTTTGTTCAGGTCTACGTCCGGTTTGACGTAGGAACCGTAGGTGATCATAATGCCCATGGACACGCTGAGGGAGAAGAACAGCTGGCTCATGGCATCCAGCAAAATCTGCAAAAAGCGGCTGACGGTCAGCCCTTCCATGTGCGGGGTCAGGTAGTAGCGCAGACCCTCCAGACCGGTGCGCATCTGGCCGGAAGCGTCCTCGTGGCGCAGGGTGAGGGCGTAGCCCGCAATCACCACCACCAGTACCAGCAGAATGGGCATCATGTAGCGGGACACCCGCTCAATGCCTCCCTCCACGCCGTTGTACACGATGAAAGCAGTCACGCCCATAAACAGCAGAGCAAACACCACAGGGGAGACCGGCGAGGTGATGAAGCTGGTAAAATAACCGTCCTCAGCAGCGGCAGCAGACTGTCCGGTCAGGTAGACAGCCGCATATTTCGTGATCCACCCACCGATGACGGCATAGTAGGTCATAATCAGAACTGGCACCAGAAAGGTCAGGATGCCGAGGAATTTCCACTTGGGGCGCATCGTCTCGTAGGCGCGGATGGCACTCTGCTTGGTGCGGCGGCCAATGGCGATATCCGAGGTGAGCAGCGTGAAACCGAAGGTCAGCACCAGCACCAGATACACCAGCAAAAACAAACCGCCGCCATCTTTTGCGGCAAGGTACGGGAACCGCCACAGGTTGCCGACACCAACCGCACTTCCGGCGGCAGCAAGGACAAATCCGATTTGTCCGGAGAAACTGCTTGCTTTCTTTTCCATGATTCTGAAACTCCTATCCATATTTCCTATTGTAATATAGTATAACATGAAGTATCATATCAGTAAACCGAATAAAATTACTGCGACCTATAAATTTTACTTATGGAGTATTTGAGATGCGGGAACAGAAAGACCGATACGAGATATTCTTGAAAGTGTGCGAAACGGGCAGCTTTTCCAAAGCAGCGGAGGCACTGAACTATACCCAATCCGGCATCAGCCAGATGATAGCGGGGTTGGAAGAAGAACTGGGCGTGAAGCTGTTCGCCCGCATCAACCGGGGCGTGACACTGACCGACAACGGGACACGTCTTTTGCCCTACGTCCGGGAACTGGCCAACCAGAAGAACCGGCTGCGGCAGGCTGCGTTCAATATCAACCACAAGGTGGAGGGCAAGCTGCGGGTGGGCAGCTTTTCCAGCATCACAACGCTCTGGATGCCGGAAGTGGTGCATTATTTCAAGGAGAACTACCCGAAGGTGAGTATAGAGATCCTGGACGGCAACTATGATGAGATCCGGGAATGGATCATCCATGGGCAGGTGGATTGCGGTTTTCTCTCATCCATTGTGGCAGACGACCTGAAATTCTACCCGCTCTGGGACGACCCGTTGTGTGCCGTGTTCCCGGAGGGGCATCCACTGGCTGCACAACCCAGCGTAACGCTGTCGCAGCTGTTTCAGTATCCGCTCATCATTGAAACGCCCGGCTGTGATAATGACATCCAGCACCTGATGCTCAAATGCCCGGTGAAGCCGAATATTTCTTACAGCTTCCGGGACGATACCCTCATCATGGCGTTCGTGCGCAGCGGGCTGGGCGTGACCATCTCACAGGAGCTGGTGATGCAGGCATTTGGCTGCCCCGGTGTGGTGTCCCGTCCGCTGGAGCCTGCCTGTTGCCGGACATTGGGACTGGCGTTTTCCAAGACGGCAAGCTCGGTGGTGAGCCGGACACTGCTGGATTATTTGCAAAATAAAATGGTGTAAGTGAAATGCGGACGAAATTATGATAAAATAAAACAAAACGACAATCGAAAAAGGGGAAAAGCAAAATGGAAAGCATGGCAAAACAGTACTTAGAACAGATCAGCCGTGATTTACAGGATCAGAGGGCGGCTCTATTTGTAGGGGCAGGGTTCAGCCGGAACGCCGACAAGGTGACCAGTGATGTACCGGATATACCGCTGTGGGGAGACCTAAAGCGGAAATTTCAGGAAAAGCTGGGTAGCACAGACGAGTCCGACCCACTAGTGCTGGCAGAGAGCGTTGAACTGGTATATGACCGCAATGAGCTGGACCGACTGCTTCTGGACAGCTTGAGGGATGCCGATTACCGCCCCTCGCCACTGTACGAAAAGTTACTGCGTCTGCCATGGACCGATGTTTTTACTACCAATTATGACACTCTACTGGAGCGGGCCGGGGAGAAGTTGACTGAAAAGACATTTCAGATCATCACCAACAAGAATGATCTTATCGGCAGTTCCGGTAAAACACGGCTGATAAAGTTGCATGGCTCCTTTCCATCCCAGCGACCCTTCATTATTACCGCTGAGGATTACCGCACCTATCCCCAGAAATTTGCTCCATTTGTCAACACGGTGCAGCAGTCTTTGCTTGAAAACACCCTCTGCATGATAGGCTTTTCTGGCGATGACCCGAATTTCAATAGCTGGGTTGGTTGGATTAGAGATAATCTCGGAGAGGACAATGCCCCTGCTATCTATCTTTTGAACTTCAAGCCGGTGTCGGATGCTCGGAAGCAGTGGCTTCATCGGAGAAAGATTATTGCCATCGACCTGTCAGAACTCTTTCCGGAATACAAAGAGGATCCCTATGCACTCTATGAAAAAGTTCTGGATCAACTTTGGGAGCAGTATAGCTCTTCCCGGGAGACCGGACAGTTCTGGCCTATCCAAAGTCTTTACCAAGGCAATGGGCTGATGTCCTTGAAAGATGCTCTGCCTATCCTGCGGAAAAATCGGGAAAACTGCCCCAAAGTGCTGACCCTCTCGGCCAGGAACCGAGAGGAACTGGACATGGTTTTATCCGATGCAGAGCGGGTGCTTGGGGCACATTGCCGACAGGAAAACCCTGACCCAGCGGAAGAACTGTACTATTTATATGAGTACAATGCACTCCACGAAAAATCGATGCTGACCTTGTTTGCCTCGGAGAGAAAGCTCTATGCGCAGGTTCTTGCCCGGCACACAGCAGAGAAAAGCCCGGAAAAATGCGATATCCTCTTCACCCTTCTCCGGACAGCTCGGGAGGAAGGCGACATTGACGGATGGAACACACAGTATGAAGAACTTTGTGCCTTGAACTCCCGCCTGACTTCAGAGCAGAAAGACCGATTGCAATGGGAAAATTGTCTATTTCGACTCTCCCGATATGAGTTCTGCATGTTGAAAGAGGGGCTGAGAAACTGGCCGGTCTCCCCAGATCGCACCCTTTGGGCTCTGCGCAAGGCTGGACTTTGCGCAGAAGTAGGAGACTATGAACAGGCGGAAAATCTTTTGCAGGAAGCTTTGCAAAATCTGCGGCATCGGCTGGCTCGTCAGACTAGGCCGGACCGTTATCTGCTCTCGCTGGAAAGCCCCATGATGCGGCTCCAAAGTTTCATCGATCAGGCGGCATGTCGGGGTGGCTGGGAAGAAAAGCCGTCCAAGACAGATTGGACCGCTGCAATCTTCGTGGATGAGCGACACCGAGCCCGCCACAAAGAGTATGAGGTGGATTGGGACGAACTGAATCGGTCCTTCTGCTCCCGGATGGAAAACAAATGGGTGCCTTTCCAGACGCAACAGAAAAAAGCTACTTTTGATTTTGGAGTGGTGCAGTCCTCACTTCATTTTGGTACAGATACCGAGCGGATGGAAGCATTTCGGTTTCTCCGTTTCCGGGAGGAGACTGGCATCCCGTTCCAACTTGGAAAAACCGATGGTAATGTGAAAGCGGCGTGTGGTGCAGCACAGCGGATTGCTCTGTATTACCCGGAGTGGGCCATTCTTACTGCAGTCCGGGCAAAAGCGAATGAAGATCAGCTTTCGGCCATCCTGCCCCGGAGCGTGCTGAGCGTCTGGACTCAGGAGGACACGGACAAAGCCTGTGATTTTTACATGGGAGCAGTCCAGCGCACCGAAGAGAAACTGCTGGGAGTCAAACAGTTCTGGGATTCCACTTTTGCGTCCCGAACGGCAACGGTTCTGCCGATAGTGCTGTCGGAACTGTGCTGCAAATGCTCCGAGAAAACGATGCCTCATCTGCTGGGCTTTTTGGAAAAACTTTACTGTTCTCCCCAAAAGATGCACTATATGCAGGCAAAGCTGTTGATGAAGAGACTTTTGCGTTTTTATCCAAAACAGCTTCGATCGGAACTGTTGCAAACACTGCTGACCTTTCCTCTGCCCGATGTGGAAAGGGTTAGGATAGACCAGGATTTGCCCGACCCCTTCAATGCGCTTGAAACCCCTTCCAGTGGATATGATGTCAGCACAGAGACTGCTTACCCGGAGATTGAAAAATTGTTCGGGCTACTGAGTACCGATAAGCGGACCAGTGCTCTGGAACGGCTGCTCCACTGTGGGGCTCATGGGTTGCTGACTGTAGAGCAAAAGGAGCGTCTGGGAAAACTTATCTGGAACGGTGGAGTCCCAGAATTGCCGCGAGATTGGTTCATCACGGTCTGTCTTCATCTGCCAATTCCACAGCAGGAAAATCGGCTACGGGTCGTGTGTGCAAAAATTACTGAAAATGTTATTGCACAAGCCGATGGCAACATGCAGATGAACCGAAACAGCAGGGTTTTACAGGAGATGCAGAATGTCCTTTATTTCAAGGCGGATGCTTTTTCTCCGGAACAGATTACAGCGATTCTGACAGCCTGTGCCAAAGACATTGCGGTGGTCGCAAAGCAGATGGATCGGGAGGATGACTGCTATGGTCGGAACGAACAGGCCGAAGCTTACATTTATCGGAATCTGCACGCCCTTTGGCTGTTGACATCCTTTTCCAAAAACTGGGTGCCCACCGAAGTGGATAAGACAGCACTGGCCGATATGCTGAATCGGTGCGGGGAGGTCGGTCTTAGTCACCACGGTGCAAAGCGGCATTGGTCTGCGTTGCTGGATTGGGATACTGTGACGGAAAAAAATCTGGAACGAGTAATGCACTCTGCGGATGAACAGACGGCCTTTTATGGGTATCATGTTTTTGCAATCGCAATGGAAAACCCAGAGAAATCTCTTCTGTCCGAAGAAGAACTCCAAACCGGGATGGAAGTTACAGCACAGCAGATTGCATGGGGTGTACCCAAACGGCTTGCATCGGCATTGCAAGCGGCATCTTGTGCGGCAGAACGGCGGCCAGACCTGCTGACCGAGCGGTGTACAGAGCTGGTTTTGACCGGCCTTGCGCAACTGCTGGATGAGACCTGCATCACATCGGAGGATACCATGAAAATGGCTTCTGAAAAAGGTAATATCCGCAGCGAAGCTGTCTGCCTTGCGGCAAAACTTGACGAAAAATCTTCCACAGAGGAAGGGCGCGAGACACTGGAGCGTTGGCGTGCGGTGAGCTGTGACCCAGAGGAATTCGCCGAGATCCGCACAGCACGATGAAACTGGAACAAAAACATTCCCCATAGAATCCGGAAAAGCTAGGTCTATGCGGGTGGTGAGGTATAGCTGTTCTGCTTGCTGCCGGACATTGGGGCTGGCGTTTTCCAAGACGGCAAGCTCGGTGGTGAGCCAGACACTGCTGGAATATCTGAGATCCACCCGGCAGCGAAAGGATACACCGCAGATAAAATAAGAACAAAGAGCGGAGAACGGTATAAAAGCCGCTCTCCACTTTGCTGAATGGAGATGTGCAGTTGGAACAAGAGGACAATTCCCTGTTTTTCTTGTAAGAGTACGGGATTCATGGTATCATAGAGGCAATGAAAAGTCCGTGCATGGCTACGAGAAGGGAGCGGCAGAGATGAAAGACATGAATATTCCTGTTGGAGTTTCGGACTTTGAGAAGATTCGGAATGGCGGATTTTATTATATTGATAAATCCGGCTTGATTACGCGAATTTTGAAGGAAAAAGCGGAGGTAACACTCATTGCTCGTCCCCGCCGCTTCGGTAAGACGCTGGGCATGAGTATGCTGGAAAGTTTTTTTGACATCCGCAAAGACAGCAGAAAGCTGTTTGATGGGCTGGAAATTGCAGAAAACCAAGCATTGTGCGATGAGTGGATGAACCAGTATCCGACCGTTTCCATTTCATTCCGGCAAATTGATGGCTTGAATTTTATGGATGCATATCGGCAGCTTGTCTATGAAATTGCTCTTCTGTATCAGAAGCACACATACCTATTGGATAGTCAGGCAATAAGCAACCAAGAAAAATCTCTTTTTCAGCAGATAAGTGATCGAAAAGCGGAAAAGACGGATGTGATGCGCTCTATTCAATTTTTAACACTGCTGTTAAATAAGCATTACAATAAAAAAGTAATTCTTCTTATTGATGAGTATGATGTTCCTATAGCAAAAGCGAACAACAATGGTTACTATAATGAAATGCTGGATGTCATGAAAGGCTTGATGCAGGCGCTGAAAGACAATCAGGCACTTCAATTTGCAGTTGTTACGGGCTGCTTGAAGATTGCGAAAGAGAGCATCTTCACGGGAACCAACAATTTCGTATCGGATACCATCACAAACTCACGCTTAAGTGAGTATTTTGGGTTTGTGCAGAGCGAAGTTGACCAGCTGCTAAAGGATGCTGACCTGACGGAACAGGCTGACAATATCAAGAAATGGTATGATGGATATCATTTCGGCGATTTTGATGTTTACTGCCCATGGGACATAATGAATTATATGCTGGAACTGCAGCGCGATCCGAAAGCTAAACCAATCAGCTACTGGAAGAACACCAGCGACAATGCTATTATCCGCTCTTTTATCGACTATGCCGGCAGTACGATCACAAAAAAACTGGAAACGCTGATGGCTGGCGGCTGTATCGTTGAGCGTGTGGATGAAAACCTGACCTATGATTATCTGCACTCCTCGGAAGATAACCTCTGGAGTACGCTGTATCTGACAGGATACTTGACCAAGGCGCGCGAAGAGGATTATCAAGGTGAACTGCCGGACGGGATGGTCGCTTTGATGATCCCGAATGCAGAAATCAAAGAGATTTTTGAAACGACTGTTATCAAATGGTTCGATGACAGTACGAAGAAGTGGAATCGGAATGCCCTGTTTGATGCAGTCTGGAACGGCGACAGTGAGGGCATTACTAAAGAGATGAATGCGCTGCTCCGGCGTACCATCAGCTACCATGACTATCGGGAGGACTTCTATCACGCTTTCCTTGCGGGCATCTTCACAGGTGCCGGATATATGGTGGATTCCAATAAGGAGCATGGCGAAGGACGAAGCGATGTGGTCGTTTATGATTCCATCAACGCTCGTGTTGCGATTTTTGAAGCAAAATATACGAAAACATTAGGAAATCTGGAGAGTGAATGCGAAACGGCTTTGCAGCAAATAGATGATCGGATGTACGCAAAAGAGTACGAGGATGACTACGATCAGATCCTTTGTTACGGCATTTCGTTCTTCAAAAAGCGTTGCATGGTAAAGAAAAAGTGAGTCACTTGCAGGCTTTCATTTGAATCCTGCATCATAAGAACCAAAACCGCGGGCTGTCCGAAGCAAAAGCTTTTGGATAGCCCGCGGCTGTTTTAAGAGAGAAAAACAGTTTATCCGATTTGTTGAGATAATTCGCTATCCGATGAAGTATTAGAAGTAAAATAGGGAGAAAATCCTACAAGTCTCAAATTGGTCCACAAAACCGACCGAAAACCTTGTAGGGCTTATTTTTTGCACTTTTTCAAATTTATATGTGAACGAAGCGGTATAGGACTTGACATTGTGCAGAATTTATGGCCACTATACAAGAAAGTGACCGCCCAGTGAAAGTGTGTTTACAGAAAGATAAGAGGCATCCGACTCAGAATCGGGTGCCTCATTATGTCATGCAAAGTTTTCCTGAATGATCTTTCCCCAAGGCAGCATCTGGTCGAAACGCTCCGGGTGGGGCAAAATCTCCATGTCAGGCAGATTTTCAAAAAGGAACTACTATAAACTACTTCATTCCCCTTCTTTTTCGCTGTTTACGATAGCCTGCACCTTGGTGGGCAGACCATAGATGCTGATGAAACCGGTGGCATCGCTCTGCTTGTAGTCGCCGCCTGCGGCAAAGGTGGCAATGTCCTCCCGGTAGAGGGAATACGGCGACCAGACACCGGCGTTGATGAGGTTGCCCTTGTACAGTTCCAGACGCACCTTGCCGGTGACATGCTCCTGTGTGGAGGTGACAAAGGCACTCAGAGCTTTGCGCAGCGGGCTGAACCACTGGCCATCATACACCAGTTCGCCAAAGGTGATGGCCAGCTCACGCTTCTTGTGGGCGGTGAGCTTGTCCAGCGTCAGAGTTTCCAGCACTTCGTGGGCTTTGTACAGGATGGTGCCGCCGGGGGTCTCATAGACGCCGCGGCTCTTCATGCCCACAAGACGGTTCTCCACGACATCGTACAGGCCGATGCCGTTGCGGCCGCCGATCTCATTCAGCTTTGCGATGATGGCAGCGGGCTTCAGCTTCTCGCCGTTCAGAGCCACAGGCACGCCCTGTTCAAATTCCAGCTCCACAAACTCGGACTTGTCCGGTGCGGTCTTGGGACTGACACCCAATTCGAGGAAGCCGGCCTTATCGTACGGAGGCTCGTTGCCTGGGTCTTCCAGATCAAGACCCTCGTGGCTCAGATGCCACAGGTTCTTGTCCTTGGAGTAGTTGGTCTCCCGGCTGATCTTCAGCGGGATGTGATGAGCCTCGGCATAGTCGATCTCTTCATCGCGGCTCTGGATGTCCCACTCGCGCCACGGGGTGATGATCTTCAGGTCGGGTGCAAAGTGCATGATGGCCAGCTCAAAGCGCACCTGATCGTTGCCTTTGCCGGTGCTGCCGTGGCAGACTGCATCCGCACCCTCGGCACGGGCAATCTCCACCACGCGTTTTGCCAAAATGGGGCGGGCAAAGCTGGTGCCCAGCAGATAACCCTCGTAATCTGCCCCGGCCTGCATGGTGGGAATGACGTAATCCTCCACAAATTCATCGGTCAGGTCTTCGATGTACAGTTTGGATGCACCACTTGCCTTGGCGCGCTCTTCCAAGCCTTCCAGCTCACCCTTCTGCCCCACATTGCCGCACACGGCAATGACTTCGCAGTTGTTATAGTGCTCTTTCAGCCACGGGATGATAATCGATGTGTCCAGACCGCCGGAATATGCCAGCACGACCTTTTTGACCTCAGACATAGGAACTGCCTCCGTTCAAACCAACTTATATACTTTTCGATTTCCCTCGTGCAATTTCATGATTGCAGTGTCCAGTATACGGTCACTTGAAAAATGTGTAAAAAGTGTTCTGCATATAGCAGCAATATGAAAGCAGTATTTCACAGCGGGGCATTATGAATCTATAATAGGTAGTTGGAAATAAACAGAAAGAGGGTCTTTTTGATGGCAACGATATTTCCAAGAGAAGAAAAGGCAGAGGCACTGTTCGGGGAGATCCTGAAAAATCCAGAAGCCTGCCACCGCCTGATGGATACCTTCAACGACTCGCTGGACATGGCAGACGTACTGGATGCGCCGGCCGTGAGTGCACAGCAGTTTGCCGCGGCGCTGTTCAATGCCTACGAGAACAAGGATCTGTCTGCCTTTCTGATGGCGATCTGCCAGCACAGTATGTTTGACCTGCTACGGAACGCTGCCCTGATCCCGTTCAAATTCAACGCCGATGGTCAGCCGAACCCGGTGATCCTGACGGATGATGCCGGCGTTCTTTTGCCGAACAACAAATTTGCCGTGAGCAGCAAAGTATACGACCGGTTCATCCGGGTGTTCCAGAAGCAGGAAAAGGTAAAAATGTACCTTGCCAGCGGCTACTGCAAGTATCACGGCTACGACGAAGGCTCGATGGATGTGGTGGAGTACCACTACAACCAGCATTTGGGGCTGCTGCTGATCTACGAACTGCCGGACACCGTGAAGCAGAAGGTAACGGAAGCGGAGGCCTACTCCACCGTCTGGGATATCCAGGTGAGGCTGCAGCACGCACTGCCCCGTTCCGTGGTCTACTATGGACAGGATACGCTCAAGGACGGCGGAACCCGCTACGATGAACTTGGCGTTTTTCTGCCGCTGGAACACTTTGCCGACCGGCTGGAACGCCATGTGGAAACTGCTACCAAGATCGTTTACGGCGAGTAAACGCCCTGTAAACGAACTCCCTTTATAAGTGCATTACAGCAAAACAAAACGCAGCGAACCGTTAAAAGATTCGCTGCGTTTTGCCTTATAAGGGAGAATGGAAATGCTGCACATCAGGTGCAATAACGGAAAGTTTTGTCAGTGATAATACGGGCGAAGATCAGCCCTAACGGCAGTGCCACGATGATGAGAATGGCATCTGCAAACCATGTGGCGGAGTCCATCAGAGACAGGATGCCCAAATTATAGATGGCACGGTAGAAATACAGTCCCGGTACCATGATAACGATGGACGGCACGGTGACGGAGATGCGGGGATAACCGACGGCGCTCTTCAGGCAGGAGGCCAGCAATCCGGACAGCAGTGCGCCCAGAAACGCTGCAATAGCGGGCGGAAAGCCCGCAAGGCTCACCAGCTCCAGCCGGAACGTGTTCGTTACCGCACCGATAAGGGCGGCGCAGACTGCCAGGTTCCGGGGACTGTTGAACATGAGCGAAAAGCCGAACACACCGCCAAAACTTGCCAGCAGCCGGAACACGATCTCTTCCGGGAGTGTCAGGCTCAGGGCAGGGAACTGCACCGGCTGCAAATGCAGCAGCAGTGCCATGATCCAAGCCGTCATGGTTGCCACCAGAATGATGAGGACGGCGTAGGCCAGACGTTCCAGCCCGGAGCGCATATCCAGCTTGGCAAGGTCGATGCCGCTGGTAATGAACGGAAAGCCCGGAATGATGAAGAGCATGGAGCAGATATACCCCGCCTCGTGCTGCGCCGATACGGCAAACAGCACCTCTGCCAGCTTCAGCAGGATGGCATACACGAGGCTTGCTGAACAGACCGATGCCGTAATGCCCAGAAACAGGGTGAAATGGTGTTTTGTCAGCTTGCACCGTACAAAGTTGCCGATGCCTGCACCGCAGAAGGCACACAGCATTTCCACAATGCCGCCGCCAAGCAGAAAGGTGAAGCAGCCGCAGGCCAGTGCGGCTGCAAAGCCCAGTGCGATGGGCGAATACAAGCCGTGGATGCGCTCGATCTCATCGAGGTGGCTGTGCAGCTCTTCGCCGGTCATAAATTTCCCTTCCCGGTCGAAGTCGTTGACGAAATGCTCCAGCCGGTTCAGCCGGGAGGTATTCACGCCCGTATTTGTCAGACAGAGTGACTGGGTATAACACTGGTCACCGTCAAAGCAGGTGAACTCAATGGACAACAGGCCGATGTCCGCTGTTGTTGTGACTCCCAGCTCCCGCGAAAGGGTGTTCATGGAGCTTCGGACACGCCATGCGCCGGTACCGCATTCCAGCAGTATCAGCCCGGTGCGTCCAATGACGGAGGCTTTTTCCACAAGCCCCGCCTCGGTAATGGGGACGCCCTTGCTGGCCGACGCATAGTCGTGCCAGTAGACTTCCATGTGATTTTTGATGATCTCACTTTGCCGCTGTCCCATACCGGAAAGCCTCCTTTGTGATATGGGAATACCGCAGTCCATCAAGACTGCGGTGCTATTATAAAAGAATTTGCAGCGTGGGTAAAACGTATCTTGAATATGCCTGCAATGCGGATCCGGTATCGCAGAAAAAACTTGTGTTTTTGTTCCATCTGCGATAGGATGATAAAAAGCCATCGGGAGGGATCCGCTATGACCTTGCAGCAGCTTCGTTATGTTACCACCGTAGCCGACACCGGCACGATCAGCCGGGCGGCACAGCAATTCTATATTTCACAGCCCAGCCTGACGAATGCCATCCGAGAGTTGGAGCAGGAAGTTGGGTTGACCATTTTTCACCGCACCAACCGGGGTGTGGCTCTGACTCCGGAGGGAGAAGAGTTTCTGGGATATGCTCGGCAGGTGCTGGCTCAGATAGAACTCATCGAAGAGAAATATCTTGGCTCGGCCCCGGTCAAGCATCAGTTTTGCGTGTCGGCCCAGCACTATTCCTTTGCCGTGGAAGCCTTTGTGGAACTGTTGAAAGAATACGGCGGAGAGGAATACGATTTCCGTATCCGAGAGACGCAGACCTACGAGATCATTGAGGATGTTGCGAAGCTGCGCAGTGAGGTGGGCGTGCTCTATCTGAACCACGACAATGAAACCGTTCTGCGCAAAGTCATCCGAGAACATGATTTGATTTTCACGCCGTTCTTCACCGCAAAGCCCCACGTGTTCGTCAGCGCAGCCAGCCCGTTGGCGCAGAAAAAGGCTTTGACACTGGACGATTTGAAGCTCTACCCGCGCCTTTCCTATGAGCAGGGGGAGCACAATGCGTTCTATTTTTCGGAGGAGATTTTGAGCACTCTGGACAGCAAAAAGGACATTCTGGTGCGAGACCGTGCAACTCTGTTCAATCTGCTGATCGGTCTGGATGGTTATACCATTTGCAGCGGCGTCATCAGCGAGGCACTCAACGGTCCGAACATCCGTGCCGTGCCGCTTTTGGTGGATGATTCCATGCAAATCGGCTATCTGACCCACAAACAGGTGCAGCCCGGACGATTCGGAAAACAGTATATTGCGATTCTAAAAAAGTATACAGAGCAGGTATAATTTCAAGCTATATCAAAGCGCCTGTATTTCGTATTTTACACAAACCCACTCCTGCGGTATACTGTTGCCATCAAGCAACGAACAGGAAAAATGACGTATAGAGAGGGTTTTGCGATATGGCAGAATTGAAATCACCGTTCCGTTATGACTTTGTGGGCAGCTTCCTGCGCCCCCAGCGCTTGAAAGAGGCACGTGCCCAGTTCAAGGCCGGCGAGATCGACCGTGCCGCGCTGACCGCTGTGGAAAATGAGGAGATCACCCGCCTGATCGAGAAGCAGAAGCGTGCTGGTTATCACGCCATTACCGATGGCGAGTTTCGCCGTAGCTACTGGCATCTGGATTTTATGTGGGGGTTCCACGGTATTGATGAAGTGGAACTGGATCACGGTTATTTCTTCCACGGTGAGGAGACTACCCATGGTTCCATTAAAGTGAGTGGTAAGATCAGCGGTGAGAACCATCCTTTTGTAGAGCACTACAAATTTGTCAAGCAGTTTGAGGATGAGAAGTGCATCGCTCGCCAGACCATGCCTGCCCCGGCGCAGCTATTGGCCGAACTGTACCGTGAGGACAATGGCAAAAATACGGATGCTGTTTACCCCGACCACGAACAACTGATTCAGGATATTGCTGCCGCCTACCGCACCGTCATTCAGGAGTTGTATGCCGCTGGCTGCCGCAATATCCAGTTTGACGACTGCACATGGGGCATGATCGGAGACCCGAATTACCAGAACTTCCTCAAGGAGAGCAATACCAAAGTGGAGGATGTGGCCGCAGAGTACCTGCGTCTGAACAATTTGGCACTGGAAAACCGCCCGGAAGGTCTGACAATTACCACGCATGTCTGCCGTGGGAACTACCACTCTACTTGGGCCAGCGAGGGCGATTACTTCACCATTGCGCCTTTCCTGCTGGCACAGGAAAATGTAGATGCGTTCTATCTGGAGTTTGACGATGCGCGTTCCGGCAGCTTTGAGCCGCTGAAATATGTGGCCGATGGCAAAAAAGTGGTGCTGGGTCTTGTCACTACCAAATCTCCTCGGTTGGAAAATAAGGATGCCGTCATCGCCCGCATCCGCGAGGCAGAGAAGTACATTCCTCTCGACCGTCTTTGCCTGAGTCCGCAGTGCGGCTTTGCCTCCTGCGAGATCGGCAATAAGCTGACCGAGTTGGAACAGTGGAACAAGCTCAAACTGGTCAAGGAAATCGCTGAGACCGTCTGGGGTAAATAAGAAGTATGACCGGCAGTTCTTTGAAAACAGAGAACTGCCGGTTTTCAATATAAATTTATCTTGCAATTCTGCACAAGTTATGGTATATACATTATACGAAACATTGCCTTGATGAACGCTTCACCGTTCAATGATGTATAAATGGGAGGTGCCCGCCATGACTGCCGTGATCTACGCCCGCTATTCCAGCGACAACCAGCGCGAAGAATCCATTGAAGGCCAGATTCGTGAATGTACGGCCTATGCCGAAAAGAACGGCATCACCATCGTCAAGCACTACATTGACCGTGCCATTTCTGCAAAGACGGACAACCGCCCGGAGTTCCAGCAGATGATTAAGGACAGCGATAAAAAGCTGTTTGACATCGTGCTGGTCTGGAAGCTGGACCGCTTTGCCCGGAACCGCTACGACAGTGCTCGGTACAAGACCCAGCTGAAGAAGAACGGTGTCAAGCTCATGTCTGCCACCGAGA
>OHSL01000345.1_pt1 | contig 25860 bp, 27 predicted proteins | sample 1578741 | NCBI WGS metagenome assembly OHSL01 (sample SAMEA3879512, study PRJEB24766) | human gut metagenome | biome: human-associated habitat; feature: feces | place: USA | collected 1985/1987 | reverse complement strand
CAGTTGCGATGCCCATAGCGAGGGCAAACATGATGATTACTTTTCTCATTACTTTTGGATTTTAGTGGTAAATGTTTTTTTGATTGATTGTTGTTTTCAGTCCTTTTCCTGATAGAGCATGACCCTGTACCCGGCTTTCAGATGCACCTTTACGGTTCGCATCTTCTTGGCGATGTACTGGCTCGTGCCTTGTATCAGCCCCTTGCCCAAATCGGAGGCGAGCTGCGCCCCGGCATTGGTGGAGATGTTGATGCTGCTCCCTAACGAGCCGCCCATGTTGGCGGCGACCTCCCTGACGGCGTTCATCTCCATCGAGTTCGGGATGAAGATACCGGGCTGTCCGTCCGTGTCATAGACCGCAAGCTCCACCGGGATAATCGTGCCATCGTATTCCAGCGAGGTGACCTCGATGTCGAGCCGCTCACCCTGTATCTTGCCCGTGCCGACCACCACTGCATTGCGTGGGATTGTTCTGCCCGCCACCGCCATAGGCTCCAGCAGGCGCAACCTTACCGTCTGTCCGTCCGTCACGCTCTGCGCACCATGCACACATGCCGGGATGGTATTCCGGTCCGATACCTCTGTAGTGCCGACAGCCGTGTTGAACCCCCGGTTGCGCTCCTGCGAGAAGGTGGCGACAAACTCCGCGTTGCTCATGGGCTGTGCAAGGGAGGAAACGACTTGGCGGGTCACTTGCCTTACGGGTGTCGCCGTGTTCTTCTTTCCCTTCTGCACGGTGGAAGGCTCTGCCGCCTGTTCCGGCTTTCCTCCGTTCTGACCGCCCATGTACTTTGCCGCCAGCTCATAGGACTTCTCCATAAGTGCCACCTGTTCGTCCATAGATGAAGTCCTGCCCTTCTCGCTTTCCAGTTCCGACTCCAGCGAGGCGATGCGCTCCAACAGCTCATCCATCTCGGCATTGTCGTTCTTCGGCTGTTCGTAGAAGTTGCCGAGGGTGGCGTTCAGGTCACGGTAGGCGGCTGCGGAGGATTGGATGGTCTGCGGCGTGGCGGGCTGTGCCTTTTCCTCTTTGCCGCCCGGATTGGCGAGGTCGAAGTCCGTCCCGTCCTCCGTTCCAGCTATCTCGCGGTCGAACATGTCGCCCAGCTGCCCGATGGCACGGTTGCGGCTCTCCAGACGCTCTTCCATCTCCCCATGCTCGTAGGCTTTCAACTTGTCGCCGATAATCTGCCGGTTCGCCTTGTCCGCGTCGGGCATCTCGGTGTTGTATCCGTCTGTTCCCGGCTGTTGCTCCTTGCCGGAGGACGGGGCGAATATCAGCCACATCGCCCCGATGAACACCAACACCATAGCGGGCAGCACGATCATCTTCTGCCGTTTCAGCCGTTGCGCCTCTGTCAGCGGTTCGCGCTCCTTTTTCGGTTTCCCCGTTTCGGGAGCAGCTTTGTTCTCTTTCGTCGGTTCATTCTTTGTCTGTTCCATATAAATAAGGTGTTAAGTGATTGCCTGTTTCCGCCGGGGTCGGCAGTTCCACCCGTCCGGCGTGTCCCGTTTCCATATGTGAGCCGTCGTTCCTGCCGATGTCATAGACGGCTCTGCCGAAGGTGTAAAGGGCAAGCACCGCGAAGGCGGCGAACATCCCCAGCACGATGCGGCGGCGTGTTTCCGGCGGCAAGCCGTCCAGATACCCTTTGAGACTTGCCGCCAAGCGTTTCCGTTTGTCGTGGAGTTTCCAATACATGCCCCACATTGATTTTCTGATACTTTTCATGTCCTGTTACCGTTTGATAGTCTGTAAATCCTTGTTCTCAATGATGGTGAAACCCTCGATGGTAAAACCGTTCGGGTTGTCATCCGACCGCGATGCGTTCAGCAGGCGGCAGGTGGTCACGAGGCTGCGCTCGGTGACGTTGCTCTGCCGGATGATTTTCTGTGTGGCGTAGGTCACGGCACGGTAGGGATAGGCGTTGAAGTCGCACACCACGGAGTCCACCTCGATACGCTGGCTGATGTTCCCCGACACCACACGGTTGTAGTAACCTTTCTCCTGCATGTCCTGGTAATAGGCGAAGGCGCTCTTATCGACCAGGAACAGCGCGCGGTTGATGTTGCTCTCGATGGCCGCACGGTCGGGCGAGAGGGTGAAGAACAACTCGTGAAAACGCCGGATATGTTCGCGCGCCTCCACGGGGCGGTTCTGGCTCAAATCCTGCGAGAGCGCCAGCATCAGCGACTTGCCCCCGTCCAGGACGTAGATCTTCTCGCGCTGCTTTTCGGCGAAACGGAAGCTCGCGACCACGCTGAACACGGATACCAGCGCGCACAGGCAGAGGAACACGATACCGAAAAGCCGAATCTGCCTGAAACTTGTTTCGATGTTTTTTAATGACTTGAATTCCATTGTCCAAATTGTTATGAATGATTACTGTTACCTTGTGTTGCCAGGTTGCGCCCGTTGGGGGCACTGCCCGAAGCCTGGCCACCGCCCCCGTTACCGGAGGAGGAACCGCCACCGCCGCGACGCCCGAACGTGCGGCCGATCATGTTGCCGGCGATACCGCCCGCGACACCCGTGGCGAATGCCCCGGCCTTGTTGATACCGCCCATAGCCCCGCCGGCTCCGCCCGACTGGATCACCCACTCGGCAACGGTGGGGATCGTGAAATAGCCTATGATACCTATAATCAAAAAGATAATATAGACACCGCTGCCGCTGTCGGGAATGTAGTTGGGGTCTTGCAGGGCCAGGACGTCCGCCTGGAGCATCAACGTCTGGATCTTGGCCAGCACCGCGGAGAACAGGTCGGCGATGGGAAGCCAAAGGTACACGCTGATATAGCGGGAAATCCAACTCGCGAGCGTCGAGTGGAAGCCGTCGTAAATGGAGAGGGCGAACGACAAGGGCCCCAGAATCGACAGCACGACTAAAAAGAATGTCCGCAGCGTGTCGATGGTAAGCCCCGCGGCGTTGAACAACAACTCGAAGAAGTCCCGGACAAGTTGCCGGAAACCGGCCTTGATGTCGTACCACGTGCGTTCGGCCCACATGCTGATAATCTCGCCCAAGTCCGTGATACCCATATCCGCAAGCCGTTGTTCATACACCTCGTCGTCCACTAACCAAGCCTTGCCCTCGCGCCTGCGGGCCTCGGCTTCCAAATCGTCCTTCTGTTGCTGGTATGCCTGCAAATCCAATGTCTGCCCCTCCAGTATGGCGTGCGTGCCCTGCACCACGGGCGACATCACGGCGTTGATCGTCCCCAGAACCACGGTGGGAAAGAACATCACGCACAAGCCGATGGCGAAAGGCCGCAGGAGCGGGAACACGTCGATAGGCTCCGCATTGGCCAGTGCCTTCCATACCCGGTAAGCCACGTAAAAGAGCGCACCCAGGCCGGCGATACCTTTCGCCACCCCGATCATGTCGCCGCATAGCGGCATCATCTCCTGATACAGGTTCCGGAGAACCTGGTGTAAATTGTCGAAATCCATGACTGCCTCCGTTTTCAGGTTACCAATATCTGTCGTTCGGGTTCCCGTAAAGTGCCAGCACCCGGTGCGCGTCGCCCTTTTCGCGGCTGCGGATGAAGGACACGGAGATGGTCTTGCGCGTGTAATAGCGCGTGAGGTTGCGGTACTCCAGCATCTTCGTGTAAACCTGATCCACCACGTCCATCCGCTCCTTGTCCGAGAGCGAGAGGCCGTTGCCGCCGGTTATGACCGTCTTGAGTTCCGCCACCAGCGCGCCGCCCTCCTCCAGCAACCGGGCGTAACCCGCCGAGATCGCCGCCAGCTCGTCCACCGTGAAGTTCGGGTCTGAAACCATACGGTTGAATCCCGAGGTGTAGATTTCCGTGATCTCGCTGACCATTTCGAGCGTCAGCTTCACCTTCCGGGCATCCTTGATGATGTTATGCACCGATTTGAGGGCGTCGTAGTAAGCCTTGCTCTGGTTATAAATCTTGATACTCTCTTGCAGCGACTTGACCATGTTGGTCGCCGTGGTCGAGCTTTGAACCGCGCTCTTGATGTTCTGAACGAGGTTCGACGGGTCGATGACCGTCCACTGCGCTTTTGCCTGGTACGTGAAGCAAAGAAGCCCCACGAACAGCGTTAAAATCAATCGTTTCATCCTTTTCATTATTTAATTCGTGAATACTTGGGCGGTCATTCCGACGCCCGGTAATAATCCCCGTAGGCGGAGAGCTGGAGCACCTCGCGCCCCGCATCGTAGGCCAGGGCGACATACCCGTAGAGGTCGAAGTAACGGATACCTCCCCAATACTTCCTCACGGGACGGGAGAAGCGTGTCCCGTCCTTGTAGGACACCTCCACGTAAAAACCGCCGCCCCGGCGTCCCGGGTTGCGGTAGATGCGAACCCGGGGAGAACCCGAGCGGCTTTCCCACTCGCCCGCCACCTCGTACAGCGCGAAGTCCAAACGCGCCGCCGTGGGGTCTGATCCGATACACTTGCGATACATGGCCTGCCCTCCCTTTAACGTTTGCCCTCGGCGAGCTGCCTGATCGCCAGTTCCATATCACCGCCCAGCTCGCCGGCAAGCCGCTGTACCTCCACTTTCTCCGTTTCCTCGGTCGTGTAGGCCAGGTACTCCGGGACGCTGACCTCCGTGGCATAGACCGCCGACTGAACGCCGCCCAGACCGATCCAGACCTCCTTGTATTTACGGGAAGGGTCGTTGGACTGGTTGATCGAGAGAATCTGCGCCTTCTCCTTGTCGGTCAGCCCCAACAAGGACTGAATCGCGTCGAAACGGTTCATGAACTTGCGCTGGTCGAGCAGGATCTTGCAGTCCGAGTTGTTGATGATCGCCTCCTTGACCACCGGGCTGGAAATGATGTCCTCGACCTCCTGCGTCACAACGATGGCCTCACCGTAGTATTTGCGGACGGTTTTATACATATAACGCAGATATTCAGCCATATTAGCCGTAGAGAGCGCCTTCCAGGCCTCCTCGACGATGAGCTGTTTGCGTACCCCCTTGAGCCGTCTCATCTTGTTTATGAAAGCCTCCATGATGATAATGGTGACCACGGGAAAAAGCTCCTTGTTTTCCTTGATGGAATCCACCTCGAAGACCACGAAGCGCTTCGAGAGCAGGTCGATGTTGGCCCGGGAATTCAGAAGGAAGTCGTAGCGTCCGCCCTTGTAATACTGCCGCAGGGTGATGAGCATGTTGTCGATGTTGAAATCCTCGCGGCTGACCCGGATCTCCCGCTCCTCCAGCTCGCGGCGGTAGTCGTCTCGCAGGTACTCGTAGAAACTGTCGAAACACGGCACGATATTCCGGTCGGCGCGGATACGCTCGATATAGGCGTTCACGGCACTGCCCAGCTCGCCGCTCTCGGTCTTCGTGATCTTGTCGTCCTCGGTTTTCCAGAGTGTCAGCAGCAGCGTCTTGATGCTGTCCTTCTTCTCCACGTCGAAATAGTAGTCGTCGGTGTAGAACGGGTTGAAACTGATGGGATGTTCCTCGGTATAGGTAAAATACACGCCGTCCTCACCTTTGGTCTTACGCCGGATCAGCTCGCAAAGACCCTGGTAGCTGTTACCGGTATCCACCAGCACGACATGCGTGCCCTGCTCCCAGTATTGGCGGACTAAATGATTCATAAAGAATGACTTGCCTGACCCCGAGCCGCCTAACACGAATTTATTCCTGTTTGTAATGATCCCTTTTTTCATCGGTTCGTCCGAGATGTCCAGGTGCAGGGGCCTGCCGCTTACGCGGTCGCACAGCTTGATGCCGAAAGGGCTGGACGAGGATTTATAGTTGGTTTCCTCCGTGAAGAAACAGACTGCGGGCTCGATGAACGTGTAGAACGATTCCTCGGCGGGGAAATCCCCCGCGTTGCCCGGCATACCCGCCCAGTAGAGCGTGGCGGCGTCCACGGTGTTGTGGCGCGGGCGGCACTCCATCAGAGCGAGCTGGCTGCCCACATCATTGCGGATATGCCGGAGCTCCTGCACGTCGTCCGACCAGGCCAGCACGTTGAAATGGGCCCGGACGGATTGAAGACCGAACGAGTGCGCCTCATTGAGATACTGGTCGATGTCGAGTAGGTCAGCCCCCTTACGGGAGCTTTCCCCTCTAAGAACCGTACGTGAGAGTTTCCCCTCATACGGCTCAAGCAATTCAAAACTTTTATTTGTAACTAAAAGCCGGCTCATAGTAACTTCCATTTATTTCTGTTAGTAATTCGGCTGCAATGGTCATGTATTAGGACTTTCGCCTTTCTACTGCTCCCTGTCATTTCAGTAATTTTCCAGGGAGTTTCCCGTGTGATGTGCTTGCCACACACAGGGCAACATTGCATTTGCTGATTCCACAGGCGATAGATATATTGCTTGCCGTCTAAGTGTGCAAGCATTCTTCGGGTCTTGTATTGATCGAAGAAATCTTTCCAATCGGCATCATATGGGTTGGCCTCACTGCGGATTTTGATATGTCGCTTTATTTTCGTATCCGACAATCTCACAAGAGTGTGGTATTTATCCACTTTCCTGTTTTCAAGCGGTACGGCAAAAGTCCAGCTTCTACCTCTTACAGTGTGATAATACTTGTTGGCAATCCATCGTTTACCTTTTTTGGGATGTCTTCTGCGAGACCATCGCCATAGTTTGTTGAAAATTTGTGCATCTGTTTTACGGAAAGTTTCCGATGCAGAACACCCCTTGTAGTAGTTCGCCCATCCTCTAATGACTGGGTTTAGCAATCGTATCAAAGATTGTTGCTTAGAAGACTTGTTCTTGTCCACTATTTCACGAACCTTATCTAAAAATCTCTTTCGACTCTTCTTGGATGGTTTTGTGATAAACTTGCCTTTATATTTTCTGATATTGAACCCAAGAAAATCAAACCCTTCTTCTATATGAGTTATCTTAGTCTTTTCTTCTGATAAGGTAAGCCCTCTTGCTTGAAGAAACTCAATGACTAATGGTTTAACATGGTTCTCCAACAACTCCTTACTCTCTCCTGTGATAATAAAATCATCCGCGTAGCGAACAAGATTTATCATAGGAGTATAGTAATTTTTCTTCGAGCGGTTTATCGGAAAGCTATCGGCAAGCAGTTTTTCCAGTCCGTCCAAAGTCATATTTGCAAGAGTTGGGGAGATGATGCCGCCTTGAGGAGTTCCCTCCTCTGTCGGAAAAAGTTGCTTGTTGAAAATAAATCCACTTTTCAACCATTTACGGAGCAAAACTTTATCCATAGGGATATTGTCAAGCAACCATTCATGACTGATATGGTCGAAACAACCTTTGATATCACCTTCTAAGATCCATTGTGGGGATGTCGTCCTTGCCAGGTCATTGAAGCATTGTTGAACGGCATCTGCCGTGCTCCTTTCTTTTCTGAAACCATAAGAATTGGCATCAGCCGTTGTTTCAGCTACGGGAGCCAGTGCCATCAGATACAATGCCTGCATAGCCCGGTCTTTCATAGTTGGTATACCCAATGGTCTTAATTTCCCGTTACTCTTTCTGATATGTACTCGTCTCAGAGGTTGGGGTGTATAACCTCTCCTTTTCAGTTCGGTTATTGCACACACTTTAGCATCTGGCGTTTTCCATGTTACCATATCGACGCCAGCCGTTTTACTCCCATTATTGGAAGTTACACGTCTTACCGCTAATGCTTTAGCGTAAAACGAGTGGGTCAGTGTCCACTGCAAGGCTTTGACCTTGTTGTGGCGACCCTCTTTTTGAGCCTTTACAATACGCGCTTGTAGCTTTTGAACCGCAGCTTCGCATTTGAGCCAATTTATACTGTCCCATTTGCTCTGCGTTTGGTCAGTCGATGCACACGATTTTTTAATTTCGTTCATTTGCTTTTCTCCTTTTAAAAGTTCTAAAAGTTTCTTGTAAAGAATCACCTACCGCAGAAGTCAGCCTGCTTTCGCAGCGGGATGATGTTTCAATCCCTATTCACCCCATTACAGGGTGGCATTCGCTTTTTCTGCAATCCTATACCCGCACTCCATTCGGCATTCCTTACGGTCTGCTTACCTGTCATTGGCAGGAGAAATACGGGCTTACTACGTTCCGTGCAAGTAACTTATAAGTGGGTTAGGTTCTGTCTATTACACCGGCAGTACTCTGTTCGTGTATTCCCAGAATGGAGAGGAATAACCGACTGCTTCCCTTTTGGGCTGAAGCCTATCAGTATCTTTGGCTTCTTCAACCTTACGACGTTTAGACGACAGTTCGCTTACGCTAACCATACCACCCAAGCCAAGCTCCCTGACTGTATGATACTAACAGCCATTGTCTTTCCCTCACGGTTCTGACTGCTCCTTTCGGAAGGGCTACCTTGTCTGGACAGCTTTGATACAGTATATTACTATTGGTGCATCTGTCCATAGGCTACCGTTGACGAAACAACGGGTTAAATCTAAGTTTAACAATTACTTACACAGCGACGTATCGCACCCACTCCTTGTTTATCTGGTTTCCGCGGGAGTAGCGGGAAAGGGACTGCATGTTACGCGCACGTTTCTCGAACATACGCAGGTTTTCGTCGCTGTCTTCCAGGAACACGTACTGGTTGTAAAGGTGGTCGCAGGAAAGCAGAAGCCCCACGGGGGCCGCGAACGAGAGCAGGCAGTCCGAACGGTCGGTGGAAAGACGCTCGTAACGGGTATCCGTACCCACGCGCCCCGGCAGGTCTTCCGTGTCCGAGAGCGTGTGCAGGCACACCCGTTTGTTGCCCACGCGCAGAACCTCGGCCCCCAGCTCGATGTCCTGAAGAGAAGTCGTCTCCGAGAGCGAGAGGGAAAAGTACCGCTCCAGCAGGCCCGGACAATCCGCCGTACCCGTGATCTCGTCCCCCGTGAGGCGGACAAGGGTCAGGAAACCCGAATCGTTCAGAATACGCTCGAACTGTTCCGCCGCCTCCAGGAATTTTGTCGCCGATTCCCGGTTTACCTCTTTGGGAATGATGTTGCCCCGGCAGAGGGTCGAGAAGTCTGAACGCATGTGCATACGCTCCCTCGTCGTTTTCGTCAGGTAGAGGAAGCAGGCGTGGGTCAGGAACGGACGCTCGTTGAAATGCCGCTCGTAACTGCGGGAGAGGAAACTCATGTCCCCCTCGCCCGTGGCCGGGCGGTAACGCTCGCGGATGAAGTCGGGTAGGTCAGGGACATTACTGCCCCTTTCCCCCCTAAGAACCGTACGTGAGAGTTTCCCCTCATACGGCTCAAGCAACTCAATGCTTTTATTTCTACATAAAAGCCGGCTCATAATCCTCTGTTTTTAACTGGTAATAACTTCTGCGGCAACCGTCATGAAGAAGAAAACTATCCATTCGGTTATTTGTCAGCTGTTTTACGACACTCCAAGAGTGTTCGTTGTCTATCGGCTCACCACAGTAGGGACAGCAGCGTTGTTGTCTCTTCCAGAGATGCAGCAGTGATTTATACCCGTTGAGCGATTGGAGCATTTTGTAGGTTTCCCTGTGTTCAAAATATTCCTTCCACTGCGGGTCGTATGGGTTTGCATCCCCTTTGATTTTTACAAACCGCTTTATTTTGGTGTCGTACAGTCGTTTCAGCACGATTATACTTTCGGGTTTTCTCTTGTTGGGAGTGACCGCGAAAGTCCATTTACGGTTGTTAATCTTGTGGAAATACTTGTCAGCAACCCAATACTTCCCCTTTTTCGGGTGTCGGCGTTGTGCCCACTGCCATAACTTTTCGAAGATCAGTTTGTCAGCTTTCCTGAAAGTCTTGGATGATACGGAGTAGCGATAGTAATTCGCCCAACCCGTTATGATCGGGTTCAGTAGTCTTATCAGGGATTCCTGTTTTGCTCCCTTATGAGCTTCGATGGTTTCCCGGATTTTGACCATAAACCTTTTCAGACTCTCTTTTGACGGTTTTATCAGAAGTTTTCCGTTATACTTGCGAATGTTGTATCCGAGAAAATCGAATCCTTTGCCGATGTGAGTTATCTTCGTTTTTTCTTCTGACAGGGTAAGCCCCCTTGCATGGAGAAACTCACGAACAATAGGCAAGATCTCGTTTTGCAACAATTCCTTCGATGCTCCGGTGATTACAAAATCATCGGCGTACCGTATAAGGTGTACCTTGTAGCTGGTATAGACGCCCTTTTTACAGTGTGTCTTAAACCGTCTTTTCAGTACCGCCTCCAATCCGTCAAGGGTCATATTGGCAAGGGTCGGCGATATGATACCGCCTTGCGGCGTGCCTTCAACCGTCGGGAATAGCTCGGAGTTGTAAACAAAACCACTGTTCAGCCATTTGCGGAGCATCACTTTATCCATCGGGATATTATTCAGCAGCCATTCGTGGCTTATGTGGTCGAAACAGCCTTTGATGTCCCCTTCAAGTATCCATTCGGGCGATACGTCTTTTGCGAGTACACAGAAGCATTGTTCCCTTGCATCGAACGTGCTTCGTTCCTTGCGGAACCCGTAGGAGTTGTTGTCGGCTGTCGTTTCAGCTACCGGCTCCAATGCCATCAGATACAGCGCCTGCATAGCCCTGTCTTTCATGGTAGGAATACCCAACGGCCGTTGTTTGCCGTTCTTTTTGCTGATATAGACCCGTTTCAACGGTTGGGGATTGTATCCCCTGCGTTTCAGTTCGCTGATTGCCTGAAACTTCGCTTTTGGGGTTTTCCATAATACACGGTCAACCCCTGCTGTCTTTTTACCTTTGTTAGAGGTCACCCGCTTTACGGCCAATGCTTTGGCGTAAAACGAATGCGTTAGCATCCACTGTAAAGCTTTCACTTTACCGTATCTGCCTTCTTTTTGAGCCTTTACAATACGTGCTTGTAGCTTTTTAACCGCAATTTCGCACCGGAGCCAGTCTATGCTGTCCCAAGCGTTCGATTTTCGGTCAGTCGATGCACACGAAATTTCTAATTCGTTCATTTGCGTTTCAACTTTAAAAAGTTCTAAAAGTTTCTTGTAAAGAGTCACCATGCGGAAGTCTGCCCGCTTTCGCGTAGGGTAACGTTGAAACCCCTATCCGCCCCATTACAGGACGGCATTCGCTTTTTCCGCATTCCTGTGCCTGCATCCCGTTCGGCCTTCCTTACGGTCGGCTTACCTGTTTTCGTAGGAGAGATACAGGTTTTCCATGTTCCGTGTAAGTGACAAAGAGAATGGGTTAGAATCTGTCATTCCGCCGGCAGCAGTGTGGTTCGTGTAACCCCAGACTGGAGAGGGTTATCCTCGCTGCACCCGTTTCCGGGCTTGAGCCTGTCAGTATCGTTTGGCTCATTCAAACTAACGACGTTTAGCGACAGTTCACATGTGTTATTCATACCATTCAAGCCAAGCTCCCGCGCCGTCTGATACTGACGACGATTGTTTTCCCCTCACGGTTCAAACTGCCCCTTTCGGGCGGGCTACCTTGTCTGGGCAGCTTAATACAATTAAGGTGCATCTGCCCATAGGCTACTGCTGACGAAACAGCAGGTTTAATCTTTGTTTTATGTCATACTCGATGACTTAAATTATTTGTTAAACAATCACTTACACGACATCATGTCGCACCCAGTCCTGTTTATGTACCACCGTATAATTGGGCAATACCTTGATTGCCTTTGCCCATGCCGCATGGATAGCCTCGTATTCAGCTGCCGTTACCGTGAAGAGTTCGGGCAGCTCCACCTCAAAGACGGCGGTGATGTCCGCATCTTTGGAGATGATACAGTCCGCTTCGACGGCGAGAAGCGGGAACTTGCTTTCCAATGTGGCGGCCTTTAGTGTGTTCCGCATACATTCTTCTTTTTAATCGTGAATAATTTTCGGGGACTGATCCGGTTGATCAGGTAGCGGGGGTGCTGTTTTCTGGCCAGCAGCTTCATCAGTCCGTGTTCTCCGAACTTGCCGTTCAAGTGGAATGTCAGCCAGACCAGTGCGGATGCGGAGGTTACACCGAAAGCGATGCAGAGCCATTGGCAGACACCGGCCATATAGAGAATGACAAACAGCACGAACAGAGCCAGCAGCCCGCCGGCGAAAATAAAAAGGTATTGCGCCTTGAGTCCCTTGAACTCCGCACTCTCGCCGATCCCCTTGTTCAGTTCATAGTCCATATACATTATATATAGGCGAATCTGTCCTTTAGAGGAAGAACGAACGCAGGATAGTGGCGGCGACAATCAGAAAGATGCACGCACCGAACCAGGAGGATGCCACCTTGCTTACGTCCGGATCGCCGGAACTGAACTTATTGTACACTTTAATCCCGCCGACCAAGCCGATCACGGCTCCGATTGCGTAGCACAGCTTCGTTCCCGGATCAAAGTAGCTTGTTACCATTTTCGTCGCCTCTGCGATACCGGCCGAGCCGTTTCCCTGCGCATGGAGCGAGCCCGTGGCGATTAGCATGACCGCCACTAATACAAGTTGTTTCGTGTTCATAAAATAAATGGATTTGAATGAGGGACACGACGGAGGGAAGAGTCCGCCGTATCCGGTTGTTAATTAAATTTGTCTGGATTTCTACTGGTAAGAATGAACCGTCAGCTATCCGTAATCTCTTTTTTTCATGTACGTTTTACTTTATTCGTTAGACAATATCGCTTATGGAGAAAGTGTCCGGTATGGTTTCTGCCGCCGGTTCGCTGTCCGGCTGTTTACGCTTGCGGTATGCCGCAAGGTGCAGTTCTATCAGCGAGCCGATCCGTTCCTCACGTTCCGCATCGCCGGAGGTCAGCTGTTCGAACATCGGGGTGTTGCGAAGTTCCGCCAGTGTCTTTCCGGCCTGAAGCCTTTCCTCTTCACTGGCCGCTTCACCGTTGACCGCCACACGCACCGCCAGTCCCATGTCCTCGAAGCGGATGCCCGTGGCTTGCGGCGTGCATCCCGGCAGGCATCTGTCCTGCTCGTCATCGTCTATCCGAAGATTGTTATCCGCCGGTTCTCCCCGGAACTCCAACGGGACATCCATATCTTCCATCAGTTCAAGATCTTCTGGCAGCGGACTCCCTTCGGCAAACAGCTTGTCCAGTTCCTCGGCAGAAACTATTTTCGGGAACTTTTCCTTCTCCGGTACAAAAATACCTGCTTCGCTTACAGATTTTTCGTTTTCAATTTTTTCGGGCGTTTGTGGCGTGGAGTGGCTAAGGGAAAATGTACTTTTGCCTAAAATCTCGCTCACGTCCACCGTAATCCGGGTAAGGATCTGCCCGGCTTTTTCCGCTCTCTTCCTCCGACTGTTCCGCTCGTGGAAGAGGTAGGCGGCTATCCATAACAGATAGCTACCGATAAGTAAGAATAAGATTGCTGACATGGTTTCCGGGGGTTAAAACAGTTCGGTACTTCGTTTTCTGTATTCCTTCGTGATCTCGTCCTGATAGGCGGCAAAGTGCTGTTCCAGCACATTGTCCACATAGCTGAAAATGGACATCTCGTTGTTCCCGATTGTCTGGACGATCCTCTGAATCCGTTCATGAAACTCCTTACGAAGATAGATTGTCTTGCCAAGCCGTGCACAGACCGGTGACTCGTGGATGAACAGACGGACATATCCGCTCTCTTCACCGGACTGTCCCTTGTTCCCGGCTGCTTGCGCCTGCCCGTCCGCCGGCCGGCCTTCCTTGAACGAGGCGACTATGGAATTCTCATCAATGTCCGTCAGGTTTATTTTTTTCCGTTCGTTTCCCATAGCCTACTTCCTGATAATGGACAACAGTTCTTCCGTAATCTCTTTCAGGTTGCTGCCTTTGACCAGCGTACCGTCTGCGGGGAACAGCGTGGAACGGAACAATGCCCTATGTTCCCCTGTCAGCTCACGGCGGAACCGTTTGCTGTCCGGCAGGAAGGTATTCAGCACTTTCAGTCCCAGCTCGCCGATCACCTGTTCATACACCTTGTACAGTTCTGATTTCTCCCGGCCGTCCACCATGTTCCACAGCAGGTACAGCCCTTTGATATTCGTCTTGCCCGTAGCGATCAGCGTGTCATTCAGCCGGCTCGCAAAGCGGAGTGTGCTTTCCATCACCACCCTGTCGGCGGCAATGGGGGAAAAGACATAGTCCATGTTCGCCAGCGTGTTCAACACGCCTGTACTGTTTACCGTGCCCGGCAGGTCGAAGAACACGATGTCTGTTTCCGGCATCTTTTCCAGCAGTTCGTCCGCTTTCGTGACAGCGTCCTCAGCCGTACTCTCCGCTACCGGATAGGCTTTCTTCCTTATCCGTTGCAGTTGTCTGTACGCCATCAGCTTGTAATGCTCGTCCTCCATGACCGTTTTCAGGTCACGTTTTCTCATCTCGGCAATGCTGTGTTGCGGGTAGTCGCAATCCACCACCGCCACATTCATCCCTTTCACATAGTGCAGGTAACTTGCCACCAGCACGGTCAGCGTTGTTTTTCCCGCTCCGCCTTTTTGCGTGGAAAAGGCGATAAAGAGTGTTTCTTTTTCCATGATGCAGTTTGTTTACAAATGATACTTTTGAATCAACGCCGCAAATAAAGAAGGAAAAAGAAGGGAAATTCATGGTTTGGGAACGGCGGGGTTCAAGTGGCCGGCTCCTGACGTGGAATGGCTGACTGAACAGCCAACCGACCGAAGTATTGTCCGTCTGATTGGCCGACCGACGGTCTGACCATACATGACACAATCCGGCGGACTGCATAGCCTGTCGGACAAACAGGAAGATAATCGGTTGCCTAATCATCCCGCCGGACAGACAGCCTTTTATCCGCTTGGTTGGCTAGTCAGCCAGCCGACCGCACCAACGTTGCAACGGCTGACCGTCTGGTTGGTTATCTGACCGGTTGGTCATTCAGTCCGTCATTACGCATCCCATTCAGGCACATCCTCAACCGCTGATTCAGCCATCATCGGCCACCCGTTTTTCCTCTTGTTCCACCCGTGTGCACAAGTGGCTTCCATTTGGCATAATGTGGCTAATGTTAGTGATATACAACTGATTATACCACTTCCTAACTTTGCGCCATCCAACCGGGAATGGGCAGTTTGCCTTCCGTCGGTCACTAATCCCCGCTTTCCCCGAAAGCGCTCTTTCCTCTCCAAAGAGGAAAGATTTATGTTCGCCAGAACATAGCAAGCTGTGTTTTTTGCAGCACCACTCCGTTTTGCAGCAAAAAACGCTTGCCCTTGCAGGGGGGCTGCAATTTGCTCCGAAGTCGCAAATTGTGGGAGGGGGAGCTGACGGAGGCAATTCCACCCGGTGGAATTGTACCACATAAAAAACGTATATATGAACAACGAGAAAAAGCGTCCCCGCACACGGGGAAAAGGGGGCAGGTTACCCAAGCCGAACCCGGCCATCCGCCGTGAGACGGTCAATCTGGACGAAGCCGGCCATGCACGGTTTCTCACCATGTTTGAGCAGTCCGGTCTGTTGTCCAAATCCAAGTTCATCGCAGCACGGATCTTCAACGAAGAGTTCAGGGTGATCCGGACAGACCGTGCCACAATGGAGTATGTAGTCAAGCTCACGGAACTGTTCCGGCAGTTCCGTGCCATAGGAGTGAATTACAATCAGGCAGTCAAGGAATTGCACATCCATTTCACTGAAAAGAAAGCATTGGCACTGCTCTACAGACTTGAAAAGCTCACCCTTGAACTCGTAGAGCTGAACCGCCGGATTGTCGAACTTTCCCAGAAACTCGCCTCACATGGTAGCCAGGATCAGCGTGGGTAAGAACTTGTACGGCGCACTGGCCTACAATCAGAACAAGGTCGATGAAGGCGGGGCAAAAGTCCTTTCGGCACATCTCCTCCGCTATCCCGAAGACGGGCGCTTCCGTCCGGATGAATCCATGCGGCAGTTTCTCGAATGGATGCCGAACCATTACCGCACCGAGAAGCCGGTCATACACATCTCCCTCAATCCGCATCCCGACGACGTGCTGACCGACAGCCAGCTGGCGGAAATCGGCAGGGAATACATGCAGCGGCTCGGTTACGGTAACCAGCCCTATCTTGTCTTCAAGCACGAGGACATCGGCCGGCATCATATCCACATCGTTTCCCTGCGTGTCGACAGTGAGGGAAGGAAGGTTTCCGACAAGTTCGAATACCGCCGCAGCAAGGAGATTACCGAACTTCTGGAACAGAAATACGGACTGCATCCGGCGGAAGGTCAGAAGAAAGGCGAAGAGTGGCAGCTGAAGCCGGTAGATGTTGCCAAAGGGGACATCAAACGGCAGATCGCCTGTACGGTCAAACCCCTGATCCAACTTTACCGTTTCCGCACAATGGGCGAACTCCGTGCCCTGCTTTCCCTGTATAATATAGGTGTGGAAGAAGTGAAGGGGGAAACTGGTGGACGCACCTACCACGGCATACTCTATACCGCTTTGGACGGCAACGGCGAAACGGCGGCCACTCCCATAAAGTCCTCCCGGCTGGGCAGAATGACCGGTGCACAGCAGCTGGATAAGAAGATGCAGGAATCCGCTGCAAAGATCAAGTCCGATCCGTGCCGTGAACGGCTTCGACCGTTAGTGGCCGAGGCTTTGCGCCAGTCCGTGGACGAACGGGATTTCCGTGACCGCCTGGCGAAAGAACAGATAGACTTGGTTCTCCGCCGCAACGAAACCGGCAGGATTTACGGCGTTACCTTTATAGACCACCGCAGCCGCACCGTACTTAACGGCTCACGTCTGGGCAAGGAATTCTCGGCGAACATGCTCAACGGACACTTTCAGGAACAGCCGCCAAATTCCCTGTCGCCACTTCTGCCGCCCGTTCCGTCCGCTGTGGCTTCCGGAAACGGGGAAAAAATTCCGGGAGGGTTGCTTTCCGATATGGAGCCGGAGCTGAACTATGTCCCCCGGTATCCCAGGCTCCTGAAGCCCGACAAGAAGAAATGCCGCCGGCGTTACGGTCGTCAGGACTGACCCGTATTACATAATTATCAAGACGATAACTTTTTTAAATTCAGTATTATGTCACAAGAAGATGATCTCAGGGGACTGGCGAAAGTCATGGACTTTATGCGTGCCCTCAGCGTATTATTCGTAGTTGTCAATATCTATTGGTTCTGCTATCCGTCCATCCGGGAATGGAACGTCAATATCGGAGTGGTGGACAGGATTCTGCTGAACTTCCAGCGCACGACCGGATTGTTCGGCTCCATCCTTTGGACAAAGCTTTTCTCCGTTACCTTCCTTGCCCTCTCGTGTCTGGGCACGAAGGGTGTAAAGGAGGAAAAAATCAAATGGGTGCATATCTGGACAGCCCTTTGCGCAGGTGTCGTCCTCTTCTTTTTCAACTGGTGGCTGCTCTGCCTGCCCGTACCGTTATTGGCACGCACCGCCTTTTATATATTCACTCTTGCCGTCGGCTACCTCTGCCTGCTCGCTGCCGGTGTATGGATCTCCCGCCTGCTCAAACAGAATCTCATGGACGATGTGTTCAACAACGAGAACGAAAGTTTCATGCAGGAAACAAGGCTTATCGAAAATGAATATTCCGTAAATCTGCCGACACGGTTCTATTATGGCAAGAAGTGGAACGACGGATGGATCAATGTCGTGAACCCTTTCCGTGCCTCCATCGTGCTGGGAACGCCCGGTTCGGGCAAGTCCTTTGCGGTGGTGAACTCCTACATCAAACAGCAGATAGAGAAAGGCTATGCCGCCTATATCTACGATTTCAAGTTTCCCGACCTCTCCACCATTGCTTACAACCACCTGATCGGTCATTTGGAGGGGTATAAAGTGCCACCGAAGTTCTATGTCATAAACTTCGACGATCCCTCACGCAGCCACCGCTGCAATCCCCTCAATCCGAAGTTCATGACCGACATCTCCGATGCTTACGAGAGTTCATACAGTATCATGCTCAACCTCAACCGGTCGTGGGCGGCGAAGCAGGGCGATTTCTTCGTCGAGTCGCCCACCATTCTCTTTGCCGCCATCATCTGGTTCCTGCGGGTGTATAAGGACGGCAGGTATTGTACCTTCCCCCATGCCGTCGAGTTCCTTAACAAGCCCTACGAGCAGATTTTTCCCATCATGTCCTCCTATCCCGAACTGGAGAACTACCTCAGCCCCTTCCTCGATGCGTGGCTGGCGGGAGCTGCCGACCAGCTCATGGGCCAGATCGCCAGTGCCAAGATTCCCCTGTCCCGCATGATCTCGCCGGCACTCTATTGGGTGATGTCCGCCGACGAGTTCTCTTTGGACATCAACAATCCCGACGAGCCGAAAATCCTCTGCATAGGCAACAATCCCGACCGGCAGGCGATCTACGGTGCTGCGCTCGGACTGTACAACAGCCGTATTGTAAAGATTGTCAACAAGAAGGGCAGGTTGAAGAGTTCCATCATCATCGACGAGCTACCCACCATCTTCATCAAGGGACTGGACAACCTGATAGCCACCGCACGCAGCAACAAGGTCGCTGTGCTGCTCGGCTTTCAGGATTTCAGCCAGCTTATCCGTGACTATACCGACAAGGAGGCGAAGGTGATCATCAACACGGTAGGCAACATATTTTCAGGACAGGTCGTAGGGGAAACGGCCAAAACCCTCAGCGAGAGGTTCGGCAAGATACTTCAGAAACGCCACTCCATCTCCATCAACCGACAGGACGTTTCCACCTCCATATCCACCCAAATGGACAGCCTCATTCCACCCAGCAAGATCAGCGGACTGACACAGGGGATGTTCGTCGGCTCCGTAGCCGACAACTTCGGGGAGAGGATTGAGCAGAAAATCTTCCACTGCGAGATTGTCGTCGATGCCCAAAAAATAGCCGAAGAGGAAAAGGCATATCAGAAGATACCCGTTATCACCGGCTTCGTGGACGATGAAGGGGTGAATCACATGAAGGAAATGGTACAGGAAAACTACAACCGGATCAAGGAGGATGTCAGACGGATCGTGGCCGACGAGCTGGAGCGCATCGCCGCAGATCCCAACCTCAGACATCTTCTGGAACTGAACAAATAACCGTAAATGCAAGGCCTTCACACACGTGGAGAACCGTGTGTGAAAGGGTCCGCATTTCATCGGTTGCGTCTCCTGTGCCCCTCGTCATCGTCTTCCATCCGTTTGAGCAGAACTTCACGCAGGCGGTCAATGAAGTAGGTTCTGTCTCCCGCCTTACGCCGCCGCATCCGCGCGTAGTAGCTCGAAGCATTCTTCACGTTCACCCCCAGCACATGACAGACGTATTCCACCACACGCCCGAGTGTCACCTCACCGCCGTTGAACATCTTCAGCTCGTGGCAGGCATACAGCAGTTCCATCAGGCAGATGACCTCTGCCGTCCAGCAGACGGGGGGATCACCCTCTGTAGTCGGCAGACCTGCCGGAGCAATGGCGGAACCGGACTTATGAATGAACCTGCATCTGTCCAGCAGACCTTTCAGGTACTCCAGCGTACCAATGATATAGGCATAGCAGGGCAAGTGCTCTTTTTGTGCTGTGCGGTAATGCTCACGCAGAATGACCAGTTTGCAACTTAGATATTGCAGCTGGAAAAAGACGAGCGTAACATCCTTTTCCACACGTTGCAGCTCATAGACCTCACGGATGAACTCGGTGTTGGCGTTTGCCAGTGTATTCCTGTCACTCTCTTCTCGCTCCAGTAACAGGAAATAAGGGATAAAAGTAAACAGTTCCATGCTGTTCGGGATTTTAATTAAACACCGGCAAGATAGCGAAACGAGCACTGATAGCCGTTACGCTTTTTATTTGAAATAAGCTCTACATCAAGCCTGATGAATTTTTATTTGCTCCGCCACCGGTGAGCCAGTGCCTGCTTCAGCCTCCCCGGAGTGCATCCCATGTTTCTTTTACAGAATTCACACAGACGGCTTGCTGATGAAAATCCGTTCCTCTCCGATATTTCTCCCAGTGAAAGTCCATGATTATATTTTATATCCAGACATATGCGTTTTATTCGCCGATTCCTTAGCCAACGTCCCGGGGGCAACCCGTAAACAGACAGAAACCTGTTTCTGAAGGCCGAATAACTCATACGGCACAGCAGGGAGAGTGTACCGACGGAATACACGCCGGGGCTGTAAAAAATAACTTTCAGACGAAATACGGCGACGGACAATATCCTCAACCGCCTTTCTGCGAACTGAAAGTCCAGTTCACTGACACAAGTGGAATATCCCCGGAGTTGTTTCCTCCGTTCCTGATAGAAGTACAAGCAAACCTCCCTGCAAATATCATGCAGGGAAACAGATGGGCCTATAGCATACAAAATCTCACAAAGCCAAAGCATTTCCTCCGTACGTCCCCTCTTGCGGCATGGCAGGACGACATTCTCCCGCAACCTGCACAAAACATCCCTGTCCCGTGAAAGGAAGAGCAATACCAGAACGCCCCTGTATGCAGGACAAGCCATGCCGGGGAGTTCCGGCAGCATCTCCAGCACACGGAGCACATGCCCGCAAAGTTCAGAGTTCCCTGCGTACCTTCCCAACACGAGTAGCCTCTTTATCTTCTTCGTCCGGGAGAGTCTTCTCACATCATTGCAAAACAGGCTGACCATCTCTTTCTGCCCATCCTGCGCATGCTTTCTGAACAGTTCCAGAAGATCAGGCTCCGCCATTCCCGCCCATACCCGTTTACTTCATACCGTGCCTTATCATTCACAGCACACACATTATTCTGATACAATCGTCATCAACCAGACACGGGTATTGCGCCAGTCGTTCCAGCACCGGTTCCAATGCAAATCCCTGTATAATTCTGTGACGTTTGCTGTCACTACAAAACACACTTTCCATCTCCATTTCAGGAAAGTAACACAGAAGATGGGCGGCAGAGGCGTCAAAAGCCACAGGGCCGTCCTCGTGAAGAAAAATGTAAATATCCGACACATTTGCACTTTCCATTCCCTTGATCAGATCTGTTATCTCCATCTTGCACATTTTATAATATTTTTACATTTTTTCTTACTTCCCGAATACTCCGAGCATACGAATTTTCGGTTTTATGCCAAATATCCTATTCTACGGCCTTACGGAATTCCTTATCCGCAAAAAGCTCCGCCAGTCCCGATATCTGCTTCAGGCGCAGCAACTCATCCTTGTCCATACCCAGGTTCCTGCGTATCCACGAATCCGACATGCCCGACCTCGTAAGTTCCCCGACAAGCCGTGTCATAAGCTCGATCTTATGCATTCCACGGGCACGGTTATGGCGGATGGTAGAGGCCATACGCTCGGCCAGATCCTTACGGATGACGGTAACGGGTAACAGTCCGTTCTCCCGCTTGTATATTCTGGGCGAGGTCATCATGACCTTATACCTGTGATAGCCGTCCACAAGCTCGTACACATCCTCTTTCTCAATGTAATAACACACGCACGGCATCGTGTACCCATCCTCCCAAATCGAGAGTTCCAAAAGCCGCATCTCAGGAGGGGCCGTCACGTTGGGATTATAGGAATTCGCCCTGATCCTTTCCACCGGTACAGCCTTGACGCCATACACGGGACTGGTAAATTCATTGTCCATCTTTTCATTCATTAAAATAAGATCTATATTCATCCATCATCTTCCGTCTTCTTTCCTGTTCCTGTTTATTTGGTGAAAAGCCCATGTACTTGCAACAGTGGTCGTTTTTCAGGATACAGATGCACATCCGCTTGTACGAGGGCAATTCACGGAATTCAGGCAGGTCTATGTCATCAAGGTATTCCATCCTGACCGGGAGCTTGTGCGTCCTGTATCCCGATGTCCCGCCAAGTTCGAAAGGGATATTCAACCTCTTGAGTTTCATGATCGTTTCTTTTGCCAGACAGCCGCCCTTCTCCCGCCAGAACCGCACGCTTACCTCCAGTTTATCCAGATAGTTGTTCCTGGCATCCTCAGGAAGGGTGTCCAGAAGGAAAAAAAGATATTTTTTCCAGGTCATTCCCTCAGGCAGCCTGACACCCCGCCATCCCATCGCTACAGAGTTACCGTAACCCCCGGCAAAATTAACACCGTTCACACGTCCCAGCATCTTGCCCCACATCTCCGGCTCGATCACCCTGTACAGATGCAGCGACGGGATGGCCTGGGAAATGAACGGGCTCGCAACACGCTGGCTGTTCAGAGGAACACCCACCTGATAATAGAGGTCATACAACCTGTTGTATTTCCAACGGAAACGGCCATTGGCAGTCCATATATCCGTAGTATGCCAGTCATACAACGGATACACGTTGTCTATGCCCTCATCGACAGGACATATCCAGTCGGCTGAAGGGCCCGGAGTGCTACGATAGATCGTTCTCCAACGGTTAAAGCTTTCCTGGGTACGTATTCCAACCAGACATGCCACTTTTTGCACTCCAAGTTGCTTGCGGAGCCAAAAGGAAAAACATTCCTGGAACTCGTAATCCCACATCTGCGGAGTATAAAAATCAAATGCTTCCGTACCCAGGTATTCCACAGGCATCTCCCTGACCCAACGGACACAAGGGTCCCAGGGCCGCCAGAATCTCTGGTACATGGATGCAGCCGAACCGACCTTGAAAGGCACGCAACAGCGGTAAACATCCAGAATATCCCGGTTCGAAGACAGCATCTCATCCACATACTCCGTGGTCAGGGAATACTGCACTTCGTAATCCATATGGAATACTCCCATCCGACCTCCATATTGCCTGATATGCTCCACACAGGCATTCAGCAGCACACCGCTGTCCTTACCCCCCGAAAAAGAAAGGTACACATAATCATACTCGCCGAAGATTCTTCTGATCCTCTCCCGCAACGCCTGATATACATTCATCCGAGTTCCTCCCATTCTCTTTCAGCCATCCTGTTTCCCACTGTCGGAACCCATACGTACCAATTCCATCATAACATATAACTTGGTTTCCCGGATCGTGATGAAATTCATGTATTTGAAAATTCCGACATCCCGTTTCTGAACGGTCGCCCGCAAAGGGGAAGTCTCATCGCCCGACTCCTTGATCACGCTTTTCAACAGCTTCAGCAACTGGTTCCCCCTCTCCCTATCGGGAGTGGCATAATAATTATCAATTTTATAACCACCATCGAGTTTTCTCTCAACAGGCATGAAAGCCACTACCTGGTCTTCATGGTAGAGAACATGCCAGGTAAACATCCGGGAGGATTTATAAGGGTAGTTGTTATTCTCCCGCAGACATGCAGGACTAAGTACAAAGTGCCCTACGGCCAGATAAAGTTCGGGAGATTTTCCCTCAAATATTCGTACTTTCAGTTTCATAGGCATACATTTCATACATATACTGGTGCTTATTTACTATTCCTGCCCCCGCTATCTTCACGATGTACGCTATTATCCATAATCCGCCCCCCGGTTTCAGGAAAAGTTTCGGGTTCTTTTCCTCTCCCGTACGTATCAGAAAACGACTCCTAATACCGGCTTTTCTATAACCTCCCGTAAAATAGAAATATTCTTTCAAAGGTGAATTACGCAAGAACCTATCCAGCAGAGCGTATGATCTGAAATGCTTCAAATGCCCCTGGTAGGAGTTTAGCACAGCCAACATCTTTCGCAGTCTTTCCGGAGCGGGTTTTCCTTTGGAACTCTCTTTTTCCAGCCTGTGTACCGCTTCCCGAAAAAATCCTGCGGTACGTTTTGACGGATATTTCCTGTACGGTCTCACATACGCTCCCAGAAAAGCCACACCACGACTGTAATGCTGCAATTCGATTTTATCCGGATGCAACTCCAACTCCAATTCTTCCTTCAAGAATTCCCGTATCCATGGAATCAGTTCCTTTAGATAGCGTTTGCTTGGATGGACAATAAAAAAATCATCCACATAACGCCCGTAATGTTTACAGCGTAAAACACGCTTCACATATCCATCCAACTCCCCCAAATAGATGTTACTGAACAGCTGGGATGTCAAATCTCCTATGGGAAGTCCCACACCTTCCGGAGAATTGAACAAACTTTTCGTGGGTGGAAGTCCTTCCCAATCTTCCGCGCTACCCCGTATCCGGCAATCCCGCTGGGGATTTCTGAATATAATCTGTCTTAGCAGGAAATCTATCAGTTCCATATCCGGGCATTCTTTTTGTTTCCGGCTTCTTCTATATCGTTCCAGTCCCTTGCAGATAAGATCGTACAGACGATCCTTCCTGATACTCATGAAATACCCCCTTAAGTCCAGTTTTAATATATAGGCACTATAACGATAATTTTGCGTACAACTGCGTATGTGGTGTTCCAGGCGTGCTATTCCCTGACTTGTCCCCTTTCCTCGGCGACATGAATAACTGTCAAAAATCATTCTGCCCTCAAACATAGGAGAAATATAATTATACAACAGATGATGCACTACCCTGTCCCTGAAATCCGAGGCAAAAATTTCTCGCTTCACTGGCCTGTTAACCACGAAACATACCCCAGGTGAAGGAGTGTAGTTCCTATCCCTTATCTGTTCATACAACTCCATAAGATTATGTTCCAGATCAATCTCAAACGCAAGCTGGCTCGCAGTATTTCTTTTCTTCTTCCTCGCCTCGTAATAGGCCTGAAAAAGATCCGTAAGCAAATCCTGTCTCTTATAACATTCAGCCATTTCTGTAATTTACATTCAAAGGATTCCCTGCCTCGTACAAGGATAAATTCTTGGGAAGAACGCACCCCAAACCCGTACGCCCGATTGTTGTTGTTCAACGGGTTCACGTTCGACGAGTTGAAGTTCAGGTTGCGACCGTTGTTCTGGTTGTTCGGAACCGCCGACCAACAGTAGCCGTAGCTGCCAACGTTGTTCGCCCCGCCATTGGAATAGTTGCGATACCCCGACGCAGGGAAATATAACCACTTATTGTATATATCGGAGGACCTTTCGGAACCCCGATATAAAACTGTCCATTACTGCCCGCAACATGGCTTCGGATACATCTATCCGCCATGACCGTTTTTACACGGACAGTGGGTTACTGAATTTATCTGGCACTCTCTCGCAAGTCTTGGCTATACGAAATGCTGGCCTTATCCTGTTTTGTGTAGGCAAAGGAATCCTTTTTATTTATATCTTTTCTTGTTTATATTTTTTCTTGACTCTTTTCGTCCTGTCTCCGTGCATAATCATGCCAAGCCGACAATTGCTTCGACAGCAACTCCACCTGTTGGGCAAACGCCGCATACTGCTTCACACTGATATGCCGCATATCTTGCAACAGTCTTAAACGGACCTTGACTCCTACAACCAGATCTCTTGCCCGTTCAATATACGGAAGTTTTCCAGTCGTAGCATTAGCCCTGTATATCATTACCATAATCTCGGTCAGATCCTTTTTCAACACCTCCACCAGTGTATATTTCACATCACGGGGAATCTTTCCCGTCTTCTCATACACACTCCTTAACAAATCATATGCAGCCTTATACACAGGCAAATTATCATAAACTGCCACTTCTCATTCATTGTATATTAGAGCATCTTTTTCAACTCATTTACAAATAACATACAATCCATCGGAGTACTTTCCGCCAGATTGAACATCCGGATTCGCATGATTAACTCTCCATGCGGAATATTACTCCGTGACAGATTCTGCACACACGCATCTCTCCTCCCTCCAACTGAATGCTCCGATGAAAGTTCCTGTTTCCATTCTTCAAACCTCTGTCCGTCTATAGGTTTTAGCGTTCGCAACACAAGACGGTCAGGCATAGTCTCCATATGCTCCAAAGAACCTATATACTTTTGTTCATGCTTACATGGAAATCCCACTGAAACTATCTCACCGCCACCGAGTGACTTTAACCTTCTTTTTATAGCCTTCAAAGGCTTGATCTGCGTACAGACAGCGTAAGCAGACTTTTCATAAGCTTTCCAGAAAAGCCCCTCACGATAAAGAATGATACTTCCGTTATTACCTGCTTCAGCTTCTATAAAATCCTTGCTGGTCATAATTATTTAATTTTAATATCTATAAAAATCGACCGGCTTCGCC
>OHSL01000195.1_pt1 | contig 41839 bp, 33 predicted proteins | sample 1578741 | NCBI WGS metagenome assembly OHSL01 (sample SAMEA3879512, study PRJEB24766) | human gut metagenome | biome: human-associated habitat; feature: feces | place: USA | collected 1985/1987 | reverse complement strand
GCTTTGCTGGTACGAACATGCTGTGATTGGTACGACAACAGGATAACGAGTTCAATACCCTTCCTTTTGCGGGTTTCCGTGAGAGGAAGGGTGTTTTTTATGTGTTTGAAGGATCTCCGCGATGAATTTCTGTACGACTGCGAATGCCGCCATCTTGCCAAAGGCTCCCTGCGCAACTACCGGGCAGCGACACGATTCCTGGTGGACTTTCTGGAATTGAGACGGATCACCGAACTGGAGGAGGTCAAGCCACACCACATCCGGGATCTGATGAAGGAAAAGCAGGACATGGGCAGCACGCCACGGTACATCAATGATCTGCTCAAAGTCTGGCGGACTTGGTTCAATTATCTGGTGACCGAGGGCTATCTGGACGAACGGGACAACCCGGCCAAGAAAGTGAAGCCTCTTCGTCAGCCCAAAACCATCATTGATACCTTTACCGTGGATGAGATGAGGCGGATGATCCGATTTTACGATGGGACGGATTTCCTGTCGGTGAGGAATAAGACTATCATTATGCTGCTGTTCGACACCGGGATGCGCTGCAATGAGATGATCCTGATGGAGCCGGAAGACATCAAACCGGACTATATTCTGGTCAAGCATGGCAAGGGCAGCAAGGAACGCGTGGTGCCAAAGTCGCCTGCGCTGTCCAAGCAGCTGATGAAGTATCGTAGCCTCCGGGATGCCTATTTAAAGGAATACCCTAGTCGCCACAAGAACCTGTTTCTCAGCAAAAACGGGAAGCCTTTGACGGATGAAGCGGTTGCCCGGATGCTGAAACATTAAAATCTATCAACAGAAGGCCTCTGCCTTTCACAGAAATGTGATGGGCAGGGGCCTTTTTGCGTTAAGAAGAAGGTTGCTCAAAAAAGAAAAAAGTATCCTCCACATGGAAAATGGAGGGCCATGAGCGAAATATAACGTTATTCCATTAGACTTGGCGTTTTTCTACTCCTCATTGACACCTGATGGGAAAATATCCGATTCATCTCCCGGCGCTTTCGGATCAGGTCAGAATGCACATAGCGTTGCAAGGTGATGTTGGCGTTGGCGTGTCCCAACAGCTCGCTAAGAGTCTTTACATCGCACCCGCCTGCAGGCAGGTCGTTGCAAAGGTGTGGCGCAGTGCGTGCGGGGGCACTTGACGGACAGTCGCCTGCTTCAGAAACGCTTTGATGCTTTTCCGATAGCAGCGGGGTTCGGTGGGCTTGGACTCGCTGCCGGACAGGAACCATGCAGCATTGCTGGCGCTTCCGCGCAGCTTTTTCAGCATCAGCGATAGCTGCTTTGGGATGGGAATTTCCCGGCGGGAGGTGCGGGTTTTAGGCGTTTGAATGACTACCTTTGTATGACCGTTTCCACAGGAAATTCGGCAGACCGTCCGATTGATGTTCAGCGTGCCGAGTTTCAGGTCAAAATCGCCCCATTGCAGGCCGCAGATCTCACCAATTCGAAGCCCCAATTCCAGCCCCAGTAGTAAGCCGATTTTGCGAGGCGTGGGGTTCGCCTGTACATATTGATGAAGTCGCTGCTGTTCCGCCGGGGAGAGAGGCGCAGAAATTTTGTCGAGGGCTTTTGGCAACGCAACTTCCAGCTCCATTGGACGAATCAGACGTAAATGAGCAGCATATTTGCAGATACGTCGCAGCATCGAGAGGCATTCCCGGGCAGAGGAGTTTCCCAGTGGCTTGTGTGACGCATCTGTGGGCGTGATGATTTGCTGCATGGCCTGTTCCAGAAAGCTTTCCTCAAGGGATGCAACGGGCACCTTGCTCAAAACCGGAAGAAGATATTTGTGCAGTGTGTACGAATAATGCGCATAGGTGGATTCTTTTATAGCGTTTTTCAGGGAGTACAGCCACACCTCGGCCAGTACTTCAAAGGTCAGGTCGGTTTGATTCAGGTTGTAGAACCCCGCCTCCGCTTTTCTCTGGATTAGTACCCGTTTGACCTCTGCATAGACTGTGCCATAGACGTAGCCCCACTGAACTTTACCTTCCGGTGTGCGCGCCTTGATGTACCTGCCTTCCCACCGACCATCCTTACGCTTGCGAATGTTTTCTCCCCGTCGCGCCATCGCTGTTTCCTCCTGCCGTTTAGACCCTCATCTGACCCCTTATTTTCTCAATCTTCGTTTACAGCTGGAATTATTATACAGAACTGGGCATGACACAAAAACAATCCGGCCTTCGCGATGTTTTTTCAGGGTCAAATGTGATACATTTATGATGATTTCCATTGAATCCCAGATATAACTATGATAAAATAAGATGAGATTATAGACAACGATGTCAAAGGAACGGTATCCTCCATTTTCCATGTGAAGGATACTCCCTGAATTGCGGAAAGGGGTGAACAAGGTGGCATTGCGTCTGTTTGAGCACAACGAGAAAGCATATCATGCGGCAGTCCGGATGATGGAGCAGTATGGCAAGGCCGCCATTGTTCATCCCACTGGCACCGGAAAGAGCTACATTGCGTTCAAGCTGATCGAGGACAACCCGGAGAAGGTCGTGATCTGGCTTTCGCCCAGTGAATATATCTTCAAGACACAGCTGGAGAGCCTGAAAAGGAACGACCCGGATTTTCCGTTGGCAAACGTTCACTTTTATACCTATGCCAAACTGATGTGCTGCACCCAGGCACAACTGAATGATATCGCAGCGCAGAAACCTGCCTATATTATACTCGATGAATTCCATCGTGCCGGTGCGGAATGCTGGGGCGAAAGCACGGTGGCTTTATTAAAGTTATGCTCGGACGCAAAACTTCTGGAGCTGACAGCAACAAATATCCGATATCTGGATAATAACTGTGACATGGCTGAAGAGCTTTTTGATTGCTGTGTCGCGAGCGACATGACCCTTGGCGAAGCAGTCGTCAGGGGGATTTTGCCAGCCCCGCAATATGTGACCACCGTCTATCAGTACCAGAAAGACTTGGCACGCTATCAGACAAGAGTGGATAATTTGCGCTCTCCCGGCATTCAGGATGTGAATCAAAAATATCTGGATGCCCTGCGCCGGGCATTGGAGCAGGCGGATGGCCTGGACAGGGTCTTTGCCCATCATATCACGAATAAGTGCGGCAAGTACATCGTGTTCTGCGCCAACAAGGAGCACATGGACGAGATGGTGTCCCATGTGCCGGAGTGGTTTGCAGGGGTCAACCCAGAGGTGGTGGTGTACGAAGCCTACTCCAATGACCCGAATACGGATAAGGCGTTTGCGGACTTCAAAACGGACACCAGTGACCGGCTGAAGCTGCTGTTCTGCATCGATATGCTCAACGAGGGCGTACATGTGGAGGGGATTTCTGGGGTCATCCTGTTCCGACCTACGATTTCGCCCATCGTTTACAAGCAACAGATCGGCCGAGCCTTGACCGCCGGGGATAATACGACACCACTTATCCTAGACGTTGTTGATAACTTCGAAGGTTTGACCAGCATTTCCGGTCTGCAAAGCGAGATGCAGGAGGCAGTCCGTCGGCTCTATGCTAACGGCGAGGGCGATAAAATCGTCACCGAACGGTTTGAAGTTGTTGAGCAGGTGCATGACTGCCGGGTGCTGTTTGAGCGGCTGCAGGCAAGCTTGGCCTCTAGTTGGGATCATTATTTTTCGGAAGCAAGCATTTACTATGCGGAGCATGGCAGCCTGAATATTCCAAAGCGTTATACCACACCGGCGGGATTGAGCCTTGGCGAATGGCTGACGACCCAGCGCCGTGTTCGTGCGGGACAGATTCCGGGGAACTTGACCGAACAGCAAATCGCACGGCTGGACAGCATCGGGATGGAGTGGGGCAACCGCAACGATGCCGCATGGGAACGTGGTCTGGAAGAAGCGAGAAAATTTCGGGAACAGTTTGGGAATTTGCAGGTTCCGGCGAAATACAAAACGAAAGATGACTATCCTCTGGGAAAGTGGATCAACAATGCGCGGAAACGCCGAAACGATGGAAAGTTGACGGAAGAGCGCATTCGACAACTGGATCAGATGGGAATGATATGGAGCGTATTTGATGCCAAATGGGAACAGGGATATGCACTTGCGGCAGTCTATGCGCAGGAGTATGGAAATCTGGATGTTCCACGAGATTATAAAACAGCAGATGGAAAAACGCTTGGTCGCTGGATTCAAAATCAAGAACTAGCCTATGAGCAGAAAAAGTTGTCTGCGGATCAGATCAAACGACTGGAAACCATAGGAATGCAGTGGGGCAGTCGCTATGACCGACAGTGGAATGAGGTTTATCAGGCAGCGAAACGGTACTTTGAGGCGAATGGAAACCTTGATGTCCCGGTGGCCTATGTTTCACCGGAGGGATATGCTCTTGGAAAATGGGTGCGGCGGCAGCAGTATGCGTATCGGAATCCGGAGAAAAGCAATGCAATCTTATCACAAGAGCGCATTGAGTTGCTGGATGCCATTGGAATGCAGTGGGAGAAACCGGACTCGTGGCAGCACCGGTACGAACTGGCGCAGGAATATAAAAAGGAATGTGGAAATCTGGAGATTCCGGCGAAATATAAGACTGCGGATGGCATTTGGTTGAGCCGATGGGTGTACAACCAGAAACGGCTGCTGCAAAGCGGGTCAGGAAAGTTGAGCGAAGAGCAAAAGAAAAAGCTAAAGGAGTTATTGGGGTATTATGTCAAAATTTCAGCATGATGTGATGTTGAAGATCGTAAAAATCATCGATTTGGTAATGATCACAATTCCGTTTGCACTTTGTTGGGAGCTGTATTATTCGTATCAGGTCTATGCAAAGTTTGGCTGGAGGGGCAACTGGACCATGATCGGTCTGTTTGCGGTGTTGTTCTTTCTGTTGGGTAAAGTCTACGATGCGTTCTGGATGTCTTTGCAGCGCATCTCAGAGTTGATCTACGGACAGGTACTGGCAGCCATGGCAACCGATGGCATTCTGTACATTGTCATCTGCCTGATGGCCCGGCGGCTCTGCAATCTTCTGCCGGGCATCGCGGCGATTGCAGGACAGGTCGTGATGGCCTCAATCTGGGCGAAGTTGGCGCATGGATGGTACTTTAATACGTTCCAGGCCCAGCCGACTGCAGTCGTTTATGATGTTCGTCATGGATTGGAAAAACTCATCAATGAATATGGCCTCTCGAAAAAATACGATGTCAAGATGACCTTGAACGTTGAGGAATGTCTGAACGACCTGAGCCTGCTGGATGGAATGCAGAGCGTGTTCATCAGCGGTGTCCACAGCCATGAGCGCAACATCATCCTAAAATACTGTGTGGGACAGGGCATCAATGTGTTTGTGATCCCTCGTGTGGGCGATGTGATTATGAGCGGTGCCCAGCCGATGCATATGTTCCATCTGCCCATGCTGCGTGTGGGTCGCTATATGGCAAGCCCGGAATTTCTGTTTGTGAAACGGGCAATGGACATTGTGATCTCACTGGCAGCACTGGTTATCCTGAGTCCGGTGTTTCTGATTACGGCTATTGCAGTTAAATCCGATGGTGGTCCGGCTTTTTACAAGCAGGTTCGCCTGACCAAAGACGGTAAGCAGTTCGAGATTTTGAAGTTCCGCTCCATGCGTGTGGATGCCGAAAAGGATGGCGTAGCCCGGCTTTCCACCGGCGACAAGGATGACCGTATCACGAAGGTCGGTCATATCATCCGCGCCTGCCGTCTGGACGAGCTGCCCCAGCTTCTCAATATCTTGAAGGGAGACTTGTCCATTGTAGGCCCACGCCCGGAACGCCCTGAGATTGCCGCCCAGTACTGCGAAGAGATGCCGGAGTTTGCACTGCGGCTTCAGGCAAAGGCTGGCTTGACCGGTTATGCGCAGGTGTACGGCAAGTACAACACCACCCCCTACGATAAGCTGCAGATGGATCTGATGTACATTGCACATCCCAGCCTGATTGAGGATCTGAAAATCATGCTGGCGACGGTGAAGATCCTGTTTATGCCGGAGAGTACTGAGGGCGTGGCAGAAGGTGCGACTACGGCGATGGGACAGGAGACGGAAGAATGATGCAGGAGGATTTTGGGCTGATCAGTATCATTATGGCAGCGTACAATACTGAAAAAACAATAGAGCAGGCGATTAACTCAGTCTTGAGCCAGACCTACACGAATTTTGAGCTTCTTGTGGTCAATGATTGCTCAACAGACAGAACGGCAGAGTTGGTCAAAAGTATTGCGGCCAAGGATAGTCGTGTCCGTCTTATCTCTAATGTAAAGAACAGCGGTGTGTCCTATACGCGCAAGCATGGACTGGAAGAAGCGAAAGGTTCATGGATCGCGATTCTTGACAGTGATGACGCATGGGCACCGGAAAAACTGGAAAAGCAGATTGACCTTCAGAGAAGAACCAATGCTGACCTCCTTTTTACAAGTTCTGCTTTTATGGATTCGGAGGGGCATCCAATTGACTGGTATCTTCGTGCTCCATCAGAAGTGACTTATCGACAATTGCTGAAACAGAATGTGTTATCTAATTCCTCTGCGCTAGTCCGCAAAGAGTTATATGCGAAAAATTATGCGGTCGGAGATGAGATGCATGAGGATTTTGCTATCTGGCTCAGTATCCTGAAAGAAGGAAAGAAAGCCTATGGTGTGGATGAGCCGCTGCTCATTTATAGAATTGCAAAGTCATCGAGGTCGGGCAATAAAGTCAAGGCTGCAAAGATGAATTGGAATACATATCGTTATGTCGGATTGAACCCGATAGAGGCCGCTTATTATGAGGGCTGGTACATGATAAAAAATGTAATTAAGTACACGAACCTGAAAATATCCGGGGGGGGGGGTATGGAATGAGGTAATTTACATTGCTTCGTTTGATATTCTGGTCTTCCCTGAGCAACTGCATGAAGAACAACTGGAGGCTGCATGATGGCTTCCAAGTATTCTGTATTGATGTCAGTTTATCACAGAGAAAAACCAGAGTATTTGAAGCAAGCAATTGAGAGCATTCAAGCACAGACACTCCAGACGGATGATTTTGTGCTGGTGTGCGATGGCCTGTTGAATGATGCGCTAGACAAGGTGATTGTTGCAAAGCAACAGGAGATGGGTACAATGTTGAATGTTGTTTGTCTCGCAAAGAACGCCGGACTTGGCAATGCACTCAATGAAGGCATCAAGCACTGTAAAAATGAGCTGGTTGCTCGGATGGATAGCGATGATATTGCATATCCGAATCGCTGTGAAAAACAGCTTGCTGTGTTTAACGAGCATCCAGAAGTGAGTATTTGCTCCGGCATCGTGGAAGAGTTTACTACTGATCCGAATACCGTCGATGCGAAGCGTGTGCCACCGGAGACGAATGCGGAAATTGTAGAGTTTGCAAAGAAGCGCAATCCGTTTAATCATCCTTGCGTGATGTATAAGAAATCTGCAGTCGAGGCAGTTGGTTCTTATCAGGACTTCTACTTGCTGGAGGACTATTACCTTTGGCTCCGGATGCTGATGGCCGGATATCAGGGGTACAACATTCAGGAGCCGCTGCTCCACATGAGAGCTGGCTCGGATATGTATAAACGGCGTGCTGGTTGGAAGTATGCCAAGACGCAGGCCAAGCTGTTCAAGTTCATGAAGCAGCAAGGCTTTATAGGAAAAGGGCAGTACATAAAGAGCAGCGTGATTCGTAGCGGATCAGCGTTGGCTCCAAATTGGCTGCGGAAGTTTATGTTTGAGAAAGTGCTGAGGAAATAGGAATGAAAATAGCAATTTTGATTTTGTGCCATAAGAATCCGAAGCAGATAAATCTGCTGTTGGACAAACTGAACCATCAAGACATTGATTGCTATATCCACATTGATAAAAAAGCGGACTTTGCGAATAAAATTACAAAAAGAAGCAATATCGTTTTGCTTCCGGATGAAAAACGTGTGTCAGTTGAATGGGCACAGATTTCAATGGTGACTGCAACGATTAACTTGGTGGAAGAAGCACATCGGCACGGAAAATATGATTACTATTGGTTGACCAGCGGGCAGGATTGGCCGCTGTACTCAGCAGATGAAATTGTGAATTTCTTCAAGAACCATGATGGTGAAAACTTTATTCAGTACTGGGATAGCAAAAATTACGGGAATCACTTGCAGAATAATCTGGATAAACGCAATCAAATCTATTTCCCCCTGTGGATGATTGGGAGAAGGCTGTGGCAGAAGGTCGTAAAAAGAGGTTGGGTAGAGCTAACAGGCGGATATAACCGAACATGGAAGTCTTTTATGCGTAAACAACTGCAAATCGAATTCTATTTTGGGAGTCAGTGGTGGGCGTTGACAGGTGAGACGGTGGAGTGGATTATAAATTACCTTGGCCAACACGAGGACTACTATATATTCTATAAAAATACCGTATGTCCGGATGAATCGTTCTTTCAGACATTGGTAATGATGTCTCCTTATGCAGACAAGAAAACAGACTACTTGACTTATTTGCATTTTTCAGAAGGAGCGAACAGTCCGGATATACTAAGAGCAAGTGACTTTCCACAAGCGAAGGAAAGTGGATGTCTTGTAATGCGAAAAGTTGATATGGATGTTGATGACTTTTTTGTTAGCCGATAGAAGAGAGGAAAAAGGATGCCAGAAATAAGTGTTATTGTTCCAGTTTATAAGGTTGAAAAATACCTTGATCGGTGCATAGAGTCTATTGTAAATCAGACCTATCCTGATTTTGAACTTATTCTTGTTGACGACGGCTCTCCGGATAATTGTCCTGCCCTATGTGATGCGTGGGCAGAGCGTGATGGGCGAATTCGAGTGATTCACAAGAAAAATGGCGGTCTTAGTTCTGCGCGAAATGCAGGAATGGATGTAATGTGCGGAAAATATGTATGCTTTATTGATTCCGATGACTGGATCGAATTGAACTTTCTCGAAGTCTTAAGGAGTCTTTTTGAAAAGTATCCGCAGGCAAAAATTACGGCGTGTGCCTCAAGGCAAGATGCAATCCCCGATTTTCAAGTTATTCAGCCAAAAGAATATATAACCGTTTATGACAAAAGAAAAATGTTTGATTATTTTTTTCGGGTAAACGGAGAGCCAAGTAATACAGGTGTGTGGAATAAGCTTATAAAAACTTCCATTTTAGAAAACTTTAGGTATGTAATTACTTTAAACGAAGACGTAGAAGCATGTTATGAGTTTTATACAAGAGCAGATTTTATGGTGGAAACAAATCAAATCCTACATCATTATTTTGTGAATAACAGTGGAATTACACGTTCTACTTTTTCGGAAAAAGATTTGGACTATCTTTCCGTATGGGATCGTGTTGTAACTCGCACTGAACAGGAACAGCCGGATTATTTGAGATTTGCTATTTTGGCGAGAAAAAGAGCAAATTTTACAATGCTTTCTAAAATGCTAATTCGTGGATATGATAAGAAAAATAAAAATCTAAAAAGTATTTACAAAAGACTGAAGAGTGAAGTCCGAAAAGATTACTTCCAGCTACTTACGTCAAAAATGCCGCTGAGCAGAAAAGTATTGCTGACATTAGAGTGCATTTGAATGATATGATTTTTATAATAAATTATTTTTTGATGATTGCAGAAGGCTTCGTGTTGAAAAGACGATTCTTAAAATGCGGGAAAAAGCTTTTCGTAATAATTACTTTTCTTCAGTTAGCGGCTATTGTTTCATTGAGAAAAAAAACGGTTGGTATAGACACAGCGATGTATATTCAACTGCTTGAATGGAGCAAAAATGATATTGAAATCTATTGGATTGAGGCGGGCAGCAGAGCGTATATACATCTGCTAGGTAACATATGCACAACATATACGGAATATCTGGCAGCATGGGCAATACCGACTATGGTGTTGTTTTATCGTTATATAATCCGAAATTCGAAAGATATATACCTTTCAATATACATTTTTGCGAGTTTAATGTTCTATTTCCTAGAGTTCAGTCTGGTGCGGCAAGCGTTGGCGATAGGAATTGTTCTGCAAGCAGTGAGTTTGCTGGATGAGAGAAAATATTTTCGGTATATATTGATCATTTTGATAGCAATGAGTTTCCATTCGAGTGCTGCAGTTTTCTTTTTGCTACTTCCGATTTCCTTTGTGAAATGTAAGATAAATTTGTCGCTGTCTATAATGATTGTAGCGTTATGTGGTATTTGTGCAGTTTTCGGAAGAATATTAACGGAAATCGGGGCAAGACTGATTGGATATTCGAGCTATTTGCAGACCGAATATGCGAACGCTGGAAATGTTCTTCACCCTGCGCTGTTTTTGATCATCTTAATGTTTTGTACGATCTTAAGTATGGGGGCAAAATCTACAAAAAAAAGAAAGTTCAAAATCGAGTATGAAATGTTGGCAGTAGGTGTTCTGTTCTATTGGATTTCACTTTCAGTGCAAATTGTAAATCGAATTCCGTATTATTTTACGGGAAGTGTGATGACGATACTGCCAAATTTGATTGTGGAAATGAAAAACAGAAAACAAGCGAAGATAGTGAATATATGTGTGATAGTTTTTCTCGTTCTCTATGAGTTCTTGATGATAGCGCAAAGTGCCCAAGGAATTATGCCGTATCAATTCTTTTGGGAATGAAAAAGTAGAAGGTTAGGATGAAAAAATGATGAATCAGAAAATTCCGAAGATAATCCATTATTGCTGGTTTGGAGGAAATCCTCTTCCAGAGTTGGCGCAAAAGTGCATTGCATCATGGAAAAAGTACTGCCCGGAATATGAAATTAGAGAGTGGAATGAAAGCAATTTCGACTTGAACTGCTGCGATTATGTTCGGGAAGCTTATGAGGCAAAAAAGTGGGCATTTGTGAGCGATTATGCAAGATTTTGGATTTTGTATCATAAGGGTGGCATTTATTTTGATACTGATGTCGAAATTATTAAACCGCTGAATGAAATTTTAAAACAGGGGGCTTTTTTGGGCTGCGAAACTCGATATACTGTAGCACCCGGATTAGGCATGGCTGCTAATCCCGGATTAGGCATATACAAAGAAATGCTTGATTTTTATGAAAAGCGGCATTTCCGAAATCAGAATGGTGCGATTGATACAACAACAATTGTGACTTATACGACACAGATTTTGGTGCAACACGGATGGAAACCGGATAGAGAAATTCAAACGGTAGAGGGTATTACGATTTATCCGCCAGAGTATTTTTGCCCGATGAATTACAAAAGTGGTGAATTAAATATAACTAAAAATACGAGAACTATCCATCATTATGCGGCATCTTGGTATGGAAAAACGGATAAGCAAATTGCGGCGATCAATAAAAAATGTATTGAGCGTTTTGGAGTAAATGTTGGACAGAAAGTTAGCGCGGTATTAGTTCTTCCGTTTCGACTTAAAAGAAAATTAGAATACAATGGAATCATGAAGAGTAAAAATCAGTAGGGAAAAGTCTATGAACAGCATGCGTTGTATTATAACACGGAACGAGTACTGAGCAGCTATCATGGAGAGTACAGCTTGATTCGGGAAAATCGGCAGTGGATTGATCAATGTTTTCCGGAATGGCGAAACAATCCATATCTCAAAAAGGAACCGTTAACGATGAGGCTGAAAATCTATATGACAGCATCAAATGTTGCGCCGCCGAAATACTATCGCAAAATAAGAAAAACTATTAAAGGAATTGTTAAGAAAATAAATGAACACTGAACGTAGAACCGGTGTAGTTCTGTCATATATTCAAGTCATTTTAAATGTTCTGGTCAACATTATCTATGTTCCGGTATTGTTGCATTACCTTGGCCAAAGTGAATACGGTCTTTATCAAATCGTTGGCTCCTTTTTCTCGTATGTCACGGTATTTGAATCCTGTATGTCTGCGGGAGTCCTGCGCAATTACTGCAATGCACTTGGAAAACAGGATGAACAGTTGGCAAGGGAAATTCTTTCCACAGCACGCAGCATCTATCGGCTGATGGCAGCCGGAATGACAGGGCTTGGAGTTGTTGTAATTTTAGGCTTCCGGGCTTTTTATGCCAGTTCCTTTGCGGGGGCGGAACTCCAGGAGAGCACCATCATCCTTGGGATGCTGTTCTGCAATATGGTTGCAACTCTGTTGAGTTCAGTCTATCTGACAGTGATCACAGGGCAGGAACGCTTTGTGTTTTTGAAAATTTCCGGGATCTTACTTCAGACAGTTCAGCCACTGCTTGTGATCCTCTGCGTGATGAGGCTCCCTTATGCAATGTCTGTGACAGCAGTCATTGCAGGTTTGAATTTGGTCAACATCCTGTTTCGCTGGTGGTATGTTCAGTGCAGGTTAGAAATCCGGATTCCGACGCTGAAACCGAATTCAAAAGTGGCAAAAGAAATTTTGACCTTGTCTTCGGCCATCCTGATCGGATGCATCGCAGATCAGATTTTCTGGAAAACAGATCAGGTCATTTTGGGCAAAATGTTCAGCACCGCAGTTGTTGCGGTATACTCTGTTGGTGCGCAGATCTACATGATCTATATGCAGTTTGGGACACAGATCGCAGGTGTTTTTTACCCGCGAGTCAGTGTGTTGTATCAGGAAGAAAATGGATTGCAGAAGGTTTCGGATCTGTTTATTCGGGTTGGAAGGGCTACATTTTTTGTGATACTGCTGGTTTTGTCCGGCTTCATCATTTTTGGTCGTGAATTTCTGCTTGTATGGGTCGGCGAAGGCTATGAGGCAGCCTATTGGGTTGCAATCATTGTAATGCTGCCGTTCTCTGTTGATCTGGCACAAAACCTTGGATTATGCATTCTACAGGTCAAAGGACAGTATGGCTTTCGCGCGAAGATTTACCTGCTAAGTGCACTACTGAACATTATAACAACAGTGTTATTCGCACGCAGGATTGGGATTACCGGTGCGGCACTTTCCACAGGAATTTCGATGTTTCTGACCAGTGGATTGATAATGAACTGGTTTTTTCAGAAAAGAGTCGGCCTGAACATGATAAAGTTCTGGAAAACTACAATTGGCATCATAAGTTTGGCAGTTCTTCTCACCGGGGCTGCATGTTTCATCAAGGGAATGATTTGGCATGATCCGGTATCTGTAATACAATTGGGCCTCGGTATTCTCCTCTATACCATAGTGTACGGCGCAGTAATGTTTTTGTTTGCAGCTGATCCGGCAGAGCGTGAGCTGCTGCAGAGGCTTTTAAAAACAAGAAGAAAGTCAAGATTGTAACTTACAAATGAAGTAAAATAAAAATTTTTGCTGCCAGGAGCGTTCTGCTCTTGGCAGATTTCTTACGCAGTAAATGTTGTGAAGGGAGGAACCCTCACGTCAGGTACAGAACAATATCTGATGACCTGCAAGTAAAATATATTTTTACTGACAACTACTTTGACAATTATCGTGGTTCGAAGGAAGTGAAATTGCTCCATATCAAACATAAATGACTACATTTCCCACACCATGGCTCAAAATCACGTCCGGAGAAATTTCAGTTAATCAGCAGGAACATGTTGGCAATCTAGCTGTCATAGAGCTTCTGAGGAGAGTGCTTGGGAGAGCTGCTGCCCCGACGGAAGCCCTAGACCCAAGGCGTTTGAACCGTGGAATGCTGTAAAAATATACGTTAGAATTAAAAATGCAGGTCAGAAGTGAAACGAATCAAATCCTTGCAAATGACGCTGAAACGTGATATAATTGTGGTACGAACAAACCGGTTTTGGTACGACAACGGTATGGTCTGGTACTGTAACTGTTGTTACGAAACTGTGAAGAACTACTTGGAAAAGTGCAAAAATTCAGCGTAGCTGCGACGACACCTATCAGGTTCAGGTCGTGTCTTGGTACGACAACGAGAACTCCTACACCTCTCAGATGGTTCGTACCATTAAGTACTTCGCTGAGAACTGCTGATCGGAGTTTCTCCTGAGCTGAATAAAGCTTGACTGCGCCCTTTCTCTTGTGTGATGCGAGAGAAAGGGCGCTTTTTGCTGACCATTTTGGATGCGATAAGGCGCTTTCGTAAAATGGCGCGATCCATTTGTAGTGATCCGACAAAAGCAGCGCGCATTCGATCTCCATCTATTGCAACCCTTCTCCCGATATGATAAAATGGTAAAAATAAATGGAGACAACGAAACAGTATGATTACGAAACGTGAAAAACTGCAGTATGGATACCTGTTTCTGATTGATCTGCTCTCTCTGGTTCTCAGCATTGGGCTGGCGTGGGGGCTGACCGCAGGTGTTCTGCACAAGATGGGGGACTTCCAGCTGGACGATCTGGTAGAAGCCTGTTTTTTATTGCTGCTGGCCTATATCCTGACCTTTTTTACATTTGATCAGAGTGAAAATATCGTGAACCGCACTCCGATTCGTGAAGTTGAAATTGCGGTGCGGTTCAATTTTTTGTTGACCCTCATTGATGCGGCCTGCCTGGCGCTGACCAAGGCTTCCATGCTGCACTCCCGCTATTTTCTGGTGTTTGTGCCCATCATCGATGTCTTTGTGATGACGGGCGCTCATGCTGTCCTCAAAAAGATGCTGGTACGCTCCCGCTATACCAAGGGGATTCAGAGCCTTGTGGGGGTGGTGACTACGCAGGAAAACGCAAGCCCCATTCTGGAAGAGCTGAAAAAGGACTGGTCCAAGCGTGTGACCGGTCTTGCCATTCTGGAAGCTGCCCCGGAGCAGCTTCACACTGAGATCGATGGGGTGAAGATCGAGGCGAACTTCGATAATTTCATGGACTGGCTGCGGCAGGCAGCGCTGGATGAAGTGTATCTGGATGTGGCGCAGGAGAGTGAGGAGAATATGCTGCCCTATCTCGAGGAGATGGAGAGCATGGGGCTGACGGTCCATTTCCGCCTGCCGGTGCTGGACCGGATTGAAAAAGCCTGCTGTGATGAGACCAGTGCGGTGCGCATTAGCCGGGAACTGAGCCGCTGTGCGGGCGGCAATGTTGTGACGATGGGCACGGTGGAACTCAAGCTGCGGGATCAGGTGCTGAAACGGACCATGGATATCGTGGGCGGCATCGTGGGGTGCATCATCAGCATCCCCATCATTGCGTTGGTGGCCATTCCGCTCAAGCTGGAAAGCCCCGGCCCGCTGATCTTCAAGCAGCGCCGGGTGGGCCGGAATGGACGTGTGTTCTACATCCACAAGCTGCGCAGCATGTATGTGGACGCGGAGGCACGCAAAAAGGAGCTGATGGCCCAGAACGAAATGAACGGCCTGATGTTCAAGATGGAGGATGACCCCCGGATCACCCGGGTGGGCCGCTTCATCCGGCGCACCAGTATCGATGAGCTGCCGCAGTTTTTTGACGTTGTGCGGGGCTCCATGAGCCTGGTGGGTACCCGCCCACCCACGCTGGATGAGTACCGGCAGTACGAGAGCCATCACAAGCGCCGCCTTTCCATGAAGCCGGGAATTACCGGCCTGTGGCAGGTAAGCGGCCGCAGCGATATTGATGATTTTGAAGAAGTGGTCAAGCTGGATGTCCAGTACATCGACAACTGGTCCATCTGGATGGATATCTACCTGCTGTTCAGGACGGTGGGCGTTGTGTTTGACCGGAAAGGGGCAAAATGAATTATATTCTTTTTGGTGGATCTGGTTTTATCGGCACCCATCTCATTCATTTGCTGCTGAAGGAATGCGTCAGACCCGGCGACGTGATCTACGACCTGGATCTTGTGATGCCCGGGGAAGAGGGCGTGGTGCCGGGCATTGTGGAAAAGAACGATGGGGTGCAGTATATCCGGCTGGATGTGTGCAAGCCCATCGATTTTGAGTTCGTTCCGACTCCAGAGGACGTGATCTTTGATCTGGCAGCGGTCCACCGCACCCCCGGCCACCCGGAAGAAGCCTATTTTGAAACAAATATCCGGGGCGCGGAAAATGTGACCGCATTTGCGGAAAAATACAGCATCCGGAAGATCCTGTTCACCAGCTCCATTGCACCCTATGGCGCGTCTGAGGACCTTAAGACGGAGGAGACTCTGCCAACTCCCAACACGCCGTATGGAATCAGCAAGCTGGTGGCAGAAAAGATCCACCAGATCTGGCAGGCCCGTGATCCGGCCCGGGAGTTGACCATCGTGCGGCCAGGCATCGTTTATGGCAAAGGGGAGCACGGCAACATGACCCGCCTGTACAGGGGGCAGAAGAAGGGCTACTTCTTTTATGCCGGCCGGAAGGACACTATCAAGGCGTGCATCTATGTCAAGGAGCTGGTGCGCTTCTTCAAGTACCGGATGCTGGATCATTCCTTCCCCGGAGCAGAGATCTATAACTGTACCTACGAGCCGGCTTATACCATTGAAGAGATCTGCAATGCAATGCAGAAGGCGACCGGCTTGCACCGCCATGTGCCGTTGGTGCCCGCCGGCCTGCTGCTGTTTGCGGCGGGCATTCTGGGACCAATCGGGGGCAAAAAGGTGGGCATCCATCCCGCCCGTGTCCGGAAGTTGATGGTATCCACCAATGTCTGCGGCAGGAAGCTGGCCGCCACTGATTACCAGTTCCACTATACGCTGGAGGAGAGCTTCCGGGACTGGTTCGAGGATTGTGACCGCAAGGAGCTGGTATAACCATGGAGCAGAATGCACAGCCCATCCGTGTGGCCCAGATGATGACGGATATGAACTACGGCGGTGTGGAGATGGTGGTGATGAACTACTACCGCCACATGGACCGTTCCAGAGTTCAGTTTGATTTTTTCGCGCTGGAAGGCTCGACCCTACCCCAGCGGGAAGAGATCGAACGGCTGGGCGGCCGGGTGTATGTGGTGCCAAAATATACCCACCTGCCGCAGTATGAACGGGAGATCGGGCGGCTGTTCCGTCAGAACGGATACCAGATCGTTCACTCCCACATGAACACCCTGAGCGTGCTTTCCCTCTGGGGGGCAAAGCGTGCAGGGGTGCCCAACCGGATCGCGCATAACCATTCTACGGTGGGTAGGGGAGAAGGGGCAAAAAATGTGATGAAGTACCTGCTCCGTCCCTTTGCCGCAGTGTATCCCACCCGGCTCTGTGCCTGCTCCAGAACGGCAGGCAGCTGGCTTTATGGTGAAAAGCCTTTCCGGGTGTTCAACAATGCCATTGAGCTCGACCGCTTTACTTATGATGCCGCCCAACGGAAAGCTGTCCGGCAGGAGCTTGGCCTGGGGGATGAACTGGTGCTGGGCCATGTCGGGCGGTTCTGTTATGCAAAAAATCACGAATTTCTGCTGGATATAATGGCAGAGGTCTGCAAGCAACGGCCGGATGCCGTTTTACTGTTGATCGGAGAAGGGGAAAACGAGGCCGCTGCCCGCCGGAAAGCGGAGGCGCTGGGGCTGCAAAGGAATGTCCGCTTTCTGGGCCGACAGAGCGATCCCGCAAAGTTCTATCAGGCTATGGATGCCTTTGTTCTGCCTTCGCGGTATGAGGGGCTTGGGATCGTGCTGATCGAAGCACAAGCGGCGGCATTGCCGGTCATCTGTTCCACGGAGGTGCCGCAGGAGGCTCAGGTCCTGCCCGAGATGCAGTACCTGAGCTTGCAGGAAAGCCCGGCAGTCTGGGCGGATGCGACGATCCGGGCTGCAGAAAATGCCCGACGGCGGGATACCTCTGCTGAGATGCGGGCAGGCGGCTTTGATATCGTCACCGAGGCGAAGAAGCTGGAAGAGTTTTACTTCGACCTGCTGAAATGAGGAGATAAGATGGACCCTTTGGTAAGCATCATCGTTCCTGTTTATAATGTAAAGCCATATCTGAACCGCTGTGTGGACAGTCTATTGGGGCAGAGCTATCAGAACATGGAGCTGCTGCTGGTGGACGACGGCTCCACCGATGGCAGCGAGACCCTCTGTGATGAATATGCTGCACAGGATGCCCGGGTGCGGGTGCTCCACAAGAAAAATGGTGGTCTGTCCGATGCCCGCAACGCTGGTGTGGACGCAGCAGCAGGGGAATATCTCTCTTTTGTGGATGGCGATGACTGGGTGTCACCTTATTACATCGAGAACCTGTACCGGGCACTGGAGCAGGCGGGAGCGGATTTTTCAGCCAGCTGTTTTGAAGAAGTGTTCGAGGGCCAGCCGGTACAGTCCGTGCCCACAGAGCGTCTGGAAGCATTCGAGATCCTGAGCCGGGAGGAATGCCTGCGCCGCATCCTGTATCAGGAGGGCATGGAGGTGACCACCCCCACCAAGCTCTATAAGCGTGCACTGTTTGAGGGCGTGCGCTACCCGGTGGGCAAGCTCTATGAGGATATCCCGGTCGCCTACGAGGTGACAAAGCGTGCCCATAAGGTGGCACATATCGCAAACCGGGATTACTACTATTTCCAGCGGGGCAGCAGTATCCAAAATATGGCCTTCAACCCCAGAAAGCTGGATAGTGTGCGGCACTGCCACGCGCTGATGGAAAATGTGAAGCGTGATTTCCCCCGGATGAGCTGTGCAGCGGAGTGCCGCTATCTGAGCAATGTCTGCAATATCCTGTTCCAGATTCAGGACAGGCAGCATGAAAAGATTGAAAAGGCCCTCTGGCAGGAAGTGAAAAAATACCGCCGGAACGTTCTGCTGGACCCGCAGGCCCGAAAAAAGGCTCGGCTGGCGGCGGCGCTTTCCTACAGCGGCTATGCCATGACCCGGCGGGTCTATGAAAAAACGCAGTGGCGTGGAAAAAAGTAAGGTGGAGGTATCCGGTTGGAGGAAAGAAAACCGCTTGTATCGGTCATTGTGCCGGTCTATAATGTTTATCCGTATCTGCGGGACTGTGTGAAGAGCGTACAGGCGCAGAGTTACCAGAACTGGGAGCTGCTTTTGGTAGATGACGGCTCCACCGATGGCAGCGGGGAACTTTGTGATGAACTGGCTGCGGAGGATGGCCGCATCCGGGTGTTCCATAAGCCCAATGGGGGGCAGTCTGATGCCCGGAATGTCGGGTTGCAACAGACGCAGGGAAAATATTTTTACCTGCTGGACAGCGATGACCTGATCCGCTCCACAGCGTTTGACCAATTTGTGGAGCGCTGTGAGGCAGATGGTGCTGATGCAGCCCTGACCCCGCTGGAGATGTTCTCGACAGAGCAGCCGGAGGGACGGACGGAAAATTCGCACCAGATCCCAGAGCTGCTGAACCGGGAAGAGACCATGCGCCGGATGCTGCTGCATCAGGGCATCGGGCATGGAGCAGGCGGTGTTTTCTTCCGGCGGGAGGTTTGGGACGATCTGCAGTTTCCTGTGGGCATTCTGTACGAGGACTATGCGGTGATGTACCGGGCCATTGCCCGCTGTGCAAAAGTGGAAGTGTTTCCGGAACCGATGTACGATTACCGCATCCATACCGGTTCGACCATGAAGAGCGGCATTGCCGAGAAGAATCTGGTCATTCTGGATGTGGGCGAAGACGTGACCCGCTTTATTGCGGAAACGGTCCCTGTGCTGAAAGCAGAAGCGGAATACCTGCAGCTGGTTACATACCTGAAGACACTGAAAGGCATTCTGGATGGCGATTTTGCCAGCTATCCGGAGGCTCAGGCACGGATCTGCCGCTTTGTGCAGGAACACCGGGCGCTTGCCCGGCGGCCCTGGGCCAAAAGAGCAGACCGGATCAAGGTGGAAACACTTTTGATCAGCAAGCGGCTGTTTTATGCCGTTTATGGGCTGGGAGAATGGAAAAATAAACACACAGTCGAAAAATAAAATGGAGAAGTTATGCTGATTTATCTGGGGGCTTTTGCGGTTTCTGTGGGCATTGCCGCCTATGGCGAGCACCTGCGGACGAAGAAAAACAACGAGAAGGGCTTTTATCTCTGCCTGGCGCTGGCGGTGCTGGTGATGGCGGTATTGGCAGGCTTGCGGGACCCGTCCATTGGCACGGACAGCGTGGTGTATGAGGGATGGGTGGCGGATGCAAAGCTGCAGGATGGTTTGTTGGCCTGCATCCGGCAGCGGCACAAAACAGAGCCGCTGTTTATGACGCTGGTCTATCTGGCGGCACATGTTTTTGGTGATGTCCATTGGCTCTACTTTATGGTGGACCTGCTGGCCTGCGGCCTGTTTATGATCGGGCTGGTGCAGTATAAGGAGTATGTCTCCGTGCCCTATGGCTGGCTGGCTTACCTCTGCCTGTATTATGGCGATACTTATAATGCCGAGCGGCAGTCTGTGGCGCTGGGTGTGGCATTTTTGGCGTTCAGCTTTGCGTGGAAGAAAAAGTATCACTGGGCGGTCCTACTGCTGGCGGTCTCCTGCCTGTTCCACAATGCCACCTTTATTTCGTTTGGTGCGCTGCTGATCTATATCCTGCTTCAGCATTTCGACAACTGGTGGGTCAAGGGTGGCCTGGCGGCATTTTCGGTCTACCTTGCCTTCTTCAGCAAGGCTGTGGTCAGGCTGGCCCTGAATGTGGACTTCATTGATCGACTTTACGGATATTATTATGATGCCAATGCGGGCGGCTTCACTCTGAATCCCATCATTGTGCGTCTGCCTTTTCTGATCCTGCCCATTGTGCTGTACCGCTGGTATGCCAGAGAGGAAGGGGAGGGCAGCCGCCGCTTTACCCGCTCGGATGCTGATTTCTGGATCGTGATGATCCTGATCGAGATGGCAACGGCCCAGCTGCGCAACATCAATGTGCCGCTCTACCGCATCTGCCTGTATTTTGCGTTCTTCCGCTATCTCGCCATTGGCCGTGTGGTCAAGTGCGTGGAGGATGAGCGTCTGCGCAAGCTGCTGAAGGCTGCCATGTGGGGAATGCTGGTCATCATCTGGATCTATCAGGCGTATATTCAGGGCAACAATGCTATTTGTCCGTACACCTCGGAGATCCTCCACATCGGCAGAGAAACATTCTTCTGAGGGGACTGAACATGGAGACAGAACTGATCAGTGTCATTGTTCCGGTCTACAATGTGGAGCGATATCTCCGCCGCTGCGTGGACAGCATCTTGCACCAGACCTATCGGAATCTTGAGGTCCTGCTGGTGGATGATGGTTCCACCGATGCCAGCGGAGCCATCTGCGACGAATATGCCGCACAGGAAGAACGTGTAACAGCAGTCCACCAGAAAAACGGGGGACTCTCTGCAGCGCGCAACGCGGGGCTCGAACGGGCACAGGGAACGTATCTCTGCTTTGTGGACAGTGATGACTTTCTGGACAGCCGGATGCTGGAAACGCTTTGCCGTGACCTGCAGGAAAAGGATGCGGACGTGGCTGTGGTGGGCTTCCGGATGTTTGAACGGGAGGAAGAGCTTGCCCCAGCAGAACTCACCGTACCGGTGCAGTGTATGACAGGCCGGGAAGCCATCCGCAGCACCCTTGTCTCGGATGAGCTGGGGGATTTTGCCTGGAACAAGCTCTACAAGCGGGAGCTGTTCCGGGATGTCCGCTATCCACTGGGGCGGATGATGGAAGATCAGGGTACGACATACCGTATTTTTCAGCAGTGCAGCATGGTCGCGTACCGCCCGGTGCCGCTGTATTATTACTATCAGCGCCCGGACAGCATCCTTCACCGCAGGAACATGAAGTTCTACGAGGATAAGCTGGATATGGGCTATCAGAAATATCAGGCCATCCGGGAAGCATACCCGGGAATGTCGGAAAATGATGCCGCCATGCTGAGCGTGGTGGAGCACTGCTATCCGTATCTGATGCAGGATACGGAGCGTCGCGCAAAGATGGAGGCCTTTCTGCAGGAGTGTGACCCGGCGGCGGCAAAGCTGCTCTGCACCAGCAGCCAGCGGAAGTATCAGCTGCTCAGATGCAACCGGAGGCTGTATGCAAAACTGTTCCTGCTGAAAAACGGCCCGGCGGCAAAATAAGGGAGGAAAATTTGTGCTGAACGATACCGTCAGTATCATTGTGCCGATCTATAACAAAGAAAAGTATCTGGAAAAATGTCTGGACAGCATCCTTGGTCAGACCTATCGGGATCTGGAGATCATTCTGGTGGATGATGGTTCAACAGACAACTCCCTTGCCATCTGCCAGCACTACGCGAAAAAAGATCCGCGGATCAAGATATACCACAAGCCAAACGGTGGTGTTTCTTCTGCGCGAAACTTGGGATTGGAAAAAAGTACAGGCACGCTGATTTCTTTTGCTGATCCGGATGATTCACTCCACGCCGAGTGCATAGAACGGCTCAAAAGAGTGCTGGATGAGACCGGTGCGGAGATTGCTTATTGCTACGGTCTGGATCTTCTGGGCACGACCGGGCGAACGCAGACGAAGAGCGATGAGACGGAGAAAGTCAGTGTTATGCCGGTCAGACGATATGACTGGAACAGCCGGAAGGCACATACAGTGTGCTGGGGTGCGCTTTACCGCCGTGAGGTCACACAAGACGTTGTGTTCGATACTGATTTAAAAATTGGTGAGGATACGCTGTTTCTTGCAAAATGTATCCGAAAGGCAGAAAAAATTGCCTGCATCGACAAGGCGCTTTACTATTACTATGTCAACGATGACTCGGTGACGAGCGGGCATTATTCGGCAGGAAAACTGACAGAGCTGAAGGCATGGCAGCGTATCTGTGAAGTGTTTTCAGATGAACCGTTCGTGTATCGGTCTGCACGGGCCGGATATGCGCTCCGGTGCAGAGAAATTGTGGTGAAATACTGCAAGGATGATGCTTTTATGGAGCAGGCGTGTGCCGAAGCGGAACGGGATTTTAAGAGAAATGCCGGCCCCCTTCTGGTAGGCTGGCTTCGTGCAGGGCAGTATCGGTATTTTATAAAAACGTTGTATTCATATCTGCTCTGGAACAGCTGGCTGAAAAAGAAACAGGCCAGAAAAACTTACGAAGTGGAGATCTGAATGAAAAAATCCCTCAGTCTGAATGCAGCAATGAGCGCATTCAAGACACTGATGAATATTATCTTCCCGCTCATCACATTCCCCTACGCTTCCAATGTTCTTCAGGTGGAAAACCTGGGCAAAGTGAACTTTGCAAGCTCCGTCTGCGGGTATTTTCTGCTGTTTGCAGGCCTTGGCATCTCCTCCTATGCGGTGCGTGAGGGTTCCCGCTATGTGAATGACCGGGAAAAACTGTCGGCTTTTGCATCGGAGATGTTCTCTATCAATATGATCTCCACGGCCCTGACCTATGCGGCATTGGCTGTGACGATGCTTTTCTGGACAAAGCTCCATGCCTATACTGACCTGATGCTGGTGCTGAGTTTACAGATCTTCTTTACGACCATCGGCACCGAATGGGTGTTCACGATCTTTGAGGAGTATACTTATATCACCATCCGAGGTCTGCTGTTTCAGGTGCTGTCCATTTTCATGCTGTTTGCCTTCGTCAAGACCCGGGATGACTACTGCATCTATGCAGGCATCACGGTGTTTGCGGCGGTAGGTGCCAATGTGCTCAACTTTTTCCGGGTCCGGCGGTACTGCACCATCCGGCTGACAAGAAAGATCGACTGGAAAAAGCACCTCAAGCCCATCCTCATCATCTTTGCATCCACGCTGGCAACGACCCTTTACGTCAGCTCGGATACCACGATTCTGGGCATTCTGGGAACAGATTACAATGTGGGCATTTACTCGGTGGCGGGTAAGATCTACGGCATTGTAAAGAATCTGCTTTCGGCGGTGCTGGTGGTGTCTATTCCGCGGCTGTCCCATTATGCGGGCGTGGGGGACAAGGCAAACTTCAACAAGCTGTTCAACAATATCTTCAACGCGCTCATCGTGGTGGTGGCTCCGGCTGTGGTGGGACTGTTTGCCCTCAGCCGGGAGGTCGTCCTCTTTATTTCCGGGGAAAGCTATCTGGATGCGGTGATGCCCCTGCAGATCCTGAGCCTTGCCCTGATCGTCTGCCTGTTTGGCTGGCTGTACAATTCCTGCGCGCTTCTGCCCTGCGGAAGAGAAAAGGAACTGTTCTGGATCACGCTGGTCAGCGGTCTGCTGAACGTGGGGCTGAACATCCTGCTCATCCCGCGGTTCCGGGAGAATGCGGCAGCCTTTACCACCCTGCTGGCAGAGCTGTGCTCCATGATGCTCTGCATCCGCTGCTCCAGGGGTCTGGTCACGGTCTCTGCTGACCGGCGCACCGTTGGCTCGGTGCTCTGCGGCTGTGTGGGCATCGTTCTTGTCTGTACCGGGGTCAAGGCACTGGCTCTGCCCAATCTCATCTGCATTCTGGCGGCGGTGCTGGGCTCAGTGGCTGCATACGCAGCCATCCTGCTGGGCATGAAAAATCCGCTGGTGCTGGAATATCTGGAAAAAGCGAAGCGGAAGTTCCGGAAAATATCCTGAATGGACAGGACCCGCTGCGGGGGCGAACACTCTCTGCGGCGGGTCTTTTTCAGAAAAACGGCGTTTTTTGGTGCGTTCCGGCAAAATCACCACATTTCTTTGCTTCTGCAACAAATGTTTGTTAATAAATTATCCATCTCCCGTCCTTGCAATACACACGCTTTTTGTTTATAATAAGGATGTACGGGGAAGTTCGCAGTGCGCGGCCCCCGATGAAGAGCAAAATTCGATTCCGAACGAAAAGAATTTGAGAGGAGTTTGTTACCATGGGTTTAGGTAAGAAAACGATCGACGATCAGAATTACTGCGGCAAGAAGGTCCTTGTCCGCTGCGATTTCAATGTCCCGATGAAGGACGGCGTGATCACCAACGAGAACCGCATCAATGCGGCTCTGCCCACCATCCAGAAGCTGGTCAACGATGGTGCTAAGGTCATCCTGTGCAGCCACCTGGGCAAACCCAAGAACGGCCCCGAGGCAAAGTTCAGCCTGGCACCCGTTGCTGTGGCTCTGAGCGCAAAGCTGGGCAAGACCGTTGTGTTCGCTGATGACGATAACGTTGTGGGCGAGAACGCAAAGGCTGCTGTTGCCGCAATGAACAACGGCGATGTCGTTCTGCTGCAGAACACCCGTTTCCGCAAGGAAGAGACCAAGAACATGCCTGAGTTCAGCCAGGAGCTGGCTTCTCTGGCAGATGCATACGTTGACGATGCATTCGGCAGCTGCCACCGTGCACACTGCTCCACCGCAGGTGTCACCGACTACATCAAGGATACCGCTGTCGGTTACCTGATGGAGAAGGAGATCAAGTACCTGGGCAACGCAGTCAACGATCCCGTTCGTCCCTTCACCGCCATCCTGGGCGGCGCTAAGGTCGCCGATAAGCTGAACGTCATCTCCAATCTGCTGGAGAAGGTCGATACCCTGATCATCGGCGGCGGCATGGCTTACACCTTCGTCAAGGCTCAGGGCTATGAGGTCGGCAAGAGCCTGTGCGACGATACCAAGCTGGATTACTGCAAGGAAATGATGGCCAAGGCCAAGGAGAAGGGCGTGAAGCTGCTGCTGCCCGTGGATGCAGCCTGCATCAAGGACTTCCCCGATCCCATCGACGCTCCCGTGGATGTCACTGTGGTGCCTGTCACCGCCATCCCTGCTGACATGGAGGGCTGCGACATCGGCCCCGAGACCATGACGCTGTTTGCCGATGCTGTCAAGGCATCCAAGACCGTGGTGTGGAACGGCCCCATGGGCGTGTTCGAGAACCCCACCCTGGCAGCCGGTACTCTGGCTGTTGCCAAGGCTATGGCTGAGAGCGATGCTACCACCGTCATCGGCGGCGGCGACAGCGCAGCAGCTGTGCAGCAGATGGGCCTGGGCGACAAGATGACCCACATCTCTACCGGCGGCGGCGCTTCTCTGGAGTATCTGGAGGGCAAGGAGCTGCCTGGTATCGCTGTGATCCAGAACGCATAAGCATCTGAACCAGCATCACTGAGGTGCGGCGGCATATACGCCGCCGCACTTTTTATTTTGGGTAATAAGATCTCTCAGGCTTGCCGACGCTCGCCAGCTCCCCATCCGGGAGGCAGGAGCTGTCGTTTATCCTGCCTCTCCTGCCGGGAGAGGCGGCACCGAAGGCGGCGGGGAGGTATTTTGTGATAAGGAGATCGTTAGAATGGATAAGGCAAAGCGTAAGGCAATCATTGCAGGCAACTGGAAGATGAACAAGACCGCCACTGAGGCAGCCAAGCTGGTGGACGAGCTGATCCCCGCCGTCAAGGATGCTTCCTGTGAGGTCGTTATCTGCACCCCCTACACCGATCTGGTCACCGCTGTGGAAAAGACCAAGGGCACCAACATCCATGTGGGTGCTGAGAATGTCCACTTTGAGAAGTCCGGTGCGTTCACCGGCGAGATCAGCGCCGATATGCTGATGGATCTGGGTGTGGAGTACGTCATCGTCGGCCACTCCGAGCGCCGCCAGTACTTTGCAGAGACCGACCAGACTGTGAACAAGCGCGCTCTGGCTGCCCTGAATGCGGGCCTGAAGGTCATCATCTGCGTGGGCGAGAGCCTGCAGCAGCGCGAGGAGGGCGTGACCGAGGAGCTGGTGCGGATGCAGACCAAGATCGCCCTGCGTGACGTGACCGCCGAGCAGATGGCAAACGTGGTCATTGCCTACGAGCCCATCTGGGCCATCGGCACCGGCAAGACCGCGACTGCTGACCAGGCCGAGGAGGTCTGCGCTCAGATCCGCAAGGTCATTGGCGAAGTGTACGGCGAGGCTGTGGCCGAGGCTGTCACGGTCCAGTACGGCGGCAGCATGAACGCCAAGAACTGCGAGGAGCTGCTGAGCAAGAAGGATGTGGACGGCGGTCTGATCGGCGGCGCATCTCTGAAGGCTCCTGATTTTGCTGTTATCGTCAATGCCGCTTCCAACGGCTGAGAAAGTCCTCTGACCTGTTTTCCCAGCGCCCGGCTGCGCCGTTTTTCCAGCGCTGTGCCGGGCGCTATTTGTTCTAAATCAAAGGAGATTCAACGTTATGTCCAAGAAACCTGTACTTCTGTGCATCATGGATGGCTTTGGCTGGGTGCCCAACGAGACCTACGGCAATGCCGTGGTCGCCGCAAAGACCCCCCATCTGGATGCCCTGATGGCAAAATATCCCATGACCACCATCGAGGCCTCCGGCATGGCTGTCGGCCTGCCCGATGGCCAGATGGGCAACTCTGAGGTGGGCCACACCAACATGGGCGCTGGCCGCATCGTTTACCAGCAGCTGACCCTCATCACCAAATCCATCCGGGACGGTGAGATGTTCAAGAACCCCGTGCTGGTCAAGAACATGAAGGCTGCCATTGAGGCAGGCAAGGCCATCCACCTGATGGGCCTGGTGGGCACCGGCGGTGTCCACAGCCACGCTGACCACTGGTTCGGCGTGCTGGAAATGGCAAAGCACATGGGCGCAAAGGAAGTCTACCTGCACTGCATCACCGATGGCCGTGATACCGACCCCCACGCCGGCAAGGGCTTCCTGGCTGACTTGCAGGCCAAGCTGGATGAGCTGGGCGTTGGCAAGATCGCCAGCGTTTCCGGCCGTTACTACGCCATGGACCGCGACAACAACTGGGACCGCGAGGAAAAGGCTTACGCCGCATTCGTCTACGGTGAGGGCAACCACGCTGCCAACGCTGCCGAGGCCATTGAGGCATCCTATGCTGCCGATAAGACCGACGAGTTCGTTCTGCCCTGCGTCACCTGCGAGGGCGGCCGCGTGCAGGATGGCGATACCGTCATCTTTATGAACTTCCGCCCCGACCGTGCCCGCCAGATGACCCGCATCTTCTGCGATGACGACTTCAAGGGCTTTGAGCGCCGCGGCGGCCGCAAGCAGGTCAACTATGTCTGCATGGCCGAGTACGATGCCACCATGCCCAACTGCGAGGTCGCCTATCCTCCCGTGGAGCTGAAGAATGTTCTGGGCCAGTACCTGTCCGAGAACGGCAAGACCCAGCTGCGCATTGCCGAGACCGAGAAGTATGCACACGTCACCTTCTTCTTCAACGGCGGTGTGGAGGCTCCCTACGAGGGTGAGGACCGCTGCGTCATCCCCAGCCCGAAGGTTGCCACCTACGACCTGCAGCCCCAGATGAGCGCCCCTGAGGTGGCTGCTGAGTGCGTCAAGCGCATCGAGAGCGGCAAGTATGACGTGGTCATCCTGAACTTTGCCAACTGCGATATGGTCGGCCACACCGGCGTGTTCGATGCCGCTGTCAAGGCCGTTGAGGCTGTGGATACCGCTGTGGATCAGGTGGTCACCGCTGTGCTGAACGCAGGCGGCTGCGCCTTTATCACGGCTGACCACGGCAACGCCGAGAAGATGATGAACCCGGACGGCACTCCCTTCACCGCCCACACCACCAATGTGGTGCCCTTTGTGGCCGTTGGCTGCGGCGATGTGAAGCTGCGCGAGGGTGGCTGCCTGGCAGATATCGCCCCCACCATGCTGCCCTATATCGGCCTGCCTGTCCCCGCTGAGATGACCGGCAAGAGCATCATCGTGGAGTAAGCACTCCGCAAATCGCTTTCCTGAAACGCAAAAAGACCTCCCCGTGCAGGTGCTGCCTGCATGGGGAGGTCTTTTGCTGTATCGCTTAGTAGTGCAGCTGGTCAGCGGTCAGTGCTTCCAGCACCGGCAGCATGGCGGCTGCCTCGGCCTTGGCGGCGGGCAGATCCATATCGCGGTAGTTGCCGCATTCCACCTCGCTGGCACCGGGGATGTCCCCCTCAAAGGCGGCCATGAAGCGGAAGGAATCCACGGTCAGCTCCAGTGCCTGCGCCGGGGTCAGCCCGCGGGTGAGCAGGTAGAAGCCGGTGCGGCAGCCCATGGGGCCAACGTAGATCACGCCGTCCTTCACCGCGCTGTTGCGGGCGTAGGTGGCAAACAGGTGCTCCAGCGTGTGAGCGGCACCGGTGGTCAGGTAATCGCCCTGATTGGGCTTCTTCATCCGGATGTCCCAGGTCAGCACATCACCATCCTGGCGGCTCAGGTACATGCCCCGGTCCAGTTTGGTGTGATCGACACAGAAGCTTGCAATGCGTTCCATGATGTTCTCCTTCAGGATCAGGCCTGCAGGCGCTGGACACTGCCGTGGGCACAATCCACAGCGATATCCAGGCCGTCGCGGATGTGGCTGCAGGCACCTGCAGCACCCACGATGGTGGGTTTGAGCAGGGAGTTGCCCACGATGGCAGCGTGGCTGTTCAGGCCGGGCTCCTCGACCACCAGAGCGGCGGCATCGCGGACATAGCCCAGCATCTCGTTGGTGGTGGAGGGAACGACCAGCACCATGCCGGGGCGGAACTTTGCCTTGACCTCCTCCAGAGTGCGGCAGACGCAGGCCTTGCCGCTGGCGGAGACCAGATCGGTCTTGCCGCGGCCCACGCCTACACCGGTGGCCAGGCAGTTGCCCACCATGTGGATCTTGATCATGTTGGTGGTGCCGGAAACGCCCACGGGCACGCCTGCGGTCACAACGGCCAGCTCGCCGTTGTGCAGGTAGCCGTTCTTCTCGGCCAGAGCGGTGGACATCTCGATCAGCTCATCGGTGCTGTGGGCGGGGCCCATCAGCAGGGAAGTGATGCCCCAGCTCAGGGAGAGCTGACGCTGTACCTGCTCGTCCATAACGCAGGCAATGATGGGCTGCTTGGGGCGGTACTTGCTCAGCAGGCGGGCAGTGTTGCCGGATTCGGACACGGTGACGATGGCGGCAGCGTTCACGTCCTTGGCGGTCAGGCAGGCAGCATGAGCGGTTGCATCGCTGACGCTGATCTGAATCTCGGCGTGGCGCTGGGCGCGGTAGTGCTCCTCGTTCTCGGTGCGCTCTGCAATGGCGGACATGGTCTTGAGGGCCTCCACGGGGTAGTCACCGGCAGCGGTCTCACCAGACAGCATGATGGCGGAGGTGCCATCGTAGATGGCATTTGCCACGTCGGAGATCTCGGCACGGGTGGGGCGGGGGTTGACCATCATGCTGTCCAGCATCTGGGTGGCAGTGACGATGGGCTTGCCGAAGGAGAAGGAGCGGTCGATGATGTCCTTCTGGATGCCGGGCAGCTCGGTGAAGTCGATCTCAACACCCAGGTCACCACGGGCCACCATGACGGCATCGGCTGCGGAGAGGATGCTGTCGATGTTGTTCACGCCCTCGCGGTTCTCGATTTTGGCAATGATACGGATGTTGGAATCGTACTCATTCAGCAGGTTGCGGATGTCGTACACATCCTGTGCGGTGCGCACAAAGGAAGCAGCGATGAAGTCAAAGCCGTTCTGTACGCCAAAGATGATGTCCTCGCGGTCCTTCTGGCTCAGGTAGGGCATGGACAGATGCACGCCGGGCACATTGACACCCTTTTTGGTCTTGATCTTGCCGCTGTTTAACACGGTGCAGATGATGTCGGTGTCGGTGACCTGCTCAATGTGCAGCATGATCAGGCCGTCGTCCAGCATGATGGTGCCGCCGGGCTGCACGTCCTGGGGCAGATCCTTGTAAGTGACGGAGCAGATCTCCTTGGTGCCCTCCACCTCGCGGGTGGTCAGGGTAAAGGTCTGGCCGGCTTCCAGCATCTCCACACCGTTCTTGAACTCCTTCAGGCGGATCTCGGGGCCCTTGGTGTCCAGCAGGGCGGCAACGGGCTTGCCCAGCTCCTCACGCAGCGCCTTCAGCTTTGCCAGACGGCCGCCGTGCTCCTCGTAGGAACCGTGGGAGAAGTTGAAACGGGCCACGTTCATGCCGTTTGCAATCAGGTCGCGCAGGACATCGCCCTTATCGGTAGAAGGGCCCAGGGTGCAGATGATCTTCGTTTTTCTCATAAAATACCTCCAACGTTCAAGCTATAATGCTCTCTATCTTGACGCAGCAGCCCAAGCTGGCTGCTCTCTGGCGGGCAGTGATTGCTTTGCGCCCGCGGCGGCAGTATACGCCAATATGGCTGTTTCAACAAACCATACCATTATACATTATAAGCTCTTGGATACAATAGCGCAAGAAAAATCTTTGCAAAGAAACTGCTAAGATTTCATCAGGTTTGAACAAAAAACTTTCCACCACAAAGCGCTTGCATAACCGGCGGGATTTGCTTATAATGAAGGTAAGCAAAAGTGCGACTGTTCCGGGGCAGCCCCGGAGGAAAATGGAGTGAAAACATATGGAAAAGCGTGTATTTTTGATCGTACTGGACAGCTTTGGCATCGGCGCGGAGCCGGATGCAGCCGCCTTTGGCGACGAGGGCACCAACACGCTGGGAGCCATTGCAGGGCATCCCAATTTCAACTGCCCCAACCTGAAAAAGCTGGGCCTGTTCAACATTGACGGTGTGACTGCGGGCGAAAAGACCGACGCGCCCGCCGGTGCCTTTGCCCGCCTGCAGGAGCAGAGCATGGGCAAGGATACCACCATCGGCCACTGGGAAATCGCCGGTGTGGTCAGCCCGAACCCGCTGCCCACCTTCCCCAACGGCTTCCCGGAGGAGCTCATTCAGGAGTTTGAGGCAAAAACCGGCCACAAAGTCCTCTGCAATCTGCCCTATTCCGGCACCGAGGTGCTGAAGGACTACGGCGAGCAGGCCATGAAGGAAAATGCCCTCATCGTCTACACCAGCGCCGACAGCGTGTTCCAGGTGGCTGCCCACGAGGAGCTGGTGCCCGTGCACGAGCTTTACCGCTACTGCGAGATCGCCCGTGAGATGCTGAAGGGCGCGTACGGCGTGGGCCGTGTCATCGCCCGGCCCTTCCTGGGCAGCAGCGCCGAGACCTTCTACCGCACCACCAACCGCCACGACCTGAGCCTGAAGCCGCCCCGTGCCACCATGCTCGACCTGCTGAAGGAGGCCGGCAGGGATGTCATCGCCGTGGGCAAGATCTTTGATATCTTTGACGGACAGGGCGTGACCGAAAAGATCAAGACCACCGGCAACACCAATGGCATCGCCTTCACCAAGGCATTGCAGACCCGGGATTTCGAGGGTCTGGCCTTTGTGAATCTGGTGGATTTTGATATGCTCTACGGCCACCGCCGCGACGTGCCCGGCTATGCCGCCGCCGCCACCGAATTTGACCGCTTCCTGGCCGACTTCATCCCCGGGATGCGGGAGGGTGACCTGCTGATGATCACCGCCGACCACGGCTGCGACCCCTCCTACACCAAGACCACCGACCATACCCGCGAGTATGTGCCGTATCTGGTCTGCGGCAAGGGCGTGAAGCCCGGTGTGGATTTGGGCACCCGGCTCTGCTTTGGCACCATTGCACAGACCGTGTGTGAATATCTGGGCGTGGATGCTTCCAGCCTGGACGGCCACAGCGTGCTGCAGGAGATCCTGAAGTAATATCGGCCCTCTCAGTCATGCGACAGCGTGACCGAGAGGGCTATTTTTTGTGTAAAGTCTTGAACAATATAGTCAATTGTGGTAGACTAGCACGTGCACGCCCGGTGCGTACAAGGTTTACGCCGGGCGCAGGAATTGATATGGTTTCAGAATAGAAGGAGACTATCACATGAGAATCAATCGTACTCTGGGTCTGGCACTGACCGCTGCTGTGCTGGCTGTTGCCATGACTGGCTGCTCCAATAGTGCATCTTCCACCGCATCCTCCACCGCATCCTCCGCTGCTTCCAGCGAGGCTGCTTCCTCTGTGGCCGCTTCCAGCGAAGCTGCCGAGAGCGAGACCGCTGCCGCCAGCGTTGTCAGCACCGAGGATCTGGATGTGAACGGCACCACCTACTCCGCTGACTGCTACGGCGAGTTCACCCTGTCCAACGGCGACACCATGAAGCTGTGGAAGGTGAAGGACGCTTACGCAGACCTGAGCGCTCTGCCCATGAAGGGCATGGCCGAGGAGTTCCCCATCGAGGCCGAGGCCGAGCAGATCTATGTTGCTGACGTGACCAGCAACGGCGAGACCACCCGCCAGTATCTGCGTACCGACAAGGCTGGCCGCAACGGCACTGTCTCTGTCAAGACCTTTGAGCTGGGCGACGCTGAGTAATCGCGCTTCCCTGTAAGATCAGCAGACAACAAGCCCCGGACCTTTTGCAAGGCCCGGGGCTTGTGCTGTTTTATCCTGTTTTATTCTCCGCTGCTGCTGGAACCGAACAGGGCATCCAGCACGGTGGAAGCGGCCTGATGCAGGGAGTTGGCAGCAGATTCCACCTGCTCCTGTGTGGGCAAGGAGATAGAAGGTGTTTCTGCTCCGCCGGTGGATTCACTGCTGGCTTCACTCTCAGCAGGTGCTTCGGTGGAAGCCTCGCTCTCGGCAGGCGCTTCGGGGGTGGGTTCTGCGGGCTGCTCATCGGCAGGCTGTTCCGCAGGCACGCTCTCGACAGGTTCCTCCACAATGACGCTGTCGGGCGATTCCTCCACAGAGGTGCCCGCGTTGGGGTCAGCCGTGGGGGTGAATACCTCGGTCTTTTCGGGGGTCTGCTGGGTATCGCTCACGGTGCCTTCACCGCCCAGAACGGATGCAATCAGCTCCTTGGCCTGGTTGACGGAGTTCTCATCCGGCTTCATCACATAGAGGCTCTGACCCTTTGCGGAGTAGCACTGGGAGCTCTTGCCGCTGGTGCCGGTCACGGCATAGCTCTGGATGTCCCAGTCAGACAGGCTTGCCAGCTGCATCCGCACCAGTGCGGAGATCTGCTCCTGAGAAAGGCTGGTCACAAAGCAGTCGGACACAGCATCCATCAGCTTGGAGAAGCTCATCAGCACGGTGGGAGATTTGATCTTGTTCATCATGGCATCGATGACTTTCATCTGGTTGATGCCGCGCTGGATATCGCCGGAGGCAAAGGCGTGGCGCTCACGGGCAAAGGCCAGAGCGCTCTTGCCGTCCAGATGGTTCCAGCCCTCGGCAAAGGTGGTGGGGTCATAGTAGCCGGGGCTGCCCACCGAGGTGAACGCCTGATCGGAGTAGACATCCACGCCTCCCACGGCATCGATGATGCTGATGAAGCCCGCAAAGTTGATGCGGAGGTATTGGTCCACATTGACCCCGTACAGGTTGCCCAGGGTTGCCATGCTGGTCTCCACGCCGTACAGACCGGCATGAGTCAGCTTGTCCTTGCTGCTGGTACCCGCCAGATCAACGTAGTAATCGCGGGGAGTGTTGATGAGCGCCACCCGTTTGGTGGAGGGGTTGACCACGGCAAGGATGTTCACATCGCTGCGGGCCTTTTCGGTCAGTTCGCCGCGGTTGTCCACGCCGCTCAGGTAGACCACAAAGGGCTCCTTGGTGATCTTGTTGGCCTCGGTGCCGGTGACAAGGCCGGAGGTCACGTTATCCAGTGCACTCAGGCCCTGCTGCGCCCAGACACAGCCCAGCGCCAGAAAGGCGCACAGGAACACCGAGAACACCCGGGATACCTTGCGGGGGGCGCTGTACTCCTGGCAGCGCTTGACCAGCAGCCAGAACAGGGCCAGCAGCGCTGCAATGATGACGAGGTAGAGCGCGGGGAGCATCTGGGTGCGGCAGAGCTGCACGAAGGCTGCCACGCTGAGAACGGCCTGCAAGACCAGCAGGAACGACCCGGATTTCGAGCCGGAGCCTTTCCTTTTGCCAGGCTTTTGGGGCGGCCGGGCCGGGGAGCCGTTCTGCCGGGGCGGCTTTTTGGAGGGCGGCGGCGTCACCGGCTGGGCAGTCTCCGGCGCAAAAAATGCGGAGCTGTCCACCTCAACGGTGCGGTCCGGGTCCTTCCGTGCGCCCCGGTGGATGTGCCGGGTGGTGTCTTTTTCATCGAACATGGGAACTCTCCTTTTGACTGTGCCCTCAGGACAGCGGCGCGATGGTCAGCACGGCGCGGGCGGGCAGGCAGGTGGCGGTCTGATCTTCCGCCGAAAGCCAGCCGAAACTTTCGCAGATGTGGTCCGGGCAGGGCGAATCCACAAAGCGGGCGGCCCCGTCCTTCACCTCGATGTGGACGGTGTAGTAACCGGTGTCCACATCATAGGTGGCGTCGTTGTCCAGAGAAAACTTCTGCACCGTGTTGGCGTCGCCGTAAATGAGCTCGGCTTCCAGGGTGCTGCCGGTGGCGTGTGCGGCCCGCAGGGCGAACAGAACGCCCGCAATGGCCAGCACGGCCAGAACAAAGATCAGGTTGACGAAAAGCTTGGAATGTTGTTTCATGGGTCATCCTTTGTGCGGAAACAGTTGTTCGAGTTCGGCCAGCCAGAGCGCTGCCGCCGCATCGCTGGGCATCCGCCAGTCGCCGCGGGGCGAGAGGGTCACGCTGCCGATCTTGGGGCCGTCGGGCAGGCAGCTGCGCTTGAACTGCTGGGCAAAGAACCGCCAGTAGAAGTTGCGCAGCCATTTGTACAGCACTTCGTCCGGGTATTCGGCCCGGCCTGCAAAGGCAGCTTTGGCCAGCCGGAAGATCTTGGCCGGGCCGAAGCCGAAGCGCAGCACATAATAGAGATAAAAGTCGTGCAGCTCATACGGGCCGACCAGGTCTTCCGTCTTCTGCGCGATCTCGCCGTCCTTTGCGGGCAGCAGTTCGGGGGAGACGGGGGTGTCGAGGATGTCCAGCAGCACGGTCCGGAGCGCATCGGTGGCGGCAATGTCGGCTTCGTACCGGACGAGGTGGCGCACCAGCGTTTTGGGCACCCCGGCATTCACGCCGTACATGCTCATGTGGTCGCCGTTGTAGGTGGCCCAGCCCAGCGCCAGCTCCGAGAGGTCGCCGGTGCCCACCACGAGGCCGCCGGTGCGGTTGGCGGTGTCCATCAACTCCAGTGTGCGGACGCGGGCCTGACCGTTCTCGAAGGTGACGTCCAGCACGCTTTCGTCCTGGCCGATGTCGGCAAAGTGGCTGTGGACCGTGTTGGCGATGTCGATCTCGGAGAAGGAAACGTGCAGCTCCTCGCACAGGATCTCCGCGTTGCTGCGGGTGCGCCGGGTGGTGCCAAAGCAGGGCATGGTCACGGCCAGCACATCGGTGGTGGGGCGGCGGAGCTGCTTCATGGCGCGGACGGCCACCAGCAGGGCAAGGCAACTGTCCAGCCCGCCGGAGATGCCGATGACGGCCGTTTTGGCGTGGGCATGTTCCAGCCGCTTGGCCAGACCGTCGGCCTGCATCTTCAGGATGAGCTCACAGCGCTCAGCGCGGCGCTGCGGGTCGCCGGGCACAAAGGGGGTCGGGTCCACGAAGCGGGTCAGGGCGGTGTCGGTCAGCGTCAGGCTGAAGTCCACGGTCTGATAGCCGTCCGTGGAAGGCTCGAAGCTGGTGTTGCGGGCCCGCTCGGACTCCATCCGCTGGCAGTCCAGCTCCGTCTCGGCGTGACCGCCTGCAAAGGGGGCCGTTTCAGCCAGCAGGGTGCCGTTTTCTGCAATGAGGTCGTGGCCTGCGAACACCATGTCCTGGGTGCTCTCACCGTGCCCGGCGGAGGCATACAGGTAGCCGCAGAGCAGGCGGGCGGACTGGTTGGCCACCAGCGCCCGGCGGTACTCCGCCTTGCCGACCGTCTCATCGCTGGCGGAGAGGTTCGCAATGACGGTGGCTCCGGCCAGCGCGTGGAAGGTGGAAGGCGGGAGCGCGCTCCACAGGTCTTCGCAAAGCTCCACGCCCAGCACGAAGCTGGGCATCTCGCGGCAGCGGAAGAGCAGCGAGGTGCCAAAGGGCACCTGCTGGCCGCAGACTGTGAGGGTCTCGACCTCGGTGGAGCCGGGGGTGAACTGGCGCTTTTCGTAGAACTCGCCGTAATTGGGCAGGTACGTCTTGGGGACAAGGCCCAGCAGCTGGCCGCGGCAGAGCACGGCGGCGCAGTTGTACAGCTTGCCCCGCACCAGCAGCGGCAGGCCCACCAGCGCCACGACGTCCAACTCCCGGCTGGCGTCCAGAAGCGTCTGCAGGCCGGTCAGCGCGCCCTGCTGCAGCGTGCGCTGCAAAAACAGGTCGCCGCAGGTGTAGCCGGTGAGGCAGAATTCCGGGAATACGGCCAGCTTCACGCCGCGTGCAGAGGCTGCGCGCAGCTCCTGAAGGATCTGCTCTGTGTTATAGGCGCAGTCCGCCACCCGCAGTGCGGGCGAGAGAGCGGCTGCTTTCAAAAAACCATCTTTCATCGGAGGATTTCACATCCTGTCTGTTGTGTTTGACCACGGCGGACAGATGAATCGCCGTGGTGCACATAGTATACCACACTCCGGGCCAAACGGAAAGTCACAGAGTGGTAAAAGTTGCGGGAACAAACAAAAAGAGCCGCTGCGGGGCCTCCGCAGCAGCTCAGATAAAACCAAACATGGAAAACGAGATGGACCGTAAGCCGGGTTCTGTATTAAACGACGATCTGTCTCGACCTGCCATTGCTGGCAGGCTCATGCCACCATCGGGACACGCGAGCAGCGCTATCCGTCCCATATAGGTGTTGCTTCCGGTAGGGTTTACAAAGCCGCATGGTCACCCATGCGCTGGTGAGCTCTTACCTCGCCCTTTCATCCTTACCGCATTGCTACGGCGGTTTCCTTTCTGTTGCACTTTCCCTGAGGTCACCCTCGGCTGCCGTTAGCAGTTACCGTGCTCTGTGAGGCCCGGACTTTCCTCAGGGCGGTCAAAGCCGCCCCGCCGCCGTATGTTCCACTCGTTTTCCGTTCCTCATGATACCATAAAAAAACAAGAATTGCAAGTGGGGGCAAAATTTGTTATAATAATTTATATATGGCGTAAAGATTTCGGGGAGGTGGCACAGGGATGAAACTGATCTTTCCGGTGCCGCCCGAAGCCGACGGCGCGCTGCTGCGCAATTTTCTGCGCCGGTGTGCCGTCTCCACCGAGCTGGCCCGCGCGGTCAAGTTCCACGGCAGCGGTTTCTGGGCTGGTGGACAGCCCATCCTGGCGAACCGTCGGGTCGAAGCCGGGCAGGACATTTGGTTCGAACTGCCTGCTGACGGGGCCGGTGTGGCCCCGCAGCCGGAGATCCCGGTGCAGGCCGTCTATGAGGATGCGTTCGCCATCGTGCTGGACAAGCCGCCGCACCTGGCTGTGCATCCCACGCTGAACTATCCGCTGGATACGTTGGCCAACGGCTATGCGGCCCGGATGGAGGCGCGGGGCGAGAGCCCGGTCTTCCGCCCGGTGAACCGGATCGACAAGGACACCAGCGGCCTTGTGCTGGCCGCAAAGAATGGCTACGCCGCTCCGCTGCTGGCCCGGAACGTCGAAAAGCTCTACTATGCCGTCGTGGAGGGCGAACTGCCCCTCGGTAAAGGCGTCATCGACGCCCCCATCGGCCGTCAGGCCGAGAGCATCATCGGCCGGTGTGTGACGCCGGACGGCAAGCCCAGCCGGACGGAGTATACCATAATAAGAGCAGAACACGGCCTCAGCCTGGCCGCCTGTGTCCCGGTGACGGGGCGGACGCACCAGATCCGGGTCCACTTTGCCTCCATCGGCCACCCGCTGGCCGGAGATGACCTCTACGGCGGGAGCCGGGAGCGGATCGGGCGGCAGGCGCTGCACTGTGCAGAGCAGCGCTTCCGGGTGCCGGAATACGAGATGACGCCGGAGGGCATCCGCATCACGGCACCGCCTCTGGAACAGAGCCGGGCCGTCACCGTGAAAAGCCCGCTCCCGCCCGATCTGCGGGCACTTTTCGGGGAAGACCCCCTGGAAATATGAAAACTAAGTGAAAAGTCCGTGAAAGGTCTGCCCAATTTTTGTGAGGGACCTTGTTTCAGCGCGGACAGCGTGTATAATTGAGATGAATTTGTAATTTTTGATCCTTACAGTCAGGAAGGAGCAACCCCTTTTGATCGATGAAAAGACAAAGGAGCCGATGCAGGAGGCCCCGTCAGCACCGCCGGTGAAGCACAAGCGGACGCTGCGGTCCCTCTGGGCACAGCTCCAGTGCAGCCGGCTGCTGCGGAAACACCGCTTCCGCCGGAAGACGCAGCGCCGCATGAACGACCTTTCGCAGAAGCTGCGGGGGAGCGCTTTGGTGCTGCGGGTGGGCGAGACCCTGTATGCGTTGGGCTTTGCCGCCGAATATGCTGTGGTGCGCACGGGCCGGAATATCTCCGCCGTCACGCGGTGGCTGGCGCACGGCATCCGCAATGTGTTCCATGAGCTGGCCGCGCTGGCGTTCCCCGGCGCTGCCCAGATGTTCCGGGACCTGTTCGGCCCGGTGATCCTCTTTTTCCGGGGCACGGGGGCACTGCTGGTGCATGCCCGCGCGGTCCGGAAGGAGAAAGGCTTCGGCGCGGCCGTCAAAGCCAGCGTCCATTATCTCACCAGCGGCATCCGGCGCAACCTTCGGCTGCTGCCCCGGATGGCCATGTACATCCTGCCGGTGTGTATGCTGGCGGTGTTCGTGACGGTGTATGACCGTACCATCCAGCAACCCTACGCATTGGCGGTGCAGGTTAATGGGAAGACCGTCGGCTATGTGGCCAACGAAGAAGTCTTCAACCTTGCCCGTGAGGACGTGATGGAGCGTATCAATTACGCCGGTACGGACAAGACCGACTGGACCATCGAGCCGAGCTATACCATCACGGTGGCGCATCAGGTCATGGACGAGAGCGAGACCGCCGACGCCATCCTGAAGAGCGCCAGCGACGAGATCAGCGAGGGCACGGCTCTCTACCTGAACGGTGAGCTGACGGCCGTGTGCGCAGACGGCGACGCCCTGCGCAGCTACCTGAACAGCCTGCTGGCCCCCTACGAGGAAGAGTATAAGAACGACGGAAACGTCACCGTCGGCTTCAACAAGACCGTTCTGCTCGAAGACGGCATCTATTTCAACGACAGCTTCGAGGACGACAATTCCATCGAGGATATGATCTCCGGCGTCCGCCAGCAGGAGAAGACCTACACGGTCCAGACCGGCGACACCCTGTGGTCCATCGCCCAGAAGAATGACCTGACCTTCCGCGAGCTGTGTGCGCTGAATACGAACTTCAAGGGCGCAGCTCTGACCGAAGGCTCCAACATCCAGGAGGGCGACACTCTCATCGTGACCAAAGAGGAAGCGACGCTGGAAGTGCGCATCACCAAGATAGAGACCCGGCAGGAGGAAGTCCCCTTCACCACCGAGACCACCCAGTCGAACGAATATACCAAGGGCACGACCAAAACCTTGCAGGAGGGTGAGAACGGCTTGCGTCTTGTGACGCTGCAAAACGTCTACGACGCGAACGGCACCCTGTTGGAACAGACCGTCGTTTCCACCCAGACCCTCAAGGAAGCCGTGCCCAAGAAGGTGGTCGTCGGCACCAAGAAGGTGACGAACAAGACCGCCTACATCACCGGCAGCGGCCAGTTCATCTGGCCGGTACCCAACTACCGTTCCTGCTCGCGCTGGTACGGCAGCGGCCACAAGGGCGTGGACATCTGCGCACCGGCCGGTACGCCCATCTATGCGTCGGCAGGCGGCACCGTGACCAAGGCGGGCTACAACAAGGCCGGTGCCGGCACGGGCTATGGCTACTCGGTCATCATCAGCCACTCCGGCGGCTACACCACCGTCTATGCCCACTGCCTGTCGCTGACCGTCAGTGCAGGCCAGAGCGTCCGTCAGGGCCAGCTCATCGGTTACGTGGGCAGCACCGGACGTTCCAGCGGCAACCACTGCCACTTCGAGATCCGCCGCAGCGGCTCGTATCTGGCACCGCAGAACTTCTTCCCCGGCAAAAGATAAGGAAAAAACCTCTCGTTCTGCTGCGTGATGCCTGAGAGGTTCATTATAACATAACCAAAGAAAAGGAGACGATTACTATGGCAACTCCCCACATCGGCGCCGAAAAAGGCGACTTTGCAAAAACTGTCCTGATGCCCGGTGACCCCCTGCGCGCAAAATTCATTGCAGACACCTTCCTGCAGGATGTCCGCCAGGTGACCGGCGTCCGCGGGATGCTGGGTTTTACCGGCACCTATGAGGGCCGCCCTATCAGCGTGATGGGCAGCGGCATGGGAATGCCCTCCATCGGCATCTACTCCTACGAGCTGTTCAAGTTCTACGATGTGGACAACATCATCCGCATCGGTTCTGCCGGCAGCTACACCGACAAAGCCAAGCTGTTCGATGTGGTGCTGGCTGCCGGTGCCGTGAGCGAGAGCAATTATGCCCGGGTCCAGAGCGGCTTTGAGGGGGACCTCACCCTGCCCAGCCAGACCCTGAACGACAAGCTGCGTGCTTCTGCCGCAAAGCAGGGCATCCCCCTGATCGAGGGCAACATCCATTCCTCCGACGTGTTCTATCGCCAGCCCTCCGATGAAAAGCCCACCTACTGGGAAAAGCTGCGGGATGAGCGCGGCTGCCTGTGTGTGGAGATGGAGAGCTTTGCCCTCTTCGCCAACGCTCAGGTCCTGGGCAAGAATGCCGCCTGCCTGCTGACCATCTCCGACAGCTTCGTCTCCCCGGAGATCACCACCGCCGAGCAGCGTCAGACCAGCTTCACCAACATGATGAAGGTCGCACTGGGCGCGGAGTACTGATTTGCATTCACAAAAAGGGTTGTTGTCACACGACAACAACCCTTTTATGTTTTAAGTGTCACTATAATGTCCGAAACAGGATGCGATAATGATATTGCCGTCCTGCTCTTTATAAACAATGCGGTGCGTATCGTCGATGCGGCGGCTCCACCATCCACTCAAATCACCTTTTAAGGGCTCGGGTTTTCCAATGCCCTCGTAGGAGTTCCGCTGGATGTCTTTCAGAAGTGTGTTGATACGCTTCAGCAGCTTTTTGTCTCGCGTCTGCCAAAGGCAGTAGTCCTCCCATGCTTCCTCTTCCCAAAGCAATCTCATTTAATCTACCTCGATCAAATCGTGCTCAGTGAGCTTGGCTTTTCCGGTATCGATGTCGTGGACGATCTGGCGGAGATGATTGATGTTGCTTTCCGAGTAGAACGGGTCGGCGGAAACCTCAAAGGGAATGCGGTGCTCCCGGGAAACTTTTTTGGCGAAAATCGTGAATGCCGTTGTCATAGAAAGTCCCATCTCGGCGCAAACCTCTTCCATGTTGCGTTTCAGGTCTGGGTCCATCCGGAAGTTCACATTGACTGCATTTGCCATTCTAATACACCTCCTCGTATTATAAAAGAGTAGTATTTATAGACCGCTCTCCAGCGGTATGCT
>OHSL01000101.1_pt1 | contig 66809 bp, 59 predicted proteins | sample 1578741 | NCBI WGS metagenome assembly OHSL01 (sample SAMEA3879512, study PRJEB24766) | human gut metagenome | biome: human-associated habitat; feature: feces | place: USA | collected 1985/1987 | reverse complement strand
TAGCATACCGCTGGAGAGCGGTCTATAAATACTACTCTTTTATAATACGAGGAGGTAATCGCCTTTGGACAGCATATTCCAACAGATCACAGAATGGTTGAAAGAAGTCATTATATCAGCCATCATGGGCAATCTGTCGGGGATGTTCGAGTCCGTCAATACACAGGTTGGCGAGATAGCAACTTCTGTTGGCACGACCCCGGCGAATTTCTCGCCGGAGGTCTTTGCTATGGTTCGCAACGTCTCCGAGTCAGTCATTATTCCGATAGCTGGATTGATACTGACCTTTATTGCCTGCTATGAGCTGATACAGATGATTATTGACCATAATAATCTTGCGAACTTTGAAACATGGATTTTCTTCAAATGGGTTTTCAAGACTTTTATGGCAGTCATGCTGATAACAAACACATTCAATATCACAATGGCGGTGTTCGATGTGGCACAGCACGTTGTTAATTCCAGTGCTGGAATTATAGCCGGTGACACGGCGATAGATGCTACCGCATTAGAACAGCTGGAAGAAACATTGAATGGCATGGAATTAGGACCGCTGATCGGTTTACTCATGCAGTCCTTTGTTATCCAATTTACAATGTCAGCTTTAGCAATCGTTATTTTTGTCATTGTATATGGCAGAATGATTGAAATTTATTTAATGGTAAGCCTTGCACCGATACCGTTTTCTACATTTGGAAACCGGGAGCAGAGCCAAATCGGGCAGAACTATCTTCGCTCGTTGTTTGCGATTGGATTTCAGGGCTTTCTCATTATTATTTGCGTGGGTGTCTACGCTGTACTGGTACAATCCGTTGCATTCTCGGATGATATTATTGCTTCTATCTGGGGTGTTATGGGGTATACCGTTCTTTTATGCTTCACGTTATTCAAGACAGGTGGACTCGCAAAGAGCGTGTTCAGCGCACACTAACGGAAAGGAGGGATTCATTTGGCTGCGTATATTCCTGTTCCCCGTGACCTTACGAGAGTAAAATCAAAGGTTTTTTTTAATCTGACGAAAAGACAGCTGATTTGTTTTTCACTGGCGGCACTGATTGGAGTGCCGTTTTTCTTTTTAGTCAAACGCTCCGGCAATGTCAGTTTGGCGGCGATGTGTATGATTATCGTCATGCTTCCGCTGTTCTTCCTCGCTATGTATGAGAAGGACGGTCAGCCGTTAGAGGTCATTGCCAGACATTTCATTCAGACAAAATTTGTCCGACCGAAGGTGCGACCTTATCGGACAAACAATTATTACGACGTTCTTATGCGTCAGAATCAACTTGAGAAGGAGGTAAAGCAGATTGTTCTTCAAAAAGAAAAAACAGGCACGAGAAGTAAAAATGCCTGCGAATCTGACAAGAAAGCAACAGAAAGAAATTAAAACTGTGATTGAAAAGGCAAAGCGGGACAACGGAGTTCCGCAGACTGCACAGGATTCCATTCCATTCCAGAGGATGTTCCCGGATGGTATCTGCCGTGTGACAGACAACTATTATACGAAAACCATTCAGTATCAGGACATCAATTATCAGCTGGCACAGCAGGAGGATAAAACAGCCATTTTTGATGAATGGTGTGGATTCCTGAACTTTTTCGACAGCTCCATCCGTTTTGAACTGTCTTTTATGAATATGAGTACCGATGCGGAGAGCTTTGAAAAGAGTATCCGCATTCCGTTCCGAAAAGACAGTTTTAATCCTGTTCGTGCCGAGTACAGTCAGATGCTGAAAAAGCAGCTGGCACAGGGCAATAATGGACTGACAAAAACGAAATATATCACTTTCGGCATTGAAGCAGATACCATGCGGCAGGCGAAACCACGGTTGGCACATATCGAAAACGATTTGCTGAATAACTTCCGCCGCTTGGGAGTGATTGCGGAGCCGATGAACGGAAAAGATAGATTGCGACTGATGCACGATATGTTCCACATGGGTGATGATGATAAATTCTTCTTCGACTGGAAATGGCTTGTAGAGTCAGGCTTATCCGTGAAAGACTTTATTGCACCGACTGCATTTGCGTTCAAGACCAACCGCACGTTCCAGATGGGCGGCATCTACGGTTCTATGTCATATCTGTCGATTACGGCATCTGACCTGAGTGACCGGATGCTGGCAGATTTCTTGGATATGGAATCCAGTCAGATTGTGACGATGCACATTCAGTCCGTTGACCAGACGGCGGCAATCAAGACGATTAAACGCACGATCACAGAGCTTGATCGTTCTAAGATCGAGGAACAGAAAAAGGCAGTTCGTTCCGGTTATGATATGGATATAATTCCATCTGACCTTGCAACCTACGGCAAAGACGCAAAAGCATTGCTGAAAGAATTGCAGAGCCAGAATGAGCGTATGTTCCAGGTGACGCTTTTGGTGATGAACACTGGACGTACAGAGCAGGAACTGGAAACCAATGTATTCCAGGCACAGAGTATCGCTCAGAAGCATAATTGCAATCTAAGGCGATTGGATTTTCAGCAGGAATCTGGGCTTATGAGCAGTCTGCCGCTTGCCAATAACACCATAGAGATTCGCCGTGGACTCACAACCAGTTCTACGGCTATTTTTGTACCGTTTACCACGCAGGAGCTTTTCCAGAATGGTGAAGAAACGCTGTATTATGGGCTGAACGCTCTTTCCAACAACCTCATTATGGTAGACCGAAAGAAGCTCAAAAATCCAAACGGTCTGATTTTGGGTACGCCGGGTTCTGGTAAATCATTCAGTGCCAAACGTGAAATTACCAATGCGTTTCTGGTAACGGATGATGATGTGATTATCTGCGATCCTGAAGCCGAGTACACAGCATTGGTGCAGAAATTTGAAGGACAGGTGGTACATATCAGTTCTTCCAGCACCAATTATATCAATCCGATGGACATCAATCTGAATTATTCGGAGGACGATAACCCGATTGCGCTGAAAGCAGACTTTATCCTCTCCCTCTGCGAATTGATCGTTGGCAGTAAGGAAGGTTTACAGCCGATTGAGAAAACGGTCATTGACCGCTGTGTTCATCAGATTTATCAGAAGTATCTGGATGACCCGAAACCGGAAAATATGCCGATTCTGGAGGATTTGTATAACGCACTGCTGAAACAGGATGAAAAGGAAGCCCATCATGTGGCGACTGCATTGGAGATTTACGTCAAAGGTTCTTTGAAGCTGTTCAATCACAGGACAAATGTGGATATTCACAACCGCCTGGTGTGCTTTGACATCAAGCAGCTGGGAAATCAGCTGAAAAAGATTGGAATGCTCATTGTGCAGGATCAGGTGTGGGGACGAGTAACCGCCAACCGTAATGCCGGAAAATCTACCAGATACTATATTGACGAGTTCCATCTGCTTCTGAAGGAAGAACAGACAGCCAGCTATTCCATTGAAATATGGAAACGCTTTAGGAAGTGGGGTGGTATCCCAACAGGTTTGACCCAGAACGTAAAAGACCTTTTGAGAAGCCCGGAAATTGCGAATATACTGGAAAATTCGGACTTCATTTATATGCTTAATCAGGCGAGTGAGGATAGAAATATTCTGGCACAGCGGTTAAATATCTCTCCGCATCAGCTTTCCTATGTAACCAATTCTGGTGAAGGCGAAGGACTTTTATTCTATGGCAATGTCATTCTGCCGTTTATAGATCGTTTCCCGAAAGATTTGGAACTGTACCGCATTATGACCACGAAGTTAAACGAGGTTGCAAAAGAAAAGGAGGCGTAATGTATGGTAAAACGACCTACCCGTCTCCGCTTTACAGAGGATGATCTGACTGATTCCAAAGTAAAGAAAGCTGTGGAAAAAGCAGAAAAAGCCGCTGACAAAGCAGATAAGGCAGTGGACAGGCTGCCTAAAAAGAAGTCGCACCGAAAGCTCCGCATGGAAACAGGAGGAAATACCAGCCGAAAGGCAAAGCTCCGGTTCGACAAAGCTCCAGTGGAAGAAATTGCAGAAAAGCCGTCCAGAGCAAAACATCTTGTGAGCAGAACTGCAACAGGGACATTCACCGGGAAAGTTCATAAAGCTGTATCTGAGCATGAGGATGAAAATGTTGGTATTCAGGCAGTCCATGAATCAGAAAGGAGCATGGAGACCGCTGCCCACACCGTTCATCACGCAGTTTACAGTCATAAGTTGAAAGCCTATGACAAGGCGGATAAGCTGGTACGAAAATCAGATAAGCAAAATATCAATGTTCTGTTTGAAAAGTTCAAAAAAGATAATCCAGAAGTGAAATCCAATCTGCTGTCACGTTGGAAACAGAAACAGGCAATTAAGAAACAATATTATGCCAGCCGTGCAGGGGCAAATAGTGCAAAAGCGACTGTTACGAAAGGTGCAGAGAAAGCCGCACAGAGTACAAAGGTTCTGTCTGAAAAACTCACTCAGATGATTGCAGCGAATAAGAAAACACTTTTGCTCATTTTGATAGCCGGACTGCTTTTTATGGTTATATCTGGCACATTTTCATCCTGCTCTGCCATGTTTCAGGGAACGACACAGATGCTTTTGGGAACATCGTTCACGGCAGAGAAAGAGGACATGATCGGTGCGAATGAAGATTACAAGGCGTTGGAAGCAGCTTTGAGAAGCCAGATTGATAACATTGAACGGACACATCCGGGATATGACGAATATCGTTATTCTCTCGATGAAATCAATCATAATCCATATGAGCTGATTGCCTACCTTACGGTCATGTTTGAGGATTTTACCCGTGACGAAGTACAAGAGACATTACGATGGCTGTTTAATCAGCAATATCAGCTCATTTTAGAGGAAGAAGTAGAAATCCGCACAGGAACAACCACCTCTACTGACCCGGAAACAGGTGAAGAAACCGAGGAGGAATACGAATACGAGTATTACATTCTAAATGTGAAGCTGGTTAATAAAGGGCTTGGAATGGTCATCAATAATGCCGGACTGTCTGAGGACGATATGGAGCGATATCGGGTACTGTTGCAGACAAAAGGGAATTATCCTGACTTGTTCGCAGATGACATCTATGCTTCCGGTGGTGGAGAATACACCGATTATGACATTCCGGGAGAAGCTCTGACCGACACCCGTTTTGCAAATATGATTCGGGAAGCTGAGAAATATCTGGGGTATCCGTATGTATGGGGTGGCAGTTCTCCAAGCACCAGTTTTGATTGTTCCGGTTTTGTGAGCTGGGTCATTAACAACTGTGGCAATGGATGGAGTGTTGGACGGCAGACTGCAAATGGCTTGATGGGCGTATGCAGTATTATTCCGAGAAATGAAGCAAAGCCGGGAGATTTGATTTTCTTCCAGGGAACTTATGATACCGCTGGTGCTTCCCATGTGGGTATCTATGTAGGGAATGGGATGATGATTCATTGTGGAAACCCTATTTCCTATGCTTCTATCGAAACAAGCTATTGGCAGCAACATTTTTACTGCTTCGGCAGAATCCGAAATTAGAAGGGAGCTTTATATGGGAACAAAATTAGAAAAAATCGGTGCAGACCTTGCGAAAGCCCGTACCAAACGAGCTGAGTGGGATGCCAAAGTGAAAGATTTGGAACGCAGATACCGTGAGGAAGAAAATTCTGAGATTCATGATATGGTTCATGCGGCAAATCTGACACCTGATCAGCTGGCTGAATTGCTTCAGCTTTTTGCAGAGAATCCGGCTCCAAAGCCGGAAATCATCAATTCTATGAATGAGGAGGAAAAACAGAATGAAAATTAAACGCCTTGCAGCTTGCCTGATGGCAGCAATGATGAGTGTGGGAATGTTCTCTACCACTGCTTTTGCATTTGTCGATCAGACAGCAACCACAGAACCGGCAGTCGAAGAAACCACGGAAGCTCCAGTGGAGGAAACAAAGGAATCGGAAGAACCGATGGAGCCGCTGACACCGGATGGAAACCTTACCCTTGTAGATGATGCCGGGACGGAAGTAAAAGCCGGAAAACAGTTTGTAACACTGGTAACGAAATCTGGCAATTATTTTTATCTTATTATCGACAGGGATGACAAAGGAGAACAGACCGTACACTTTCTGAACCAGGTGGATGAATCTGACCTTCTCTCGCTGATGGATGATGAGGAAGCTCAGAAATATGCTCCGATTGCTGAAGAAACAGAAAAAGAAGAACCAGAACCGGAAACAACTGTTGAACCGGAACAGCCTGAGATTGAACAGAAGCCTGAGAAAAGAGTAAATTTCATTCCGGCACTTGGTCTTGCACTGGCACTTCTTGCAGGCGGTGGATTCTTTGCTTTTACAAAGCTGAAAGCGAAGAAAAAGGCTGAACAGACGAAACCAGACCCGGATGCCGATTATGTGGATGACGATGAAGATTATGGTTATGAAGAAGAATCCGACGATGAGGATGACACAGAGTTAGATGTAGCCGAGGATGATAATGAACCAGTATAAATAACTTATACAGAGCAGTCATACGTTGCGGCGTGTGACTGCTTATTTCTTTGAAAGGAGCAAATGTAAATGAAATTAGTATTGGCTGAAAAGCCTTCCGTTGCTCAGAGTATTGCGAAAGTGCTTGGTGCTTCCAAACGTGAGGATGGCTATTTGGAAGGTAACGGCTATATTGTCAGCTGGTGTGTGGGACATTTGGTTGAGTTGGCACAGCCAGAAAGCTATGACAGCAAATTTAGCAAGTGGTCATACAATGATTTGCCGATTTTCCCGGACAGCTGGCAGTATCAGGTGTCAGCAGCAACAAAGAAACAGTTTGGGATTCTGAAAAAGCTGATGGAACGAAAAAATGTAGAAAGTCTTGTATGTGCAACAGATGCCGGACGGGAAGGTGAATTGATTTTCCGTCTTGTTTATCATCAGTGCCATTGTAACAAGCCCATAGAGCGTCTTTGGATTTCTTCTATGGAGGATTCGGCTATTCAGGAAGGTTTTGCACACCTGCGACCGGGTTCTGATTATGATGCACTTTATGAAGCGGCACTCTGTCGGGAACGTGCTGACTGGTTGGTGGGAATCAATGCTACTCGACTTTTTTCGACGCTGTATGGTCAGACTTTGAATGTGGGGCGTGTAATGACACCGACTTTAGCTATGGCGGTTATGCGTGAAACAGCGATTGCTGCATTCCGGCCGGAACCGTTTTATACGGTTCAGCTGGACACAGGAAACATGAAGCTGACCAGTGAGCGTTTTAAGGACAAGACAGACGCTGAAGCGGTTGTAAGTCGATGTACTGAAAATAAGGCAATCGTTACAAAGGCAGAGAAAAAAGAAAAATCAGAGAAGCCACCACTGCTTTACGATCTGACCAGTTTACAGAGAGAAGCAAACCGTGTTCTGGGATATACAGCACAGCAGACATTGGATTACGCCCAGGCACTTTATGAGAAAAAGCTGATTACATATCCAAGAACGGACAGCAGATTCTTAACAGAAGACATGGAATCAATGCTCCCGGATATCGTAGAAAAGCTGTTTTCCATGTTTCCGGTGGAGGGCATCAAGCATATATCTATTCATGCAAATCAGGTTATCAACGGGAAAAAAGTTACAGACCATCATGCCATTCTGCCTACAAAAGAGGTTGGAAATCATCATTTATCGGAACTTCCCAAAGGAGAACAGGAAGTTTTGAATCTGGTAGTGACTCGCCTTTTCAGTGCTGTTGGTGATCCCTATTGCTATGCGGAGACAGTAATTGAAGCAAATTGTGGAGATACTGTTTTTTCAGCGAAAGGCAAGACAAAATTGCAGAATGGATGGAAGGTATTTGAAAAGCGGCAGGAATCGACAAAAACAGAAAAAGAACTCCCGGTTGTGTTGATAAATGATGCACTGGAAATTGCTTCTATGGAAATCAAAGAAGGAAAGACCTCTCCTCCAAAGCATTATACCGAAGATACACTATTGCAGAGTATGGAAAATGCCGGTGCTGATGAAATGCCAGAAGATGTCGAGCGAAAAGGACTTGGTACACCAGCGACCAGAGCTGGCATTATCGAAAAGTTGGTGCGAATCGGATTTCTGGAACGTAAAGGAGATAAAAAGACAAAGCACCTGATTCCTACCCATAAAGGCATTGCACTGGTGACGGTTATGCCCGAACAGATTCAGTCTCCATCCATGACTGCGGACTGGGAAGAAAAACTGCTTCTGATTGAGCGAAAAGAATATAGCAGCGAGGACTTTATGCAGGAAATCAGAGATGTGATTTTTCATCTGGTTCGGCACTATGAGGTGATTCAGGATGCAGAAGTTTTAATGGCAAAAGAACCGGATTCTGTCGGCAAATGCCCTATCTGCGGTAGCCCTGTTATTAACCGTCCCAAAGGATATTTCTGTGCGGATAAAGAATGCCGGTTTGCCCTGTGGAAGAACAACCGTTACTTCGAGAGTATTGGGAAAAAGCTGACAGATTCTGTTGTAGAAAGCCTTTTGAGCAGCGGAAAAATCAAGCTGAAAGGTTGTAAATCGGCTAAGACCGGACGCACTTTTGACGCAATGCTTCTCATGGAAGTAGATGAAAACGGGAAAATTAACTTTTCGATGGAATTTGAGAATGGAGGGAAGAAACGATGAATGAATATAATCCGCAGGGAAAGGACATTCGTTTTATCGACAGCCATTATAAAGATTTATTCCGTCTGCCGGATGGCGGTTCTATCCGGATTACCTTTTCGGATGGAGAATCTGCTGTCAGAAAATGTAGCTATATTGATGAGTACCATACGCTGATCGGAAATAATGTTTTTCATATCTGCCAGTTTGCAGAGCTGATGGAACGTAACGGTTCTACTTATAAACCTGAGCCGGAGTCAGTTGTCGGGCAGCTTTCACAGAAACCAGAAAGCATTGTTGGCAAGAAAAGTAGCAGGCAGAAAGATGCTACACGATAAGGGAGGATACACTTATGTCACAGGAAAAAATTGAACGTTGGGATGCTGTGAAGGGAAATGATGCACCGCAGGATAAGCTGTCAGTATTTCTGGACAGTACAATCGATGTGTATGCAATTCTTCAGTTGCGACGCACGGATGAAACTGCGATGGAACGCTTTGAATCTCTTAATGCATTGCATCATCAGGGAAAAGAACCGGAATTTGATCATTATGAAGTGGTTTATGTTGCTCCCCTCATGCCATACAAAGACCGGAATATGCTTCTGGAGGGCTTATATGAAAAATTTAATATAGATCATCCGGCAGATTTCAGAGGTCACAGCCTTTCTGTCAGCGACATCGTAGCGTTGAAAGCAAATGGCATGGTATCGTTTCATTATGTAGATTCTATCGGCTTTCAGGAGCTTCCAGCATTTATGAAACCGAAAAACTATCTGAAAAATGCTGAGATGGCTATGGAGGATGATTATGGGATGATTGATGGCATCATCAACAACGGAAAAGCTCCACAGGCAGAAGAATCCGAGAAAAAATCTGTGTTGGAGCAGCTGAAAAACACCAATGACCATGATATTCCGAAGAAAACAGCCAGAACTCCAACGGAAAGGAATCTGGAATGATAGAATTTTCCCTTGATGAAAAAATAATGATTCTGTTATACAGCCCTGGCACACGGTCAGGGCTGATTGCAGAATTAAAAATGATGCAAAGCCAGCTGATGATTTCAGAGAAGCGTCTTTTACGCTTGTCCGAGAGTGTTCTGCAGAAGCTGAATAAAATGAACGATGCAGAATTTGAGGACATGGATTTCTTTGAATAACTGGCATTTTATAAAGATTGGAGGATTTTGATGACACCTAAGACAGCGTATTATGCAGCTATGGCGGAAGATGCTGCCCGTCAGGTCACTGGAAGCTGGGAACGATGGACTTCTTTTTTGACTACGGCTGGTCGTCTTTACAAATATCCGTACCATGAGCAGCTGATGATTCATGCACAGCGACCGGATGCTACGGCTTGTGCGGAATATGACCTTTGGAATGACAAGATGAACCGCTATGTAAAACGTGGCTCTAAAGGTATCGCACTGTTAGATTACAGCAGGGACAAGCCGAGACTCAAGTATGTATTTGATGTTTCGGACACCGGAAGCAGAAGAAACTCCCGTCCGGTTTATCTCTGGAAGATGCAGGATGAATATGTACCATCTGTGCAGGAAGCTCTGGAAAAAGCATTCGGTATTCCGGCACTGGGAAACACACTGGATTCACAGATTGATGGAATTGCCCGACAGCTCGCCAATGATTACTGGGAGGAACACGGTAAGCAGTTCCTCGACATCATTGCAGAAAGTTATCTGGAAGGATATGATGAATTTAACACAGGAGCATCGTTTAGAAATGCAGCGACAGTGAGTATAGCATATATGATTTATTCCCGCTGTGTGGCGAATCCTGATGAATACTTTGAGCATGAGGATTTCCTGGACATCTTCGATTTCAACACCAGACAAACCGCAAATGCTCTGGGAACGGCAGTCAGCCAGATGTCAGCTCAGGTATTCCGTGAAATTGAAGTAACCATCCGCAATTATGAGCGAACCAAGCAGGCAGAAAGGAGCCAGAACTATGATGAACGAAATGACATACAGACAGGTCGGGGATTATCAGATTCCGAACATCGAACTGATGAATCCAGAGACGAAACCGCTGGGCAAGTACGGCAGGATGCGCCGGACATTTCTCCAGGAGAACAATCCGATGCTTTACAACGACCTGGTTCTCAGCGAGCAGCTGTTCTCTCACCTTCAGGAGATCGACGAGACAGCGAAACGCAGAGTGAGCCAGTTGATGAGCCTGTATCTCCAGAGCAATCCGGCACCGGACAAAGAGAAGAATCAGATGGCGTGGGTGCAGCACATGAACACACTGAAAGCACAGGCAGAGGAAATGGTGATGACGGAGCTTATCAACAGCTGAGCTTAAACTTATTCCTTTCCGAAGAAGAACAAATTCAGAAAATTGATGAAGCAGAGAGCAAAAAAACGCTCCCTGCTTTTTCTTTGCCGCAAAACGAGATTGACCATGTGCTTTTGCTTGGTAGTAATACTGATCATGCCCGTGAAATTGTTGCTCTGGAGTACATGAAAGGAAAATCCACAGAAGAATTGGTGGAAACACTGAAAGCAGTCTATCATGGTGGTTTCGGACTGAAAGAAGAAAACCATAATATCTCTGCGTGGTATGAAGATGATGGGATTCATCTTGCAGTTGGCAACAGTTCACAATATGCACCGTCTGCACAGGTAGTATCGTGGGAAGATACAGCCAATCGAATCGGAGAACTTCTGGAAACAGGTCAGTATGCAACCAATGTGGAGCTTGTGGAAGCACTGGGATTTGAACGCAAGCAGGTTGCACAGTCATTATGGTATCTTTACCATGATTTGTCCGAGGAAGCCAGGGAAGCCGGATTCTTTTCATCGCTTCAGGATATAAGAGGAAATGGTTTCCCGAATGAAACAGCCGCACTCGCAGAACAGCTTGCAGCCCCGGAATTTCTTGAAAAACTGAAAGCAGAGTATCATGGTTTTGCACTCGCCTATTCTCTGGATGATTCACTTCTTCGTTTCCATTACCACAAAGTCAATGCACTGGAAAAAAGGCTGAATGAGTTGGATACACCACTTCGGGAATATCAAAGTGAGCTGACATCTATGCCGATTATTCGCCAGTTTATTACAGATGATGAAATGAATCGGGCAATGGCAGGTGGTAGTGGATTCTCTGGTGGAAAACTGAGAATTTATGATTTCTTTGAAAATAACCGTGATAAGAAGGCACGGGCTGATTTCCTGAAAAATGAGTATGGACAAGGTGGTCATTCTCATGCACTTTCCGGTACAACTGGAAGTTCAGAAGATCACAGTGCAAAGGGACTTGAGTATAAGAAGGCAGGCTGTGACAGTGTTCTGTTTAACTGGACACAGGTTGCAGACAGAATCGCTTCTCTTATCCGGCAGGAACGGTATCTGACACCAATGGAGCAAGCAAGAAAGCTCATTGATGATTTCTGCATGAGTGAATATGAATCTCATGCGGACTTTGAAGATCTGCGAAAAGTAGGTGTTGCTTATACCACAATTACTGATGACGAGATTCCAATTCAGGCAAATGTGAACCTGGTTGATTTCACCGTCGAGAGGTATCTGGATGATTGGCTTCTGGAACGCCGTCAATATGATTCGCTGGAGAATTTGATTGAAAAAGAATTGGAAAGTCTGGATTTCAGTGAGCTGACGGATTATGAAGAAAATGATTTAGAGACTTATCAGCACTATCAGCAATACAGAGATGTACCAGATTCAGAACTGCCGCCGAACATCGAGCAGAAAGAAACAGAAGAAACTCTGATTGACGAACCGGAGTATCGAGTGGGCGATACGCTCTATCTGGATGGGAAAGCATTTATCATTGAGAATGTTGGTCTGTTCGATGTGCAACTGCGTGACCAGGATGCAGATTACCCTATCTTCCGTTCTGAAAGTAAGGAAAATCTGAAACGGATGATGGAACATGGAGATAATATCCATCTGCACAATCTGGTTCTGGAAATGAATCCGACAGAGGAAAATGAGCCAGAACAGATTCCAGCACTGAATTATCACATTACAGATGACGCACTTGGCGAAGGTGGAGCGAAACAGAAATTTACCCGGAACATTGCGGCAATTCAGATGTTACAGACGTTAGAAGCTGAAAATCGTAATGCAACTCTGGAAGAACAGGGAATTTTGTCGAACTATGTCGGCTGGGGTGGTCTGGCAGACGCTTTTGACCCGAACAAAGATCAGTGGGCGCAGGAATACGCTACACTGAAAGGCTTGCTTACAGATAGTGAGTATGCTGCGGCAAGGGCTTCCACATTGAACGCACACTATACAAGTCCTACGGTTATCCGGGCAATGTATGATGCGGTACAGCAGATAGGATTTGAAACCGGGAACATCCTGGAGCCTGCTATGGGTGTCGGAAATTTCTTTGGTATGTTGCCACCGGAAATGCAAAACAGCCGTCTTTATGGCGTGGAGCTGGATTCTATTACCGGACGAATTGCTCAGAAGCTGTATCCAAATGCTGACATCAAGGTGGCTGGATTTGAAACTACTGACCGCAGAGATTTCTTTGACCTGGCGGTTGGAAATGTCCCATTCGGAAATTATAAAGTATCTGATAAGCCATACGATAAACTGGGATTTTCTATTCATAATTACTTTTTTGCGAAAACACTCGATCAGGTGCGCCCCGGCGGTGTTGTAGCATTTGTGACCAGCCGTTTTACAATGGATTCCAAGAACCCGGATGCCAGGCGGTACATTGCACAGCGGGCAGAACTTTTAGGGGCTATCCGTCTGCCGAATGATGCTTTCCGTAAAAATGCTGGAACGGATGTGGTATCGGATATTATCTTCTTGCAAAAACGTGACCATCCGATTGATATTGAGCCGGATTGGGTACACCTGAGCATGACCTCGGATGGACTTCCAATGAACAGCTATTTTGTTGAACATCCAGAAATGGTGCTGGGTGAGATTACCGCAGAAAGTACGCAGTATGGCAAGGATGATTTGACAGTTGTACCTCGTGAAGGTGCTGTGCTGACAGAACAGCTTTCAGAAGCTGTTAAGCAAATTCAGGGAACCTATCAGGCGGTGGAATTACCGGAAATTGACCGCCTTGGGATTCAGCAGGAAACAATCCCGGCTACTCCCGATGTAAAGAATTTCTCATTTGCGGTGGTGGATGGCGAAGTTTATTTTCGTGAAAACTCCATTATGCGTCATCTGGAACTGAATGAAAAGGCAAAAGAACGTGTAACAGGCATGGTGGAGCTGCGGCAGATTGTTAATGACTTGATTGCATATCAGTTGGACGATTACTCGGATGAAATGATTACAGCAAAGCAGGCAGAACTGAATGCAGCGTATGACTCATTTACAGAGAAAAATGGACTTATCAATAACCGTGCCAATGGTCAGGCTTTTTCGGATGATTCCGCTTATTATCTTCTCTGCTCTCTGGAAAATCTGGATGAGGACGGAAATCTGAAAAGCAAAGCAGATATGTTCACCAAAAGAACAATCAAGCCGGAACGCCATGTGACAAGCGTAGATACACCATCAGAAGCGTTGGCAATTTCCATTGGTGAACGAGGAAATGTAGATCTGTCATTTATGGCGAATTTGCTGGGAAGTCCAGGCAGTTATGAAAATATCATTACAGAACTGAAAGGTGTGATTTTCAAAGACCCGATGGCGTCAGAGGAAGAAACTGTTGGATGGCTGACTGCGGACGATTATCTTTCCGGTGATGTTCGTACAAAACTTCGTGTAGCACAGATTGCAGCTGACCGTGATCCGGCATTTGCTGTGAATGTACAGGCACTGTTGCAGGCACAGCCGAAAGACTTGGATGCTTCGGAAATTGATGTGCGTTTGGGTGCAACATGGGTAGACCCAGATTATATTCAGCAGTTTATGCAGGAAACTTTTGAAACACCTTATTACCTGCGTCGTAATATTGAAGTGAAGTTTTCAGAACTGACTGCGGAATGGCGTATTACTGGAAAAAGTTCTCCAAACCAGAATGATGTAGCAGCTTATGTAACATACGGTACATCCCGTGCCAATGCGTATCGGATACTGGAAGAAACATTGAATCTGAAAGACATTCGTATTTATGATACGATTGAAGATGCTGATGGAAAGCAAAAACGTGTGTTAAATAAAAAAGAAACAACTCTGGCACAGCAGAAACAACAGGCAATCAAAGACGCTTTTGCTGATTGGGTATGGAAAGACCCTCAACGCCGAGAGCATCTGGTGCAAAAATATAACGAGCTTTTCAATAGTACCCGTCCTCGTGAGTATGATGGTTCCCATATTCGTTTTAGTGGTATGAATCCAGATATTTCTTTGCGAGAACATCAGAGAAACGCAATCGCCCATGTGTTGTATGGTGGGAATACTCTGCTGGCACACGAAGTCGGTGCGGGAAAGACCTTTGAAATGGCGGCTTCTGCAATGGAGAGCAAACGCCTTGGACTGAGCCAGAAAGCATTATTTGTTGTTCCAAACCATTTGACCTTACAGTGGGCGAACGAGTTTTTACATCTCTATCCAAGTGCAAAATTGCTGGTGGCAAGTAAAAAGGATTTTGAAACTGCCAACCGTAAAAAGTTCTGCGCCCGTATCGCAACAGGCGATTATGATGCTGTGATTATTGGACATTCACAGTTCGAGAAAATTCCGATTTCGCCAGAGCGTCAGGAACGAATGTTGCAGGAACAGATTGATGAAATTGAGGATGCACTGGCAGACTTGAAAGCACAGAATGGCGAGAATTTTACTATTAAGCAGATGGAGAAAACCCGTAAATCATTGCAAACCAGAATGGATAAACTTCTGGCAACAGACAGAAAGGATGATGTGATTACTTTTGAACAGCTTGGTGTGGATCGGCTTTTTGTAGACGAGAGCCATGCGTTCAAAAATCTTTTTTTATACACAAAAATGCGGAATGTAGCAGGACTGTCCACTTCGGAAGCACAGAAATCTTCAGATATGTTTATGAAGTGTCAGTACATGGATGAATTGACCGGAGGGCGTGGCGTTATCTTTGCGACTGGTACACCAGTGAGCAATTCCATGACCGAGCTTTATACGGTTATGCGTTACCTTCAATATGGTACGCTACAAAAGAAAGGATTAACTCATTTCGACTGCTGGGCTTCCACTTTTGGAGAAACAACTACGGCAATCGAGCTTGCACCGGAAGGGACTGGTTATCGTGCCAGAACCAGATTTGCAAAGTTCTTTAATTTGCCGGAGTTGATGAATATGTTCAAGGAAATTGCTGACATTAAAACCTCCGATCAGTTGAATCTTCCAGTACCGGAAGCAAAATTTGAAACAGTTGTGGTACAGCCTTCGGAATATCAGCAGGAAATGGTGTCGGAGCTATCAGAACGTGCCGCTGCGGTTCATTCCGGTGTGGTTGACCCGACTGAGGACAATATGCTCAAGATTACGTCGGACGGACGAAAACTTGGACTGGATCAGCGATTGATGAATCCGCTTCTGCCGGATGATCCGGACAGCAAATTGAATGCCTGCGTCGGAAATGTATTCCGTATCTGGGAGGAAGGAAAAGACGAAAAGCTGACCCAGCTTTTGTTCTGTGACTTGTCTACTCCGAAAAATGATGGAACTTTTAACGTATATGATGATATTAAAACAAAGCTCATTGAACGTGGTGTACTGTCAGAACAGATCGCTTTCATTCACGATGCCGACAGCGAAGCAAAAAAGAAAGAACTTTTTGCGAAAGTTCGTACCGGACAAGTGCGAGTGTTGTTAGGTTCGACACAAAAGATGGGTGCCGGAACCAATGTCCAGGATTTACTTGTGGCAGTGCATCATCTGGATGTGGGCTGGCGACCTTCGGATATGACACAGCGAAATGGTCGTATCATTCGACAGGGAAACAAAAATAAGGAAGTCCAGGTGTATCAGTATGTCACAGAGGGAACTTTCGATGCGTACCTCTATCAGACATTGGAAAATAAGCAGAAATTCATCTCACAGATCATGACCAGTAAGTCTCCGGTACGTTCCTGCGATGATGTGGATGAGCAGGCACTGTCGTATGCTGAAATCAAAGCGTTGTGTGCCGGGAATCCGTTAATCAAAGAAAAGATGGATTTAGATATTGAAGTAGCAAGGTTGAAAGTGCTTAAAGCTGATCATCAGAGTCAGCAGTACCGCATGGAAGATAAGCTGCTGAAATATTTCCCGGCAGAGATTGAACGGCAGACTGGATTGATTCATAGCTGTGAAGCGGATATACAGACAGTGATAACACATCCTCAGATCGAGGAAGGCTTCTGCGGTATGGAGATTTTAGGCAAACAGTATGAAGAAAAACTGGATGCCGGAGAAATGATTCTTGCCGCTTGCAAGGAGACGAAAAACAGCGAGCCGGTGGCACTTGGCAGCTACCGTGGATTCCAGATGGAGCTTTCTTATAATGCCTTTGGCTCACAGTTTGAAATTACGCTCAGAGGTGCAGGAAGCCACCGTGTAGAGCTTGGAACAGATGCCAGGGGAAATATCATCCGACTGGATAACACACTCTCGAACATCCCTGAGAGGCTGGAACGGGCAAAAACACAGCTTGAAAATCTGAACAATCAGCAGGAAGCAACCCGGCATGAAATTGGAAAGCCATTTCCGCAGGAGAAAGAGCTGACGGAAAAAAGTTTGCGGCTTGCGGAACTGGATGCGGTTTTGAACATGGAGGATAGTACAGAATCCCATGACGAAAGAATGGCAGACCGCCCTTCAGTGCTGGCAGACTTGAAATCAAAGTCGGAGTATATCACACCATCCAGAAGTTATGACCGACGGGAGGAGGTGCTGTAATGCAGACAAGGACAAAGCGGATTCACTTTTTGGTATCTCCGGCGGAAGAAACACAGATTCATCAGAAAATGAGTGAACTTGGAATCCGAAACCGAAATGCCTACTTGCGAAAAATGGCTCTGGATGGCTACTGTATCAAGCTGGAATTGCAGGATGTGAAAGAACTGGTATCGCTTCTGCGAAGATGCAGTAACAATTTGAATCAGTACGCAAAGCGGGCAAACGAAACCGGGAACATTTATGCTGCGGATGTGAATGATTTGCAGGAACGCTTGGATGAAATCTGGACAGAAATGAAGGAGGTGTTGGTGCATCTGTCCAGCATCCAGTAACTTATTATCAATGGCTGCGGCAGAGTGTTCTGCCGTGGCCCATCTTTTTTTACATCATTGTGTTTCTATGTTTTTTTCAGTAGAATGTAGGCAAGAAGAAAGGAGTGCCGACTATGATGTGGATATTAAAGATTGTTTTATTTCCGTTATTATTGACTATTATGTTTTTACATCTGCTGGTTAAGCTGGCAACCAATCTTTCCTCATTTGTGATTGGATTTTTTATGTTATTTTTCATTGGCTGCGGTATCTATAATGTAGTACAGGCACAGTGGTTGAATGTGGCTTTGCTTGCAGGAATGATACTTGTAACATTCATACTTACTTTTCTGATTGTCTGGGTGGAAATGATGGTTGGTCGTGCAGTTGATTTTATCAGAAGATTCTATTTTTAGTCGTGTATATGTTATTGAACAAGCAATTATTGAATGCTATAATAGTAGTGATAAATCGGGGTTAATATAGAAACAGAAAAGGGGTTGATCTATGAGAATCATCAAATTTTTAAGAAAGAAATATTGGAGAGATGCAATCATCAGTGGCGGGCAACCTTTGCCATTCAGCTGTGATGGTTTGATGGCAATTCCAGACAAAGCGTATGCACTATTTACAGAAAAAGAATTAGAGGAAATTTACGAAGAAAAGCGTAAAATTCGTGAACGGATAAAACAGAAAATTGCAGAGTTAGATTAAACTCTTGTGAATCTGAAAAAGACAATAGAATAAATAAATGAGAGCTGTTGCCGACTATGGTAGCAGCTTTTTTCATTCAAGGAGGGATTGTTTATGGCGGCGACAAGATTGATTGCACTTCATGTGAATAAAGGCAAGTCGGTGGCACAATGTCTTGCCGACCGCACAGACTATTCACAGAATGCAGAGAAAACCAATAACGGAGAATTTATCAGTTCTTATGAATGCGACCCAAAGACAGCGGATGAAGAATTTCTTCTTTCCAAGCGGCAGTATCAGCATATCACCGGTAGGCAACAGAAAAATAATGTGATTGCCTATCAGATACGGCAGTCTTTCAAGCCAGGTGAAGTTACACCGGAGGAAGCAAACCAGGTGGGCTATGAAACAGCGATGCGTTGGACGAAGGGAAAACACGCTTTTATCGTTGCAACGCATATTGATCGGGCGCACATTCATAATCATATTATTTATAACTCGACGACTTTGGACTGCACACGCAAGTTCAAGGATTTTTTCTTATCTGGTCTGGCGGTTCAGAAGCTCAGTGACAGAATATGTGCGGAGCATGGACTGTCTATCATCATACCGAAGCCATATCGGGAACGAAAGAAAAGAACTGTATTTCCCAAAAAACAAAGTGAACGAGATATGCTCTGTGCGGCAATAGACCAGATACTTACTACAAAACCTAAGAACCTTGACGAGTTTCTTCAGCAACTGATTCAGCTGGAATATGAAGTGAAGAATGGGAAGAATCTGGCTTTCCGTAAAAAAGGAAAAGAACGCTTTATCAGGCTCCGTTCTCTGGGCGATGAATACAGTGAAGATGCGATTCGTGCTGTTATCTCCGGTAAGACTTTACATAAAGCGAAAAACACCAGTAAACAGATTCATACGCAGAGAGACTTCCATCTTCTCATTGATATTCATGAGAAAATGGCAGAAGGAAAATCTATTGGCTATGAACGTTGGGCGAAAAAATATAACCGTAAAGAAGCTGCTCGTACAGTCTGCCTGTTGAAAGAAAAAGGTGTGGACAGCTATGAAGAATTGGCAGCTCTTACTGAAAAACTGTCTGCCCGTTTTAATGAGTTGTCTGGTAATATCAAGGCAGCAGAAAGGCGTATGATTGAGATCGGCGCACTGAAAAAGCATATCAACAATTATGCGAAAACCAGAGCCGTTTATGAAGATTATCGCCGTGCTGGATACAGTAAAAAATTCTTTGAAGCACACCGAGAGGAAATTCTTTTGCACAAAGCGGCGAAGGAAGCCTTCAATCAGTTGGGCGGAAAAAAGATTCCATCACGCAAATCGCTGGATGAAGAATTTCATCAACTTCTCACGGAAAAGAAACAGGCTTATACAGAGTATCGCCAGGTAAAAAAAGAAATGCAGGAATATCTGATCGCAAAACAAACTGTTGAACATATTCTTGGTATTGATCGGAAAAAGGAAGAAGAAAGACGACAGAAAGAACAGGAACAGCAAGAACAAAAGCACCATCGTTGACCCATGAAGAAAGCCACGGTCTGTACTCTGGAAATAGAGTGCGGATCGTGGCTCTTTTTTAATTTCTATCATTGCTTATGGATTAAACTTGAAGCGAACTTTCTTTCCGTGCTGTAACCGGAATGAATTGAAATCCTGCTTTGCTTTTTCGATTTCTTGGGTCTTATCAGAGGTCTTTTCTTTATCATATAAATCAAACAGGACTTCAACTACAAAGAGTCCATTTTCATCACTGATCCAAAAATCATTTGCATAATGTACCATGACTTCTAAATAATTCTTAGCATCGCAATAGAGATTGTTTATGAAAAAACGGTCGCCACTGATGGTGATTTTACCAGTAAGTTTTTCATCATCCACATCAAGGATAACGTGCAATCCCTGGGTCATTGCTTCTTCCTCTAACCATGGATAAATCAAATCTATCCAGATACGCCACAGTTCCTCATTGCGGATTCTGGTGTATTGAGATTCTACAATTTCCTGATGTTTGATACGCAAGTGCAATTCTTCCAAGTCAGCAGAATCATCTGTCTCAAACATTTCACTTTTATCATTTTTGAACGCTTCAAGTTCTTTCAATTCCTGTCGGTATTCTTCAATATGGTCTACTTCTTTCCTCATAACTGTTCCCCTTTCGGTGTCACTTCTCGACAAAAAGTTACACTATATAAATTTTATCACATGGTCAAAAATGTATCTACTACAAAAATAAGGAAACGACCAAACTGGTCGAGCAGCCATCATCGTAGATGATGTTCAAAGGGGATTGGGGACGCTTCCCCAACAAGCAATTTGCGAAGATTCGACCGGAGGGAAAATCGAGAAAATATGTCTACGGGACCCCGTAGACACTGCTTGCCAGTTTGTGCTTCAAATTGACTTTGTTCGCATTTGGGATTATACTGTTGAATAGAGTAATGACATCTACCACATAACTTTTGTTTCAAAAGGAGATTGTGAAATGGAATACCTTTCAGTAACACAGACGGCTGAAAAATGGGGAATATCAAGGAGGCGGGTGCAAACGCTTTGCGTACAAGACCGCATACCAGGAGTAATAAGAATTGGATACTCGTGGGCTATTCCATCAAATGCAGAAAAGCCTTCTGATGCGAGAATCAGAAGCGGCAAGTACAGAAAGTGCAACTTGACCGATTCAGAATGATAAAAAATACCATAAGATTGCGGCATAAGAAATGCAGGCTCTTATGTATCCTCAAGTATTGGAGATGAAGATATGGCATACCAAAGCGAAGCTGCTCTTGAACAGCAGTTTATAGAGCAACTTAACAAACAGGAATATAGCACGGTCGAAATACCAGACTATGATGCGTTGGTGGAAAACTTCAAAACACAGTTTGAAGCCTTTAATGCACCAAAACTTGATACGCCTATCACAGATAAAGAGTGGGAGCGTATCTTTAACCTTATGCTCGGCAAGTCTGTGTTCCAGAGTGCAAAAATTTTAAGAGATAAATTTGTTCTTGAACGAGAGGATGGTACAAAAGTGTATCTGTCTTTCTTTGATCAAGATCACACGAAAAATATTTTCCAAGTAACCCATCAGACAACAGTTGTCGGCAAATATGTCAATCGTTATGATGTGACAATTCTTGTGAATGGTCTGCCGCTGATTCAGGTGGAGTTAAAACGTAGGGGCATTGATGTTCGAGAAGCGGTCAATCAGGTTATGCGATATAAGAAACATTCCTATAACGGGTTGTACCATTTTATCCAGCTTTTCATTGTCTCCAATGGTGTTGACACAAAATACTTTGCTAATTCCGATAGAGATTTGATGTATAGCCTTGCGTTTTTTTGGACGGACTTCAACAATATCCGTATTACCAATCTGAAAGATTTCTCCATCTCCTTCCTGGCAAGAGATCACATCATTAAGATGCTGACACGCTATACTATTTTGAATGATACAGATAAAATTTTAATGGTAATGCGTCCTTATCAGGTGTATGCAGTAGAAGCTCTTATCCGGCAGGCAACGCTTACAAATCGTAATGCTTATATTTGGCATACCACTGGTGCAGGAAAGACGCTGACATCTTTTAAGACAGCTCAGATTCTTGCAGCGAACCCGAACATTAAGAAGGTTATTTTCCTCGTTGACCGTAAAGATTTGGACTCACAGACCACAGAGGAATTTAATAAATTTGAAGCTGGTTCTGTTGATGTCACAGACCGTACAGACATTCTTGTACGACAGATGAAAGACAAGAATCGTCAGCTCATCGTGACAACGATGCAGAAAATGGCGAATGCTGTCAAGCGTCCTCAATATGAAAAAGTTATGGACGCATACCGTGATGAGAAAGTCGTATTTATCATTGATGAGTGCCATCGCAGTCAGTTTGGTGATATGCACAAAGACATTGTGCGTCATTTCAGAAAAGCTCAGTTTTTTGGTTTTACAGGAACTCCACGATTTGAAGTTAATGGAAAGACTGAAGGTAAAATTACTCAGACTACGGAAATGCTGTTTGGCGAATGTTTGCATAACTATCTGATTAAAGATGCCATCTTCGATAACAATGTTCTTGGCTTCCATATTGAATACATAAAAACGATGGAGGGGGATTTTGACTGGGACGATCCGACACTTGCTGATGCGATTGATGTTGGTGAACTCTATATGTCCGATGAGCGAATGTCCCTCATTGCCAACCACATTGTTCAGAACCATAAATCTAAGACGAGAAACGGTCAGTATACTGCTATTTTTGCTGTTTCTTCCATTGAAGCACTTGTGAAGTACTATGACATTTTTAAGAAGATCAACCATGATCTGAACATCAGTGGTATTTTCTCTTACGGACAGAATGAGGATGCTGAAGGTAAAGACGAACATAGCCGGGATTCTTTGGAACGCATTATTAAGGATTACAACGAAATGTATGGAACCAACTTTTCTACGGACACTTTCTCTGCATATCACAAGGATATTTCTGATCGTGTAAAGGGTAAGAAAACAAAATCGTTGGATATTCTTATCGTTGTAAATATGTTCCTCACTGGTTTTGACAGCAAACAGCTTGCAGTGTTGTATGTAGATAAGGATTTGAAATATCATGATTTGCTGCAAGCATATTCCCGTACTAATCGTGTGGAGAAAGAAACAAAGCCATTTGGCATTATTATCTGTTACCGTAACCTTAAAAAACGGACCGATGATGCCTTGACGTTGTTTTCTAAGAGTCAGGACACTTCTGGAATTGTTGTGCCAGGGTATCAGTATTTCGTTGAAAAATTCAATGAGATGGTTATGAAGCTCAAAGAAGTTGCTATATTCCCTGAATCTGTTGATACCATGCAGAACGAGGATGACCAAAAGAAGTTTGTTGTTATCTTCCGTGAGCTGACAAAGTATCTCCAGTCACTGCAAACCTTTATTGAGTTCAGCTTTGATCAGAATGCACTCATTATGTCTGAACAGGAATATCAGGACTATAAGAGTAAGTATTTGATGCTTTATGCAAAACAAAAAACAGATCGGGAAGTAGTTTCTGTTTTGAATGATGTGGATTTCTGTATTGAGCTTATGGAAAGTGACCGGATCAATGTTGCCTATATTATGAACTTGATTCGTAACATTCATTTCGATGATAAAAAGCAGAAAGATTATGACATCAAACACATCAAAGAGGAACTGGGTAGAACGGATAATCCTCAGTTGCTTCGCAAAGTTGAAATTCTGCAAGCATTCTTGGATCGTGTCGTTGTCGGTCTTGAAAGTGCAGATGAAATTGATGCTGCGTACAATGACTTTGAGAATGAGGCAAAACGAGAAGAAATCATTGCTTTTGCCAAAACGGAGGATATTGATTCCTCTATGCTAACGGACATCATTTCAGAATATGAGTTCTCAGGGACGATGGATGCAGGTAATATCCGTGACCGGATTGAAAAGCCAATGCCGTTGCTGAAAAAGCGTTCTCTGGTCAATCGGATTGTTGATTTTATTAGACAACATACAGAAAAATATCAATAAGGAGACAGAAAAATGGATAACTCTATTCAGGCTCATCAGAAGGAGCTTTGCAATAAACTTTGGGCAATGGCAAATGCCCTGCGTGGAAACATGGAAGCATACGAATTTAAAAATTATATTTTGGGTATGATCTTTTATTATTACCTCTCTGACAGAACCGAGAAATACATGGCTAATCTGTTGAAGGATGATAATATCAGCTATGCAGACGCATGGGCAGATGAAGAATACAAAGAAGCAGTTGTTGAAGAAGCTCTGCGAGATCTTGGTTATGTCATCGAGCCGAAGTATCTCTTTTGCAAGATGGTAAAAATGGTAGAAAACCGTTCTTTTGACATTGAGTTTTTGCAGAGTGCAATCAATTCACTGATGGAGTCTACTATTGGTAATGACTCGCAGGAAGACTTTGATGGTTTGTTTTCTGATATGCAGCTTGATTCTACAAAGCTGGGACATACCGTTAAGGATAGAAGTGCCGTCATGGCAAAAATCATTGCTTCTCTGGATGAAATCAATTTTGGTGTTGAAGATACCAAGATTGATGTATTGGGCAATGCCTATGAATATTTGATTGGTCAGTTTGCTGCTACGGCTGGTAAGAAAGCCGGTGAGTTTTATACACCTTCGGGACCGGCGGAATTGTTATGCCGTCTTGCTTGCCTTGGCTTGACTGACGTAAAAGATGCAGCAGACCCGACTTGTGGTTCAGGCTCGCTGTTGCTACGTCTTAAAAATTATGCAAATGTGCGTAATTACTACGGTCAGGAGCTGACCTCCACTACTTATAATTTGGCTCGAATGAATATGATTCTTCGTGGAATCCCGTATCGTAATTTCAATATCTATAATGGGGATACCCTTGAGCATGATAATTTTGGTAATATGAAATTCCGTGTGCAGGTAGCCAATCCACCATATTCTGCAAACTGGTCTGCGGATATGCACTTTATGGAGGATGAGCGTTTTAACGAATACGGAAAACTTGCACCTAAGAGTAAAGCTGATTTCGCATTTGTGCAGCACATGGTCTATCACATGGATGAAGATGGTCGTGCCGTAGTCCTGTTGCCGCATGGTGTTCTGTTCCGTGGAGCAGCCGAAGAAGTAATTCGTAAGCACCTGATTCAGAAAATGAATGTGCTTGATGCTGTCATTGGTCTTCCGGCAAATCTCTTTTTCGGAACGGGTATTCCGGTTTGCGTTCTTGTCCTCAAGCGAGATCGAAGCAGAAATTCCGGCAACATCCTTTTCATTGATGCTTCTAAGGATTTTGAAGCTGGAAAGAACCAGAATATTCTCCGAGAGTGTGACATTGATAAGATCGTTGAAACCTACGAGCAGCGTAAAGATGTAGATAAGTATGCTCATGTTGCGACTATGCAGGAGATTGAAGAAAACGGATTCAATCTAAATATTCCTCGATATGTTGATACTTTTGAACCGGAAGAAGAAATTGATCTCAATGCCGTAGCAGCAGAGATCCGCAGCATTCAGGCTGAGATCAAAGATATTGACGCACAGCTGAAACCGTTTTTTGATGAATTGGGACTTGATTTCCCCTTTGGAGAGGAGGGCAAATAATTATGGCAAATGTATCCTCAAGTAACGGTCTTGAAAAGCGTCCGAAACTGCGGTTTCCAGGATTCGGTGAGCCGTGGAAAGAAATTTCGTTATCTACGATTTTTGAAAAAAGCACACAGAAAAACTCCGATGGACAGATTACAAATGTGATTTGTAACTCGGCAAAACTCGGTTTAATTCCACAACGAGAATATTTTGATAAGGACATTGCAAACAGCGATAATACAAATGGTTACTATATTATACAGCAAAATAATTTTGTTTATAATCCACGCAAATCAGCAGATGCCCCATATGGTCCGATCAGCAGATACAAGTATGAAGATGATGGTATTGTTTCTCCGTTATATCTTTGTTTTCATGCAAAAAAAGAGATAAAACCGCTGTATTATGAATGGTATTTTCGTTCATCCGCTTGGCACAGATACATCTATATGTCAGGTGATAGTGGTGCAAGGCATGACAGAGTAAGTATTAAGGATACCACTTTCTTTGCTATGCCAATTAAGATTCCTTCGGAGCAAGAACAAAGCAAAATTGCTACATTTCTTGAAAAAATCAACACCAGAATAGAAAAGCAAACGGCTTTAGTGGAAAACCTCAAGAAGTATAAAAGAGGATTGCTTCAAGTGATTTTTGATGATAACACAGTTGATCTGTTCGGAGAAGTTAAACAATCAAATTTCGTCAAACTTTCAGATATATTGATCTTTCAGAATGGTATTAACGCAGATTCTTCTAAATACGGACAAGGTAGAAAATACATCAGTGTCTCCGACATTTTGAAAAATGATTTCATAACATATGAGCAAATCGTTGGTTTAATTGATATTGATGATATTACACTTGAAAAGTATAGTGTTACTTATGGTGATGTTCTTTTCCAGCGAAGTTCTGAAACTCGAGAAGATGCTGGACGTAGTAATGTATACTTAGACAAAATTCACACAGCCACATTTGGCGGATTTGTTATCCGTGGAAAAAAGAAAGCAGAATATAATCCTCTTTATCTCAAATACGCTCTTGATTCAACATCCGTGAGAAAACAGATTATGAAATGTGCTGCTGGTGCACAACATATCAATGTTTCTCAAGACGATCTATCAAATGTTATTGTGAATTTGCCGGATATGAAAATTCAGGATGATATATCCTGTTTTATTTCACATTTAGATAATCGGATGAATTTTATATCCCAGCAGAAAAAGCACTATCAACTATTACGGACTGCGTTATTGCAGCAGCTATTTATATAAATAGCTGCTGCATAAGAGATGTTCTTAACCTTGCCAACTGTTGCTGCATACTTTCTGCCTTCGTTATTTTGGCATTTATTATCCCGAACATTTTTGATAAGTATTTTTGTTCTTCAATTGATGGTAAACATCGGTGTATTTTCACAAATTGAGAATAATGTACTCGTTGCTTTTCAACAAGTGATCCAGTTGCAATTAGCTTATAGTGAATAAGCATTTGGTAAGATGTCAGGTAGTCTTCCCAGAAACAAATTGTATCTTCTTCATTTACCGAAAAGATATTGTAATATCCCGAAACAGCTGCTGTATAGCCAAGATGATTTGGAGCGATTGCACCGAGATGTGCATTCATTGGATTATAAGCAAACCACCCTGGCTTAATAACCTTATAATTCTCCCCACTTTTGGTAACAAGAAACTCACGGTAATAACGTTCTGTTTTTGGAGTAACTCCTTCCTCAACGGTGAGGCTAACCAAAGGAGTAGAAGTATTGTTTGATGTTCTTATTGATTGTTCTGTAAAATAATCTCCAAAATAAGAAGGTTTCCATTTGGGAAATCTCGAATTGCATTTTGTTCTTTCAGAAGAAAATGCCTGTTGAAGAACTCCTCTTTTATACTTCTTGAGTGCTTCAACCAAATCACTCTGCTTTGCAATTCTTTTGTTGAGAACAGCTAAAAGATCAGAAATTTTCTTTTGTTCACATGGATCGCAGTATGGTATTCCAAGCCACTTAAATGCTGCATAGCTTATCTGCCGTCCATCCCTGATGCCTTCAACAGCCTTTGACAGATTATGGTTGATAAATTCATCCGTATGAAAATATGCGTCATAGAATAGACTTGAGTGAGTTTTTTTACAGCGTAGGATGGTATATGCAGGGCTAACTATACCAGCTTCATTTGACATTTCCAATCCGCCTTCAAAAGAACGCAAATGAATAATAAAATCTCCTGGTTCAACCTTCTTATAGTTGGATAAAGAAGCGTCATCATAATGGATATTACGACCGGCTTGTTCTCTTGGAAGTGTTCCTTTTCCTTGAACTATCGTTAGAACAGTTTCATCAGAATGATTTTTGTCGACAATATTCTGGAAAATAAGTTGGATGATTTGCTTCGATGCAAGAAAGGTCTGTTGCAGCAGCTATTTATATAAATAGCTGCTGCAGAAGCCCATGTTTTTGCTTTGATAGTTTATTCAGAGTATTTTCATGTCCTGCAATATAGCAGTCAAGTCGTGCAAGCAACGCCACCAGTTTTTCCTGTGTTTCAATATCTGGTATATAACATTTTAGTCTGAGCAATTTGTTGACTGCAAGCCCAGGTTGTGCTCCTTGATCTGAATATTGACCAAGTCTCATCCAGCTAAGTAAATATAAGAGAAAGTGTGTATTGTTCTCTGCATTTGCCTTAACTGCAATGGCATGTTCGGACAAGTAATTTTTTCCATTTACTATTCTGACATTACCGCACAATGCACCTTGCCTTCCTACTATAATGTATTCACCATCATGACTGAAATGATCTGTAAATCCTCTCACTCCATTTCCACCATAAACCGGGTAATCCCCGTTTGGTAAGATTTCTGAAGATTTAATATTTTTTCCACTGCGAAACTCACTACATATTTCTGCGAGAGTTTTTTCATCCCAGGAACCTATCTTTTGTTTGCTGAAAAGGTCAGAAACGAGTCCTCTTTTATACTTCTTGAGAGCTTCGACCAACTGAGCTTGAGCAGCTATTCTTGCATCAAGAACACTGAACAATTCTGAAACTTTTTCCTGCTCAGAAACAGAAGGAATCAGCACCTTTATCGTCTTGATCTGAGGATATTTCAAATTCCATGTGTCCGATGTCATACCTTGTGAGTTCTTCCTGAACTCATTGATCAGGTTCGCACTTTTGAAAAGTGCCGCAAAATAACCATTGCTGATCTCTTGCTTTGGCATAAGAACTGTATATGCAGGACTGACAATACCATCGCACGGAGAAATTCCATTTGCACCTTGCCACATACGCATGGAATTGTAGACCATATCACCTTTGCGGACGATTTTGTAGTTGCTTTTATCTTCACTGGAATTGTCCTTGCCTTCAATTTCGGAACGGGGCATAACGCCATCATTCATGGTGACAGACAGTAATTCCATACCGGATGCACCACGCTGACTTCTCTCCGCATAGATGTCACCTATACGGCATTGTTTATATGGCTCATTGAAGCCCGGAAACCGCAGTTTCGGACGCTTCTCAAGACCGTTACTTGAGGTGCATAATGTCTTTGATTACCCCTCCATTGGATAATGTTCGTGGAGGTGGTCAAAATGACTAATAATACACAATTCAAGACGCTTGTGAATACTTGGCTAAATCAGAAGAAGCCAATGATCACACCGTCAACTCATGCCAGCTTTACGCTGATTGCCGAAAATCATCTTATTCCATACTTTGGCAAGCGTAAGATCGGCAGCATCACCGAAGCGGACATCCAGAGCTATATTTCTTATCTCCATGATTCCGGTCGGTTGGACAACACTGGAGGTTTAACGGTAAAAACTATCCGGGACGTAATCCTTGTTCTCAGATTATCAATGGAATTTGCGTACAAAGAAAGAGCAATACCACTGTTAAATTGGGATCTTATTGAGTATCCGAAGGAACTTGGCATCAAAAAGGTTGTCTCACTTTCAAAGGATCAAGAGCAAGCACTGATCCAGTGCATTTACATGAATCTGAACAGAAAGACCGCAGGTATTCTTATTGCATTGTTTACCGGAGTGCGGATTGGCGAACTTTGCGGATTGCAGATGAAGGACATCTCACTGGCGGATAAAACAATCAGTATCAATAAGACGGTTCAGCGTATCTACGACAAGAAGAAGGGGGAATCCTATGTTCATATCGGACCGCCCAAAACTAAGACTTCTGCAAGAACGATACCGGTTCCATCGTTGCTTATGAACATCATTAAGAAGTTCTATACGGATAATCCTAACCACTATTTCTTGACGGGAAAGATAAAGCCGACTGAACCTCGTACCTATCGGCAGTTCTTTACTCGTTTTTTGAAACGAAATGGATTAGAAAAAGTAAAATTCCATGAAATTCGCCATACCTTTGCTGTCAGAGCTATTGAGATACCAGAGTTTGATATAAAATCTCTTTCGGAAATTCTCGGACACAAAAATGTATCTTTTACGCTGAATGTTTACGGAAGTGCGAATCTTCAGCAGAAAGTTAAGTGTATGAATTTGCTGAATGATCTTTTGTAAGATTTTGTATGAACCTTGTTGTATAATCAAAATTTCACAGGCTGTTCTCTTTTTGAGTATAACGGTTATCTGTTCAAAGAGGATGGCCTGTGGTAAAATATTATGAGGATAATGCCTATGTGTTACTTTAGAGAGATAGGATTGATGGGATGAATGACACGACAAGAAGTATTTAACTGGTGCAGGCAGCACTACGGTACAGAACCGGAATATCCGTGGAATGACTGGAATGCTGTTCTGCGTCACACAGACAATCAAAAGTGGTATGGCTTGATAATGGAAGTCAGCAGAGATAAATTAGGGCTTTCCGGTGACGGTGAAGTTGATATTCTGAATGTGAAAAGTGATCCGATGTTGATCGGTTCTTATCGTACTCAGGAGGGATTCTTTGCTGCATATCACATGAATAAAGAAAACTGGATTAGTATTCTTCTGGATAAGCCGGAGCTGGACGATGCCATTAAAAAATTGTTGGCTTTGAGCTTTGAACTGACCATACCAAAGAAAAAGAGGACACAATAGCATAAAGAAAAGAGAAGCCTGCATAGCCGGTAGAATGTATCGGATATGTGGGCTTTTTTGTGTTTATGGACTAATTATTGACTATAAAGACAAAATTTCTTCAATGGAATTTTATTGCATAGGCGATAGAGACCATATAGCAAATCGACAATAATACTCAGAGCCAATAAAATAAAAAAATACGGAAAATGGGTAGGAGGTGATCGAAGCGATGGGCGCAAATGAAGTGGACTATGTAAAGATTGGGCAACGGATCAAAGAAATCCGAAATAAAAAGGGCTTGCAACAGGCTGAGCTTGCATATCGTGCAGGACTGACGACATCACATACAAGTCATATTGAGACTGCCCAGACAAAGTTATCTTTGCCAGCTATCGTTAAGATTGCAAATGCTCTCTCAGTTTCTGTGGATGAATTACTGTGTGACAGTCTGATAGAAGTAAAACCTGTATATGACCAAAGAATAGCAAATGAACTGGCTGATTGTGATGCGGCTGAGTTGCAGGCTTTTCTTGAAATTATTCAGACGACAAAAACAGTAATTCGGAAAAATCGTAAAGTTACAAACGACTTGTAACAATGCACTTTGTTACTTTGGAGCAAGACACTTTTGCCAGTTGTTCTTATTTAGCTGGTTCCTGTGGATGCCCTTGAGTATCGGTAAAATCCGAATACTAATATAGCATTTCCAAATATGAAAGCTGTCTTGACTGCCAGTATCGAATAAGATATGACAGCCAACTCACAACTTGCAAACCAAAACCGTAAAGCTGTCAGGTTATTATAGCCAGTGTAGCTTTGCGGTCTTTTTTTATATTTTTTTATGAGGAGGTATGTATATGCCGGAAAGTCTAAAGCAGAGCTTTAAGGAATCCAGTGAAGCGGATGTTGGAAATGATATGGAGTACGTTCGATATGCAGTCGAGATCGAGCGTACTATCCACAGATTGCACGGAGAAATTGCAGGATGCTGTGACCCGAAAAAGGTTGCTATGGCTGTGATGGAAACGATTGCTCGATTTTATGATGCGGACTGGTGCGGAATTATCCATGTTGATCTGGATGTAGGTGTATGGACTCCGCTGTGGTGGTATGATGCAAAAAATGGTCCGATGGCACCGAATACCTGCCAGGAATTTGAACTGTCGGATAATTGTGGGCGTTGGCTGGAGTGCCTGAAAACTCGTGATTCGGTTAAAATACCGGATGTGGAAGAAATAAAGGAAAGCAATCCGGAAGAATATAAAATGTATCAGCGGTTAGGGGTACAATCTGTTTTGGCAATTCCATTTTGGAAAAATCCAATGGGATTTCTTACGATGAGAAATCCAAAACGCTATCAGAACCACCGGAGTTTACTGCGCCTGTTGAATCATGCAGTTATATCAGCAGTTACGGAGTATTTTCTGATGGAAACAAATAAGCTTGCCATTATGTCTCCGAGAATTGAAAAAGATACAGATGTTTACATCAGTATCTTCGGAGAATTGAAAATCACAACATCAAGAGGAGTTTTGACAGAGCAAGAATTAAAGTCTCCGAAAATTGTAAGAATGCTGGTGTACTTATTACTGTCACAAAAAGCGGCTTCTGCGCCAAGAGAAATCGTAGATGCAATCTGGCCGCATGAAGAATCGGATACTCCAGGAAAAAACCTGAAAGGACTGGTATATCGTTTACAGCAGTCGTTTTCATTGATTTCTGATTTTCGCTTAATAGAATCGACATCTCATGGTTATCAGATCAATCCCAAATTGAATGTTTTTACGGATATTCAGCTTTTTGAGCGCAAATGGAGGATGGCTTTGAATGCTCCATCAACAGAGACAAAGGCGGAATTGTTGAAAAAGGCTGTTGACCTTTATAATGGAGATTTACTTCGTTCTGCCAGTTCAGAGCATTGGATTATAGGACAGTCTGTACATTATCAGCATCGCTATATTGGTGCAGTGACAGAGCTTTTGAAAACGCTACATCAGGATCAGGATTATCATTGCGTCCATCGGTATGCGGCAAAGGCACTGGCGATTGTTCCGCATAGTGCAGATATTTATTATTGGCTGATTCATGCGATACATAAGCAGGGACACACTGAGATTGCCAGAAGTGAGTTGCGGACAGCTAAGCATAGACTACTTGATGAGGATTATGCGATGCTGGAAAACAGACTGGCTGTGGAAGCGAATATGACGTAAGAAATGCCGGAGGTGCAGTTATCCCTCCGGCATTTTCGTCCCTTACAAACTGGAATTTGCTGTGTCAACTGTACCGATATATCACTTAAGCAATTTCGGAACAAGATTACTGTAATACGCTGTCTTGCCTGACAGCACATCGTCATAGAATCTCTGCTTCCAGTCAATGTATGCCACTGCCTTTTGCAGTTCAGTAATGGATTGGAGCAAGGTTTCTTTTTTTTCTGCAAGAATCACCTTACGTTCCGGAATTGTGCCTTCGCCCTCCATGCACAAAGCAAGATATTGCTTCATCTCTGCAATGCTCATTCCACAGCTTTTCAGGCAGTTCAAACTCTGAATCCATTTGATGTCATGTTCGTCAAAGACACGATAATTTCGTCTGTCTCGCTTGACATTGGGGACCAATCCCTCGTTGCAGTAGAATTTCAGATTTTCATAGGTCATATTGGTGAGAGTACAAGCCTCTTTCATAGAATACACAAAAAATCCTCCTGTTTTTGAAAAAAATCCTTGACCGGTAGTAACTACCGGCTGTTACGATAATACCACAGAATAAAATTTAACACAACAGGAGGCTTTTGTTATGGACTATATTACTTTGAGCAACGGTGTGAAAATGCCACAGTTGGGCTATGGCGTATTTCAGGTGACACAGGAGGAATGCGAACGTTGTGTGCTGGATGCACTAAAGGTCGGCTATCGTGCCATTGATACGGCACAAAGCTATTATAATGAAGAGCAGGTCGGTGCAGCAATCGAAAAAACCGGTGTTGACCGTAAAGATATTTTCCTGACCACAAAGGTCTGGATTGAGCATTACGGCTATGAGAAAGCTAAAGCGTCGGTTTTAGACTCTATGGAAAAGCTACGTACAGATTATCTTGATCTTTGCCTGCTGCATCAGCCGTATTCGGATTATTACGGGGCATGGCGGGCACTGGAAGAACTATACGAAGAAGGAAAAATTCGTGCCATTGGTGTATCTAATTTTTATCCTGACCGTTTGGTGGATATTTGCTCCTTTTCCCGCATTAAACCGATGGTGAATCAGGTGGAGGTACATCCTTTCTATCAGCAGGAAGAGGCAAAGAAATGGATGGACAAGTACAGCGTACAGATTGAGGCTTGGGCTCCGTTTGGCGAAGGCAGAGGAAATATGTTTCAGAATCCTGTGCTGAATGAAATCGGCAAAAAGTATGGTAAAAGTGCAGCACAGGTTATTCTCCGCTGGCATTTGCAACGAGGCGTAGTGGTGATTCCAAAGTCCACACATATTGAACGAATGCAGGAAAACCTGAATGTATTCGACTTTGCACTCTCTGCGGAGGATATGGCAAGAATTGCCGCACTGGACACGAAAATGAGTGCTTTCTTTTCCCACTATGACCCGGCTAAGGTGGAATGGTTTGCAAATATGGTGGAAGAACGCAAAAAGAACCATGACTGTACAAAAGAAAAAAAAGATTGGTAAGGGAGGAAAAGGTTAGCAACGAAAGTACGTAACATAAGCAGATAAATTCCGATTTGTTAATTTATTTTACCACAAAATGTAAGTGGCTTGTAGAGAGGAAATATATCGTGTTTAATTTTCATACAAAAAATTTGTAACACCATCATATTACCAATAAAAACTTGCAAAAACCAATATCGCTTTATAACACCACCGTAATACCGTGAAAAACTGAATAAAACCGCCAACAAACCAGTCGTAATACCTTCGTCGGCTATGTTGACAGAGCAACTACAAATGCCTGTTCAACCAATAGCTGACGGAGGTATCTTTGATTTTACGACATTTTGCAGGCGCACTTGTTTTTGCAACAAACAGCGAAAACAGGTGCGCTTTTTCTATATCCGGGATTAAGACTCATTGCCGTTCTCCACCTTCGGCATCTTGAAACTTCATTCACAAATTTCAAGATTACGGAGGAAAGATTATGTACTTTGACCCAATAGAAGCAGGAAAACGGATCAAGGCAATACGAGAAGCAAAAGGTATGACACAGATGGGATTTGCAGAGAAGCTGAATATATCCCGGTCGTACATGAACAAAATTGAAAAAGGAACGAAAACGGCTTCGATTGATTTATTGATAGAAATTGCAGTGTACGGTGGGGTGACTTTAGATTATCTCATTCTTGGACAAAGCCTTGCCGCTGTTCAGGTAAAAGAAAACATTCGGATGATGCGTGAAGCACTGAATGTTTTGGAGCAAAGTCTGTGAGTGTGTCCTGATAGTCAACAGGATGTGTTCTGATGGAACGTCGAAGATCAGAACCCCAAAAGGTACAATTTACTTGCAGCTAACGAAAGAAAGCTGATGAACTTTGATAACTGAACAAGTCATTCATCAGGTACATTCCTGTTGTTGGTGGAAACATCAGCCACGTCTGCGGTACGCCATGATAAGCTCTCATAGAAACAGAGACACCTACATAATGAGCATCTGGTTAGTCTATGGAACTTGGAGCGAGAAATACCGGCAAGTAAATATCGTGTAGCTCACGATACGGCGATGAAAGCAACAGGGACAATGATACTTCTGCCCAGCCACAGCCCTTCATTATTATAGAAGGAACACGCAATGGGGGCAGCCCGGTGCGAACCACGGGGAGGTTAGATTCCTATGGAGCTGGTAAGCTGCCAGCCGCCTGATGATTTCCTATTCCCAAGGGTGTTGAGGACAAATGTGGGAACAATAAAATGAAAGCATGGAAACCAATGCGATATGGAATCCATGTACTCGTCGATAAAAACCATGGGCAGATTTTGTTGTGAGCAGAATCTGCCTATTCTTTTACCGATGAGATTCTTTGAATAACAAAGGTAAAGAGTGGTAACTATAAATAGAAAGCACCATTGTAGCAAGTGAATCTACTTGCGGAAAGGATAGCCTATGATTGCAACAGAAATCAAGAATGATAGTACGACTGTTCGCATCCATGATACTTTTTGCAACAGGGTATCGCAGGAGTGTATTTCCAGAGTGAATCAGATTGTTAGCAATTCATACAAAAGAAGAACCATGGCTGAGAAATCATCTCAGGAAGAAAATGGAACTGGAGTGCCGCAGTAAAAGTGCTGTGGCTTTCCTTATTATAAGGAACTTTCGACATCGTTGACGGTGTTGGACAGCATAGCATATAATGAGCCGGAAAGGAGGCAACGTATGGAGCAATATGTTAAATACCTTCGTAAGTCAAGATTTGACCGAGATTATGCAGATCTCAGTATTGAGGAAACACTGAAACGGCATGAAGCCATTTTGGACAAACTGGCAAATGATAGAGGGTATTATATTGCTAAAACTTATTACGAAGTCGTTTCCGGCGAGTCAATCGCTGCAAGACCAGAAATTCAAAAAATGTTGGAGGAAGTAAGCGCAGGACTTTACGCAGGAGTTCTTGTTGTAGATGTAGAACGACTTGCAAGAGGTAACGGTGCTGACCAGGCATACATCAGTCAGGTATTTCAATTTTCAGGAACGAAAATTATTACACCAACAAAGATGTATGACCCTTCCAATGAATTTGATGAAGAATATTTTGAGTTCGGTTTATTTATGAGCCGGAGAGAATATAAAACAATCAATCGCAGACTGATCCGTGGTCGTGATAGTAGTGCATCGGAAGGTAAATGGCTTGGTAGTATAGCACCTTATGGATACAATCGAGTGAAAATCCCACATGAAAAGGGATATACATTAGAGGTTCATCCAGAAGAAGGTCCGGTGGTTCAGAAAATTTTTGAAATGTATTTGAACCATCAGGGTACGAAAGTCATTTGCAATCATCTGAATGACAATGATATTCCTACTCGGCATGGAGATTTGTGGACTTACAATACAATCTTTCAGATCATTACAAATCCGGTTTACATGGGAAAAATAAGACGAGGATGGAGCAAACAGATAAAAAGTATTGAAAATGGGACAGTCAAGAGACGCATTAAGCGTAGCAAAGACATGAGTACCTATGATATTTATGATGGTCTGCATCCTGCTTTGGTAAGTGAAGAATCCTTTATGAAAGTACAGGATATTCGCTTAGATAAAAAACCGGATGCACCTGTAAAAAATGAATTTAAGATGCAGAATCCATTTTCAGGTTTGCTTTTTTGCTCAGTCTGCGGAAAGCGAATCGGACGAACAACAATGTCGAAGCGAAGCGGAAATCCAGCTCGATTACGTTGTGTGAACGGGCGGAATTGTCATAATGGAAGTGCTTATTTTGAAATCGTAGAAAAAGAAATCATAGATGCACTTCGTACCTGGCTAAAAGGTTACAAAGTAAAAATTGACACTGTGGGATATGCCGAGGACATTAAACTTGGCAAAAAGCGATTACAGAAATTAGAGCAGGAAAAAGGAAAGCTATCTACTCAGATGGACAATGCCTTCAATCTTGTAGAACAAGGTGTGTATACCTTGGAGGTGTTCCAAGACAGGCGAGCGAAACTAACACTTGCGATGGAAGATCTGGATATACAGATAGAAAAACTACAAAAAGAAGTTCTTGCTCTTGAAACCAGTGAGTCAACACAGAAAAATATCATTCCTCAGACAGAAGAATTGCTTGACAGCTATGACGAGATGACGAATGAAGAAAGAAATGAATTATTAAAAGAAATACTTGAAGAAATCAAGTATTTTAAGGGAGCCGATGGGCAAATCGAAATTGACTTGTATCCACGTCTCCCTCGAATTTAGCTTTGTGTAGGTATCCTCAACTTACCTATGTTCTCGTCAACGATCCGACACGGGGCTACGGGATTTTTGCGCAGACCATGCTGGAGCAGGCTGAACAGGTTGCAACGGCGGAAAAATGAGCAGATTTGGTAAAACAAAACAGGCTGATTCGACTGAAGATTCCATAATATGGCAAAAATAACAGTTGAAATCCATGGGAATTTATGGTAAAATCAGAAACGTAAGGAAAACCGCACACATTGGAGGAATGAACGATGGACAAGATCAAATTTTTGATGTCGGATACTGGCGCAGAGATCACGGCAGCCTGTCGTGAAGCTTTGGAGCAGAAGGGCGTAGAGGTGACCGTGGTGGAAAAAGACGGCCTGAAGGTCCTGCAGAAAATGCTTGCAGTGCGGCCACAGGTGGTGTTGCTGGATGCCTTTATGCCCGGGCTGGATGCGCTGGCCGTGAAACAGAAGTACAATGCAGCCGGTGAGCGTCACACCTCTTTCTTTGTGACGGGGGCGTTCCAGAGCGAGGAAATGGTGCAGGAGCTGCTGGACGAGGGCTTTGCTTACTACTTCGTCAAGCCCTTTGACGAGATGGTTCTGGCAAACCGCGTGCTGAAGGTGGCTGCCGGGCAGGAAAAGCGCATCCTGCATACCAGCGTGGACAGCGATGAACTGACAGTCACTGAGATCCTGCACCAGATCGGTGTTCCCGCTCATATCAAGGGCTATCAGTTTCTGCGGGATGCCATCCTGCTCACCATGAACGAGCCGGAGTACATCAATGCTGTAACCAAACGCCTCTACCCGGAAATTGCTAAGAAAAACGGTACCACTGCCAGCCGCGTGGAGCGGGCCATCCGCCACGCCATCGAGGTGGCGTGGGACCGGGGCGATGTGGATACCCTCAACAGCTACTTCGGCTATACCATCCACAACCTGCGGGGAAAACCCACCAACAGCGAATTCATCGCGATGATCGCTGACAAGATGCGGCTGGATAAGCGGCAGAGGGCAGTGTGATGGATGCACATGCCAACGTGATCTTTTGTGCGCACATCTGGCAATTCTGGGAGGCTGAAAAATGTTTATCACTATGGAATTATAGAATTATGGATTCCGTAGCGATAAACAGAAACCTTCCATAGCGATAAACCTTCTGGATTCATTGAGCGGCAGCGGATGATCCAGGAGGTTGTTTTTATGTTGGAACGTGATGTGGAGCTGTTCATAGAGCACTGTGAATTGAAGGGGTTGAGCCAAAAGACGATTGGAAGCTACGAACAAACGATGCGATTATTTATTAAATTTTCCAACGAACAGGGGATCGTGCAGACGGAGAAGGTGACGCACATGATGGTACAGAACTATATTAGCGCCAACTAATGTGGTTGAACGAGGGTTGATAAAATGACTGCTCTATGATAAAATAAACAATAGAAACAGGAGGTGAGGGAAGTTGCAGGAAACCGAAGCACAGAAACGTGAACGGCATCATCAGGAAGACCTTCAGCGATTGAGAGGGTTCCGGCCTATCGACGATACGTTTATGCGCGGGATGTTCAAGGATAATATTCCATTGGCAGAACTGGTGCTCCGCATCATTGTGGGTAAACCTGATCTGATACTGACCAAATGTGAAACGCAGGCCGACCTGAAGCGCGTGACTGGAGCACGGTCAATTTGTCTGGATGCATATGCCACCGACAGCACGGGCAAGAAATATGATATCGAGATTCAGCGCTCTGACAATGGAGCTGACCCGCACCGGGCAAGATATCATTCCAGCGTGATGGATGTGGAAAATTTGGACAAGGATCAGGATTACCGAGAACTGCCGGATTCCTATGTCATTTTCATTACGGAAAAAGATTACTATAAGGCCGGAAAACCTGTATATGTCATTCAGAACATAAACTTGACACTGGGCTTACCGTTTGAAGATGGAACCCATATTCTGTATGTGAATGGCGAGTATCGTGATGATTCTGACATTGGAAAACTGATGCACGATTTCAACTGCACCAGTGCAGAGGAGATGAACTTTGATTTGATGGCAGAACGAACGCGCTACTTGAAAGAAAACCCGAAAGGAGTGGGCAGTATGTGCAAGGCTATGGAAGAGCTGAGAGTTGAAAGCTATGCCGAGGGAAAAGCTGAAGGCGTAGAAATCGGTAAAATGGAACAGGCAAAAAAGACTGCCTTGAAACTCAGTTGGAAGGGAAATTCCGTAGAAGAAATCGCAGACCTTCTTGGCTATGATGTTGATACTGTAAGCAGTTGGATCGCCCCGAAAGCATGTTGAGCGAAATGTGCAAGGCTATGGAAGAGCTGAGAGTAGAAAGCCGAAAAGAAATGGCAGTTGAGATGGCACAGAGCCTTTATGAACAGGGTGTATCGATTGAGCAGATTGCAAAAGCAAGCAAGGTCGATGTGGACACTGTAAAAGGATGGCTCACACCGAAAGCTGGGTAACAGCAGAACAATAAGACACCAGCGTATCGTGTTGCGAAAACATGGTACGCTGGCGTTTTTGCTTGAAGAAATTGCTTTGCTCTCTTTCTGCTGGTAAAATAGGGGTGAGTGAATAGATGGGCAAGATGGATGTACGAATAAGAATAAATGCGGGAGCGTGATGGAAAGTGGATATAGGATGAGATTTTCAATCTTCCGGATGGGTTCACGATCCGAACGGAAGTGCGATGATGAATCTGTGCTTTCGATGTTGACGCTTTTGTTGTACAAAATTGAGGAATTTATCCTAATGGCATTTCTTCTGTTGTGATATAATTGTATCGATCAAAAGGAGGAATGCAAGATGATCCATCTGCTGTTAGCGGTGATCTATGTTTCTTTTATCAGTCTGGGCCTGCCGGATTCTCTGTTGGGGGCAGCGTGGCCTTCGATCTATCAGGGATTTGGGGTTCCGGTCTCCTATTCCGGTGTGATCTTCTGCATTATATCGGTGGGAACGGTGCTCTCCAGCCTGCAAAGTGACCGAATGACCCGCCGGTTTGGAGCAGGCGGTGTTACAGCCATCAGCGTGGCCATGACCGCCGCAGCACTGTTCGGGTTCTCTGTCAGCAGCTCATTCTGGGCCATGTGCCTGTGGGCGATCCCTTATGGACTTGGAGCTGGAAGCGTGGATGCAGCACTCAACAACTATGTAGCGCTCCATTTTGCCAGCCGCCACATGAGCTGGCTCCATTGTATGTGGGGGATCGGAGCCTCGGTCGGGCCCTACATCATGGGCGCAGCGCTTTCTTCCCGTGCCGGGTGGCAGACGGGGTATCGGGTCATCAGTGTGATGCAGATGGTGCTGACGATCATTATTCTGCTAAGCCTCCCGCTCTGGAAAACGAAATCGGGTGCGAATGCCGAGGAGCGGGAAGCAGTCCCGGCAGAAGTACTGACCCTGAAACAGATTTTCCGGATCTCGGGCGTAAAAGAGGTTCTGATTACATTTTTCTGCTACTGTTCTCTGGAGCAGACCACCAGTCTGTGGGCCAGCAGTTATCTGGTGCTGAACAGGGGAATCGCGCCGGAGACCGCCGCCGGTTTTGCCAGTCTTTTCTTTGTCGGCATCACTGTGGGGCGGGCGTTGTGCGGCTTCCTGACCTTAAAATTCGATGATACCCAGATGGTTCGTATGGGGCAGGGGATCATCGCGATTGGGATAGCGGCGTTTCTTCTGCCGCTTGGGGAAGCAGTGACGCTGGCAGGGCTGCTGCTGGTTGGTCTTGGCTGTGCTCCAATCTATCCCAGCATCATTCATGCAACGCCGGGCCGTTTCGGTGCGGACAGGTCGCAGGCGATCATTGGGGTTCAGATGGCCAGCGCCTATATTGGCAACTGCCTGATGCCGCCGTTGTTCGGCGTGATCGCAAACCACACCACGATCTCGATTTTTCCGTATTATCTGCTGATGATCCTGATTTTGATGGGATATATGCACGAAGCGCTGCAAAAGAAAACAAAAGCGGCGCAATAAAATACCGCTGCTCTTGCATTTGGAAAAATGCACAGGAGCAGCGGTATTTTTTGTATGCATATCAATCCCGCACCTGCACCGGAACAGTCGGCAGGTCTCGCAATCGGATGCGGCGCACCACGATTCTGAATGCGGCACTGGGGGGAAAACCTTTACTCAGACGGCCCAGATCGCTGGGGTTCTCTTGCCTGTATGCGTCGGCAGGCATCCTCCTTCACAAGCTCAATGATCACCGCCGTCAGGGGGATAAAGAAGATGATGCCGATGATGCCAAAGAGCTCTCCGCCGATCATAGCAGCCACAAGGGTGTACAGCGGAGAAAGCCCCACGGACTTTCCCACCACCCGGGGGTAGATGAACTGGTTTTCAATAAACTGTACGGCAAGGTAAACAATGAGACAGCGCACGGCCAGAACGGGATCCACCAACAGCACGAGGAACACGCTGACCACGCAGGAGATCAGCGCTCCGACGTAGGGGATGATGGCGCAGATGGCGGTCAGCATTCCCACCAGGCTGCCGTAGGGGATCTTGAAAACGGAAAACGCAAGAGCCATGAGAACGCCAAGGATCACGGCCTCACTGCATTGCCCTGTCAGAAAGTTTGCAAAGGATTGCCGGAACAGTCGGCAGAACTTCAGCAGCCAGGCGGAGTGGCTGGGCTTCAGGTAGGCACAGACCAATGTGCGGGCGTGGTGGCAGAGACTCTCTGAGCCAACGGACATATAAACAGAGATGATCAGGGCAAAGGATGCGGTTACCACAATATTTACCGTGGCAGATACGGCTCCTACCGCATTGACCAGCACGGTATCGATGCTGTCGGTGACCCTGCGAAGCAGCTGCTCCCAGTCGATGCCCTCCAGCCAGCTCATCAGCCACCCCATGTCGGCATCCTGTGCGCTGAGATAGGCGGTCCAGCGGGGGATGTTTGCTTCGATCTGTACATAGAGGCTGTGAAAAGACTGCACCAGCTCCGGGATCAGCAATGTCAGCGCCAGCACCAACACCAGCACAACACCCAGCAGGGTGATGAAGAAGCTCAGGAGATGGAGTACTTTATCCGAGGGCTGTTTTTTGGCCTTGCAGAACAGGCGTTTCAGCCGTTTTTCCAGCCCGGTCATAGGCACATTGATAAATAGTGCCAGAATGCCGCCTGCCAGAATGGGCAGTACCAGGTCTACCAACTGTGCAGCAAATGCCAGAACGGAAGAAAGCCGCAGCAGCGCCACAAAAAGCGTGACTCCTACAACAGTTATGAGCAGATATTGTTTTGTTTTTGGTTCCATGAAAAAATCCTTTCCCGGAGCTGATGGCTGAAATATGCAAAGAGAACGTCTGCGAACTCTTTTTTCGTATTGTAATCAGAAGCAGCTGGCTTGTCAAGAAGTCGGGAACTGCGGGGTTTTCTTTTTGGGCTGGGCGTGGTATAATATGTAGGTCGCAATTCTGTGAAAAAACTCAAAATAAACGGGAACGCGTGGAAAAGCAAAGGAATATAACAAAGAGTATCTTTGCTGCTTACATAAGGTTGAACGAAAATCAACTTAATACAAAATTCCATAGTACAGTCTGTATAAAAATGACACGAAAAAAGCTGAAATTTCCTCTTGCTTTTTCTGAGATCTGTGCTATAATATTAAGGCAATCGTTTCCAAGGCCGCTCGCGGGGGTAGCCGATATTGAAGGTTGTGATGGGCACATACATTTATAATATGGCCCCAATAAGTCAGAACCAGAAATGAGGTGAAAAAGAATGAAACAGGGTATCCATCCGAACTACGTTGACTGCACCATCACTTGCGCTTGCGGCAACGTCATTAAGACTCGTTCTACCAAGCCCGAGATCCACGTCGAAGTTTGCTCCAAGTGCCACCCCTTCTACACTGGTAAGCAGAAGCTGGTTGACACCGGCGGACGTGTTGAGCGCTTCAACAAGCGTTTCGGCCGTAAGTAATTACTGGTCTTTTCAGCGCCGTCTCCTTTGGGAGGCGGCGTTTTTTGTTGTTATGCCGCACAAAAGCTCTCTTTCTGTAATTTACACGCCGTTCCCTTATTTTGAACACATTTCCGGACTAAAATAAACCAGTATCTTCAAAAAGCGCTTTGCGCTGCCTTAGAAAGGAGCGTTGTGAACGTGATCGAAGTTTCTCATCTCACCAAACAGTATGGCAATCATCTTGCCGTGGACGATGTCTCGTTTACCGTGGCAGATGGCCAGATCTGTGGTCTGCTGGGGCCCAACGGCGCGGGCAAATCCACCATTATGAACATCCTCACCGGCTATCTCTCTGCCACCAGTGGGCAGGTGACGGTGGCAGGGCACCCTCTGCCCGAGGAGGCCGATGCCGCCAAAGCCTGTGTGGGCTATCTGCCCGAACAGCCGCCCCTTTACCCGGAGATGACGGTGCAGGAGTACCTGACCTTTGCCGCCGAGCTGAAGGGTGTGAAAAAGGCGGAACGGAAGGAGCAGGTGTGCAGGGCTGCCCGCCGTACCGGGCTGGAAGCCGTTCTGCCCCGGCTCATCCGCAGCCTTTCCAAGGGCTACAAGCAGCGGGTGGGCATTGCACAGGCATTACTGGGCAGTCCCAGGCTCATCATTCTGGACGAGCCGACGGTCGGCCTGGACCCGGCACAGGTCATCGAGATCCGCAAGCTCATCCGGGAGCTGGGCCGGGCACATACAGTTATCCTGTCCAGCCATATCCTCAGTGAGGTGCAGGCAGTCTGCCAGCAGATCCTGATCCTTTCCAAAGGGCATCTGGCGGCAGTAGGCAGTCTGGAGGAGCTGACCGCCGATGGCAAGAGCCTGGAAGAGGTGTTTCTGGAACTGACCGACGGTGAACCGGAAGAAGCAACCGGAGAGGAGGAAGCAGAATGACAGCTATTTTTAAGCGGGAATTCCGCAGCTTCTTTCACGGGATGCTGGGGTACGTCCTCACGGCGTTTCTGGTGGCGAGTTCCGGCCTGTATTTTCTGGCCCGGTGCCTGATCTACGGCCTGACGGATTTCAGTTACTACACCCTCTACCAGACCATTTTCATGCTGCTGCTCTATATCCCGGTGCTGGCGATGCGCTCACTGGCCGAGGAACGCCACAGCCGCACCGACCAGCTGCTGCTCACCAGCCCGGTCTCAGTGTGGGGCATCGTGCTGGGCAAGTTCTTTGCCATGGCGGCCGTGTTCGCTCTACCCTGCGCTGTGGATGCGGTGATGATCTTCATCCTCTGGGCGCTGGGCGGCACCGTGTCTGCTCTGCTCGCAAACCTTGCGGGGCTGCTCTGCTACTTTTTGCTGGGCTGTGCGGCCATTGCATTGTGTGAGTTTCTCTCCGGCCTGACCGAGAACCAGATCATTGCCGCCGTGGCGGGCTTTTCAGCCTTGCTGCTGGCCTACCTGATGCCCAGCCTGCGCAGTATGTTCAATGCGGGCAGCGCCGTGGCGCTGGCAGTGTTCACCGGGATCGCAGGCGCAGCATCTCTGGCGGCTGGTCTGCGATCCCGCAGCTTTGTGCTGGGGTGCCTGACCTTTGCGGCGCTCTGCCTGGGCCTGACGGGGCTGTTTCTGCTCCGCAGTGCATGGCTTACCGAGGCTTTCAGCGCCGTGCTGAGTGCCCTGTGCCTGTTTACACCCTTTGAGGATTTTGTCAACAACAGCTTCTCCATCCCTGCCGTGGTCTATTATCTGACCGTGACGGCGGTGTTCCTGTTCTTTACGGCGCAGGACATTGAGAAGCGCCGCTGGAACTGAGAGGAGGGAACACAGATGAAGCTTTTTGCAAAGCAGAGCTCCTCGGGTGACGGGCGGGTGTTCCGCAGCGGGGTGTGGTCGGCAGCCATTGCCGCGGCTGTGATCGTGCTGGCCGTGCTGGTCAATCTCATTGTCCGGGCTATTCCTTCCAGATATACCGAGTTCGATCTCTCCGAGGCTGGGCTCTACACCCTGAGCGAGAGCTCCAGACAGGTGGCCGACGACCTGACGCAGGATGTGACCATTTACTATCTGGCCCAGACCGGCAATGAGGACCAGATCATCTCCAAGCTGCTGGACAAATACGCCGCCCAGAGCAGCCATATCACTTGGGAGCTGAAAGATCCGGCGGTCTACCCGACCTTTGCGGCCCGGTACGGCGCACAGGATCTGACCTCCGGTGGGCTGATCCTGGTCTGCGGGGAACAGAGCAAGGTGCTGGATGCCGCTGAGCTTTACGACTACGATTACAGCGATTATGCCACCACCGGCGCGGCCAACGTGACCTTTGACGGTGAAAGCAGGATCACCTCTGCCATCTACCAGCTGACCAGCGGAGAGAGCCGCCATGTGTACTACACCACCAACCACGGCGAGCAGGCGCTGACTTCCACCCTGACCGATGCGCTGGAAAGCCAGAACCTGACCGTCTCGGCACTTGACCTGCTCTCCCAGACCATCCCCGAGGACTGTGACCTGCTTGTCATCAACGATCCGGCGCAGGACTTTTCCGGCGCAGGCAGTCTGGTGGATGAGCTGGGCCAGCTGCGCAGCTATCTGAGCAACGGAGGCCGCGTGCTGCTGCTGACGGATTCCTATTATAGTACCCCCAATCTGGATGCTGTGATGGCCGAGTTCGGCCTGACCCGCACCGAGGGCCTTGTGGTGGAGGGCGACACCAACCACTACCTCAATGGCTACCCGGCCCTTTACCTGCTGCCGGATTATGCCAGTACAGAGGAATCCACCGCGCTGGACGGTGTGAACACCAGCCGCAGAGTTCTGCTGCAGATGGCACAGGGCATCACCCTGACCGAGACAGAGCATGTGGTCTCGGATGCCCTTCTGGTCAGCTCGGACAGTGCTTACAGCAAACCGGAAGGCTACGAGATGACCACCACCGAGAAGGCGGACGGCGACATTGCCGGTCCCTTCACGCTGGCAGCATACGCCCGCAATGAGGACACGGGTGCCCAAGTCATCTGGGTCAACTGCGGCAATATGGACAATGAGGGCATCTATCAGATCATCCCGGGCAATGTGAACTTCCTGCAGGGGTGTGCGGCTTCGCTGGCCGGGCAGGAGAGCGCTGTCCTCATCGACAGCAAGGCACTGGAAGCAGCTCCGTTGGAAGTGCCAGGCATTGCCGCCTCTACGCTGGGCCTGCTCTTTGTCATCGTTCTGCCTGCGGCCCTGCTGGCTGTGGGTGCCGTGGTGGTCGTGCTGCGGCGCAGAAAGTGAGGACCTGTCCATGAAAGCAAAACAGCGTACCCTCGGGGTGCTGCTTTTCCTCATCCTGCTGGCAGGCGGCGTGTTTGCCCTGCTGACGCTGCGGAATGCCCGGGAAGAACAGGCTGCCAGTGCGGCCGCAGATGGAACCATTTCGCTGGCGGCAGTTTCGGGCAATGACCTGACGCAGATCGTGCTCCACTATCAGGGCGAGACGAACACCCTGCTCTATACCGCCGATGGCTGGACGCTGGCTGAAGATCCGGCTTACCATCTGGACACCTCTGCCTGCAACACGATGCTCACCGCGCTTTCCTCTTTGAACGCAAAGCAGGAGCTGAGCCCGCAGGCAGGGGAGGACTACGGCTTTGCGGAGCCTGCACTGACCATAGAGGTGACGGCAGCGGGCGAAACGAACACCTATACCTTTGGGGCCAGCAATACCATGACAGGGGATCTCTATGTCCGCAAGAATAACAGCGATGTCATTTATACGGTATCGGGGACCAAAACCGCCTGCTTTGAGTTGACCAGGGCGGAGCTGTTCGGTGCCTTCAACCCGGCGGGGCTGACGGCCTCGGAGATCGAAGCCGTCTCCTATACGCTGGCCGATGGCGAGACCGTGACCCTGAAAGCAAACTCGGAGCCTGCGGCAGAGAGCGGCAGCAACGCCTACCAGACTGTCTGGCGGCTGGCAGGGGACACCGCCGCAGACCTCGACGAGACAAAGGTGGATGCCATCCTCTCGGCTCTCTGCACCTATGTCTCGGCACAGGCAACAGATGCCGACACGGCGGCGTATGGTTTTGAGGCCCCGCTGGTCACAGCAGAGGTCACCACAGCCGATGGCACAATCAATCTGACCTATGCCATGGGTACAGACGGCTGTTACCTGATGGTGGAAGGCGACAGCTCCGTTTATACGGTGGATGCCAGTGTGGTGAGTGCGCTTTTGTGCCCCGCGGATCAGCTGAAAGCAGAATAAAACGTTTCACTCCCGCGCTGTGCAAATTTCTGGTACAGCGCGGGATTTTTTTGCGCCGGATGTAAAGTTTCGGCAAACCTCGACAGAGTGATTGACATTTCAGTTCGGATTGTTTATGATAGGCGATGACAGGGCAGAATAACTGCACAATATTACGGATGTCATGGATGTTGTGCGGGGCTGGGTCGCCCTGGTACGAAGGATGGGGTGGATGCCCTGTCTTTTTTCGTATCTGAGTTTAAGGAGGAAAAGTAAAAAATGGACAACTCGGTGATCGTTTCACTGCGCGATATCGTGGTGGAATTTGACGGTCAGCGCATTCTGGATGGGCTGAACCTGGACATCCATGACAAAGAGTTCGTAACGCTGCTGGGTTCTTCCGGCTGCGGCAAGACCACCACCCTGCGCCTGATCGCAGGCTTCCTGGAACCAAACGCGGGTCAGGTGCTGCTGAAGGGCCAGGATATTACCGGTGTGCCGCCCTATAAGCGTCCGGTGAATACCGTGTTCCAGAAGTACGCGCTGTTCCCGCACCTGAATGTGTTTGAGAATGTGGCCTTTGGCCTGCGCCTGAAGAAGATGGACGAAGAGACCATCCGCCGCAAGGTGCGCGATATGCTGGAGGTGGTCGGCCTGAAGGGCTTTGAGCGCCGCAGCATCGGCCAGATGTCCGGCGGCCAGCAGCAGCGTGTTGCCATTGCCCGCAGTCTGGTCAACGAGCCTGAGATCCTGCTGCTGGACGAGCCTCTGGGTGCACTGGATCTCAAGCTCCGCAAGGAGATGCAGCTGGAGCTCAAGCGCCTGCAGCGTGAGATGAACATCACCTTTATTTATGTTACCCACGATCAGGAAGAGGCCCTGACCATGTCTGATACCGTCGTTGTGATGAACGGCGGCAAGGTGCAGCAGATCGGTACCCCCGAGGATATCTACAACGAGCCTAAAAATGCCTTTGTGGCGGACTTTATCGGCGATTCCAACATTGTGGATGGCGTGATGCACCGCGACTTCCTGGTCTCCTTCTCGGGTGTGCAGTTCCCCTGCGTGGACCGCGGCTTTGCCCGGGAACAGAGCGTTCAGGTGGTGGTCCGCCCCGAGGACATTGAAGTGGTCAGCCCCGTGGAGGGTCAGCTGGTGGGCGTAGTCAATGATGTCATCTTCAAGGGCGTTCACTTTGAGATGCACGTTGAGTGCGAGGGCCGTGAGTGGCTGATCCACTCCACCCGCGCCTGCACTCCCGGTGAAACCATTGGTATGCGCATCGGCCCCAACGAGATCCATATCATGGCACGTTCGGAGGGCTGAATGGGAAATGATGAAAATTTACGATAAGAAGCTGGCCTATCCTTATTTTATCTGGATGGTGCTGTTCACGGTGGTTCCGCTGATCATCGTGGTCTATTATGCCCTGACCGATGGCAACGGCAATTTCACCATTGCCAATCTGACCAGCGTCAGCGGCTATGGCTCCGTGTTTGCCCGCAGCCTGCTGCTGGCCCTTGTGGCTACCGTGATCTGCCTGATCATTGCATTTCCGGTGGGCTATTTCCTGTCCCGCCTGCGGGTGAACAAGCAGCATATCATGCTGATGCTGGTCATGCTGCCCATGTGGATGAACTTCCTGCTCCGCACCTATGCCTGGATGGGCCTGCTGAGCATCAACGGCCCTGTGAACGCGGTGCTGGGCTTTTTTGGTCTGGGCCCCTATACCATGCTGAATACCTCCGGCGCGGTAGTGCTGGGCATGGTGTATAACTATGTGCCCTACATGATCCTGCCCCTCTACACCAGCATGACCAAGATCGATCAGAGTCTGGTGGAAGCGGCACAGGATCTGGGAGCCTCCACCACCCAGACCCTTTTCCGGGTGCTCATCCCCATGAGCGTGCCCGGCATCAGCACCGGCATCACCATGGTGTTCGTTCCGGCGGTGTCCACCTTTGTCATCAGCCGTATGCTTGGCGGCGGCTCCAACCTGATGATCGGCGACCTGATCGAGATGCAGTTCCTGGGCAACAGCTACAACCTGAACGTCGGTTCGGCCATGAGCCTTGTGCTGATGATCATCGTCCTGCTCTGCATGAGCTTCACATCCAGTTTTGATGAAGATGAAATGGAGGGCGTGTCCTGATGAAAACGAAACATCTGCGCCTGATGCAGCGAGCCTACGTCATCCTCTTCTTCTGCTTTATGTACCTGCCCATTGCCTATATGATCGTGTTCAGCTTCAACCAGAGCAAGGGCTACGCACTGTTCACAGGCTTTACCCTCAAGTGGTACACCAGCCTGCTCCATAACTCTGCCATCCTGAGCGCTTTGCGCGTCTCACTGGAGGTGGCCCTCATCTCTGCGGTCATTGCAACGGTTCTGGGCACGGCGGCCTCGCTGGGCATTGCGTCCATGAGCCGCAAGAGCCGCCTGGTGGTCACCAATATCACCTATATCCCGGTGGTCAACCCGGAGATCATCACCGGTATCTCCCTGATGCTGCTGTTCGTGGCTTACCAGCGCTTTGCCGAGGGAGTCTCCTGGCTGCCCGACACCATCATGGGAATGCCCACGCTGCTGATCGCGCATATCGCCTTCAATGTGCCCTATGTCATCTTCAACGTGACCCCCAAGCTCAAGCAACTGGACATCAAGCTGTATGAGGCGGCTCTGGATCTGGGCTGTGACCCCAGGCAGGCGTTCTTCAAAGTCATCCTGCCTGAGATCAGCCCGGCCATCCTGTCGGCCTTCCTCATCTGCCTGACCTACTCCATTGATGATTTTATGATCTCCTATTTCAACTGCGGCACGGTGGAGACCCTGCCCATTGCCATCTATTCCATGACCCGGAAAAAGGTCAGCCCGGAGATCTACGCTCTGTCCACCATCATGTTTGTGGTGATCCTGACCATCATCCTCATCTCCAATGCCATGGAGAGCCGGGAGTACCGCCGAGATCAGAAGGCACTGAGAGGGGAGGACGTAAAATGAAACGTTTTGCTGTTCTGCTGCTGACGCTGGCCATGGCGTTCTGCTGTGCTGCGCCCGCCTTTGCCGCCGGAACCATTGAGGTGACCGAGGACGTTTCGGTCTCGGACGATTACGACTGGACCCGCTTTCAGGGCCAGAATCTCACCCTCAACGTTTACAACTGGGGCGAATACATCTCCAACGGCTCCGATGACAGCGTGGATGTGGTGGCCGCCTTCGAGAAGCTTACCGGCATCAAGGTCAACTACACCACCTTTGATTCCAACGAGTCCATGTACGCCAAACTGAAATCCGGTGCGGCCAACTACGATGTGGTCATCCCTTCGGATTACATGGTGGCAAAGATGATCGCCGAGGGAATGCTTGCACCGCTGGATTACAGCAACATCCCCAACTCCCAGAACATCGATGCGGTCTACCGTGATCCGGATTATGACCCCACCAACGCCTATACCGTGCCCTATATGCTCTGTACCACCGGTATCATCTACAACACTACCATGGTGGAGAATGCCCCCACCAAATGGGCTGACCTGTGGGACGAGCAGTACGCGGGCAACATCCTGATGTTCAACAACAGCCGTGATGCCTACGCCATTGCGGCGTTCAAGAATGGCACCAGCATCAACCCCGAGACCCCGGAAGAGGTGGACGAGGTGGTGGAGACCCTGAAAGCGCAAAAACCGCTGGTGCAGGCCTACGTCATGGATGAGATCTTTGATAAGATGATCGGCGGCGAGGCAGCCATCGGCGTGTACTACTCCGGCGATGCCATCACCATGATCGATGATAACCCGGATCTGGCCTGGGTGTTCCCGGAGGAGGGCAGTGTGCTGTCGGTGGACTGCATGGCGGTGCCTGCCACCAGTGAGCACAAGGAAGCTGCGGAGATGTTCATCAACTTCATGTGCGAGCCGGACATCGGAAAAGCCAATGCGGAGTATATCGGCTATACCACCCCCATGCAGAAGGTGTGGGATATCCTGGACGAGGATCTGAAGTACAGTGAGATCGCATACCCCTCTGAGGAAGTGGAAGCCAAGGAAAAGGTGTTCACCGCCCTGAGCGATGAGGTCAACAACGAGCTCGATGTAAAGTGGAGCGAGATGAAGAGCTACAATGAGGGCGGCAGCGGTGTTGTGTTCCTGCTGCTGCTGCTTGCCATGGTGGCGCTGGCCTGCTTCAACATCTGGCGCAAGCTGCGCAAAAAGACCCGGAATCAGTATTGAGAAGAAAGGGCCCTCTCCGTCAAAGCCTCTGGCAATGCGAAGCAATGACGGAGAGGGTCCTCTTTTGGAAAGGAAACGTATGAATCAATATACCTATCATACAACTGTCCTGAACGCAGACGGCGATTTCCGCCGGATGATCAAGCCCAGCGCCCTGTTCCGCTATGTGGAGCAGGCGGCGGCAGACCACGCCCGTGCCTACGGCATGGACGATGCTTTTTTCAAAGCACACCACACGGCGTTTCTGGTGGGCAAGCAGGCGGCGCAGATCACCCGGATGCCCCTGCGTGCCGAAAAGCTGACATTTGTTACTGCCTGTGAGCCGTGCAAGAAGGGTTCGATGAAGCGGCTGACTCGCATTCTGGACGAAGCAGGGAAGGAGTGTGCTCTGATCGACAGCCGGTGGATCGTGGTGGATACCGATCGTGAGTGCATCCTGCGCCAGCCCTCCTGGCATACGCCCGGTTACTGGAACGAGGATCTGGAAGGGGAGCTGCCCCAGCTGGTGCACAAAGCAAAGGAACTGACCTGTGCGGGCAGCCGGACAGCCAGCTACTCCCTGTGCGACCTGAACGGTCATGTGAACAACGCCTGCTATCTGGACATCGCCTGTGATGCCCTGCCGCTGGAGGTGGTCAAGGGCGGGCCGTTGAAATTCGTCTCCGTCAAGTACCATCGGGAGATCCCGCTGGGCAGTCAGGTCGAGGTGTTTTATGCGCCCTCGGCCGATGGCTGGTATGTGGTGGGCCGCCGCGAAGAGCACGCCGCGTTTGAATGCTACCTGGAATTTACAAAATAAATCCAGGAAAATTACAAAAATGTTACAAAATCCGCGAAAAAGGTCTTGCAAAACGGAAACAAAAGAGTTACAATATGGTTACAGAAAGCGATGAGCGCTTTTTGAGACTGAAATCTTTTTCTTCTTGTTGAATAAGAGATATCGGGTGCAGGGCCATCTCCTCCTCCGGCTGTTCTCCTTCACAGCTGTCGGCCACTGTACCGCACAGGCGGTATCTCGCTTCGTGTGCAAAAAAGTCCGTCCGGTTTTCCGGTACGGACTTTTTTGCATTCCACTTTGTGTCAGAAAACCTGCCTGTCAGGCCGAAAAGTATGACCTTGCACGTTTTTGGTGGTCAATTTTACTGTTTTTCTGCAAAGGACAGTTCTAAAGTTTGTTGCCGCTGGGGTTTGTATTCTGACGGGGTTTGTGGTAAAGTATAGTCAATCAATTTATAAGCAGCAAACATGAATTATTTTGATGCTGGCCCGTTGTTGATGCGTTAAGAAAAAAGGAGTTTAGAGTATGGCTTATTTCTATGAAGAACCTTCCCGCACCTTTGGCGAGTACCTGCTGGTTCCGGGTTATTCCTCTGCAGAGAATGTCCCCACGGCAGTCAGCCTGAAGACCCCGCTGGTCAAGTACCGCAAGGGGGAAGAGGCCTGCCCGCTGGAAATGAACATCCCCATGATCAGTGCCATCATGCAGTCGGTCTCCGGCGATAAGCTGGCCATTGCACTGGCACGGGAGGGCGGTGTGTCCTTCATCTACGGCTCCCAGAGCATTGAGAACGAGGCTGCCATGGTGCGCCGCGTCAAGAGCTATAAGGCCGGTTATGTGGTCTCCGATTCCAACCTGGCTCCCACCGCTACTCTGCACGATGTGCTGGAGCTCAAGGCCCGCACCGGCCACTCCACCATTGCTGTCACTGCCGATGGCACTCCTCACGGCAAGCTGATGGGCATTGTGGCCTCCCGTGATTACCGTGTCAACCACACCCCTGATGATGCTTCCGTTACCACCTTTATGACTCCCATTGAGAAGCTGGTCACCGCACCGGAGAATACCTCCCTGCACGACTGCAACAATATCATCTGGGACAACAAGATCAACACTCTGCCGCTGGTGGATGCTGAGGGCAACCTGAAATACTTCGTGTTCCGCAAGGACTACGATTCCCACAAGAAGAACGTCAACGAGCTGCTGGATGCCAACAAGAGCTATGTGGTCGGTGCCGGCATCAACACCCGCGACTATGCCCAGCGCGTTCCCGCACTGGTCGAGGCTGGCGTGGATGTGCTCTGCATCGACTCCTCCGAGGGCTACTCCGAGTGGCAGAGCCGTACCATCGCCTGGATTCGTGAGCACTACGGCGACACCGTGAAGGTGGGCGCAGGCAACGTTGTGGATGCCGAGGGCTTCCGTTTCCTGGCAAAGGCCGGTGCAGACTTCGTCAAGATCGGCATTGGCGGCGGTTCCATCTGCATTACCCGCGAGACCAAGGGCATCGGCCGTGGTCAGGCCACCGCAGTCATCGAGGTCGCAAAGGCCCGTGACGAGTACTACAAGGAGACCGGCATCTATGTGCCCATCTGCTCCGATGGTGGCATCGTCCACGATTATCATATCACTCTGGCTCTGGCCATGGGTGCTGACTTTGTCATGCTGGGCCGCTACTTCGCACGCTTTGACGAGAGCCCCACGAACAAGGTGCGCATCAATGGCCAGTATATGAAGGAGTACTGGGGCGAGGGCTCCAACCGTGCCCGCAACTGGCAGCGTTACGACCTGGGCGGTTCCACCAAGCTGAGCTTTGAGGAAGGCGTGGACAGCTATGTCCCGTATGCAGGCCCCCTGTCCGATGGCGTCCAGACCACGCTGTACAAGGTCAAGAGCACCATGTGCAACTGCGGCGCACTCTCCATCCCCGAGCTGCAGCAGAAGGCCAAGCTGACCGTGGTTTCCTCCACCTCCATCGTGGAGGGCGGCAGCCATGACGTTGTGCTGAAAAATGCAACCCCCAATATTATAAACGGCTGAGCCTGAACAGGCTTGCAGGGCCGCTCCCGGAGCTTTCGGGGGCGGCCCTTTTGGCAGTACCCAAAAAAGATTTTTCTTTCTGCACGCAGGAAATTTACAAAAGCCCTTGCACCCGGGCGGCAAAGATGCTATCATGGTACAAACGTCCTGTCAAGACAGGGTGCAGGCCCACGCACTGCCGGAACAAAGGCAAGGGAGAAGGGGCTGTTTTTTCAGCAGCGGCAAGGCTTTTTTGCTGCTGCGAAGTACAAGGAGAGGAAACTTTTCATGGACGAGATCAAAGTTGTTCCGTACATTCCGGACGAAGATTATGATAACCCTGCCATGGTGGTGGATTTCTACGAATTCACGATGGCAAACTGCCTGTTCCTGCACGGCTTTAAGAACACCACCCTTGTGTTCGATATGTTCTTCCGCAAGAACCCGGACAACATGGGTTACTCCATCAGCGCAGGCCAGCGCAAGCTGACCCGGTTCCTGCTGAATTATCACTTCAACGAGCAGGATATCCGCTGGCTGCGCACCAAGGGTATGAGCGAGGAATTCTGCGAGTATCTGCGCACCTACAAGTGGAAGGGTGATATGTACGCTCTGCCCGAGGGCACGGTTTGCTACCCCCATGTGCAGATGGTCCGCATTGAGTGCGACCTGGTGGGTGCGATCCTGATCGAGACCTACCTGCTGCAGACGATGAATTTCCACAGCCTGATCACCACCAAGGCGACCCGTGTGACCGGCCTGAACACCCATACGCCCCGCAGCGTCATGGAGTTTGGCACCCGCCGCGCACAGGGCGAGAGCGCAGGCAATGATGGCGCGTATGCCGCTGTTCTGGGCGGCTGCATCGGCACTGCCAACTGCCTGGCTGAGATGAAGTATGGCTCTGAGGTCAAGGCGGTTGGCACCGTGGCACACAGCTTCATCGAGTTCTTCCCGACGGAGTTTGATGCCTTCAAGGCCTTTGCAGATACCTACCCGGATTCCGTCAGCCTGCTGCTGGATACCTACAACATCATGGAGAGCGGCCTGCCCAACCTCATCAAGCTGGACGACTACCTGATCGAGAAGTACCCCAATGACCCCAACCGCCGCGTCAAGAGTGCCCGTATCGATTCCGGCGATCTGGCCCGTGGCTCCAAGCGCCTGCGCAAGGCACTGGATGCCGCAGGCAAGCCCTATATCAAGCTGGTGGCCTCCAATGGCCTGGACGAGCGGAAGATCGCCAACATGGAGCTCTATGAGCACGCTCATTTTGATTCCTATGGCGTGGGCGAGAATCTCATTACCTCCGCTTCTGATCCTGTGTTCGGCGGTGTGTATAAACTGGTGGCAGTCAAGCTGCCGGATGGCACCTATCAACCCAAGATGAAGTGCTCGGATTCTGCCAGCAAGGCCATCATCCCGGGCAAGAAAATGCCCTGGCGGCTCTACGATGAAAATGGTCAGGCCCAGTGCGATCTGATCGCCATGGATGGCGAGGTCATCGAAGCAGGCAAGCCGGTAAAGATGGTCAATCTTGACCCGGATGCCATCGAGCGCACCATTACCATCACCCCCACCAAGGTCAAGCGGCTGCTGGTGCCCCATATCCTGAACGGTGAGCTGGCCATCGAACTGCCTGGCATTGCCGAGAAAAAGGCCTATATCGCAAAGCAGCTGACCGAAGAGACTTGGGAGACTGAGCTGCGCATCGAGATGCCGCATAAGCACTATGTCAATATGACCCCCGCTGTGGCCGAGTGCCGCGCCAAGATGTATTCGGAACTGCATGGCGGAAAGGTGTAACTTGACAAAGCAGGGTTTCTATTGTATTATAATAGCCGTTGTGTGAATCTTACATGTTTTGATACATGTTTGCAACTCCGTAACGACGGACTTGTGATAAATGTTTACCTCATCACCTGTTATTCCCGGCTCTCTGTGAATGTCCAGAGCAGCAGGGCTTTGTAAGCCGGGTTTCTATGCGCCACTGTGGTGAAATTGGCAGACACGAGGGACTTAAAATCCCTTTCTGGAGACAGAGTGCGGGTTCAAGCCCCGCCGGTGGCATAAAAAATCCCCTTCAGCGTAAGCTGAGGGGGATTTTTTACTGTTGTATCGCGTACAAAGTGTGATTCGGCGCAGGCAGAAATGCGGATGCAGCTCAGCTGTTTTCCATAGCATTGAATCGTTCCAGGAAGCTGTGATCCACACCCTCGGATCGATAGCCCGGCATGGTATCAATGGCAACATTGTGGATGCTGCGGAAGATGCTGTTTTCGATATTTGGATTGTCGCGCTTCAGGCGGCGAAGCAGGATCTTGATCTCCTGCCGCTTGGAACCACCGCCGCCGTTGTCGCACATGGTGCAGTTCTCGGTAAAGCGGCAGGCGCACTGGATGAATTCTAGATCATTGTAGCGCTTCCAGGCCAGGATATCCTCTTCCCGGATGCAGTACATGGGGCGGATCAGGGTCATGCCGGGAAAGCTGGTGCTGTGGAGCTTGGGCGGCATTGCCTGCATCTGGGAGCCGTAGAACATGCTCATCACGGTCGTCTCAATGACATCGTTGAAGTGGTGGCCCAGCGCGATCTTATTGCATCCCAGCTCCTTGGCCTTGCTGTACAGGTGGCCGCGCCGCATCCGGGCACAGAGGTAGCAGGGGTTCTTTTCGGTGTTGTTGGCAACGGAAAAGATGTTGCTCTCGAAGATGGTCACCGGGATGTGCAGCAGCTCGGCATTGGACTCGATCTTCTGACGGTTGATCTCATTGTAGCCGGGGTCCATCACCAGAAAGACCAGCTCAAAGGGAACATCGCTGTGCTTCTGCAGTTCCTGCATCAGCTTTGCCATCAGCATGGAGTCTTTGCCGCCCGAGATGCAGACGGCGATCTTATCGCCCTCCTGTACCAGCTCGTAGCGCTTTACCGCCACGATAAAGGGGGTCCACAGCTCCTTGCGGTATTTCTTGATGATACTGCGTTCGATCATCTGATAAGGTTCAAGCTCACGTTTCATGTTGGTTCCTCTTTTTATTTAATGTACGGCGGTCAGCTCACGGTAGCAGACATCGAACGCCTGCAAAAAGGCTTTGATCTCGTCCTCGGTGGTCAGATGGCTCAGGCTGATGCGCCAGGAGGACAGTGCGTTGCGGCGGTCGCGGCTGACCGCAAACACCGCACGCGAAGGCAGACCATCCGAAGAGCAGGCTGACTTGACCGAGACACAGACCCCTTTGGCATCCAGCTCCCGCTGGAACACGGTGCCCTTGACATTACGGACGCTCAGATTCAGCACATGAGGGATGGCGTGTTCCGGGCTGTTGATGCGCACCATCGGATATGTGCTGAGGGCGGCGCGGAGCTCTGCATTCAGTTTTGCCACATGGCCAACGCGTCCGGGCAGGTCAGTGACGGCAAAATCAAGCGCACAGGCCAGCGAGGAGGCCAGCGCCACAGTGGGGGTGCCGCTGCGGTAGATGGTGGTACTCTCGCCGCCATGGATGAGAGGCTCCAGCGCCAGATTCCGCCGCTTGATCAGCAGTCCGATGCCGTTCAGTCCGTAGAATTTGTGGGCCGTCAGGCTCATGGTGTCCACACCCTCAAAAGAAACGGGGATCTTACCCACAGCCTGGGTCGCATCCACATGCAGGTGACAGTGAGGGTATGCTTTCAGGATGGCGGCGATCTCCTGTACAGGCTGCACCACGCCCAGCTCACTGTCTACCAGCGTTATGGCAACGCAGATGGTATCCGGGCGAAGCAGATCCTTCAGGTGCTCAAGATCCACGGTGCCGTCCTGCTTCACGTCCAGCAGGTCAATCTCATACCCTTGCTCCTGTAATGCCGTCAGGGTGCCGCTGACCGAAGAATGTTCCAGCGGAGTGGAGATGATGTGCCTGCCCGCATGGCGGGAGAGACGGGCCAGCCCCTTTAAGGCAAAGTTGTTGGCCTCGCTGGCACCGGAGGTATAGATGATCTCGGCTGGCTGAACGCCCAGCAGAGAGGCGATTTTGATGGTGGCAGCATCGATCTCTGCCTTGGCGGCAGAGCCTGCCTGGTGGTGAGAGTTGGCGTTGCCGATGCAGCGGCGCTCCACGGCACAGAACTGCTCCAACACCCGCGTATCCACCGGGGTGTTTGCAGAATAATCCAGATAGATCATAACATTCCTCTTGAAATACAAATCAATTCAATAGGTTATATTATAGTGCGGACAGGGGCATATTTCAAGATGTCCGGCCAAAAAGCTGAGGGAAACTGCGGCAAACGGATTGCATCTGGGCAGGGTTTCTGGTATACTTTATAAAGTCAGACAGGGAAGGGGAGAGCAAAATGTTTCGTTCGACTTTGCGGAGCGCGTGTTTTGCCTTCCGGTCCCGTTTTTTGAATCTGCTCCAGAAGATTGAGGCACTGCCGTTGCTGCGGCAATGCCTCTTTTTTTGGGCAGCGATGAAAGGAGAACTTCTCTATGAGTGAAAAGATCGATTACTCCAAGGGCATTTACGATGCCCGGCAGCTCGGCACCGGACGGATGCTGATTCTGGGCTTGCAGCACATGTTTGCCATGTTCGGCGCAACTGTGCTGGTGCCCCTGCTCACCGGCCTGAGCGTTTCCACCACTCTGCTCTGTGCCGGTCTGGGCACCCTGCTGTTCCACCTTGTCACCAAGGGCAAGGTCCCGGCCTTCCTTGGCTCCTCGTTTGCCTACCTGGGCGGTTTTTCCATTGTAGCCCCCATGCTGGCTGACGCAGACGGCAACCTGACCGTTGTCAATACCAAAATGCTGCCCTACGCCTGCGCGGGCGTGGCACTGTCCGGCATTCTGTACCTGCTGGTCAGCCTGCTCATCTCCACCTTTGGCATCCGCCGCATTATGAAATTCTTCCCGCCGGTGGTCACAGGCCCCATCATCATCTCTATTGGTTTGATCCTGGCCCCCTCCGCCATCACCAACTGCGAGTCCAACTGGCTGCTGGCTTTTGTGGCCCTGGGCACCGTTATTGTCTGCAACATCTGGGGCAAGGGCATGGTCAAGATCCTGCCCATCCTGATCGGTGTGCTGGTCTCCTATGCTGTGGCTCTGGTCACTGGAGCAGTCAACTTTGAGGCCATTGCTGCTGCCGACTGGTTCGGCATCCCCCTGCACAAGAGTGCTATGGGCCTGTTTGCCATCGACGGCAGCCCTGAGTTCATCAGTGCAATGTTCACCATCATCCCCATTGCGCTGGCAACCATGATGGAGCATGTGGGCGATATCGCTGCCATCAGCGCTACGGTCGGCCACAACTATATCAATGATCCCGGCCTGAACCGCACCCTGATGGGCGACGGCCTTGCCACTGCCATGGCCGGTCTGCTGGGCGGCCCCGCCAATACTACCTACGGTGAGAACACCGGTGTTCTGGCCCTGAGCCGCATCTACGATCCGCTCGTCATCCGCATTGCCGCTGTGATGGCTGTGATCCTGAGCTTCAGCCCCAAGTTTGAGGCCGTCATCAACACCATCCCCACCGGCATCATTGGCGGAATCAGCTTTGTGCTGTACGGCATGATCTCCGCGATCGGTGTCCGCAATGTGGTCGAGAACCGTGTGGACTTTACCAACAGCCGCAACCTGATCGTTGCCGCTGTCATCCTGGTCTGCGCACTGGGATTCAACTCTGTGGGCGGTCTGACCTTCGCTGTGGGTGGTGTCTCCATCAACCTGTCCGGCCTGGCCATTGCCGCTATCGTAGGCATCCTGCTCAACGCCATCCTCCCCGGCAATGATTACGAGTTTGATGCTGCCAACGGTTCCGATGCTCCGAGCAGCGGCAACCTGCAGGTCTAAAAATAAATAGGAATAATTCTTGAAATTAGTCTTGACTAATCTAGGAATCATTGCTATAATAGGCTCAGAAGCAAGGCCCCCTGTACCAGAGGAGAGGCCAAGATCATAATGAAAAACAATGGAGGATATTCTTATGAAAAAGTATGTTTGCACCGTCTGTGGTTATATCGCTGAAGGCTCTATCCCTGAGCAGTGCCCTGTCTGCAAGGCTCCTGCATCCGCATTTGTCGAAAAGACCGGCAACACCTATGTGACCGAGCATGTGGTCGGCATCGGCAAGGCTGAGGGTGTGCCTCAGGAGATCGTTGACGGTCTGCGTGCAAACTTTGAGGGTGAGTGCAGCGAGGTCGGCATGTACCTGGCCATGGCCCGTGTGGCTGAGCGCGAGGGCTACCCCGAGATCGCTGAGGCTTACAAGCGCTATGCCTACGAAGAGGCTGACCACGCATCTCGTTTCGCCGAGCTGCTGGGTGAGGTCGTGACCGACAGCACCAAGAAGAACCTGATGATGCGTGCTGAGGCTGAGTGCGGCGCATGCTCCGGCAAGATGGACCTGGCCAAGAAGGCAAAGGCCCTGAACCTGGATGCGATCCACGATACCGTCCACGAAATGGCAAAGGACGAGGCTCGCCATGGCCGCGGCTTCGAGGGCCTGCTGAAGCGCTACTTCAACGTGGAGCTGTAATTCCTGCATTTTTCTGAACCTGTTATTATAAAGCTGCCGTGCGGTTCCAAAGCTGCACGGCAGCTTTTTTTGCTTGACGGGATCCATGGCAGGGCGTACAATGGAAAAAACATTCCGAAAAAGGGGAAGTCTTATGAAATCAACTTCCACACGCTGTGCGCTGCTGGACGAGCTGCGCGGGCTGGACCTGATCAGCATGATGCTTTACCATGGCATGTGGGATCTGGTCTATCTGTTTGGTGTGCGTGCACCGTGGTATGGCAGCTGGCAGGGAGAACTGTGGCAGCAATCCATCTGCTGGGTGTTCATCTTGCTGTCCGGCTTCTGTCTGCCGCTGGGCCGCCACCCGGTCAAGCGAGGCGCGGTGGTGTTTGGGTGCGGCGCACTTGTCACGGCGGTCACGCTGATCTTCATGCCTGCGGATGCTGTCTGGTTCGGCGTGTTGACCCTGCTGGGCTCAGCTATGATCATCACAGGACTGCTGGAAAAGTGGATGGAAAAGGTGCCCCCGGTGGTCGGCCTTGCAGGGAGTATGTTTCTGTTTTACTTCACCCGCTATGCAGCCGATGGCTATTTGCAGCTGGGCCATTGGCTCATCACACTGCCGGGTTTTCTCTACGCCAACTACTTCACGGCCTATCTGGGGTTTTATCCCTTTGGCTTCTTCTCTACGGATTACTTTCCGCTGATCCCGTGGCTCTTCCTGTTCTGGGCTGGTTTTTACCTGCATCATCTGGCAGAGCGAACAGCGCAGAGTCTCCGTCCGCTGCGTCGTTCGGTTTGCCCGCCGCTGGGGTGGCTGGGGCGGAACTCGCTGATGCTATATCTGCTCCACCAGCCGGTGATCTACGGCGTACTGACGGTGGTGTTCCTGTTGCTGCGCCGGGGTGGAGGAGCGCTCTGAAAAATTCTGCAAAAGGTTCTTGACAAGGAGCCCGCCCTGTGGTATTCTTTTGGTGGTTAGAAAAGCCTAACCAAATTGCTCTGTCTTATGTCAGGCAGAGCAATTTCTTGAAGATAAAAGTTAGAATATACTAACCAAAATTGAAAGAGAGGTTCTTCTTTATGAGCAAAGTAGCAGTTGTATTCTGGAGTGCAACCGGCAACACGGAGACCATGGCAAACTGCGTGGCAGAGGGTGCAAACGGCACCATCGTTCCCTGTGGCGAAATGAACGCCGCAAAGCTGGCAGAGTTTGATGCAGTTGCATTTGGCTGCCCCGCAATGGGCGCAGAGCAGCTGGAAGAGAGCGAGTTTGAGCCGATGTTCTCCGATCTGGAGGGCTCCCTGAACGGCAAGAAGATCGCTCTGTTCGGCTCTTATGGCTGGGGCGACGGCCAGTGGATGCGCGACTGGGTCGAGCGTGCACAGGGTGATGGCGCACAGGTGCTCAACGGTGAGGGTCTGATCTGCAACGAGGCACCGGATGAGGATGTTCAGGCTGCCTGCCGCAAGCTGGGTGCAGATCTGGCAGCGTGGTGACCGGATTAGAAGCACATTGCAAAATTTGACAAATGGGGTTTGCTGTGTTAAACTTTAAAAGTTGCGCAGCAGCCCATTTGCCGGACAAACGAACCTGAGAGCAGCAGGGGAACAACAGGGGCTGAACCCGGTCTCCTGCTGCTTTGCTTTTTAGGAAAGGTGGTGTGTATGGAAATGGCTGTTGCTGTTGGAGTTACGGCCTGTTTCGCAGTTTTGCGTCACGCGGTGCGTTGCGCGGCTCTGCGGATGGCCCGCAAGGAAAAAATGCAGGAGGAACAGTCCCAATGTCCAAAACCACCCCGGAAGACCTGGCAAAGAAGCGTTCCGACGAAAAAATGCTTGTCAGTGAGATGATCGCGCTCTACTGCCGCAAGCAGCATCACACCCTCAGAGGCAGTCTCTGCCCGGAATGCCAGCAGCTGCATGATTATGCGCTGGCCCGCATTGAGCACTGCCCCTTTATGGAGACCAAGACCTTTTGCTCGGCCTGCAAGGTGCATTGCTATCAGCCGGAGATGCGGGAAAAAATCCGCACTGTCATGCGCTGGGCCGGGCCCAGAATGCTGCCGGTGCATCCCGTTCTCTCCATCAAGCATGTGATCGTGACAATGAAGGCAAGGAGTGAAGCAAACGCAGGAAAATAAGCAGCCATGTATAATCGCCTGAAGCCGGGGCAACCTAGAGCCAAGGAGGCGATAGAAATGGAAAACACAGGTGTGACCTGCGATGTCTGCGAGTGCCGCCACAATGTGCAGAACTGCAAGTGTGATCTGCCCCAGATCAAAGTGACAGAGCACTGCTCCTGCACCACCCAGCAGGTGGAGACCCCGCACTTCTGCCAGAATTACGAAAAGAAGTAATCTGTAATGGCAGAAAACTCCCCGCCCAGCGCCCCAGACAGGGCATGAGCGGGGAGTTTTTGTGTGTAGTTCAGTGGATTGCCACACTGCAGGTAGCAAGGCTGCGCACCAGTGTGCCGACGCTGTCCTTCATCTGGATGCCGGCAAAGCCCAGACGGAAAGCGGTCTGCACATTCTCCAGCCGGTCATCAATGAAAACACTTTCCCCGGCCTTGAGCTGGTATTTGTCCAGCAGGGCCTTATAGATGCGCGGGTCAGGTTTGTTGATGTGCACCTCGCAGGAGGCCACGCCGCCGTCGAACAGGCCCTTGAGGTCGCGCTCGGTCAGAAAATCCAGCACATCCTCGGGGATATTGCTCAGGTAGTAGACACAGTAGCCACGGCTCTTGAGCTTCCGCACCAGCTCCTGCATCCGGCGGCGGGGGCGGAGGATATGCATCCAATCGTCCAGCACGCCCTGCACCTCAAACGCGCGGCCATATTCCTTTGCGCGGGCCAGCATCCGCAGGTTGGCCTCAGAGCGGGTGATAAGCCCTGCATCCAGCAGCTTCCACTCCTCACTTTCAAAAGTCAGCTGGGAGACCTGCTCCTCTACCTCGGCATTGCAGAAGCGGTCTACCAGATAGGTCTTGGGGTCGAAATCCACCATGACACCGCCCAGATCAAAGATGATATTTTTATACATCGCTGTTTCCTCAATTCTGTATGGATGTTTCTGCCAGAAAGATTCTGCCCACAGTATAGCACAACTGCCCGCCCTGCATCAAGCACTGTGCCGCCGCATAGGATGAAACAGGCAAACTGCGGGGAGGGGAGCACGATGAAATTCCGGGAGCTGTGCGCAAAGGAGATCGTTCAGCTGAGCAACGGGGCCTGCCTTGGCCGCGCCGATGATCTGGAGCTCGATCCGGCAACGGCGCAGGTCAAAAGCCTGCTGCTGCTCGGGCAGCCTCATCTGTTTGGGCTGCTGGGCCGGGACGAGACTCTGGTCATCCCCTGGACGGACATCGAAACACTGGGAGTGGACGCGATCCTGGTCCGCACGGAGCTGCCGGAGCCGGAAGCCAAAAAGCAGGGTTTCTGGCAAAAACTGCGGCACTGGCTGGACGGCTGAAATTTTTCGTGAATTTTTCCAGCATCAGGGTTTGATTTTACAAAAAATCGGATTATAATAGAGAACCGTGAGCGGCAGAGCCTTGCCGCTCGGCTTGAAATCTGATTTCCGGAAGTGAAAGGAACTTCTCTCTATGAACGCAAAAAAACATACGCCGCTTTCCCTGCATGGGCTGCGGCTGCTCTTCCCTCCACTGGCAACGCTGGGCATCCTGTTCCTGACGGAGTGGATCGCCCGCGGCAGCCTGACAGGGGAAACCTTTACCCAATACATTTTTCCCCATGCCGAAGCCTATCTGCTGGCGTGGGCCATGCTGTTTCTCAGCTGGCTGGCAGTGGACTGGCTGACCCGGTTTGCACCGTTGGCGACCCTGCTGGCGGCGGTGCTGGGCTGTGCCCCGGCGGCAGTCAATTTCTACACACTGCAGCTGCGCGGCGAGCCCTTTCTGCCCTGGGATCTGATGCAGGTGTCAGAGGCTGCGGGCGTGGCAGCTGCGGCCGGTATCCACATCCAGACCAGCATGGTGGTATCCATTGTTATTATCGTGCTGTTGGTCGTAGTGTCTTTCTTCCTTTATAGAGGGCGGCAGAAACTGAACTGGAAGCCCCGGGTGGCAGGCTTTCTTGCCAGTGCGGCAGCTACCTGCGGCCTGCTCTTTGGCGTGTTCCTGCAGCCTGCCGTGACACAGGCCATTGGCATTGTGCCGGATGCCTGGATGCAGGATCGCTACTACCGCTATTATGGTGTCATCACCAGCTTTCTGACCAATCTGACCAATCTGGAGATCTCCAAGCCGGAGGGGTATTCAGAGGAGGCTGTCAACGAGATCCTGGATGATACTGAAGCTGTACAAAAATATTCCACCGCTCCGCTCTACCCGGGATCTTACGGTGCCACCACCTCTGCGGACGAGACTGTGAAAAAGCCCACCATCATCTATGTGATGGACGAGTCCTACTGGGACGTGTCGGAGCTGGAACAGTACGGTTTCCAGTTTGATACCGATGTCTCCGCCAACCTCCACGCCCTGCAGCAGACCAGTGCTTCTGGCCGGGCGTACAGCCCCAGTTTCGGCGGCGGAACCTGCGATGTGGAGTTTGAAGCATTGACCGGCTATTCGGCTTCCTTTCTGCCCAACGGCAGCAAGCCCTACCAGCAGCATGTGACCAAGCCCATGTTCTCGCTGCCCAATTACCTCAAGCTGACGCAGGGATATCAGACGGCGGCAGTTCATTGCTTCTGGGCCAAATATTGGAGCCGGGACACGGCATACCCAAATCTGGGCTTTGACACCTTCCTGAGCCTGGAACAGATGACCCATGTCAACAAGGTGCGCAGGCACTACTGGACCAGCGGTCTGGTCACGGATGACTCCATGGCGGACCAGATCATCCAGCAGTATGAGAAGATGAAGACATCCTCGGATGCACCGGTTTTTCTGCACGCGGTCACGATGCAGAACCATACCAATTATAATAAAGACAACTACCCGGACGATGTGCGGGTGAAGGTGACAGAGCACCCGGCGGGCCTCAAGGCCAGCACCATCGGCGCACTGGAAGATTTTGCGACCGGCATCCGGGATGCCGATGCCATGCTGGGCAAGCTGACCCAATACTTCTCGCAGGTGGACGAGCCGGTGATCCTGGTGTTCTGGGGCGACCATTACAACCCCATTGATTCCAATTATGATGTCTTTACCAGCAGCGGCTATGCCAGCGATTCCAGTGCGGACCCGCGCCTGCACCAGACCACCCTGCTGATGTGGTCGAACTACACCGACAAGCCCGTGGATCTGGGCACCATTGCCGCTTACGATATCTCGCCGGTGATGATGAATCTCTACGGTCTGGAACAGCCGCTTTATTTCCAGCTGCTGAACCGCCAGCTGCAGGTGGCCGACCGCGCCAATACCCGGGGCACGGTGATGAATCTGGACGGCACCACCACCCAGACCCCGAGCTCCCTGCAGGAAAGCTGGAGCCAGAAGCACTGGCTGCTGCAATATGACCTGATGTTCGGCAAGGGCTATGCCCTCAGCCGGATGGGCATGGAGAGCCTGAACAGCACTCAGACGGACGAATAAACAAAAAATACGCGATTTTCTTGTAAAAAACAGAGAAAACCCCTTGCATCACACGCCTGTTTGTGCTATTATTATTTAGCATTACACACGCATCACTATGCCCTTTTGTGCTCTTTCGGGAGTGGAG
>OHSL01000082.1_pt1 | contig 72159 bp, 94 predicted proteins | sample 1578741 | NCBI WGS metagenome assembly OHSL01 (sample SAMEA3879512, study PRJEB24766) | human gut metagenome | biome: human-associated habitat; feature: feces | place: USA | collected 1985/1987 | reverse complement strand
CACCAACGGATATTGCAAGTCAAATACTTTTTTAGTCTCAGGACACGAAAGCTGAGGAAAAATAATGAAAAAAAGCGATTTCTTTTACGACCTGCCGCAGGAACTCATTGCACAGCATCCCGCCGAGCCGCGCGACAGTTCGAGACTCATGGTGCTCGACAAAAAAACGGGCGCCGTCAAGCACGATATTTTTCATAATATCGCGCAGTATATCGAGCCCGGCGACTGCCTTATTCTAAACGACACAAAGGTTCTTCCCGCACGCCTTTACGGCACAAGGGTAGACACAGGCTCTGTGGTCGAGTTCCTTCTTCTTAACAACAAGGGCGACGACATCTGGGAGGTTATCACAGGTCCCGGCAAAAAGGCACGCAAGGGTCATAGGTTCACCTTCCATGATATGCTCTTTGCCGAGATTGTTGACGTTCTGCCGGACGGCAACCGCCTTGCAAAGTTTACATATGACGGCGTGTTCTTCGAGCTACTCGATAAGATAGGCGAGATGCCTCTGCCGCACTACATCACCGAAAAGCTCGAAGACAACGACAGATACCAGACGGTCTATGCCCGTGAGCGCGGCAGTGCCGCCGCCCCGACAGCAGGGCTGCATTTTACTCCCGAACTCCTTGACTCCCTGCGCGAAAAGGGTGTCGGCGTCGGATTCGTCACCCTCCATGTCGGTCTCGGAACATTCCGACCCGTCAAGGCGGAGAATGTCGAGGATCACCATATGCACTCCGAGCACTATATGCTGCCGGAGGCTACGGCGAAACTCATAAACGATACGAAGAAAAACGGCGGACGCGTTTTTGCCGTGGGAACTACCTGCTGCCGCACGCTCGAAAGCGTCGCGACTAAATGCGGCGAGATACGTGCCGACGATGACTGGACGGATATATTCATCTATCCCGGATATCAGTATAAGTGCATCGACGCGCTCATAACCAATTTCCATCTCCCCGAGAGCACGCTTATAATGCTCGTCTCCGCCTTCTGCGGATATGAAAACACGATGAATGCGTACAAAATTGCGGTTCAGGAAAAATATAGATTTTTCAGTTTTGGCGATGCGATGCTTATTCTAAGCAGGATGTAGTCGATTAAAAATTTAAGCCGGAAACCCTAATGTATCAAGGGCTTCCGGCGTTTTTTATCTTGTCATGTTTTGTACAAAAAATTGTGCTCAATACCGTTTCTGAAGCGTATCGACATGACACGCCCATTTTTTATAACAACTTTTTGAACCACGGATGACACGAAATCTTTGATGACTCTGCTGTCGATTTTTCGTATCAGTTTTTCAAATTCAATGTAGCGTTTTCCTTGGAGATGGTGTGTCATGATGAAGACTGATGCCTTGGTCATAAACTCATCATCTGTCATTGTGAAATGCTGTGAACTGTTACGCTCGATTTCTTCCAGACGCTTATCGATTCTTTCTATTGAATCTGTGAGCGTCTTTTTCTCAATGATGTAATCACGCTCAGAGATTGCATCGTCGTTGTACAGATATAGGGACTTGAGGCGCGCTAAAGCCCGTTCTTTTTTTCTTTTCTCTACAGAGAGCAAGTTGCGTTCGTCAATTATTGCTTGCTCGTCTATTGTACCTTGCAGACGAGTTGAGTAAACAGCGTCAGAAAGATTTCCTCGCTTCAAAATGTCGTACATTTCTGTAAGTCCAATGCGTTCAATGTGTTCGACATCTTCGAACATCTTACCTCGCAACAGCTTGCGCTCGAAAGTCTCAATGGAGGTTGATTTTCCAAAGTTGTTCTGAGCTTTCAAGATGTTTGCTATATAGTTAAGAACAAACGGCGCGATTGTTACATCTGAGATATACTTGTTATCGCAATCGTTGAAGCGTCTTTTCCTTGTACAAGCGTAGATGGATGGTCTGTATCCGTCAGAGCGTTCACGGTCAATTGTACTTTGCATTTGAGAACCGCAACAGCCACAATAGAGAAGTCCTGCAAAGATGTGAGTGTTCTTGCGTACATACGATTTAGCAGAATCTTTGTTGCTTCTGCGATTACGCTCGAGTAGTGATATGATACGGGCTTGGCGTTCGGCATCTATGATAGCAGGATGGTGATCTTTGACATAAATCCACTCTGACTTGTTTTTCAACTGTGTGCTTCTCGCGTTGCCACCGCTCTTTGTCTCGTCGTGATAATTGTACCTGTATACTCCGATGTAGAAAGGGTTTTTTAGTATGATGGATATAGTGGTAGGAGTCCATGGAGAACCTTTACGGGAAAGCAAGCCTTTTTCGTTAAGAGTCCTTGAAACAGTTAGAAGAGAATTGTTTGCCTCATAAGCATCATAGATGAGATTGACAACAGACGCTTCAGCCTCGTTTATTGTGAATGTTCGGTTTTCTTTATCGTAGTCATACCCGAACGGAACTTTGCCGCCGTTCCATTGACCATTATTTGCTCGTGAGAGCATGATGGCTGTAACACGCTCAGAAGTCATGTTCCTCTCAAGCTCGGCAAAAACCAGAATAATCTTGAGCATAGCTTCGCCCATAGCGTTTGATGTGTCGAACTGCTCGTTTTTAGAAACGAATGTTATACCAAGCTTCTTTATCTCCGAGTACATTCCAGCAAAGTCGAGTAGGTTTCGTGAGATCCTGTCGATTTTCCATACGAGTAGATGAGAGAACTCGCCTGTACGGAGTCGAGCCATCATTTGCTGAAAAGCCGGACGGTCAGTGTTCTTGGCAGAATAGCCAGCATCTTCGAATACTTCGTATTTGTCGATACCAAGAGCGTATTTAGCGTAGTTAATCAGGTCTTCACGCTGAACAGGTAAACTGGCTTTATCGACCTGCCAATGAGTGGAAACACGAATATAAAGAGCACATTTTTGAGATGATAGTTTATCGGTTAATTTGTCTTGATTCATTTGTAACCCTCTGAGTTAATGAAGCGCGAAGAATTTTTCTTCGCGCTTTATCTTGTAGTATGAAGACCCATTACTGGATATATTGCTTGAGTTGTGAATCTATCTCAAAAGTATCGGCGATGTTGTCGATTTTGTCGGAGATGAAGTTATCCCAATTTATTTTTGCCAGCGTGTCGGATGAATAGCGAGCAAAAAGAACCTTGCTATACGATGTGTTGCCATAGTCGTCTGTAACAGGAAACAGAACTTTGAATGTTACGCTGATATTCTTCGAATCACTGAGGTCTTTGAGTGTGTTGTATATGGAAAGTTGCATAGACCTTACATCGTATTTGAGGCTAAGCAACGAATCATACTGAACAGTGTAGTTCACTATATTAGCACTCTCCATATAGTCAGTTTCGCATTTGCATCCTTTGAAGTCATTTTGAACAACATATTCGAACTTTTCCTTGCCGACCAGCTCTGATGTAGTTTCAACACTGTTCTTGCCGGTGGACGAATCGCTGTTATTATTTTCGTCTTGCAATGTTGATGGTTCTGATGACGATGTGTCCGTGTCGGATATCAAAGAATCGATATCACAAGCGGAAAGTGGAATTACCAATAACGCGATGATTGCTAAAAACGATACGAACTTTTTCATAATGCATCTCCTTTTTGTTATTTGTTTTCTTGCTGTGCGTCTATGAGTTCGTGTTCACTCGGTGTAAGATATGTCCCGAGAATAGACCAAATGATATTTGCGTCACGTTCAGACGCTCGACGGAACGCAGATATAAGTATAAACTCTTCAGCTGTCAGTTCCGATTTTCTTTGCGGTACATCTGTGATTCCGAGAAGATAGTCGGTTGACACATTTAGAGCCTTGGCAATGCTTGCAAGAATGTCAAGCCGCGATGATTTGTTTGTTCCGGCAGCATCGGCAAGCCATTTCTGGCTTATGCCTCGGTCGTCCAATAAGTTTTTCAAAGTTGTTCCAAAATCTGGCATAGTAGTTCACCTCTTTCCAATCATAGCATAATCTTATTGAAATCAGAAAAAAATTCCGAATTTCAGAATTTTTTTATAATTTACGCTTGACAACTTACTGAACAGTAAGTTAAAATAACGATGTTCCCAAAAATCTTACAAAATGGAGGTGGATGGCATGAACACCAACGCATTGAGGTCTATTAGAATAGGTCAGGGGAAAGATATAGCGCATATGGCAAAAGTTATTGGCAAGTCCAATGACTCTTACGCGAAAAAAGAGCGCGGAGATGTTAAGTTTACTCCAAGCGAAATAGAACTGGTTGTTAATGACCTCGATCTATCACCTGTGCAGATGAGCACTATTTTTTTTGACTCAAAATTACCGTTCAGTAAGAACTGCGGCGGCTGCGTTTCAAATCTGTAATTATTGTAACACGAAGGAGGGCATTTGGGAATGGCAAAGGACTGTATGAAGCCTAATGAAAACATCTATTTCCGCTGTAGGAAAGAGGCTGCAAAATACAACGACAAACTGAATAGCAGAGAAAGCGCAGCCGAAATGCTTGGTGTTTCTGTCTCTTCGCTTGCTGATTATGAATTGGGTAACACAAAGGTAGTGCCTGTTGATAAGGTAGTGCTTATGGCTGACCTGTACAACGCTCCGCAATTACAAAATAGTTACTGCGCAACAGAATGCCCGATAGGTTGTAGAAGAACAACGGCAACTGAGATTCAGTCGCTTGAGCACACAACGGTATGCCTTATTGACTTGCTCAACAGTGAAAAGCTCAGTGGAATGATGACATCGCTAACAAGAATAGCGACAGATGGAAGAGTTAATGATGATGAAAAAAGTCAAATGGATGGAATTATAAATTATTTCGATGAGTTAAGAGTTCGCATCGAAGAGCTAATGCTGTTTGAATCTCGACGAAAGGGTGCTGATAGAAATGACAGTTAGTGAAATGCGTCAGTACCTCTCGGACGAGTTTGGAATAAAGAATGACAACGAATTAGAGAAAGCATTAAATCGAATTGGAGGAATTAAAATTGGCATCTTCACGGAACGATACGAGAGCAAGACAAATTAAAGAGGAACTGAGAATGATAGCGTTTGCTATCTTTTTGGCGGGTGTCATCGTTGGGGCGCTGATGATGAAGATTTTCGACAAACCAGTTTCTGCAAAGCAAGTACATAATGAAACCAAAACGACCGCAGTGGAAACGGCTGAAAGAAGCGGCTACTCGCACGATGACAAAGAACTTATAGCGTGTGATGTGCAAAAGGAAGATAACGAGACAAAAGAGAACTATGAGTGGATGCAGTTTACAGCGACGGCTTATTGCTCATGCAAAAAGTGCTGCGACGGATATGCAGACAACAGACCACTCGATAGTGATGGAAATGAAATAGTTTACACAGCTTCCGGAAAGAAGGCTGTTCAAGGTGTGACGATTGCTGCTGATTGGAATGTTCTTCCAAAAGGCACTGTAATAGAGATGGAAGGTTACGGCACTTTTGAAGTTCAGGACAAGGGTGCGGCAATCGTGGAAAACAAGATTGATGTCTACTTCGATAGTCATGAAGAGGCTCTCGAATGGGGCGTCAAAAAGGTCAACATCAGAGTCATAACGAATGGAGGTGATGAAAAGTGAGTATGTTGCTGCCTGTTTTGCCGGATCTTGTAAAAGCAAAGAAAAAAGCAGAAGAAAATCTTGGATGCAGGATACCAGATGATGTGGCACTCGATGAACTCGGACACTGCATTAGAAAAATGAAGTGTATAGGCAAGGATGATGATTATCTTCCAACCCTTTACTGTAGCGAGTTGGTGATGCGTATGCAGGAAATGGCTATTAGCTATTTTTAGTATTGAAAGGAGTGATAGTGATGTGTGCAATATGTGGACAGACTTTTTGTCCGTCAAGTTGCCCTAACGCTGATGAAGCAACGCCTGTATACACCTGCAAGTATTGTGGTGAGGACATAGTGGATGGAGAAGAATATGTGGAGATTGATGGTGATTACTATCACCTTTATGACTGCATAGAAAATGTCGCTGTAGAACTGCTGCTTGAAAACGGTGCTACAAAAGGAGTCGCCTGTGGAGGGGATTACTGATATGTGCAAAGTAAACATTCCTGTGACAGAAATTCCAGTTTTTGATGAGCTTGATTTTGAAGAAGAAAAGCACAGATACAGTCTCGATGGTAAGTTTATACCGTCAGTCAGCTCTATCATGAAGCCGCTTTCACAAGCTTGCTATAGCGGTGTGGATGAAGAAGTTTTGAATATGGCGGCGGCAAGAGGTACTGCGGTTCACAATGCTATCGAGAATTACAGTAGATTCGGAATCGTCGATTTGGATCCATTGTATGAAGGCTATTTCAGAGCGTTTAAGAACTGGTGGCGTGAGTTTAATCCGAAAAGCCTCGGCAATGAATGCAGAGTGTATCACAAATACTTGAGGTATGCGGGAACTGCTGATATGCCAGTGCGAATAGGCGACGATTTGATATTGGTAGACTTCAAAACTTCAGCAACTGTTAATAAGATGTTGACTGGCGTACAGCTCGAAGCGTATGTTGATTTGGATGAATGCGGAGAACGAAAGCTGCCCGCCATAATGTCTGCTGTGTTCAGCCTTGGAAAGAGTATCTTGGAGGAAGCTATTACGGAGAGAATAGGCTATCTCGAAGACACTCAAGAGACATACGGCATTTCGGAAGAACAAGAGATCGAGCTTAACGAACTCAAAGAACTTGACCCATACGAAGACTTTTTGGAGTATCACAATTACCTTGATACGCACATCACCTGCGTTAATCACAAGACTACCTATGAAGAATACATGGAGAAAGAACTTGCAGACTTTGCTGACGGAACTGGATTTGAGGTGGAGTTCTGATAAACAAGACATACAGAATTGACAAAGAACTCGGTCAGCTTGGCGAGTATTATTACTTTATGGTTCAGCACTGATGATACAATGTGTAACGAAAAGCAGTCTCAAGAAGCCATAAACAGCCAATAAAAGGTGTTCTTAACTTGACTACAAATTCCTCTACCAAAAGCATACACGAGCTTCAAGAGGCTATAAAAGCAAACACAAAGATGTAAGGAGTTAATCAAAATATGGCAGAGTGTATAACATATTCACACGACGATGGTTGCAGCGAAGAATTTAATTTTATCCTCGGGTTTATAGAGGGCGGGGATTTTGAGTTTGATATTCAGAAATATCAGCTTAGAGCCTTGTGGACTTCGTTCTGTCTGCGTTATGGGCTTGACCCCGACACGCTCAGATATGATAATTACACGCTCGAAATGTGGAATTATCTTGAAGACAATCTCACGAACCCATGGTCGTCGGTAGATTTCAAATCGTTTGATTTGTTCATGGGAAATCTACTGTGCTGAAAAAGCTGTAACAATGTTGAATCGGCTGAGAAACTGTGGTAGAATATAACGAAAGTAAGGGAATTATCCTGCGTCCCGTAAGTTTTGGGGACGCCATGCTTATCGAATAACTCAACCGAAAGGAATAAAAATGAAGTTTACTGTTATAAAAAAAGAGGGAACAGCTCGCCGCGGCGTGTTTGAAACTGTCCACGGAACTGTGCAGACTCCGGCTTTTATGAATGTCGCAACCTGCGGCGCGATAAAAGGCGCGGTCTCGTCGTATGACCTCAAGGATATCCACTGCCAGGTTCAGCTTTGCAACACATATCATCTGCATCTGCGCCCGGGCGACGAGCTTGTGAAAGAATTCGGCGGACTCCATAAGTTCACCGGATGGGACGGCCCCATACTCACGGACAGCGGCGGATTTCAGGTCTTTTCGCTCGCAAAGCTCCGCAAGATAAAAGAAGAGGGCGTCTATTTCTCCTCGCATATCGACGGACGCAAGATTTTTATGGGTCCCGAGGAGAGTATGAGAATACAGTCGAACCTCGGCTCGACTATCGCTATGGCATTTGACGAGTGCGTCGAGAATCCCGCAAAATATGAGTATTCCGAGCAGTCCTGTGCACGCACGGCGCGTTGGCTTGAGCGCTGCAAGGCAGAGATGGATCGCCTCAATTCTTTGCCCGATACGATAAATAAAGATCAGCTGCTCTTCGGCATAAATCAGGGCTGCACTTTCGATGATCTGCGCATAGAGCATATGAAGCGTATAGCCGCTCTCGATCTCGACGGCTACGCCATAGGCGGACTTGCCGTCGGCGAGCCGAAAGAGGATATGTATCGCATAATTTCGGCAGTTGAGCCGTATATGCCCGCCGATAAGCCGCGCTATCTCATGGGAGTCGGCACTCCGGGAAATATCCTTGAGGGTGTTTCACGCGGCGTCGATCTTTTCGATTGCGTCATGCCCAGCCGCAATGCCCGTCACGGACATCTTTTCACCATGGGCGGTATAATCAATCTCAACAACGCAAAGTATGAGCGCGACCTGCGCCCGATCGATCCCGAGTGCTCCTGCCCGACCTGCCGCAGACATTCGAGAGCTTATATCAGACATCTGTTCAAGTCCGGCGAAATGCTCGCCATGCGCCTGTGCGTCATGCACAATCTCTGGTTCTATAATACCCTCATGGAGAAGATACGCCAAAGCCTTGAGGACGGCACTTTCGCCGAATTCAAGGAAAAATACACGAATCTTCTCGACACGAGGATATAAAATAAAATACAGCGACCGCCCTTCTACGGCTGCGAAGAGGTGATATGCCTTGGAAAAAAAGTCCGGGAAAAAAGGAGGAGCATTTATGTGGGTAACTTTCGCGCTGCTTTCGGCAGTATTCGCCGCGCTAACATCGATTTTCGCCAAAATAGGCATAGAAGGAGTTAATTCCAATCTTGCCACGGCAATAAGAACCGCCGTCGTGCTTGTTCTCGCTTGGGGTATAGTCTTCGCCACAGGCGCACATCACGGTATCAGCAGCATCGGCACACGCAGCTGGATTTTTCTTATCCTCTCCGGCGTTGCAACCGGTCTGTCGTGGCTGTTCTATTACCATGCCCTCCAGATCGGCGAGGCGTCAAAGGTCGTGCCGATAGACAAGTTCAGCGTCGTTATAAGCATCGTGCTTGCGTTCGTTATTCTGCACGAAAAGGTCACCTGGACTACCGTTCTCGGCGGCGCGCTGATAACCGCCGGCACTTTTGTACTTATTCTTTAAAACAAGCCCTGCAATAAGTGAATAAAGCCCTCCCGTTTTGCATATCTATTAGCGACATTGAAAAACGGGAGGGTTCGTTTTGAAAGGAATAGTAGAGGAGAGAGCCGTTGAGCTTGCTGAGTATATAGTTGAGAACAAGACAACTGTCAGGGCGGCGGCAAAACAGTTCGGAGTTTCAAAGTCGACCGTACATATGGATGTCGCGCGCAGGCTCCGCAGTCTTAATCCCCAGCTTTACAGCGAGGTGCGCGAGATACTCGATATAAACAAGGCTCAGCGCCATATCCGCGGCGGACTTGCTACCCGCGAGAAGTACAAAAGCATGAAAGAAGAAAACAAATAGACAAATTATGTAAAATTCATTGCATTTTTCTGCCTGTTGTGGTATGTTTTTATACACAATCACAACAGGCATTGCTTTTGCCGAAAAAGGAGAACTGAAATGTCAAAGAAAAAGAAGAGCGGAAAGAAAACCGCGCTAAAAGTTATTGGTATTATTTTAGCTGTTGTAGTAGTCTTTGTCGGCGTGTATGCCGCGCTCATGGCGTGGACGCCTGCGGCAATGACTTACAGCGGCGAGATTAACCCGTATATTACGGCCGATGCCGCGCTCGTCTCCGCACATCGCTCGGGCGGCGGAATCATGCCCGAAAACACGATGCTCGCGTTCGAGTCATGCATGAACAGCAAGGATTTCAACACCGATATTTTTGAGTTCGATCTGCATATCACAAAGGACAACAAACTTATCCTCCTGCACGACGATACGCTCGACAGAACTACAAACGCCGTCGAATATTTCGGCTACGAAGATGTCAAGCCCATTGACCATACATATGCCGAGCTGCGCGAGCTCAACTTCGGCGAAAATTTCCAGGCGGAGGACGGCAGCTATCCCTACAGAGGTCTGCGCGGCGATAAAATACCCGATGATCTGCGCGCGGTGCTGCTTGAGGATGTACTCGACAAGCTCGAATCCCACGGCAAATACAGCTATATCATTGAGATAAAAGACGGCGGTGAAAACGGTATGCGCGGTGTCGATATCCTCTACGATGTGCTCAAGGAGCGAGGACTTCTCGACCGCGTTATCTTCGGCACATTCAAGGGCGAAGTCACCGAATATGTCGATGAAAAGCATCCCGATATGCTTCGCTCGGCAGGTATTGCGGAAGTGCTTAAATTTTATGGCGCGGCGCTTCTCAATCTTGATCTCGGCGAAGATTCGTTCAAATACGATGCTCTCCAGATTCCTGCGAACCAGTTCCACATCGTCCGCCTCGGAACCAAGAAGATGGTCGATTATGCGCATCGCTACAACATAGCCGTGCAGTATTGGACGATAAATGACCCCGACGAGATAGAGCGTCTCAACGATATCGGAGCCGATGCAATAATCAGCGATACGCCCGATGTCGCCTATAAAATCATAAAAGAATAAAAGTTGTTTTCAGCTTTTGAGGTCTGTGCCGTCGTCGCGGAGAGTCAGGTGCTCTTCGTCCGTGCGGCACAGACTTTTGTTTTCCATGCAAAAAAATGCACCTGCAACATCGGCTGAATAGGCATATCTGACCGCTTCACCCTGTGTATACTGCGTTATCGCGGTTGCGTATTCATTTTTGTTCGGCATATTGAGCTTTGTCGAAATATCTTCATATGCGTCCTCGCTGTTTGAATAGGCGGGGACTGCGCATTTGCAGAATGCCAAAAAACGCGCAAAAAGTCCGTTTTGCATAGCCTCGACATTTCCGTGCGCCGTTATGCTTATTCGTTTTATTCGCACTCCGTCGCTGTCCGTATACAGAGATATCAGAATGTTTTCGTCCGGTGTCAGACTAAACACGGTGCATCCGTCCGTCTCTGTGACCGTCGCAGCTTCGATATCGAGCAGTGATTCTTTGTATTCTCTGTTGAACCGCCTGCAGAACATCGCCGCGTCGGAATATCTCTGCACCGAGCACGCACCGAGCAGTAGAGCGAGAACGGCGAGCAGAATTGCTGCGATCCTTTTCATTTTCGTTCCTCCGATGTCACTGTGATTTTCACCAAGAAACGGTATACGCATTCCGGGCGTTATATATCTATATGTAAAACTTGCTTTTATCAGACTGAAACGCCGCCCTGGTTCTTGAAAAAATATCAAAAAAAGTTTATACTGATTAAAATTCAAAAAATATTTACAATTTATATAGCAACAGGTCTATATTTTGCCTGTACAATTTCTCTATTATATGTATGCGCTTTGCGCTTTTTCAAAACTTTGAGACGGAGGATACGCATGGAAACAAAGAAGTGGTCAACAAAAAAGAAAGTGCTCGTGTCGATCCTTGTGATCCTGTGCGCCGCGATTATCGCGGGCGTGCTGTATATGTTCTTCAAACCCGATCCGCTGCCGCAGGTCTCGACCGCAAAGGTGACAAAGGGTTCGATAACCCAGACACTTGATATGTCCGGCAAGGTCTCGTCATCGCAGAAGGGGAACTTTGTCCCGATAGACGGCACAAAAGTCCTGACTGTCAATGTCAAGGTCGGCGAGTATGTCAAGAAAGGCGATGTGCTTGCAACATTCGATACATCGTCGCTCAACTCCGTCCTTGCGGAGAAGCAGCAGGCGTATCTGACCGCCGTTGAAAATTATAACAACGCGAAGAATACCGCCGTGAGTTCGTCTGCTCAGCTCAAAGAGATAAATGCTCGCCTTGCCGAGATAAACAAAGAGCTCGAAAAGCAGGAACAGGAGCAGAACAAGAACAACAATCAGAATAAAAATGACCAGAACAAGACCGACAGCGATGCGTCAAATAAGTTCTGGGAGCTTGTCTCCAAGGCTCTCGGCATGGACGATATAAACGCTGCGCTCAAGAAGCTCGACGAGCTGCTCAACAGCGGCAATTCCAATATCTTCGGCTCCGGCGTCTCCGAGCTTCAGATGGAAAAAATGCAGCTCGAGCTCAAAAAAGTCACTCTCGAAGCTCAGTCCGGCACGATAACCCAGAGCACATATAAGACGATTATGGAAGCTTCTAAGAAAGAGCTTGATTCGCTCACAGCCTCTATATCTTCGCTCAAAAAGGGCTGGATAGCCGAATATGACGGCATCGTCAGCGAGGTCAATATAACTCCCGGCGAGACCTGCCGTTCGGCGGCGAGCGCGAATATTGATATATCTTCGATAATCGACCTCGCGAGCGGCAACACAAATGTCGCCGATATCGTCAACGCTCTTCTCGGTCAGACACAGAGCGGCATAACCGTTGAATATTATCCGTTCGTGGTCGATTTCGTCCTCGGAAAGGCGGATATCTTCAAAGTCAGCCTCGATATGCCGTGCCGCGTCACTGCGGCAGACGACACAGTTGTTGACGGCGTAGTTACTTATATAAGCCCCGTCGCCACGCAGTCGAGCGGAGTCGATATCTCTTCTCTCATCGGCTCGGGCTCCGCGAACGGCGTCGATGCAAAGGTGACTATAGATAATCCCACTTCGAGCGTTATAATCGGTCTCGATGTCGATATATCAATTGACGTCGATTCAAAGAACAATGTCCTTCTCGTGCCCAGCGAGGCTGTCAAGAACGACAGCACCGGAACATATGTGTATATCTACAATCCGAAGACGAAGAGAATAACCTTCTCTAAGGTCGAGCTCGGTATCTCCGATGACACTAGATATGAAATAGTTTCCGGATGCAACGAGGGAGATATAGTCATAACCTCCGTGCCGACAGGAACAACTCTTGCCGACGGCGATAAGGTAAAAGTGGTAACGTCGAAATAATTGCCGGAGGTCAGGGATGAATATAAAAGAAAACATCAGAATAGCGATATTTTCGATAAAGACGAATCTCATGCGCTCGCTCCTGACTATGCTAGGTATAATCATCGGCGTCGCGGCGGTTATCGCTATTATAACGCTCGGCAACGGCGGCCGCGATTATATCGTCGGCATGATAAAAAATATGGGTTCGAGCGTTATTAATATCTCAATCAACAGCAAGGAGACCAACGCCTCCGATTATATAACCGCAGAGGATATAAAAGCTATCAAGAATCTTGACAGCGTCGCATATGTCTCACAGGTCACGATGTCCGTCGGCAATGTCACTACTAAGCATAACGAGAGCCTCGGACTCGCGATAGCCGGCAACTCCGATCTCGGCAATATGATGTCCGCCGGAATGCTCAGCGGACGCTTCTTCACGGAGGAGGAATATGAGTCCGGCGCGCGCGTCGCCGTGCTTGATTCTATCAGCGCAAAGCTCCTGTTCGGTTATTCCGACCCGGTGGGGGAGAAGCTGAGCTTCACAGTCAGCGACCAGACGGTGCAGATAAAAGTCATCGGTATAATAGATGCATCTATGCTCTCGGGCTCAAGCTCGAATATGTCTGAGACAATGTCGTCTTATATGAGCGATGCGCAGACAGGCTGCAGCATAATAATCCCAGCAACCCTCGCAGATGCCCTCAACGGCAACTCGGCGGGCAGATACGAGATGTGCTATATCATGGCGAAATCCGATTCCGAGCTTGACGCCGCGGGCAGCGCTGCAATGAACCTGCTCTATACCCGCCACGGCAATTTCGGCAAGAACGCCTATTCGCTCATAAATATGGCAACTTATATCGACCTTCTTGATACTGTTATCAACGTGTTCACAACCTTCATCGCGGCGGTCAGCGCGATATCGCTGCTCGTCGGCGGTATCGGCGTTATGAATATAATGCTCGTCACCGTAACGGAACGAACGCGCGAAATCGGTATCAGAAAAGCACTCGGCGCAAAGACCTCCACAATACTGTTCCAATTCCTGACCGAGTCGGTCATATTGTGCCTGCTTGGCGGATTGATAGGGCTTATATTGGGATCTGTCGGCGCGTTCGCCGTGGCGAGCTATATGAATATACCGATTGAGATGAAATTCTCGACTATAGTTATCGCAGTTGGATTCTCTACCGCAATAGGCGTGTTCTTCGGAATATATCCCGCACGCAGAGCCGCAAAGATGCAACCCATCGATGCGCTTAGAAGTATGTAATCGGCAAAAAAATTGTAAATTTTCGGAATAAAATTGCCTCCGTTTGTATAATACTATTTTTTGTAGTCATGCACAGGTGTATATTGTCTGCATAAAATTATATATGCAAAAATATTTTTAAACAAATTCTAAACAAATCGTTGACTTTTGTTTCTGAATGTGTAATAATAACACTTGTGCCAGCACGAAAAAAAGAAACGGAGGCAATTTTTTATGAGATCAGGAAAGAAGAGTATTGCTGTTCTTGCGGCTGTGCTCGCCCTTGTTCTCGCGGTTCAGGCGTTCGCTTTTACCGCTGTCAAGCTCGGCACTTCCGACGCTGCGGACAGTGTTGAGGCAGGCGTGACTCGCCAGGTCATGGACGCAAAGCCTGAGAACAAAACGACTGTTGTCAAAGTCACCCAGAGTGCAGATGGGTCTGACGCATCGGGAATGACCTCGATGAAGCCGGTGACGGAGTCGATAGCTCCCAGCGATGTCGCGGACACCGCGAACAATGTCAAGGTTCTCTCGGAGGAGGATACAAAAACACTCACCGAGATCGCCGAGAAGAAAATCAAGGATGAGAACATCACCGTCAGCGACGGCGAAGTAGTCTTCATCCCGAAGGAAGAGCTGCCCGCAGAGGCGGCTGAGATAAAGGATATCGGCGCGGGTATTGCTTATGACCCGAACACCGGACTCCTTTACGGCGTTGACGGACACGGACTTCTCTATATCGGCTTCGATTTCGATTCGAAGCAGGGTATATTCTATAACCCCAAGTATCCCTGGCAGAGATATTTCGGTTTCTGCGAGATATACGACAAGTGCGCTCCGGCGACCATGATGTTTTACAGCACCCAGCGCTACAAGTTCGATTACGAGGGCAAGAATTGGATGATTCAGGTCTGGAAGGGTCAGTACGGCATCACCAGCGGTGCGGAGATCGGCGTTTACACCAAGTCTCCCAAGAATCCCGTTGAGTTCTATGCCTGCGCATCTGATGAGGATTGCCTGAAGATGTCTTTCGACCTCTATAAGAAGGGTGAACTCTTCTTCCACCGCGAGGACGAGAGCCATTGGTGGTTGACGGGCTTTGCTCCGCTGACCGCTACTTCGGCTTCCGATTTCGAGATGAGAGCATCCATCACCTGCAAGAGCGAAGAGATGGCAAAGGCTTTCGCCGGCGGACTTGAGGATAACGGCTATGTCCTCGGTCAGAACTATTGGGTCGACGGCGCAGTCGTCAGATTCAATTGGGACAAATAATCAAATTAACAGAGTTGCCGCCGCAAGCTTCGGTTTGCGGCGGCTTTTTGCTATATAAAACCATATTTAATTTATCAGGGCGAACTTGTGATGCATATTGCAATTTGCCCAAAATATATAATGCGTTAAAATCACCGGTTATCAACGGTTATATTATATATCTAACAAAACATTTAGCATTATAAAATGTGTTTTAGAAATGTTGACGGACGTAGGGTGCTATGATACCATACACGGGCAACACTGCGTTGGAAAAACCAAAATAAAGGAGACTTTTATGGAAAAACTACACGATCTGAAATTCTTCGCAAAACCGCCCAAGGGAAAGATGAAAGGCCTGCTTATCGTTTTCGCATGGATCATTCTTTGGAACTTTATCTATCAAGCTGTTCACGGTGCTTGGCACGATATGCCGATTGCAAACTGGGCCTTCTTCATCAGCGTAACAATTTTCTTCATGCAGGAGGAGCTTACCTATAAAGCCCGTTTCTGGCACACGCTTATAGGCGGAGCCGTCGGACTTCTTCTTGCAGCCGGCCTCGTTACTGTTGATGTTCTGCTCGTGAAAAGCGGAGTTCCCCATCTTGCAGCTGTAATGATTCCGCTCACGGTTTGCATTGCCGCATTGATTCTGCTTAATCCCTATCTTCCCGTTTTCTTCAACAACGTCGGATTCTGCTATTTCATTATCTCGCTTATAAACGCTAAAGCGGCGGTTGAAAAGCTTCCCGTATATCTTCTTTCGCTTCTTCTCGGAAGCATCTTCCTCAACCTCGGCTGCAGCGGATTGCTCGCTCTCTATAAGAAAGCGATGATGAAAAAGGCTGCAGCAAAGAGCCGGGGCGAAAAATAAGCCTAATCTCAAAATTAACATATAGCATAAGCTTAAAAAAGCCGCAAAAACGGTGCCCTGGAAAAGGATTTATCCCTTGACCGAGACGCTCTTTTGCGGCTGTTATTTTATTTATCAGTAAAGGTCGTCGTCATCGTCGTCATAAAACGCCCTTCTGATTTCGTCATACATCTCTTCAAGCCTCTTTATCTGCTTTTTGGCATAGGGCAGGAGGTTTGAAGAGCTTGTGAAGTGGCGGTTGAGTTTTACCTTCAGCTTGCTTCTGCCGCTCTCTTTCTCTGTGCTCTCGTCATCGGTTTTGTCAGACGAGGGAGTGAAGTGGAATGCATCCCTGAGCTGTGCCGTTGCGTCTCTTCTGAAGCTCTCAAGCTTTGCCTTTGTCTCGTCGAGCGATGGAACCTTGTCGGAAACGCCGTTCTTTATCGTGCCGGCAAAATTGCTCAGCGTGTCGGAGAAGCCCTTTATCTTATCCATGACCTTTCTGACATCGAGTGCCCTGTATACGGCAAAGACGAGGTCAACTAAGAATATCGCAAGCACGCAGGCGAAGATGATTATCGCCGCGGAGTCGAGCAGCTGCGAGAAGCACTGTACGACTATCGGATGGACTAGATAGAGGAAAAGTATCGAAGCGATGCCCCAGTAGAATGTGTGCCCGAGGCAGATGCGTCCCTGGATGTTGAACTTCTTGTTCGAGTAGTCCCACCATCTCGCGTGGAAGAGCTTTTCCATAAGCACGCTCGTTATGAATTCGACAATGTCGCAGACTACCATGCCCGCAATAAAGACGAGCAGGGGAGTTATCAGAACATCGTGACCGAACATAGGAACCCTAATGTCGAGATTTTTGACCGGTGTCAGGGTTATCGCCATCGCGAGCGCGCCCGTGCCGTATATCGGGCACATCGGACCTTTTAAGAATCCGCGATTGACCCATTTGCGCGCGCCGACCGAGCAGTATATCGATTCGCCGAGCCAGCCGACTGCACTGTAAAAGAAGAAATACAGCACATATGTAACTATCGTCATAAAAATTTTCATAAAGCTTCTCTCTCTTTCGTTGATCGGTTCATGCCTGCGCCGGATATCAGCCTTTCGCGTTCTGCTTGGCTATTTTCATCTCTCTCGATGCGCAGTATTTGTCCGCGAGCGAAAGAACCATTCCCTCGGGGCTTGTCGGCGGCAGCGGCGTCAGAGGCCACATGTGCCGGATTATCATCATTTCACTTTTTCTGTCAAGTCCGCCGCAGAGTAATTTCGCATTTGCAGCGGCGAACTTCGGGTGCCTGTAGCCGTGTGGACGGTGGCTCCAGTCGTTTTCGTGCCAGTCATAGTAGAAAAGATCGTGCATCGTCGCGGCTCTTGCCGCCTTGCGGTAGTCGAGCCCGAAATGTCTGCAAACGCGGAATGTCAGATATGCAACGCTCGTTATGTGCTGGAGTCTGTCCATTTTGTCGTGCTGCGGATATTTTTTCAGACTCTGCACCTCGGGCGAAAAATATATGTCATTGACGCAGTCAAAAAAATCTGCGTCGCGCCCTGTGTCGAGCGAGTATGTCCGCGCATATACTTCCTTGAGTCTTTTGAACGGAGAACTCATGTTATCCCTGCTTTTCGAGTTTCTTTATCATCAGCTTGGCGGCTTTGTATATGTCGCCGCAGCCGAGTGTTATCACAAGATCGCCCTTTTCGACATTCTTGACAACATAGTCGGCAACCTCTTCAAAGGTGTTGAACCATACGCTTCCGGGAATCTTCTCGGCGAGCTGCGAGGTGTAGATATTATATGTGTTTCTCTCGCGCGAGCCCATTATCTCGGTCAGAACCGTTTTGTCCGGAATGCTCAGAACGCGGCAGAAATCGTCGAAGAGCATTGCCGTGCGCGAATATGTGAACGGCTGAAACACTGCCCAGACTCTGTTGAAGCCCATGCCCATAGCGGTCGTGAGCGTCGCTTCAAGCTCCCTCGGATGGTGGGCATAGTCGTCCGCAATGGTTATGCCGTTGATTCTCTTGAGTATCTCAAAACGTCTGCCCGCGCCGTGGAAAGCTTCGGCGCACGCGATTATCTTATCCATCGGTATGCCCGCATTGTCCGCCGCGGCAATAGCCGCAAGAGCGTTGTATACATTGTGTTCGCCGGGTATGCCGAGGCTTATCCTGCCGACATTCTCGCCGTATTTGATTATGTCAAAACTTGCAAACTCGTGCTCAAGCACGATCTTGTCGGCTCTGAAATCGTTGCCTTCTTTGAGGCCGAAGGTGATGAACTTTTTGTCCTTGGCCCCCGCGATGGCACGCAGCGTGTTTGCGTCGTCGCCGTTATATATGACCTCTTTGCGGGTCATCGAAGCAAACTTCGTGAACGAAGCGATGAGGTTGTCGAGCGTCTTGAAGTAGTCGAGGTGATCCTCGTCTATATTAAGCAGAACGCAGACGTCGGGCGAGAGCGAAAGGAAAGTGTCAACAAATTCGCACGCCTCGCAGAGCATATGCTCGCTCTTGCCGACAAGACCGTTTGTGCCCGTGAGCGGAAGCTTTCCGCCGATAACCGCCGACGGATCTTCGCCCGCCTGGATGAATATCTGGGTGAGCATCGATGTTGTCGTGGTCTTGCCGTGAGTGCCGCAGACGCAGATGCAGTCGTCAAACATTCTTGTTATCGCGCCGAGCATCTCCTTGCGCTCAAAGGTCGGGATTCCCGATGCCTTTGCCGCACAGAGCTCCGGATTGTCGGGGAGAAGAGCGGCGGTGTAGACTATCATCTCCGCGCCCTCAATATTCTCGGCTCTCTGTCCTAGTGTTACGGGTATACCGAGCGCACGGACGCGGTTGAGCGTGTCGCTCTCGTTGTTGTCCGAGCCGGTTATTTCATATCCTTTTGAATGAAGTATCTCAACGAGCGGACACATTCCCGAGCCGCCGATGCCGATGAAATGAACCCTCTTTACCTTCTTGAGCACTTCGTCTATTTCTTTCATAATTAACAAGCCTCCGAATTTGTCAGCATATTCAAAAACGAGTCAAAATCAGAATACGCTTCATGATATACATACATATAAATTATAAATGCTCGATTTGTATTATAATACACTGACAAGAAAAATATAATATATTTTTATAAATATTTTGTTACAAAGCTATGACATAGCCGAGCGGCGGTTCATATACTGGGATGAGGCAAAGGAGGAAAGCCTATGATGAATATCAGAAAACTTCTGACCGTCGGCGGGGATGAGCGTATGCTCTATACCTCTCAGAGCCTTGCGGAAAAAGGGTTCGATGTTGAAATATTTGCGCCTTCGCCGCCCGCAGGCTTTGAACATATGCGCCCGACGGGTGACAAAAGTATAGATTCGGCTGCCGCGCGTGCCGATGCGGTCATTCTGCCTCTGCCCGTCAGCCGCGACGGCGTTCACCTCAACTCAAGCCCGCTTACATTGAACGAGCTCTCCGACACCCTCGAACGCGGTCAGACCGTTTTTGCAGGAATGATGGACGGCGCGCTCAAATCGAGCTTTTTCAAAAAAGGTATCCGCGTGTTTGACTATTTTGAGCGCGAGGAACTTGCCGTCAACAACGCCGTGCCGACGGCGCAGGGCGTTATAAAAATAGCCATGGAAAATATGAAGATAACCGTACACGGTGCGCAGTGCGCCGTCACGGGCTACGGCAGAACAGCTAAAGTGCTTGCCGATATGCTTGCGGCTCTCGGCGCTCATGTGACCGTCGCGGCGAGAAAGTGCAGCGATCTTGCCTGGGCGAGAACCGGTGGGCTCAATGCCGTGAATATCTCCGAACTCATGAAAACGGCGCCGGAGCTCGATTTGCTTGTCAATACCGTTCCGAGCCTCGTGCTTGATTGCAAAACGCTCTCTGCGCTCCGCCGCGACTGCCTTGTGATAGATATCGCCTCAGCCCCTTACGGAACCGACTTTGCCTGCGCGCGTGAACTCGGGCTCAATGTTATAGTTCCCGGTTCTCTGCCAGGCAAGACGGCGCCCAAAACGGCGGGAGAAATAATAGCGGATGCTATACTCAATATTATAAAGGAGGGGAGTTGATGAAACAGTTGCGCGTGGGCTTTGCCCTGTGCGGGTCGTTCTGCACGCTTTCAAAAGCGATAGCCGAGATGCGGGAGCTAAAATCGAAGGGCGCGGATATTCTTCCGATAATGTCTGAAAACGCATATTCTGTTGATACCCGATTCGGAAAAGCGGCGGATATTGTTCGCGAGATAGAAGATATTTGCGGGAAGCCTGTTATTCATACTATAACCGACGCCGAGCCGATAGGACCTAAAAAAATGATAGATATTCTTATCATTGAACCGTGTACGGGGAATACCCTTGCAAAGCTCGCAAACGGAATAAATGATACTCCGGTGACTCTTGCGGCAAAATCGCATATCAGAAACGGTGGAGCGGTGCTGCTCGCCGTCTCCACAAACGACGCACTCGGCGCGGCGGCCGCCAATATAGGCAGACTGCTCAACACAAAGCATATATATTTCGTCCCGATGCGCCAGGACGATCATATAAAAAAGCCGAATTCCATTGTCGCCGATTTTTCAAAAACTTACGATGCAGCCGTTACCGCGCTCTCGGGCGTGCAGCTTGAACCTCTGCTGCTTGCTCCGTCCGCGGTTTGATATATGGGAGCGTGTCTCATATCCTGTAACACCAAAACTTTTGGTGCGGGTACTCGGGCGCGCTCCCTTTTGGCTTTACGTGAAGTATAAAATGTGCGTGACTGCCAAGAATATCTTTGTTCTCTGCATTTCGTACTAAAAATGCTTTTCGATTCGATTTTCAGTTGGCGTTTCGGACTCTTGAAAAATTTGTATGATTTTGTTATAATTATTTGAATCCTAAATTCGGGAAGTTTGCTCAGCGCAGACTGAAAACAGGGAGATTGTTATTTATGTTGGATTTCCGCCCTCCGGTAACTGAGGACAGAAAGTGGGTGGCTCCCATTATCAGCCACGCAAAACGCTTTGGCTGTGACTACAGCTTCGGCGATATGTTCATCTGGCAGCATGTCTATAACATCAGAATCGCGTCGCATGACGGCTTTCTCTTTTCAATCAACGGCACCGATGACGACAACGGCATCAAAAGACCGACTTACGGTTTTCCCGTCGGCGATGGGAATCTGAAAGAAGCGATTGAACTCATTGAAGAAGATTCCGCCAAAAGAGGCTACGGACTCGAGATGTTCGGTCTCAACAACGAGTGTGTGAAAAAGGTCGAGGAGCTGTTCCCCGGCAAGTTCGATTTTGAGCCGCTCAGAGACAGCTTTGATTATATATATCTTACCGAGAATCTTATCAACCTGCCCGGCAAGAAGTTCCACGGCAAGAGAAATCATATCGCCGCATTTATGCGCGAAAATGAGTGGAGCTATGAGCCCATAACCGCGGACAACCTTGATGAGTGCCGAGCGATGAACGCCGAGTGGGAGCACAGAAACAGGGAAAAAGACCCTGAGGCGATGGATGATGAGCTTGACGCAATAAATATAAGCTTTGAAAACTATTTTGATTTGGGCTTTGTCGGCGGACTGCTCAGAGCGAACGGCGAGGTTGTCGCGTTCACCTTCGGTGAGGAGATGAACCCCGAGGTTTTCTGCACCCATATTGAAAAAGCCTATGCCGATGTGCGCGGAGCATATCCGATGATAAACCGCGAGTTTGCCGCAAACGCTCTCTCGCAGTATAAATACATCAACCGCGAGGACGATACCGGTTCCGAGGGACTGCGCAAAGCAAAGCTCTCTTATTGCCCGGATATCCTGCTCGAAAAATATATGGCAAGGGTCAAGAAATGATCATTTCAACTGCTTTAAAAGAAGATATCGGCGAACTTACCGACCTGTGGCAGACTTGCTTCGGCGATGACGACGACTATATCGGCGCGTTTATGCGCAGCCGCTTCGTCCCAGAACGCACGCTCATCGGGCGCGAGGACGGGAAGATATGTTCGGCGCTCTATCTGCTTGACGGTAAAGTGAGAATAGCAGGGGAGGCGTTTGATGCGGCGTATTTATATGCCGCCTGCACGCATCCGGATTTTCGCTCGCGCGGATATATGGGCGAGCTGCTCCGCTTTGCCGAGTCGCTGTGCCGCGATTCGGGACTTGATTATATCTGCCTCGTCCCGGCGGAGGACAGCCTGTTTGATTACTATTCCCGCTTCGGCTACCGTCCGGCTTTTGAAGAAAAACTTCTGAAAATCGACCGCAGCCATCTTGAACTTATCGCGGACGGCAACGCTGAGATTGAAGAGCTCACCGCCGAAAATATGCAGACGGTCAGAAACGCCTGCCTCTGCGGCATTGATTGCTTTGTTTGGGATATCGATGCTCTGCAATACGCAATAGACGAAAACGCCAACGCCGGCTGCAAGAGCGTCGCTGCGTCTTCATCAGGCAGGAGTTCCGCCTATGCACTATTTGACGAAGAAGGCGAAACGGCGATAATCAGAGAATGTGCCGCAAGACGCGGATGCGTTCCCTTGCTCACGCATGCATTGCTCTCGGTGAGCAAATGCAGCGAATTTTCGTTCAGACTTCCGCTTGATTTTCCGCTCTCTGCGGATTCATTCACGACCCGCAACAACGCCATGCTCCTGCCGCTTAACGCAGATTCGGAGTCGGCGCTCGGAGATATAAAAAACGCCTATATGGGACTTACTCTCGGTTAAACGGAGGGAAAAGATATGATATACATTTTTCTTGCAAACGGCTTTGAAGAGGTCGAAGCTCTAGCGACGGTTGACGTTCTGCGCAGAGCCGATCTGAAAGTGAAAATAGTCGGCATCGGTTCCGATGTCATAACCGGAGCGCACGGGATAAGCACTGTGTGCGACGCTGTGGACAGCGACTTGACACCCGGCGACGATATAGAGGCCGTTATTCTGCCCGGCGGAATGCCCGGTACGCTGAATCTCGAACGATCCGCTAAAGTCAACGCCTTTGTTGACTACGCCTATGAAAACCAAAAGATCGTCTGCGCCATATGCGCCGCCCCGTCGATACTCGGCCACAAGGGCATGCTCAAAGGCAAAAAAGCTGTCTGCTTCCCGGGCTTTGAAAGCGAACTTGAAGGCGCAGAGCTTTCAGATTCGTTTGTTGTGACGGACGGCAATATAATAACAGCCAAAGGTATGGGCAGCGCCGTGAAATTCGGAATCGCAATAGGCGCGGCTTTTGTCGGCGAAGCGAAGATGAAGAAAATCGAGGAGTCGCTCCAATGCTCCTGAGAGATATACGAGAAGAAAAGGCGGATATCAGAAGCAAGTGCAGGCTTCTGCGCTCGCAGTTCACCGCAGAGGAGAAGAAAAGCCTCGACGCGCGTATTTTCAACCGCCTGACGAATCTCTGGCGGTACAGGGAATGCGGTACGCTTCTGACCTATGTCTCGAATGATATAGAGGTCGATACTCACGCCCTTATCGAAGACGCGCTGAAGCGCTCGAAGCGAGTCGCCGTTCCGCGCTGTATACCGGGACTTCATGAGATGGAGTTTTATTATATAACCTCGTTTGACGACCTGCAAAAGGGCGCCTACGGGATACTCGAACCGATAAAGTCAAAATGTGAGAAGCTCGTGAATCTTAACGAGGGGCTGTGCATTATACCAGCACTCACATTTGATGAACAGGGCTATCGCCTCGGTTTCGGCAAGGGATACTATGACAGATTCCTGTCCCGCTTCAAAGGGGATACGGCGGGTATATGCTACGAGTGCTGTATAAGCAATCGGCTTCCGCGCGGAAGATTTGACAGATGCGCCGATGTCGTAGTGACGGAAAAAAGGGTAATTTCAAACGGCTGAGAGGAGCTACATATGAAAAGAACGCTTAAACTTTACAGCGGCGACCAGGGCGGAACACCCGGCACGCCTGACAGACGCGAAAAAGTCAAGAACTTCGTTGTCCATATCGATGAGGATGACAATGCATCGACTCAGCCGCAGGACGATGTGCCCGTCTATAAGGGTGAGGTATATTTCTCGAGCCGTCCTGCTAAAAAGCGCTTGGCAGGTTCTCGCTCATCCTCCGGCGGAGCGTCAGCAAAGACTAAGACAAAGACCGATAAGACCGCGGACGCACTTGTCTTGACCGCTTTTATACTTGTTATTGTCGCCATATCCGTCGTGCTTTCGTTTATAGCCATCTCGTGCATAAACGATGTTCTCGCGATAAACCGCGGCAATGATATAGTCACGGTCAATATCCCGCAGAACGCTACTACAAATCAGATAATCGATATTCTTGACGATAACGATCTCATTTCCAACAAAGCCTTCTGCAAGATGTTCTACAAAGTATCTTCCGCAGCCAAGGGCACGGGAATGAAGAGCGGACTCAACAAGATACAGAAGCTCGGATATAAGATAAAAGTTCTCTTTGTCGGCCCTCCCGAGCCGGAATATATAAGCGGTGTCTATTATCTTCAGCCGAGTATGGGCGTTGAGGGTATGCTCTATGAGTGCCGCGCCGTTCAGGCGGGACCCAATACTGTTACTCTGTTGTTCCCCGAGGGCTGGTCTATCCCGCAGATAGCCGCGAGACTTGAGGAATACGGCGTCTGTACTTCCGCTTATTTCATCAAGGCTATCAGTGAGTCGCAGTTCGATTATTCGTTCCTCTCATCGATAAAGAACAGCGAAAATAGAACTTATCGCCTTGAGGGCTACCTCTTCCCGTCCACTTACGATTTCTTCCAGGGCGAGAGCGCAAATATAGCAATCCGCAGATTCCTTGACGCTTTCTCTGATGTCTGGACTGACGCTTATGACAAACGTGCCAAGGAGCTCGGCTATTCTGTCGACGAGATTCTGACTATAGCCTCGATAATCCAGCGTGAGGCGGCGGACGATACACAGATGAAGCTTATCTCTTCTGTTATCCACAACCGCCTAAAGAATCCGTCCCAGACTGCCGGCAGACTCGAGTGTGATTCTACTAAAGATTATATTAAGAAGTATGTCACGCCCATAACCGATGTCAATCTCGTCAACAAGTATGCCGATGCATACAACACCTATTCAGCGCAGGGACTCCCGCCCGGACCAATATGTAACCCCGGTGCGGCAGCAATAAAGGCGGCGCTCTATCCGTCAAACACCAAATATTATTATTTCTGCCACGATAAATTCGGAAATATCTATATGGCGAGGACGAAGAGTGAGCACGACGCCAATGTGCTCAAGGCTTTCAGCCAGAACTGAATCACAGGGAGCAGGCAAAACGCTTGCTCCCTTATCTATGAAAAGGAGTGCCGCAATGGATATAATAAGACCCGAAGTTCTTGCACCCGCAGGAGATGCGGAGCGCCTGAAAGCCGCCGTATATTACGGCGCGGATGCGGTCTATATGGGCGGAACGCGCTTCGGCATGCGTGCCGCTCCGAAGAATTTTTCGGACGATGAGCTTGCAAGAGCCGTGTCATTTGCCCATGAAAACGGCGTTAAAGTTTATCTTACCTGCAATATTATTCCAAATACTGCCCAGCTCAAAGAACTGCCGGAATTTCTTGAAGCCGCTTCGGCTGCCGGAGTCGATGCGCTGATAATAACCGACCTTGGCGTGCTCTCTTATGCAAAAAAGTACGCGCCTAAAGTGCCGATTCATATATCCACGCAGACAGGTGTCGCCAATGCCGAGAGCGCGCGTATGCTCTTTGACCTTGGCGCGGAAAGAGTGGTCTCCGCGCGTGAACTCACGCTCGATGAGCTCGCTGACCTCCGAGCCGGAATGCCCAAAGAAATGGAGCTCGAATGCTTCGTCCATGGTGCGATGTGCGTCTCATATTCCGGACGCTGCCTGCTCTCAAACTATCTTACCGACAGGCACTCAAATAAAGGCGAGTGCTCTCAGCCATGCCGCTGGGAATACAGCCTCATGGAGCGCACCCGTCAGGGCGAATATTTCCCTGTTGAAGAAACTGCAAGCGGCACATATATAATGAACTCAAAGGATATGTGCATGATCGAGCATATCCCGGAGCTCATCGAAGCCGGCGTATCAAGCTTCAAAATCGAGGGCAGGGCAAAGACCGAATATTACACCGCCGTTGTGACTAACGCATACAGAAGCGCTGTCGATGCCTATCTCGCCGCGCCGTCAAATGATTTTAAACCCGCACAGTGGATGGTGGACGAAGTCTATAAAATAAGTCATAGAGACTACTGCACAGGCTTCTTTTTCGGCTCTCCGCGCGACGATGCCCAGATATATTATAAAGGCGGCTATGTCCGCAGCTGGGAAGTGGCGGCGATAGCCGTGAAGAGCGAAAACGGAACTCTTACCGTCAGCCAGCGCAACAGATTTTTTGAGGGCGATGAGCTTGAAATAATGAACAGGGGAAAAGAACCGACGGTTATCACCGTCAGGAATCTCAGAAATTTCCTCGGCGAAAGCGTCGACAATGCCCCGAATCCCATGGCAGAGTTCACTTTTGACTGCGATGCCGATGTTCCGGCGGGCGCGTTTATCCGCCGAAGCACCGACGAAAAATAAAACTTGATTTTTAGCGGCTGTGCGCCTGCATTTTATCGCGCCGAACGGTCAATGATAAATTTATCAACCGTCGGAGATGATATTATGCCCAAACGCGCAGTCGTTGTGTTTTTTATATTCTGCCTGCTCATGGGCGTGGTCTGTCTCCAACTGATAAGCGTTTCAACCGGGCTCGACACTGCCGCAGGAGCGGTGAAAAATACCCGCAGCATCGAGTTGTCGGATTTGGGCGCGCCGATATATGACTGCAACGGTCGGCTTATAACAAACGGATATACCGAATATTTTGCCGCCGCGAGACCGACTGCCGCGGCTCTTTCCGAGCTTCGGAAAATGCTCGATGACGATGACTTTGAACAGGCTCGCGAAAAGCTTTCAAAAGGTCGTCCCGTGGCTGTAAGAGTGCCGTCCGGCGAGAGCGGATGCGAAGATGTGAAAATAATAGGTGTTGAAAGACGATATTCTCCGCGCCAGCCTGCGGCGCATATCGTCGGCTATACGAACTCCGACGGCGGCGGAGTCTGCGGGATAGAAAAGTCATTTGAAAGCATATTTAAAAATAACCGCCGGAGTATCAGCGCGGTGTTTCCGGTCGATGCCTACGGACGTGTTATATCAGGTGCGGACATAACCGCTCGCACCGACGGAGGATACGGCGAGTCGGGCGTATATTTAACGCTCAATCTTGAAATTCAGCAGATTGTCGAAGACTGCATGGACGAGTGCGGAGTGGACATCGGCGCAGTTGTTATACTCGACCCGAAAAACGGGGCGATAAGAGCCTGCGCGAGCCGACCGGTGTTCGATTCAAACGACCCGGCAAAGAGCCTTTCGGACAGCAATTCTCCGTTTATCAACCGCGCTTTTTGCGCTTTTGCGGTAGGCTCCGTGTTCAAACCTGCCGTCGCCGCTGCCGCGCTCGAACAGGGGATATCTCCGTCAATAAAATATGACTGCACGGGCGTGACGGAAGTCGGCGGTGTCGAGTTCGGCTGCTATGAGCATAAGGCTCACGGAGTCGTTGATATGTGCGGCGCACTTGAGCGTTCCTGCAACGCCTATTTTATCCACATTGCGCAGAAGCTCGACAGAGAAAAGATGATATCGACTCTCTCCGATCTCGGTTTTGGCAAATCTATAGACTTGTGCGACGGCATAACTTCTGTATCGGGATATCTGCCGAAAGTCTCCGAGCTCGACTCAAAGGCAGCTGTTGCCAATCTTGCGTTCGGTCAGGGCACGCTTACCGCATCTCCGCTCACCGTCTGCGCCTACGTGTCCTGCATAGCAAACGGCGGCGCATACAACACCCCGTACCTTGTCGAAAAAGCTGTTGACGGGACAAGCATTGTCTTTGAACATGAAAAGCGTGCGGGCGAGTATGTTATGAGCGGTAATACTGCCTCGATACTTTCAAAATATCTCAAAAGCGCAGTCGAAAACGGAAACGGCAGGGGAGCAAAGCCTGAAAACACCACCGCCGCCGGCAAAACAGCAACCGCGCAGACCGGGAAGTTTGAAAACGGAGAGGAATTATATAACACATGGTTTTCGGGCTGGTTCCCGGCTGAAAATCCCTGTTATGTCATAACTGTTTTTAAAGAGAGGGGAAGCGGAGGCGCGTCGGACTGCGCCCCGGTGTTCAAGGCTATCGCCGACAAAATAACGGCTTTAGAAAGCGAATAATCAGGCGTCAAACGTCGCTCAAAAATAAAGGAAAAAATATTGAAAAAACTTTGAAAAAAAGCTTGACATAAACAACCCCTTTTGCTATAATAGTCAACGTTCTGAGGGAACAAAGACAACGATTCAGAACAGACCTGCGAGAGTGGCGGAATCGGCAGACGCGCACGTTTGAGGGGCGTGTGGTAATCCCGTACGGGTTCAAGTCCCGTCTCTCGCACCATGGCGGGTTCCTTAGGGTGCCCGCCAAACTTATCGGTGATTAAAGCGTTCAGCTTCACCCTCGGTAGCTTCCGCCGTGTGAAATTTAGGAAGTACAAATGCGGATATGGCGGAATTGGCAGACGCGCTAGATTCAGGTTCTAGTCGGGGCAACTCGGTGCAGGTTCAACTCCTGTTATCCGCACCATAACATTACAGTCCTTGAAACTCAATGTTTTCAAGGACTGTGTTAATTTTAAGGCTGTCTAAAACAGGTTGTTTTCGGCTCTACAACTAACACACAACTAACACACAACTAACAAAATCAAATTAAATTTGCTTCGCGCAACAGCGTTTGAATTTCCACGTGCGTATAAACTTTCTCGGTCAAATTCATTATCGATTTGTGACCGACTATTTTTTTGAGAATCGTCTGATTTGCATTTGCGGCAACCATGAGCGATATAAAAGTGTGCCTGGTCTCGTGTGGCGTGTGCTCCATGTTGAGCTCGCGCATTAGCGGTTTCCAATAAATTTTTTGAAAATTGTCATAACTGATATGCTCGCCGTTTACCGTGCAGACGGCATATGGACAGTTTGAGCTTGCCATAAATTGCCGCCAAAAGGGCAGAACCTTGTCCGCAATCGGCACTATTCTGATTCCGGCTTTCGTCTTTGATTTCCGAACTTTAAACCACTGCTCGTCAAGGTTGACATCTTCTTTTTTCAAATCTAAAAGCTCGGAAATTCTTACGCCGGAGTAAATCAGCATTAAAATCAGTGGCACATATTTGTTTTTATTGACCTGTGCCCACAGCTTTTCAATTTCCTCTGTCGTAAATGCCGTTCGGGTTTTTGACTCGGTATCATTTGTAACGCTCAACTGGTCGGCATAATTTTTTTTGATAGCATCGTGCTGTACGCACCAACGGTACAGCTGATTAAACAGTATTCTGATTCGCTTTTGCATTTGATATCCTGCACCGCAGTTGTCTATAATATCCTGCATATGCTGCGGGCGTATATCCGCCATTTTCATATCATACAACGGCTCGCAGTGCTTGTATGCCGCGCTGTAATTTCGCGTTGTCGAGCGGTTTGAGTCATCATCAAATGTATCATCCCACCAACGCTTATATATGTCGGCAAAAGTGACTTTTGACATCTGCAAGTCATACGGATTGTCATTAAATGCCGCGAGGGCTTGCAGCGCTTCCGCTTTTGTGCGGTAGTATCCGATTGTGGCATATAATTGTTTACCGTTATCATCCCAGCCTATTGTACGCCGCGCAATGTACGGCTTGCGCCTATTTTTGCCCGATAGCTTGTATACAGATCCGTATCCGTTTGGTAATCGCATAAAAATACCGCTCCTTTGCTTGCATTTAATAGGAGCGGATGATATAATGAAGTATATCAATCCACTCTTTTTGCCAAGTTGTGTGTTGATTCTCTGAGCCCTCGGTGTTCCCGCACCGGGGGTTCTTTTTTATTTAGCTTAAATCTTTTATCGCGCTCGAAACATCATCGACAAGGTCGAGTCCGACCTGCGTCTTGCCCGTTACTTTGCCGTCGATAAACACGACAGTCGCGCCATAAGTCACGCCGCCCATATCCTTACTTGACCAAGCGTAGGATCGAGAAGTGCTTTCGCCAATCTGGGAAGACGTAACAAGTTTACCCTCACAGCCGATGATTTTACAAACTTGCTCATAGGTCATGCCGTTTTTAATCTTGTTAAACTCGTCGAGCGTAATGTATTCGGTTTCGGGTTCTGTCGTTGTCGGTGTGTCTGTGCCGCCATCTCCGCTTATCGCTATTGCGGCGACGAGAACAAACAGAAGAACAAATACCACGAGAACAATCTTCCAGCCTTTTGACATCTTTGCTCTTGCACCGCAGTTTGGGCAAAACTTTTCTTTCTTGCCGAGCTCTGTTCCGCATTTTTTACACTTCATTTTAATACATCCTTTCTATTATCTGACCGCGCTCAGAAAAGCAACTGCCTTTCCGAGTATACGGACTTCATTCATCTCTTCTTTAGAGTATATCATATCATCGTAGAGTGGGTTCTCGGGTCTGAGAACGACTTTTGAAGGATATTTGTAAACTCTTTTTAATGTTGCTTCTTCGCCAATCAGAACGGCAGCTATCTCTCCGTCTTCTACATCGGGTTGTTCTCTTATGTATACGATATCACCGTCAAATATACGAGCGTTTATCATACTGTCACCCTTGCAACGGAGCGCGAAATCTGCGTTGAGATTTTCGTCTGCATTGATAAGAGCTTCGATATTTTCAGCCGCCAGAATAGGTTCTCCACAGGCAATCGTGCCGAGCAGCGGAATCTTTTTCATCTTGGGGAGGGGGATGATGTTATCGGGCACATCTTTGAAATTTACCCGATACATCGGGACATCAGCTCCAAGTAGCCAATTAACCGACACGTTTAAAATTCTCGATATCTCTTCGGTTCTTCTTTGCTTTGGCGCGTATATCCCTTTCTTATAATTGCTTATTGTAGCGTCGGCAACATTCAAAGCCCTGGCAAGTTCCGCCGCAGTCATATTTCTGTATTCTAACGCTTCACTTAATCTCTCAGAAAAGGTTGGCATATTAATTACCTCTCCAGTTATGAATGTCAAAGGGCTTAACTTGAGAATTTTGCTGAGAAGCGCGATTTTATCTCGCTTCATGTTCTCGATGTCTCCATGTTCCCACTTTCTAACGGTGCTTTTACCTACACCGACATAATCTCCTACCTCTTCAAGAGTCAAGCCAAGTTCTTGACGTCGGACGCGCATTATATCTCCTATATTCATATAAGGTCTCTCCTGCGGGATTTTTAATTTATTTCTCGAATGAGCATGCGAGGAACGCCGAGAATATGATACATTTCCAAATCCGCGCCTCGCAGCTCTTTTGGCTGATATTCCGGATTGATGGGGCTGAGTCTTACCATATCATCGGAAACATCAATGCGCTTGAGCGTGGCACATTCTCCGTCATAAATGACTGCTCCGACATCGCCGTTGTGGTCTATGTAATTCTGCTTCAATATAAGCACTATATCTTTTTCCTGATAGAGCGGATACATTGAGTTGCCGCGAACTTCCAAAGTGAAGAAGTCTTTTTTGTCTCTTCCTTTCAGATAAGCCGCGGGAACCTCCACAACTGCTCCGTTCCAATCTTCGACCGCGATTTCTTCATATCCGGCAGCAATGCAACCGAGAACCGGGAAAGTCACGACATCATCTGTAATGTTCGGGGAAATAAGTTTAAGCGACGAGTTACCCTCCCACCCCATAAGCTTTGCGGGTGTTGTTTTAAGTAGCTTTGCGATTATCTCGATTTTGTCAGAGGATATAGTTGTTATTACTCCACTCTCGTATTTTTGAACCGTCTGTTTGGAAACACCGATTTCCTTTGCTATGTCCTCTTGTGTTAAGCCTGCAGCCTTTCGCGCGTGTTTTATATTATTACCTAAAGACATATCTCGCACCTCCACGACCTATTGTATCAGATTTGCGGAAAAAGTCAACTAAAAAGCGAAAAATTTTTTTAAAAACGCTTGACAAGTGTTTTATGGGATGATAACATAGTAGCGTAAAAAGCGACAAAGGAGGTGAAAACATGATAGCTAAAAACGAAATTAAGGGTTTAATACGGGCTCGAGGAATGACTCAGGCTGACGTTGCAAAGATGATGGGAATACACGAAACTACGCTTAGTCGCAAGCTTAACAAGGGCATTCTCAACAGCAACGAGATAGAAGCCATGATAAACATTCTCAATATCAAAAATCCGGCTTCTATTTTTTTTGGTCATTAAGTCGCTTTTAAAGCGACTTTTGCCAATCCGCACGAAAGGAGATGAAAAGATGACAGACCTTGAGCTTGAACGCGCGGAAAATGAAATCCGAGCAAGAAAGAGCGACGGCAAGCACCAAACGAGAATAGCAGTCGTATCAATCTTACTCGGAAGTCTCGCGGGAGTGCTCGGGGCACTTTTGGCGCAGTGGGTAATTAACACTTTCCTGAAATGAACTGAGAAAGGAGATGAAAAGATGAAAAAGTTTGAAAACGCAGAGAAACTTCTGAACGAGCAGCTGCAACTACTCGCCCAGAAGTCAAAAGAGTGTAGGCTTGAAGATTTGGCAGGCATAACGCTCGCTATGGTAAGAGTTTTTGAAACTTTGTGTTACCACGCCTGAAAGCCTACGATGAAATTATAACACACGAAAAGAAATAAAACAACTGCATGAAAGGAGCTGCACAATGAACAACATATCAACCTTTAACAACCCCGCATTCGGCAGCGTCAGAGCCGTAAGTATCAACAACGAGCCGTATTTTGTCGGCAAGGATGTTACAGAGGTGCTCGGGTACCAAAACGGTAGTCGAGATATTAACCGTCATGTCGATGCTGAGGATAGGCGTAAAGCTATGGTTTTCGATGGCAATCAGGATAAGGAAACTATCCTCATCAACGAGAGCGGTCTTTACAGCCTTATCCTCTCAAGCAAACTCCCGAAAGCTAAAGAGTTCAAGCGCTGGGTAACGGCGGAAGTGCTTCCGGCAATCCGCAAAACAGGCGGCTATGTCAACGACACGGCACAGTTCGTCGAGAGCTATTTCGGACAGCTCGAACCGAATCAGAAACACGCGCTGACGATGATGTTTGACGAGAGCAAAAGAATGAGCGCACAGCTCAAGGAGCAAGCTCCGAAAGTCCTTTTCGCGAACGCTGTAGAGACGGCACATAACTCGATTCTTATCGGCGACCTTGCGAAAATCATAAGGCAGAACGGCGTTGACATCGGTCAGAAGAGACTTTTCGAGTGGTTGCGTCAGAACGGATATCTCATCAAAGACGGTCAGAGCAAGAACATGCCGACTCAGAAAGCGATGGAAATGAGTCTCTTCGAGGTCAAAGAAAGCACGATAAACAACCCTGACGGCTCGGTGAGAGTTACCCGAACGACAAAGGTCACAGGCAAAGGTCAGACCTATTTTGTCAAGAAATTCTTGTCGTGAAAGGAGACGAATATCATGCGCAAAATCACAGTAAAAGAAGCGGCGCAAATACTCGGCATGAGCGAGATGTTTGTACGAATAGGTTTACAGCGCGGCAAACTGCCGATAGGTACGGCGATAAAGCTCAACGGCAACCGCTATACCTATTACATCAACCCAAAACAGCTCGCGGAGTATAGCGGCGCAGAACTGACAAAAGCTGAAAAGATACACATGTAAAGGAGGCGGAGCAATGAGAGCGGCTTTGATAGTGGTAATTGTGCTTATGTCATTAAATGCGCTTAATGACCTTGCCGTGCTTATATTTGCAAAAATAATTGATGATGATGACGATAGGAGATATTGGGCTGCATCAAACTTTTGGCTCTCCGCCGCCCTGATTGCGTTGTATGCAGAAAAGCTGTCAAATTTTTAAGAAAAGAGAGGAGAATTGAGCTATGGCTTTGAATTTTGCGATACGGACGATATTTGAAATAGCCGGAATACTGTTGCTGCTTTACGGATTTTGTCACGAGGACAAGCTGATAGCTTTTGAAGATTCACTCAAGCGCAGAATCAAAAAGAAGGGAGCTGAACGCCATGTACGAGATAGCGGCAATCGCTCCTGAAGCGTTCAAGATAGCGGACAGACTTACGCTGTTAATGGAAGAGCACGAACCGCCTGTGACGAGGTTGGAACTGGCAAACGCTGTGGGTTGCCACAAGGACACTATTTCGCGATATTGCGACGGCACAAATTCCGTGTCGTTCATCTTCGCGATTCGGATTGCTCGATTTTTCAATGTCTCGCTTGATTATCTCGTGGGACTGACAGATAGCAAGGAGATACCGCAGTGGCAAAAGCCCGGAAAACATAAACACTCAGAGCATTGGCACTTGAAAAACATCTGCAAACGCTGTTATTACCGCCGCGAAATGGTCGGGCTTGCAGGGATAAGCGGATTTGATATCGAGTACGACAACAAAGCTTGTCACTACACACTCGACACAGGCAAGTTCCGCGAGATAGAGGCGACGGACATGGAGTGCCCGTATTTTCGCCCCAAAAGAAGAGAAAGGAAAGTTGTTTCCCCGGCATGGGACAAGATGAAAAGCGATGAAAACATATGACCAATTTTTAGATGACAAGATAGAAGTCGCCAAAGAGAGCGGGTTCGAGATATCGCTCGACGAGATTAACCCGGCACTCAAACCTCATCAGAAGCTCGCCGTTCAATGGGCGGTTAGGGGCGGCAGGCGCGGACTGTTCGAGAGATTCGGACTCGGCAAGACCGTGCAGGAACTCGAATTTTGCCGTATAGTCACCGAGCACGAGGGCGGTCAAGCTCTTATCGTCTTGCCGCTCGGCGTGCGTCAAGAGTTCACCCGTGACGCAAGAGAGCTGTTGCATATCCCCGAGCCCGTATATGTCACCTGCATGGACGAGGTAAGAGCTTCAGATGCACAAATCCTCATGACCAACTACGAGCGAGTCAGAGACGGAGACATAGACCCCAAATATTTCACGGCGGTCAGTCTCGACGAAGCGGCGGTACTTCGCTCTTATGGCTCAAAAACCTATCAAACTTTTTTCCCGAAGTTCAAGGGAATTAAATATAAGCTTGTGGCGACCGCCACGCCGAGCCCAAACAGGTATAAAGAGCTTATCCATTACGCAGGGTTTCTCGACCTTATGGACACGGGACAGGCGCTTACACGCTTTTTTAAGCGCGATTCAACAAAAGCTAACAACTTGCAGCTCTATCCGAGTATGGAGCGTGAATTTTGGCTCTGGGTTGCGTCGTGGGGGCTGTTCCTAAGCTCGCCCGCCGACCTTGGACTCGATGCGACGGGCTACGATTTACCGCCGTTTGAAGTCCGTACCCATGTCATAGACGACGACATGGAAAACTTGCCCGCCGACCGTGACGGACAGTTCAAGCTGTTGAGAGATACCGCGACATCGTTATCTGAGGCGGCACGGGAAAAAAGCTCAAGTATATTGGCGCGAGTAGCGAAAGCAAAAGAGCTGATAGACGAAGCAAGCCCCGACGAGCATTTTATTTTATGGCACGACCTCGAAGCGGAACGCCACGCGATAAAAAAAGCTATTCCCGAAGCTGTCGACATTTACGGCAGTATGGACTATGACGAACGCGAACGCCGCGTTATTGACTTCCAAGAGGGCAAAACGAGGATATTCGCCACAAAGAAGAGCCTTTCCGGCTGCGGGTGCAATTTTCAGAAATATTGCCACCGTGCGATATTCGTCGGTATTGACTATGAGTTCAACGACTTTATTCAGGCAATTCACAGAATACACCGCTTCTTGCAGACCGAAAAGGTGATTATCGACATAATCTATACCCAAGCGGAAGAAGAAATCTGGGAAGCGCTCCGCGAAAAGTGGAAACGGCACGACGAATTAGCACAGAAGATGTCCGAAATCATCAAAAAATACGGCTTGTCATCTCCACATATCGCCGAGCAGCTGAAAAGAAGTAAAGGAGTCAAAAGAGTGGAAATCAAAAGAGAAAGGTTCACAGCCGTGAATAACGACTGCGTTGACGAGACACGAAAAATGCCCTCTGATAGCGTCGGACTGATTCACACATCAATCCCGTTTTCAAATCATTACGAATATACCCCGTCATATAACGACTTCGGTCACAACGCGACAACAGCCCAGTTTTTCAAACAAATGGACTATTTGACACCTGAACTGCTTCGCGTGTTACAGCCCGGCAGAGTTTGCGCAGTTCATGTTAAAGACCGCGTTCTCTTCGGAAATGTGACGGGCACGGGCTTTCCGACAGTTGAACCGTTTCACGCGATGTGCATAAGCCACTACCAAAAGCACGGCTTTCAGTACTTCGGCATGATAACCATCTGTACAGATGTTGTCCGCGAAAACAATCAGACTTACCGTCTCGGCTGGACGGAGCAGTGCAAAGACGGCACGAAGATGGGCGTCGGCTGTCCTGAATATATCTTGCTTTTCCGAAAACTTCCGAGCGATACAACGGACGGATATGCAGATGTCCCCGTCACCAAAAGCAAAGACGACTATACCCGCGCCCAGTGGCAGATTGACGCGAACGGTTATCAGCGGTCAAGCGGAAACCGACTTGTCACCCGCGAGGAACTCAAAAACGCGCCCGTTCGAGTGCTAGAGAGAATGTATCGTCAATATTCCCGCGAAACGGTCTACGACTACGCCGACCACGTAAAACTCGCCAAAGAACTCGATGAAAAGGGACATCTTCCCGCCACTTTCGCAGTGGTTTCACCCGGCAGCTGGAGCGACGAGATATGGGACGATATCAACCGTATGCGTACACTCAACACAACGCAGAGCAGACGCCGTCAGAATCTTCATGTATGCCCGTTGCAGCTCGATATCGTGGAGCGGGTAATAAACAGATATTCCAACAAAAACGACCTTGTATATGACCCGTTCGGCGGGCTTATGACCGTTCCGTATATGGCGGTTAAAATGGGGCGCAGGGGCTACGGCTGCGAACTTAACCCCGATTATTTCCGCGATGGCGTGGGCTATCTCGAAGCGGCAGAAGCACAGATAGGCGCACCGACGCTGTTTGACTTAATGGAGGGAGCTTAACAATGAAATTGACATGTAACACATACGACCTCAAGGCGGCTTGTGCCAAAGCTGCAAGAGTTATCGACAAATCGCCGTCTCCGGCTACAAACGGACTCTTGCTCAAGGCAGAAAGCGGAGTCCTGACCGTGACGGGATATAATCTCGCGATTGGGATATCCGTCAAAATCCCCGCGATGATAGAGATTCCCGGAGCGATAATCGCGGACGCGAAGATTCTGACAAATGCAGCAGGAAAGCTGCAAAAGGAAAACACGACACTTTGCACCGATGATGATATTCTCACCGTCCAGAACGGACGCTCGAATCTCAAGGTCAAAGGCATACCTGCGGAGCAGTACCCCGAACTCCCAACTCCCGAAGACGGCACAACTTGCCGAGTTGACGGAGCGAATCTCGTCAAGCTGATTAAAAAAACCGTGTTCGCCGCCGCAGATGATAAGGGCGTGAGAATGACCGTCTCCGACAACCTCAGGCTCTGCGCGACTGACGGGTTCACACTCGCCGAGTCAAGCATACCGTGCGAAGAGGGGACAGCACCGAGCGCAACGGCAACAATTCCGCCAAAGGCACTGCTCGAGCTTTCGGACGCGACCGACGCGGTCGAGATATCCGTCTCAAGCAAACATTTTATAGCGCAGACCCGCGATTATACGCTGTTTTCGCGCCTTATGTCTACCGCGTGGGAAATCGATGTAGACAAGATTATTCCCAAAAACACAGCTTCGGTCAAGACGGATTTTAAAGCCCTCACATCTGCGCTCGAAAGAGTTCAGATTCTCGCGAGCACCGAGACACAGCCCGTCAAGATGTCGCTCTCAAGAGATGCCATTGAACTGTCTGTGAGGACGACGATAGGCAGTGCCACCGACTCAGTGACGGGCGAGACCGATTCAGATCTCGTGATAGGAATCAACGCGAGATATCTCGTCGGAGTGCTTAAAGCGGCTGAGACTGACAGCTTTCTTGTCAGCTCTCCCGTGTCTCCGTTGGTATTCAAGGACGATTCAAGCACCTATATTTTACTCCCGGTGCGACTGAGGGAAATAGCATGAGATACAACGACGCAGACCAAACGCCGCCCGTTCAGACAACGGCGGCACAGGACGAACAAATAAAACAAATGACAGCAACCGATTGTATCAACTACCTATTTCAAATAATGAAGGGAGAAACAAAAAGATGAAGCTCTATGAACTCGACAACGAATACCTCGATTTTATCGCAGCTGTCGAAGACGGGACAATCCCGGAGGACGCTATCGAAGATACCCTCGAAATGCTCAACGGCGACTATAAGGACAAGCTGGACAACACCGTTTGCGCTATCAAAAATTTGACCGCCGAGGCAAAGATGATAGACGATGAAATAAAAGCTCTGACGGCGAGAAAAAAGGCAAAAGAAAACTCCGTCGACTATCTTAAAAGTTGCGTGTCTCGCTCTATGCAGTGCAGAGGCGAAACCTCTTTTGAAAGCGCGAGAAACAAAGTCGCTTTCCGCAAGTCTGAACGTCTCGTAATCGCAGATGAAGCCGCATTTGTGGAAAAATATCCGGAGTTTGTCACGTTTGCCCCGAAAATCAGCAAGACCGATGTCAAAATGGCGGTCAAGTCCGGCGAATCGTTTGACGGCGCGGACATTGTGGAAGTACAAAACATTCAGATTAAGTGAGGTGCAACATGGATAATCTTGAAATTTACAGTAGGGTTTGCGAAGTGCCCGGCAACGCACAGAAGAAAATCGCGGCGGGTCGTCTCAAGGGATTCACAGACATTAACCCGATGTGGCGTATAAAGAAGCTGACCGAGGTATTCGGGGCTTGCGGCATCGGCTGGTATACCGACGATATCAAACATTGGCTCGAGGACGGAGCAGACGGAACAAAGACGGCACATGTCACGCTCAACCTCTATGTTAAGGAAAATGACGAGTGGAGCAAGCCTATCTTCGGCATCGGCGGCGCGTCGTACATATCTAACGAAAAGAGCGGATCGAACGAAAAGAGCAGAGCCTATACCTCCGACGAGTGTTTTAAGATGGCGTACACCGACGCGCTTTCCGTCGCGTGTAAAGCGTTAGGCTTTGGCGCGAATGTCTATTGGGCGGCAGGAAGAAGCAAATACAGCTCTCAGAACACCCAGTCGACACCCGCAGACGAAAAGACAAACCGTGAAGCCGTAAATCTTGCCACGCGCGACTTAATGGGCGAGTTTGCGAAGCTCAGAGGGAAAAGTATAGGCGAAGTAGAAAACGCGCTTATGCGCCAAATTTCAGCCCCTGAGGGCATGTCCCTTGAAACTATATCAGACAGTTTGGCAGAAAGGGCAAAAACTCAGATAGTCGTCTGGCTTAAAGCGGCAAAGGAGCAGTCATGACGATTGAAAAAGCCGACTGGCTCTTTGAGTCCGACGGATTCTATCTCAAGTTCAAGGTCAAAAACCGCGAAGAAGGTCAGCGCATAGTGGCAGAGGTTAAATCTTCGGACAAGCCCTATGAGTTGACCGTCGAGAAGAAAAAACGCAAGCGCAGTCTCGACGCGAACGCCTATTGCTGGGTACTCATCGGAAAACTCGCCGCAAAGCTGCACCTTAGCATGATAGAGATCTATAGAGACGCTATAAAAAACATCGGGGATAACTTTGAGACCATCTGTGTGCAGGACAAGGCGGTTGATAATCTCCGCGACTGGTGGGAGCGCAACGGACTCGGGTGGTTGACCGAAACTTTCCCGTCAAAGATACCCGAATGCACGAATGTACAGCTGTTTTGTGGCTCATCGGCATATGACACGGCACAGATGTCCCGGCTGATTGACAACATTGTGCAGGAGTGCAAAGCACAGGGCATAGAAACTATGACCCCCGAAAAACTTGACCGATTAAAGGAGATGTGGAAATGAGGTCGATTCTTCAAGTGGACGAAGATATCTGCTATCTCTGCGGCAGGTCGGGCGCACCTATGGACTGGCACCATTGTTTTGGCGGCTCGGCACGACACGCGAGCGAGGCGTACGGACTCAAAGTCCGTCTATGTCACATGGGCTGCCATATGTACGGCAAGAACGCGGTTCACGACAATCAGGCGGTGATGGACGAGTTGCACCGCGAAGCGCAAAAAAAAGCGATGTCATATTACGGCTGGGATAAAGATGACTTTATCAGGCTTTTCGGAAAAAATTACCTTTAAGGAGTGTTAAAAATGGAGAAGCTTAACTGTTTCGCTTATGGCTCGGCAACAGATAACGGTTGCAAAGCGTTGATAAAACGCGAGCGCGACAAATGCAAGTTTTACAAGACGGCAAACGACGACGAAATCGAAAAACTTAACTGCGAGCTCAGAATCCGCCGCATGTATCAGATGTCGTCGAAAGATTTTTTAAATAACAGGAGGTCAAACAATGATTAACAGCGTAATCCTCATGGGGAGGTTGACCGCCGACCCCGAACTCAGACGGACGCAGAACGGCACATCCGTTACATCGTTCACGGTAGCAGTCGACCGCCGTTTTCAGAGAGAGCAGACCGACTTTATCAACGTTGTCGCATGGAAGCAGACCGCCGAGTTTGTCGAAAAGTATTTCAAAAAAGGTGCAATGATAGCGCTTCGCGGCAGTATTCAGCAGCGCAACTATGAGGACAAAAACGGCAACAAGCGCACCGCATTTGAAGTTATTGCCGACGAAGTCAGCTTCTGCGGGTCAAAAGCGGACAAGCCGCAGACCCCGAACAACGACGACTTCGAGGAAATCCCCATAAGCGACGATCTGCCGTTCTGAGGTACTCGAATGAACATACTCGACTTTATACCCAAAGGCAAGGAAAACGCGGTCGCGCGGGAAGCACTCTGCATTTATACGGGGCTCGACGACCGAACCGTTCGCAAGCTGATAGAGCTTGCAAGGGACGGCGGAGCGCCTATTCTCTCATCGTCGCATAGTGTCGGTTATTGGCTTTCCGACGACATCGTCGAGATTAAAGCTTTCCTCAATGAGACAGACCGCCGTTGCAGAAGCTTGTCACGCAGAGCACAAGGGCTCAGACGCTATGTAGCGGAGCGCGAGGGAAAATATGTCGTCCCCGTACAAGCCCATTTCAGGACGATAAAAAGGAGCTGAGGCAATGGAGCTGAAATGGATTAAGCTCTGCACGAACATCTTCGACGACGAGAAGATAGCACTCATCGAGAGTATGCCGGACGCTGATTCCATAATCGTGATATGGTTCAAAATCCTCTGTCTCGCGGGCAAGCAGAATAACTGCGGCGTGCTCATGCTCAGTGACCGAATACCATACACCGAGGAAATGCTTGCAACTATTTTTCGCCGACCTATATCTACCGTGCGCCTTGCGTTGACCACCTTTGAAAGCTTCGGGATGATAGAAGTTGTGAACGGCACAATAACTATCCCGAACTGGGAGAAGCACCAAGCTGTGGATGCTGTTGAACGGCAGAAAGAATTGTCTCGCATAAGGTCTGCGAACTATAGGTGTCGTCAAAAAGCTCTTGCAGAAGAAACACCTAAAATCACGCAAGACAGCGTGACGCGTCACGCAACCGTCACGCAGAATCACGCTATAGAAGAAGATATAGATAAAGATATAGAAGAAGATATAAAAGAAATAGATAAAGAAAAGCCCACGCGCCACAAATACGGCGAATATCAAAATGTTCTTCTGTCCGACGAAGACCTCGAGAAGCTGAAAAAAGAGTTTTTCGACTGGTCTGACCGAATTGAACGCCTGAGCGCGTATATGGCGAGCACGGGCAAGAGCTACAAGAATCACCTTGCCACTATCAGAAACTGGGCGCGGCGTGATAGCAGGACTCCGACCGCAGATGTCAAGCCAAAAGGACAAGCCTCATATGATATCTCAGAGTTCGAGCGTCAGAATATGTCGAAGCCGATAGCCTATAAGAAAAAATAATGCAACGCCCGGGCGAAAGTCCGGGCAGAAAGGAAAAGTAATGAGCGACTTTTTTATCGGAGAAAGATTAAGAGAGGCACGCAAAATGGCAGGTCTCACACAGAGGACGGTTGCAGACCGACTTAAAATCTACAGGCAGACTATAAGCTACTTCGAGAACAACACCCGAAACCCCAATATCAAAACGCTGGTAGCCCTTGCCGATATCTATGGCACATCTACTGATTACCTGCTCGGTCGTCTGAGTCCCTACGCGCGGAGCGGAGATTGCAGCAAAATGAAGATAGTTTTGGACGATGGAGCTTTTATACCCTACAAGGCACATCCCGAAGATGCAGGATTTGACCTCATGGCAAGGGAAACTCAGATAGTCCCGGCACATGGTAGCGCGACATTTGACACAGGCGTACATATCAAGATACCGAGCGGATATGTCGGATTTCTCAAGAGCAAGAGCGGACTTAATGTCAAACACGGCATAACGAGCGAGGGCGTTATTGACGCAGGCTATACAGGCAGTATCTGTGTCAAACTTTATAACAACACCCGGATTCCTTACATGGTTGAAAAGGGCGACAAGATATCGCAGCTCGTCATTTTGCCGATTTGCAGCGACGAGCTTGAAGTCGTCGATAGTCTCGACGAGACGGCGCGCGGTAATAACGGATTCGGCTCGAGCGGGAGGTAAAAATGATAATAGCAAAAAAAGCGTTAGAGCTTCTAAACGATGTAGAATTTTCTGAAAAGTATCAAGGCGTACAAGAATATACAGAAATGCTTATCGTGTGCAAAGAAGCTCTCGAAAAGCAGATACCGAGAAAGCCCATTGGCAAAACAGACCCTATGTTTGGCGATATTTGTATAGTTTGCTTGAACTGCGAAAATACGGGTATAGTAAACCCGTTTACTCACAGGGTATTCAAGCATTGCCCCAATTGCGGACAGGCTTTAGATTGGAGTGACAACAATGCGTGAGATACTTTTCCGTGGCAAAGGCGATAAAAAATATAATGATGGTATGTGGTATTTTGGTGTGCCTATTCGCTGTTATGACGGCGACTGGCAGATTTGCACCAATAATAGCAAAAGGACGGTAATCCCTGAAACGATAGGACAGTACACAGGTCTTAAAGATAAAAACGGCACAAAGATTTTTGAGGGCGATATAGTCGATGTCTTATACGATGTCAACTATATTGGTGTTGCGACAGAGCGAATAGGCGTTTTTGAGGTCGTTCATAACGGGTGTTTCATGGGACAAAAGGGCGGTGTGCGATATCATTTTATCCCGTCCGACGAATGTACTGTCATCGGCAATATCTATGATAACCCCGAGCTATTAGGAGGTAAATGAAAATGAATGGAAGAGATTTAAGCGACCGTCTTCTTTACACGGGGATGATAAGGGACGCAAGAAAACTGGCGTTTAAAGACAAAATGGCAACAGCGGAAGAGCTTGCACTTATGAGCGAACTGGAAATATGCGATTTAATCGAGCAAGACTATAATATCATCATGAGCGAAGATGAAAAAGTCCTTTTGATTCCAAAAGATAAAATGGGCGAATTTGAGCAAATGGCTGTATATTTATGTCGATAAGGAGCGTGAAAACAATGGCGGATGCAGATAGAGAACGGCTGATTGAAATTCTGAAACTTGGTTCTTGTCCGTCGCCTTATCTTTGCGACGAGAATTGCAAGTATGCGAACCTTGAAAGGTGCTATGAGGAAAGGACGGCAGACTTACTTCTTGAACACGGCGTTATCGTGCTGCCGTGTAAAGTGGGAGATAGGCTTTACGAAGTAACGGGTCGAAAAACGGTTAGTGTGTATAAAGTTAGAACCATCCGCGTGGAATTGTTCAGCTTGTTTATTGAGTGGGACATTGTAGAAGGGTTCGCTTGGCAATCACTGTCAGATATAAACGCCGGTGAAATCGGCAAAACCGTATTCCTCACCCGTGAAGAGGCAGAACGAGCATTAAAGGAGCGTGAAGACAATGGCTGAATATATAGAGCGTGAGGCAATGATTGATGAAATTGAAGGCGCAACTTGGTATCACATAAGTTGTCAAAAAAATTTAGTTGAAGGAGCTGCGTGTGAAGCTGATGCACTTTATAAAGCCACAGACATTTACAATATTATAAAGTCAGCACCAACCGCCGATGTGGTTGAGGTTGTCAGATGTGGAGATTTAAAAATGGACTGTAACAAAACGATAAACTTTTACCACGAACTTAAAAGACTTTGTGGCTCGCGCACCGCGTGTGATGCTGACGCGAATAGCAAGGAGCAATGCCCGCTGTTTGCTTTTTGCAGACGCACCCTTGCGACGCAAAGCGCCGAAGAATTTATAAAGGCAATGCAGAATCTACAAAAGTGGAGCGACGAACACCCGAAGAAAACATACGCACAGGACTTTTTTTGAGAAGTTCCCAAAAGCGCAGAGCAACTCAGACGGAACCCCGTTTGTATGAAAAAAAAGAATCTACGACGGAATGCACCCGACGTTCGAGGACTGCGATTACACGGGGACTTGTAAGAATTGCTGGAATGAACCAATGGAGGAATAACAATGGCTAATGCAGATAGATGTGTGTGCTGCGGAGAAATAGTCCCCGAGGGACGGCAGGTATGCCCATCGTGTACGGCAGCATACATAATGACGAGAGATATGGGTAACGGAAGGAATCCCGACAGAATAGACGGCTTTCTTAAAACGCTTGGTTGGGCGTGCAAGAGGGTTCGGACGAACAGAGAGGAGAGATTCAATGATAAAAATTGAGAATGTTGAAACTTTTGGATGGGAGGCTGCCATCCGTGGAATGAGAAACCCTATGAACTCTTGGGAGAAGAGCGATAGTGTTAAATGCTATGCCAATGCTAATTGTCCGGGAATTTGTAAAAATAATGTGTCTGGAATATGTATCGGCTTTAATGACTTCGACCTTATGACTCGCCTCCGCAATGCTGGTACAGATCATCGCAAGTTCATGAGAATGATTACGGTATATGTTGATATAACAGCGCCGCTGTATTGGTGGAAGGAGTTTGATACTTACAAAGTAGGCACTGTCGCCAATTCTTGCTCAACGATGCACAAGATTCATGCAAAAGAGTTTACGCTGGAGGATTTTAGTTGTGAGCATATAGGAGATGTTTCTAATTGTGACCCTATGTACTATGCTGCCCTTGAAGGTGTAATTATGGCTCTCAATGAGGCAAGACATTGTTTTCTTGATACGAAGGATAAAAAATACTGGTGGCAGATGATTCAGCTTCTGCCGAGCAGCTACAATCAGCGCCGTACGGTCATGCTGAACTACGAGGTTCTGGCGAACATTTATAAGTCTCGCCGCAATCACAAACTCAATGAATGGGTTAAGTTTTGTGCATGGATTAAAACACTCCCATACTCGAAACTGATAACAGAGGAGTCCAAAGACAAGAATGAAACAGAGAGCGAGGAGGACTAATGCCGTTAAATTCCAGTGTACCGAGGGGCGGCAGGTGTGCCCGCAATGCGAACACAAAAGATACATTTACACTATACCCGATATCCCGCCGTCATTAAACAAGTTCGCGGGGCGCGAGAATGTATGGGCGTACAGAGCGGACAAAAAGCAGTGGGAAGCTCTGTGCGCGTATCACTGCCGACCGAAGCCGCCCGCGCCAATTAAAAAGTGCGTTGTCAGAATTACATACTTTTTCCGCACAAGGCAGCGGCACGACCCCGACAACTACAACGGCAAGTTTATCCTTGACGGCTTGCGGGAAGCGGGGATAATTGAAGATGATAGTTTCTCAAACATCGAGCTTCAGCTGTGCGGAAGCTATGACAAGGAAAACCCGAGAACAGAGATAGAGGTGATATTGTGACCGTTCCCGAATACGTCAACCGAATAAAGCACCTTGACAATGAGTTGTCATTCAAACAGCGTCAGAAATCGGAGCTGTTTGATATGTTGGTATCAATTACCGCCCCGCCGTCCGAGTCGGTGCAGAAGACAGCAGAGGACAAAATGAGCAGCTTAGTATCTCAATATGTCGACTTAGGTAACGAAATCATAGAGATATATCAGAAAAAATTCGCCGCCGAAAACGAGTTCCAGGCTCTTGTGAGTCAACTCCCGCCGCAGTGGGAAGAGTTTCTGCTTTTGAGGTACCTCAGCAGGATGAGCTTTGAAGACATTGCAGAAGAGATGGGATATTCCCGAGAGTGGTGTTGGAAAACGAACAAGAAAGCTTGCGCGGCACTCGAAGAACTCCTCAACGCTAAAAGTGTACAGTAAAATACTGTAAAATACAGTGAAATACAGTTGGGAGATATGATATCATATAGATGTAAAAGTGGACGGGCAACCGCTTTTACTTCTTTTCTCCGTTCATGTTGTTTACCACATCTCCACCGCTCGCCGGTGCGGAAAACCGGCTCCTTTCTTACCGCCTCGCCCTGCGGCGGGTTAATAGCAGGGCTTTTTATGCGGAGCTTTCAGGCGATATGCGCATAAGCGCATTAAAGGTTCGAGTCCTTTGCTCCGCCCAAAAGCCATTTAAGTCGCTGCCGCCAAGAGGGCGAGGAAGCGCGAGAAGTTAAGTATCGGGTTGCCTGAGCGCTCGGCGGCGGCTTGTTAAGCCGTATAAATCCCGATGGCTGATGACAAGACGCAGCTCGGGCGGCACATATGGTGGCATACGGTTATCTTCGGGGCTGATATACCCCGACCGTTCGGTTCAACTCCGACTTTGCACACCTATAAGTTAGTTCCTTCCCGTTGGTTGTCGGTGGTTATTCGGTTGTCGGATAGCCGCCGACAACGCTTTAAAAATTCAGGTGATAACATGGAGATAATTACAAAGAAAGTAAAAGACCTCAAGCCGTATGAGCGCAACCCGCGCAGAAATGACGAAGCGGTGGAGTATGTCGCCGAGAGCATATCGGAGTTCGGCTTCAAAGTCCCGATAGTAATTGACGGTGACGGCACAGTCATATGTGGTCACACGAGGCTAAAGGCGGCAAAAAAGCTCCACTTGGCGGAGGTGCCTTGCATTGTTGCCGATGACCTCGACGACGAGCAGATAAAAGCATTTAGGCTCGCTGACAACAAGGTCGCAGAAAAGGCGGAATGGGACTTCGGCTTCCTTGACAAAGAACTCGGCGGCATATTCAACTTTGACATGGGTAAGTTCGGGTTCAACTTCATGGCACCGGAAGTCAAGAAAAAGAACAAGCTCGATACCAAGACGCGGAAAGCAAATATTCTGAATCTTGAAAGGGCGCAGTTCTCCGGGGTCGGCAAATATGACATACCCGAGATACAGCCCGTATATCAGCTTCCCGAGGTCACGGACTGGATTCCGTTTGATTTTATGTTAAGTGACAAACGAAGCCCGGAAGAAAAGCAAAAAACAGGGGTACATTTTTTTCGCGATGATTATAAATTCGAGAGAATCTGGAACACTCCTGAGAAGTATATAGAAAAGCTCGCGGAATATGCTTGTGTGCTCTCTCCCGACTTTTCGCCATACGGCGATATGCCTATGGCAACACAGATATTCAACCATTATCGCAAACACTGGGTAGCGGTCTATATGCAGGAATGCGGGTTAACCGTTATCCCGACTATCAGAGCAAGCACTGACGAGCGCTCTTTTGATTGGTATTTAGACGGCGAGCCAAAGCATAGCATTGTCGCCATATCGACTATGTGGGTGAAAGAAAACAGCGAAAATTTCCCGATTTGGGAGCGAGAATATCAAACAATGGTCGATATTCTGTGCCCGCAAAAAATTTTCATCTATGGGGACATACCGAACAATGTCACACACAGAAATGTCAAGAGGATAGAAAGCTTTTCAGAGAAAAGGTGGGGTAATTAATGACGACGGAACAATTTAGACAGCTTTATAAATATGTCAATGCGATTTATTCCGGCGATTATATCGTTTTCAAGGTCAGCAAACACAGGTGGGAACTCTACCACATACCAACAGAAGAAACTCAGATATACAAGACCTTTGACGAACTCGCCAAAAACGAAGTTGTGGCAAAGATTATAGAAACCTATGTTGAGCGCGGGCTTAAACTGGATATGCCAAAGGGGTCGCGCGAAGGACAAAGGGACACGTTCGGAGATGCCGAAGAACTCGGCACAGATGAAACAGTAAACGATTTCCCGTCGCGAGTAAACGTCGACAAGGAAAAGTCAACAGAAGAGAAAACTTTACAGCAATTTAGAAAAATGTATGCAAATGCAGAAGAAGAGCACGGATTTGCTGTTGACGAACAGGGATATATCACGACATACAAACACGGAAACCTTTCGTCAGTATCGTGGGAGCCGAAAGAGCTGAAAGACCGATTAATATACCATAATCACCCGAGCGGCGAAGCCTTCTCAAAGGCTGATATGTTGACAACTGCACAAACAGGAGCACGCGGAATAGTTGCAAGCGGCAGATACGGCGACTATATATTTATTAAAACTCAGAAATTCGATGCCGTAGGATTTCAAAAAGCACTCGCAAGCGCAAAGACGACCGCAAAAGACTACAGCGAGGGCGTTGACCGTTGGTTGAGAAGAAACGCAAAAAAATATGGCTTTAAATACGAGTTCAAAAAAGCGTAATTCATTGAGATGTTAGCATGGCAAAGGGACTGCGCCCTAAGCAAAAGCGGCAATGGAAGAGCGGCGGCATGATATCGTTCCATATGAATAAGCAAAGGAAATAAAAGAGAGGTGGTGGCATGGCTAAACAAACAGATTTCGCGGGCAAAAGACACACTTTAACAGTGGAAGACCAGAGGAAAGGCGGAAAGCGTTCAGGCGAGGTGCGCCGTGACCTGAGAGATACCCGCGAAATAGTGAGACGCGCCATGTCGATGTACCTCAAAAACAGTGACCCGGCAGAGGTCAACTACCTGAGCGAGATAACGGACGGGGCTAATATATCAGCCAAAGAGGCGATGATATACGCGCAGCTCAACCGGGCGATGAACGGCGACACAATGGCATTTAAAGCTTTAATGGAGCTCGCAGCCGAGAACGGCGGTCAGCAGCAGAGCGACATATCAGAGCTTTACAAGGCACTGGACGGTGACGACGAATGAAAATAACAACACTGTCGCCGAAGCAAAAAGAGATTTTGCGCTGGTGTCACGGCAAGGATAAAGACAAATATGACGCTATTATATGCGACGGTGCAGTCCGTTCAGGTAAGACCGTCTGCATGATTCTGTCGTTCATCCATTGGGCTATGCGGTATTTTGACGGTCAGACGTTCGCTATATGCGGCAAGACCGTCCAATCGGCAGAGCGTAACATAATAACGCCGCTGCTCGGAATGACCGATTTAACGGCGTATTTTGAGCTTAATTATAAGAGGTCAAGCAAGCTTCTTGTGGTGACCGGAAACGACAAGACAAACTATTTCTATGTGTTCGGCGGCAGAGACGAGAGTTCGGCGGGATTGATTCAGGGCTTGACCCTTGCGGGCGTGCTCTTAGACGAGGTCGCGCTTATGCCTCGCTCGTTTGTGGAGCAGTCGCTCGCGAGATGTTCGGTGACCGGATCGAAGTACTGGTTCAACTGCAACCCCGACAGCCCGGCACATTGGTTTTATGAAGAATGGGTAACAAAGCCCGAAGAGAAACATGTCTACCACATACACTTTTTATTAACCGACAATCCGTCACTTACCGCCGAGATAAGAGAGCGATATTTCAGGTTATACCCGTCGGGAGTGTTTTATCAGCGGTTTATTTTAGGTCTGTGGGTAGCGGCAGATGGGCTTGTTTACGATGTCGACGTCAACAGTTTAATTGATGATACCGTCCCGGAGCAGGGGCGTTATTTTATATCTATCGACTATGGCACATTGAATCCGTTTTCGGCGGGTCTGTGGTGCTTAAACGGCAAGACGGCGACGCGCATTAAAGAGTTTTATTATGACGGTCGCAAGCGACAGAGACAAATGACCGACGAGGAATATTATAAAGCAGTCGAAGACCTGGCGGAAGGCTATGACATTGAGCGAATAATTGTTGACCCGTCCGCCGCGAGCTTTATCACCTGCATAAGAAAGCACGGTAAGTTCTCGGTGCGCAAGGCAAAAAACGACGTAATTGACGGAATCCGAGTCACTTCTGAGATGGTCAAAGGCGGCGTTATAAAGATAAATTCGAGCTGTCAGGGTATCTTGAAAGAGTTCGGCATGTATCGCTGGGATGATAAATCGACCGTTGACAAGGTTGTAAAGGAATATGACCACGCGATGGACGATATGCGTTACTTTTGTTACACGGTATTAAGGAGGGAGCTCCGCTGGATGGGGTACAGAGGGGACAAAAATGAAGAAAATCAAGATGTGGATATGTGAAAAATATCTGCCGTCATACGCCAAAGAAAGCATGAAAGAAGAACTGCGAAGCTTAAACCTTGAGGTAGATGATTTGAGACGCGAGAACGAGCGCCTGAGGGCGTATATCGCAGGGCTTGAACGCGGCGTTAGGTCACTCAAAAAGATAGTAATAAACACGGAGGGCAACAAATGAGCGTTATATCTGCGCTGCTTAATTGCGAGAAAATATATAATTTCAGCGATGCATTCGGGGTCAAAGATATCACGACGCGAGAAATGAAAACCGCTATCAAGCTATGGCTCGAGATGTATTTTGACCACGAGAGCGACGGTCTCGACGACTGTCAGCGACTGCCCGTTCTCGTCGTCAATAAGCTTATAAAGACCACTTTTTCAGAGTATGAGACAAGCACTAAAAACGCATTTGCGGAGCGAGTTCTCGGCGAGCTGGAAGAGATACGGCGCGAAGCGTTTCAGCAGGCACTCATCTCCGGCGAATGCCTTATAAAGCCTGTACCAACTGCGGACGGGTTTTATTTTGTCCCGATTAGGCGCGATTGCTTTATACCGCTTGCGAGAAACGAACTGAACGAGCTTACAAGTGTTGGAACTGCGGAAACGACAATCGAAGACGGCAAATATTATACTTTGCTCGAGCGCAGGACGGCGGGGCAAGCTTTAACGATAGAAACAAAGCTCTTTCGGTCAAGCGACTCAAACACGCTCGGCGTGGAAGTCCCACTCGACACGCTCGAAAAATATGCGAATTTAGAGCCTGTGGCGGTGTTGCCCGTTGACGGACTCGGGCTTGTCTCACTAAAAACGCCGCTTTACAACACGGTTGACGGTTCGGCGGACGGCGTAGCGATATATGCACCCGCGGCACAACTCATAGCGCGAATCAACCGTAACGAATGGCAGCTTTCCCGCGAGTTTGAACTCGGTAGGGCGCGTATAATGGTGCCCGAAGACCTCACCCGGCAGAAGCCCAATGAGAACGGAAATACGAAGACGCGCAGTCTCGAAGATGATATCTTTACCGCTTTTGACGAAGACCCGCAGGACTTCGGCGTTACGATATTCTCGCCCGCGTTCCGCGAGCAGAGCTATCTTACAAGAAAGACCGAATATCTGCGAAATATCGAAAGTCTTATCGGCTTTAAGCGCGGTATTTTGTCAGATGTGCAGGAAGCCGAGCGAACAGCTACGGAAATAACATCTTCTGACGGTGATTATAATCTGACTATAATCGATATGCAGGGGATTTGGACAAAGACAGTTAAAAAGCTGCTGGAACTTTGCTCGGAGCTTGGCGCGCTTTATCATATTGGCGGTTATGCACCTATCGACCCGGACGAGGTTACACTCGACTACGGCGACGGTGTTCTTTATAACCGCGACAAGACGTGGAATGAGTACTGCGCTATGGTGCAGATGGGACTTATTAAGCCGGAGATAGCTGTTGCGTGGTATTTTGAGCTGCCGTGGGACACTCCGGAAGCTATCCAAAACATACGAGACAACTACATGCCGGAGCTTGAGAGCATGACGGCGGGAGATGAGTAATTATGTTGCCGCCGGAAAGCATTGACGCGCTGCGAATCCTCGCCACACAGATAACAGACCCGGTGACCGATTTTTTGTTGCGGGATATCGCCCGCAGGATAGCGGAAGCGGGAAAGATAACATCAACCGCTGAGTACGAGATATGGAAAGCGCAGGAACTCGGCGTAAGTCGTCAAGAGATTAAAAAGAAACTCGCGAAGCTGTTTGAAACTTCGCTCGACGAGATAGATGAGATGTTTGAACAAGCTGCGGTAGAGGGCTATCACTTTGATATCTCAAAGCTTCCGGGCATTGACGGCGTTAAGTTTGAGAACAACGAGAGCTTACAGCAGATAGTCAAAGCGGCGGTCACGCTTGCACAGGACGACTTCACCAACATAACGCAGACCATAGGCATGATAAGCCCATACGGGCAGAGGTTGCCCTTGTATGACGCATATAACGCCTATTGTGACTATGCATTTAAACAGGTATTCACGGGCGCGACAGACTATAACACGGCGGTTCAGATGGCTTGCAGAAACCTATATCGAAGCGGACTTGTAACCGTTGGCTACGAGAGCGGAGCGAAAGCGTCGATAGAAACGGCGGTCAGGCGTAACATTATGGGTGGTCTCGGTCTGATGCAGGAAAAAATCAGCGAACAAAATCACGAGAAGTACGGCGCGGACGGCTGGGAAATATCAGCCCACGCCGCAAGTGCTCCCGACCACGAACCTATACAAGGCAAGCAATACCGCGATGAGGACTATCAGAAGCTCAACGATAGTCTCGTTCGCCGAATCGGCACTTTGAACTGCGGTCATGCGGCTTTTCCTATCTTTTATGGCGTTACCGAACCTACATACACTGCCGAGCAGCTGGAAGCCTTTAAAAGGGCGAACGCCGACGGCATAACATATCAAGGCAAGCACTACACCACCTATGAAGCGACACAAGCGCAGCGGCGGCTTGAAACTGCTATCCGCAAATGCAAGCGAAAGATAACGGTTCTCGAGGGCGCGGGCGACGACGATGCGCTCAAGGCGGCGAGGACACGATATACCCGCCTTAATCAGGAATATGCGCGATTTTCCAAAGCGGCGGGACTGCGGACACAAACTGCGCGTCTGAAAGCGGCGGGATTCAGTTATAAACAAGGCAGAGAAGCCGTAAAGGGAAGTGATTAAATGAACATCTCAGGCAAGGAATACGAAGAGGTTATTATAACCGCAGAGGACGGCGAAGTTCTTGCGGTTGTCTCAGATAGCGAGATAATAGAAAAGAAAGATGTAAAGGTCATTTTGACCCCAAAACACGATTGACACAATTCAATAATCTCAGCGTTTCGCATTCGTGCGAGGCGCTGTTTTTATATCCATTTTTACCCCGTCACTGGTTCATGTGGCTAAATTCTGACCGCAGACAGAGCGGTATATAAGCAATGTTCAGGAGGATTTTACTATGGAAAACATTCACGCTATTCTCGAAAAATACGGTGTTACCGTTTCCGAGGATAAGAAAGCAGACTTCGACAAGGCAGTCGCGGAGAACTATAAGACCATTGCCGAGTTCGGCAAGGTTACGGCGGCACGCGACAACTTCAAGAGTCAGCTCGACACCGCTACAAACTCACTCAAAGAGTTCGAGGGCGTAGATGTTGAGGACTTAAAAGGCAAGATAACAAGCCTCACAAATGACCTCAACACGCAGAAAACAAAATATGAGCAGCAGCTCGCCGACCTCGACTTCGAGAACGCGCTCGACCTTGCTATAACTGGCAAAAAAGGTAAGAGCGTGAAAGCAGTCAAGGCGCTGCTCGATGTTGACGCACTCAAGGCGAGCAAAAATCAGCGCGACGATATAGATGCCGCGCTCGAAGCCCTCAAGAAAGATGACGGATATCTTTTTGACGAGGACAACAACATACCTCCGCCCTATGCTGGCGGAACGGGAAGAAGGCAGAATCCGAACGGCGATATGACTCTCCGTTCTGCGCTTTCCGAGAAATTTTCAAAGAAAGGTTGATTTAAACAATGGCAATTACTCTTGCAGAAGCAAAGGTCGGCATGGCTGACCATGTAGACCAGATGGTTATCGACGAGTTCAGACGTTCGTCTCTGCTCCTCGATATGCTCACATTCGACAACGCGATTTCACCCGGCACTGGTGGTTCGACTATGACCTACGGCTATATTCAGCTTCAGACTCCCTCCACCGCCACCACTCGTCAGATTAACGGCGAGTATGAAGCTAACGAGGCAAAGAGAATCGAAAAGACCGCGAAGGCTATCATAATGGGCGGCAAGTTCAACGTTGACCGCGTCATTGAGAATACCTCCGGCGCGGTTGATGAGATAACATTTCAGCTCCGCGAAAAGATCAAGGCAACGACCAACTATTTCCACAACCTCGTTATTAACGGCTCTTCGGCAAGCACCGGATCAGGCTATGTGACCAACACTTTCGACGGTCTGAGAAAGTCCCTCGCTGGCAAGTCCACCGAGATAACTTCCACTATTGACCTCTCCGATTCGTCCAAACTCGATGCCAACTATGCCGCATTCCTCGACGAACTTGATGAGCTTGTTCATAAGGTTGACGGTAAGCCGTCGCTCCTGCTCATGAATGGCGATATGCTCCTCAAGGTCAGAGCTTGCGCCCGCAGAGCTAGTTATTACTCCCGCGAGCGTGACGAGTTCGGTCGTTGGGTTGAGTATTACGGCGACATTCCTATGCTCGACACAGGCGAGTATTACAACGGCAGTGCGTCCGTTGACTGCATAGGCACTTCCACTCCGTCCTCGACTGCGGCTGGAACTTCGAGCATTTACGCCGTAAACCTCGGACTTGACGCATTCCACGGCATCGCGCCTACGGGAACGGGCGTTATAAACACCTATCTTCCCGATATGGCTGCTCCCGGAGCAGTCAAGAGCGGCGAAGTTGAGCTTGTTGCGGGTGTGGTTCTCAAGAATACCCTCAAGGCGGCAGCTCTTAACGGAATTGCCATTAAGCCCAAGACCGCATAAGGAGTGACTAACGATGACACAGTATGCAGACTACGGCTACTATCTCAATGACTATCTCCACGGCGGGGACGCCATGAGCAAGGACGACTTCGACTTTTTCGCCGTCAGAGCCTCCAAGGTTATTGAGCGGCACACATTCAGCCGGATTAAAGAAGTGACGGAAGCGATTAAGTCTTGTTGCTGCGAGCTCGCCGAATGTTTACAGTCGGAACATAGCGCAGACAACCAGAGCGGCAAGACCTCCGAGAGCGTTGGCAGCTACTCCGTATCTTATGCATCGGCAACCGACAGACACCGCGAGAGTCAGCAGGAATATAGCCGTATTCTGCATCTGTGGCTCGGTGACACGGGTTTACTTTACAGGGGGTAAAGATGTATACCAACACAAAAGCAACCGTGTACCGCCTTATAGGGGGCAAATACGAGCGGATATTCCTGCCGCACGTTTTTTGGGATATGAAGTCAACCGCCTCGACGGGCAAAAACGGCAAGACCGAGAGCGACACGGTGACGGTTTTTCTGCCGTTGCTCTTGCAGTTTACTCCGCAGAAAGACCTTATAATCAAAGACTCTGTGCCTCTGACGATTGATAACTCGACCGAAGAAGCTCAGAGCGCGAGCGTAAAAAAGCTTTTTGCCAGGTATGATGTTCACACGGTCATGGCTTGCCGGATGTGCGATTATGGCTCGGCGGAAATGCGCCACACCGAGCTTGATGTGAGGTGATAGCGTGTCCGACAAAATAAAGCAACCCGACAATATGGAATATACCGGGACGATAAATGTCAAGATTCACTGGAATCCGCAATTTGCAAAAGAGATGAACCAAAGGGCGTATAGAATCCAGTGCGTTATCGACTCTGATGTCATTAAGTTTATGACACCGTATATCCCGTATCAGTCCGGCTTTTTGGCGACAAAGGCATTGACTATCCCTACTGTCATAGGTACTGGCGAAATCCGACAGTTGGGTCCGTATGCACATTATCAGTACATGGGCGAGATATATGGTCCCAATATCCCAGTCAAAGAAAAAGGCGAGATTGTGGGTTGGTGGTCACCGCCGAGTAAAGCCCCGACGGGGAGACCGCTGACGTATGATACCACAAAAAATCCGCTCGCAGGTTCGCACTGGTTTGAGCGTATGAAAGCTGACCGTGCGGACAAAATTCTTGCCGACGCGCAGGAGGCGGCAAATAGATGAACATAATCGAAACCGTAAAAAAAACACTCTCTCAGTGTCCTAAAATAGACGACTTTTGTAACGGTTTGCATGTCGATTTTTCCGAAAACAAGAGCGGGGACTTCGGACTCTATTCTTCGGGCGATGCGCTTGTCGGAAAAGATATTTTAGGCAATGAGAAACGCAAACACAGCTTTGTACTGTACGCCAACGGCAGACCGTTCAACGAGTTTGACCGACTGGCGCACAGTGCTTTTTTATTGGAGCTGAACTATTGGCTCGAGAAGCAGAAACATATCGCGGTGACATCTGTTGTCGACGGCAAAGAGCTGCCGGGCGAGATAACAAAAATGAGCTGCGCAAATGCGATGCTTTTTGCAGTTCCGACAGGGAACGTGAACGACGGCGTCACATATCAGCTTCAAATCTACGCCGAATATACCATAGAAAGTGAGGAGTTTTAATGCCTGGAACTACTGCCAATACGGCAAACGCAAAGATAGAGCGCAAATATCTTGCACACTACATCGATTCGTCGTTTAATGGCACAACTGCAAACTATGTCCGTTTGGGCAAAGACCTTGAAGAGTATGCGATTGAGATGAATCCGGACTCGGAGACGAAGAAGAACATACTCGGCGAGAACTCGACCAATGTCAAAGGTTACGAGCCGCAGGGCTCTGTTGACCCTTATTATGCTTATAGTGGCGACCCGCTCTATGAGCACCTTGCGTCCATAATCAACGACCGTGCGACTGGCTCGGCTCTTGAAACAACTGTCGTTGACGCGCTGTTCAAGACCGACGGCTCGTGTGAGTGGGCGTATCGTGAGAACGCTATTATCATTCCGCAGTCGATAGGCGGCGAAGACGGCGTTCAGATTCCCTTTGAAATCCACTACAACGGCGGACGCACAAAGGGAACTTTTGATGCGGCAACAAAAACGTTTACCGCAGATTCGTCCAAGTAATCAAAAAAGGGGGGCTGCTTCGGCAGCCTCTCTCCCTTTTTAGGAGGTAAAACATGGCACAGCAGCGACAGAGTATAAACTTTGACGACGGCTTTAAAAGCTACGAAATTAACGGCGACCCGCAGAGAATTGTCCGTATAGATACCGCCGACTACGGACTTATAGAGCGTCTGCGGAACGCTAAAAACAATATAAACGAAGAAATGAAAAAATATGAGAACGTCAAGATAAAGAGCGACGGTTCGGCAGACCTTGACGATGAGACGGCAGCTGATAGTCTCCGCGACCTCGGCAAGTTCATATGCGGTCAGTTCGACTATATCTTCAACTCCGAAGTGTCCGGCGTTCTGTTCGGCACAGCTTCACCGCTTTCAACTCGCGGCGGCGTTCCGCTTTTCGAGCGCGTTTTCAATGCAGTTCTTCCGATTATAGAAACTGACATAAAATCCGAGCAGAAGAAAGCCGAAGCCCGTATCAAAAAGTACGAAGCCGAAGCCGCGAGGTTTAAAAATAGCTTATGATAGGCTATCTTCCGACCACGCTCGAAGTGGCAGGCAAAGAATATTCTATCTGCTCCGATTATCGCGTTGCGCTTGTCATTTTTGAGGCATTCGATGACCCTGAACTTAACGATTATGATCGCATGGAAGTGATGTTGAGGTGCTTGTACAAGGACAGCATACCGCCGGAGTTAGTCGATGAAGCCCTAAAAAAAGCGGCGTGGTTCCTTGACGGCGGTGAGGACTACCGAGAAGCAAGCCAACAGCGACAAAAAAAGGTCATGTCATGGTCTCAGGATGAAAAAATGATTTTTTCGGCGGTCAATAAGACGGCAGGACAGGAAGTTCGCGCCGTGCCCTATATGCATTGGTGGACATTTCTCGGCTATTTCGCAGAGATTGGCGAGTGCCTTTTCTCGACAGTCCGTTCTATCCGTGAAAAGAAGAACAGACACAAGAAGCTCGACAAGTGGGAGCAGGAATTTTATAAAGAACACAAAAAGATGATAGACATTGAGCGCAAATACTCGGCACAGGAACAGGCAGAACGTGACGCGCTCAATAAACTTTTAGGATAGCGGGGGGTGATTGAATGGTTGACGGCTCTCTCAAATTTGACACAAAATTTGACACGGACGGCGTGAATAAAGCGACGGACATGGTGAATAAATCGGTGTCACGTATGTATCAGCGCGTCAAACAGGCGTTCAGCGGCAAGGAAGTTGACCAATCTACGGCGCGAATGAAACAGCTCCAAAACAGCGTTGACGAAGCTAACGCAAAAGTCGAAAAGCAAATCTCGGACATCGAGAGACTACGCGCCGAATATGCCGAGTTGAAAGCCGACGACGGCTATATCGAGCCCGAAACGGCTATACCTCTGATAGAACAGGCGGAAACGCTCAAAGCGAAAATAGCCGAAGCCAAGCAGCAAGTCGCCGAATATGACAAGCAGTGGGAACAGGGAGTTGCGGGTGCGGACAGCAAGTCAAGCCAGTGGATAGACAAACTCCATTCCTTACAGGAAGAATATGACAAAATTCTCGAAAAAATCGAGAAAATCGAGAGCAAAGCCGAAGCAAAACATCAGACCGACCGCGACGCACAGCTCAAAGCTTACGAAGAAAAGATATCCGACTCAGAGGGCAAGCTTGAAGGGCTCAAAAACAAGGCAGAAATAGCAAAAACAAAGCTTAATGAAGCTCTTGACGCAAAAGTACCCAGCAACTTTAAAAGGGGCTTGACGGGCGCGACAGAGGGCTTGAGCAGGTTCTTAAAAAGAGTTATGGGGCTTGCAAAACGTGTCTTTGTGTTTACGGTTATTTTAAGAGCTTTGAGAAAATTGCAAGAGCTTTTAAAGACGATGACCTCGACCGACAAGCAGGTTCAGACCTCTCTCGCCAACATCAAAGGAAATCTGTTGACCGCATTTCAGCCGATTTACGAAGTCGCACTCCCCGCGTTGAAAGAGCTGTTATTTGTGCTTGAACAGGTCACGGCGTTTGTCGCGTCGTTCACCGCCGCGCTTTTCGGCAAATCTGTATCACAGATGCAGAAAAACGCAAAGGCGCTTAATAAGCAAGCAACGGCGACAAGCAAGGTCGGCAAGGCGGCGGAAAAAGCTTCTCGAAGCCTTGCAAGTTTCGACGAGCTGAATCAGCTCAGTGATAACAGCTCAAGCAGTTCAGGCGCCACAGATGCGTCGTCTGCGCCCTCGTTCGACAGCAATATCGCCGATATGGAAACCAATGTGAAAAAAATAACAGCATATGCGACGATTTTAGCCGGAATAGCACTTGTAATGGTTGGCATAGCCACCGCAAACATATCAGCTGCGCTTTTTGGAGTTGGATTGATTATAACTGGCATAGCTTTCGGCAAAGGCTCGGGAGCTTTTTCCGGAATTCCGCAGTGGGTGCATCAGATAATCACATGGGGGTCTATGATTTTAGGCGTTGTCTTAATAGTCTTAGGCTGTTACCTCGGGTTTAATCCAAAACTTATTTTGGCTGGACTGGCTATGCTCGGCACAGGATTGGCTTATGGAAGTGCATCTGGCGCTTTTGATGTGGCTTTCGCGAAAATCTCCGAGTTCAAAGACAACGTTATAAATAAGATAAAAGAGTTTGGCGTAAATGTGAAAGATTGGTGGAATTCTAACCTCGCAAAATTCTTTACAAGAGAGTACTGGCAGGAGAAATTCAATAATATCCGAGGAAGGTGCGCTGACTTCAAAAACGCTGTGTTCAACGGCGCACAGAATTTAGTATCGCGCATAGCGAGTAGTGCATCAAATCTTTGGAATAAAATAACCTCTGGTGCGTCGAGAATGTGGGATTCAATCAAGAACTCAGGTCGTGACAAACTCAACGGCATAATTTCGCTCGTCGAGCGTTGCATAAATACCGTTGTCAATAAAGCGAATAGAATCTCGTGGAATATTCCCGATTGGGTGCCCGGAATAGGCGGCAAGAAGTTCGGCTTCAATCTGCCTACCGTCAGCATACCTCGCCTTGCAACAGGTACAGTTGTCCCGAGAAACTACGGCGAATACACCGCCATACTCGGCGATAACAAGCGCGAGCCCGAAGTTGTTTCGCCTCTGTCGACGATGAAACAGGCGGTTCGCGAGGTCATGAATGAACTCGGCGGGGATAACTCACGCCCGATATCAATTTCAATTTATACCACGCTCGACGGAAAGGTCGTCGGGCAATCGGTAATTGAATACCATAACGGCGTTGTCAGAAGAACTGGCAAAACGCCGCTCGCGGGGGTGAGCGTATGAGTATAGCCGTAATGAAAATCAAAAAAACGGGTACATCGTCATGGAAAACACTTCCCACGCCGATGGGCTTAAAACCCGGAATAAATATCATCGACAGCAGCAAGAGCGGGCGTGATAACAACACGGGAACAATGTTTCGCGATATCGTGACGGGAAAGAACAAATACACCGCCACGATGCCGAGCGGATTGAACAACACGCAGTATGCAGAAATCGCGGACATTATCCTTGCCGACAGTTTCGATTGTTGGTTGCCGAACCCGAAAACGGGCACATTCGGCACAAAGACATTCTACTGCTCGACGCTCGAAGCAGATATAGAGCGGATATACAGCGAGACTCTTTGGACTTATAAAGAGGTCAGCTTTAATTTGACCGAGATGTAAGGGGGCACGGGCAGTGTATAAGATAATCAACGCGACAAAACGCGCAGCGGTAAGAACTGCTTATGCCAAGCGGACTCGTCACATAATCAACCGGATAACATTCGGACATTATGTGACGACTCTCGGGATTCGTTCTTTTGTCTCGGATAAGGTCGTCATAACGGACGGTTTGCAGAGCTTGAGCGTGACGCAGGTTCTCAACGGAGACGAGGACGCAACAGTCGGAAGCGTAGGCTCAAGCTCCTATTCCGCGACTTTTGATAATCCGTCGTCCACCTTTAACTACCGCGACAAGATAGCTTTTGTCGAGAGCGGCGTGCTTCTGGCGGACGGAACATATTATTACACGCCCTGCGGATATTTTGCGACAGAGAAGCCGGAAACGGACGACGACGGAAAGACCCTGGCCGTCACCGGATATGACGAGATAGACAAAATGGGCGGCAAGTGGACGCCGTCTATCACCGTGACAGATACCACGACACTAAAAGATATCGTCGAGAATATCGCGAGTATGCACGGCTTGAGCGTGACATATGTCGATACGGCGGCACAGACTGCCTTGAAAAATCATGTTATCGGCGTTGCAACAGCCGCAGAACTGACGGAGCAGAGCGAGCGAGATGTGCTCGGCTACTGCGTCGGATGCGCGGGAATGTCTGCACGAGTAAACACGGTCGGAAAGCTTTATATCTCGTGGTTTTTTAGTCCGGGCAGTACCTATGACTACACCGTGACGGCAGATGTCCAGTGGGAAAACGGTTTTAAAAAGTCCGCAGAGAGCGCGGTCAAAATAGAAGCGGTTACAGCGGGCGAGGACGAAGATGTCTATACGAAAGGCGCAGGAGTTCCACTGTCTTTTGCAAATCCGCTTGTTACCCATGCCGAGATAGACGCGATATATGCACGGTATAACGGGCGTACATGGTATCCGTCAACTTGTACATGGCGCGGAGACCCGTGTGTAGAGGTCGGGGATATTATCACCGTCAAAGACAAAAACAACAAGTCATATACCATCTATGTAGCACAGCAAGAGTTAGACCTCTCCGGCGGCTTGCAGTCCACAATCACATCTCCCAATCTCGACACAACGGAGATGTCTTTCGACTCGGTCAGCGCGTCCGTAAAGCTTGAACTCAGCAAGGTTAAAAACTCGATGGAAGCGGCAATAAAAGCCGCCACAGACGCTATAAACGGGGCAAACGGCGGATATTACCGCATTCTCGACCTCGACAAGGACGGAAACCCGGACGGATGGGAATGTTTCGCGACAGACGGCTTGCGGGGCGTTAAATGCACCTACGGCGGTATAGGCTGCACAACAAACGGCGGCAAGACCTACACCAACGCCATGACCGGAGCGGGCATAAACGCAACAGCTATAACGACGGGTATCATCACAGGCGGCACAAACGGATTTTCTTTTAACCTCGAAACCGGACACATCGAAGCCTCCGATATCAACATCACTGGCGGCGATATAAACCTTGACGGCGGTCAGTTGTCAATAGAAAACAGCGGATTTAAGACCGACCTGTCAAGCGGATATTTGCAGATGTATTACACCACAAATATGCAAACCGGCGCAAATTATGAGTACTTTGACATTAACAATACGCTGATTGGCACGAAGTTTTATGCGACGCTCGCCGCGCTGAAGCCTGCCGCCGCGCTTGGCGTTACATCAAACGGTTTTCGATTTGGCGAGAAAGCAGAAAACGCCACGCTTGTAAACCATTGGAACACCGATTATGCCGTGATAGAAAAAGATAACGCGAGATTTCGCACAAAAGTCGAGGTCAACGAGCCTTTAAGCGTTGCGGCAGGCGGCGACGCCATCGGGTTTATCGCGCATGCGCCAAACGGCGCGAACGATGTAAGCGCGGAGCTTGGTGCTACGAGTGACGCGAGCGCACTGCTGCAAATCGTCAACAACACCAAAGGCACGGTTCCGGCGCGAATTGAAATCTACTCGAGCGGAACAAACGGAAAGGGCATGACTTTAAAGCTTACTTCCGGCGGCGGTTACACCGGACGGCTATTTTTAGACACCACCGGACTGTATGCCGAATTTAACGACAGCGGCGACTACAAAAAACTCGCGTAGGGGGCTATTATGACAAAAACCGAAATTGAACAGAAAATCGCAGAGGTCAAAGCGCAGGGCGACGCCTTGCAAAAACATAACGCACAGCTGATGCAGCAAATCGAGGTCAACAAGGTCGAAATCGCGAAGATTATCGGCAAGCTTGACCTTTTATCCGAAATGCTTACAGACTGCGAAAAACAGGCTGCAGAGCCCGCGAAAGAGGAGGTAAAGGAAGATGCAGGAAAGAACGATAAAAGTCGAATACAGCCGCCCGCGTGGCTACGACGTAGGCTATCGCGCCGAAAATAACTTTACGCTGCTCGCGCTGCCTATCCCGGCAGAGCTTGAGGGCGCAGACAGCTATCGTGTCTACTTTGAGTCGACGGTCGGCGAGTATTTACAAACCGAGCCGCTGACTCCTGCGGACGGCTATGTGACTGTCAAAATTACTAGCGATGTTGTGCCCGAGCCGGGCAACATGGCAGCGCAGCTTGTCGCCTTTGCGGACGGCGGGATAGTCGGCTATGCGCCTATGATAACAGGCTCTGCAAAGGTGTCAATCCCCGACGGCACAGAGCGGTTGAGTCATAGCCTTGCCGCCGAAATCGCGCTTAACACTGCCGCACGGCACGACCATGATAACAAGGCGGTGCTTGATAAATTTGCGGAGTCAGACGGCGAGCCGACCTATGATGGTCAGGTTATAGGTGGTGGAGGTTCAACAGGGTCGGAACTTTTTATTGTTAATGTGCAGGCGCAAAGCGGGGCAGATGGATATACAATTACTTCCCACAATAAGACCTACGAGCAAATAGATGCAGCTTATAAGGCGGGCAAGCAAGTTTTGATTGCTTTCACGGTTACGAATGAGAATAACACATTTTTAATTCCTCTCGGGATTGCCACAGAAACCGATTATGAGTTCTTAGTTTTTGCCAATGCGGTCTTTTATGTATATGTCGATAACACAGATACGTGGGATTGCTATGTGGAACCACTTGAAGCAGACAGTATTAAAGCCAAGATATCTGCCGACAGCTCTGCACAATCATTAAGTTTACAGACAATTCTTAACAGTTTGGTTTATCCTGCGGTTGAGAAAGCCCATGAACATAATAATGAAGACGTTCTCGACAAGCTCTCTGTCTCTGACGGCAAACTCCAATATAACGGCTCCGATGTCAGCCTTAAACCTGCCTATTATATCGACCTTGCGGGCACTTACCCGAGCTATACTTGCCCAGTAGCTATGGGTGACATAAAAGCGGCGTATAGCTCGGGCTATAATCTTGTCTGTCGGTGTGTGCTGGGTGCATATACGGCAACACTTCCGCTGTTTATTCCAATACCAGCCGCTAACACTTGGATTTTCTCAGGCTCGGGAGCGCTGGAAAGCATGAACTTTTCCGCGCAGTCGTTTACCGTGGCAATAACAGCCAACGGTGTCGCGGCTCAAAATAAACAGCTTATGCCATTTCCTACCCCTAACAAGCTTAAAATAACTGCCGGAGACATCCATTATCATTATGACGGCAGTTATGAGGTTAGTTTTGCAGTTCAGCCCGCAACAGAATTAGTGTCAAACACAGGCGGAGGAAACATAACCCTCGCTGACAACACCGAATACCGCCTCACCGATGTTACGACCTTAACGCTAAACTATCTTGCAAGAAAATTCGAGTCTTGGATGCGCCTGACCTTTGCCGAGAGCGGCAATATCACCGTCACTCTGCCTGCCGACACCAAATATATCGGCACAGCGCCCGATTTCAAAAGCGGTGAGACATGGGAACTCAGCTTCAAGGACGGAGTTCTCGCGGCGCAGAAAGTCGGTGAGGGCACTTGAACAGGCGCAGATTTATATGGCAAAAGGCGCAAGCACAGAGCGGACTTCCCGAAGGCTATACGGCATTGGAATATATCCAGTCCTCGGGCACGCAGTACATCGACACCGGACGCAAGCTGACGCAGGATTCTGATATCACCATAGATTTCAGGATAGTCGGTGAAATAAACAGGAACACAGGTATATTCGGTTCGCGCGAAAGTGCATCGAAAAATAATCTTGCGCTATTTCAAGATGGGGGTTCAGGTTGTTTCGCCGGCGACTTTTCCGAATATCGACAGCACCGTTTTACGATGATTTTAATATCGGAACGAACAAAAATCCGAATGAACAAAGCTGGTGTACGAGTTAATGATATTTTAAAAAAATCTTGGAGCGATGTCGCCGACTTCGAGACGCCGACAAATGGATTAATATTTGATATCGGCAACAATAACTGGACGGGCAATAAGGCTGTTATGCGGTTATATAGCTACACCGACGGCGATGCACAGCGGCTTGTCCCGTGTCTCGATGCAAACGGTGTGCCGTGTCTTTATGACCTTATAGGCAAAACGGCGCTCTATAATCAGGGCACAGGCTCTTTTACATGGGGGTGATTAAATGTACGGAAAACTTATAGACGGTGAGCTCAGAGGAGCGCCGCGACCGATAAAAACGGCGGACGGCGATGTGTTTACAAACGACCCCGCATTGCTTTTGCAGTACGGATACAAGCCGATAATCACGGCGGATTATCCGTCCGACGGCGGGTATTACACCGAGTCGTGGACAGAGACGGAATCCGAGATAAAGCAGATTTGGACAGCCGCCGAGCCGCCCGAAGATATATCGGCGGACGAGGCGCTGGATATTATCACAGGGGGTGCGGATATATGACACGGACGCAGGCAAAACGCTTCCGCGAGATGATAACAAGAGCCGCCGCGAAGCTGACAAATGCCGAAGCTCTGACAAGTATCAGCCTATTTGAACCGTGGAGCGGCGAAAAAGATTATTCTATCGGCGACAGGGTGCGCGACGGCGGTAAGCTCTATCGCTGCTACAACGCGATATCCGCCAATCCCACATGGCAACCGAGCACGACTCCCGCACGCTGGGAGCCTATCGCGGTCGGCGAGGACGGCACTATAGAGAATCCGATAACTGCCGCTGCCGGTATGCGGTATTTCAAGGACAAGTACTATCTCGACGGCGGCAAAATTTACAGATGCACAAGAGACGACAGCGGCGGCGAGGGCACGGTCATGCACTATCTGCCGTCGCAGCTTGTGGGCATTTACTTCGAGGAGGTGCGAGAGTGAGAATTTGTATATCCGTGGGTCACGGAAAATCGGCGGGCGGCGGCTATGACAGCGGCGCGGTCGGCGGAGGCTTCCACGAGTTTCGCATAGCGCGAAAGATAGGCTTTTATATCGCCGAGGCGCTCAAAAAATACGGCTGTGATACGGTACTCATAAACTACGATGCCGATATGTATCTGACGGACAGGATAGCCTATGTCAACCGCGAGAAATTCGATCTGGCTGCCGAGATTCATCTGAATGCAGGCGGCGGAACGGGGAGCGAGGTCTATTATAAACACGCCGATGAGGGCGGCAAAAGGCTCGCCGCGGAGATAAGCGCGGGCATTGCGAAGACATTTTCACTGCGCGATAGGGGAGCTAAAACAAAGCTCAATTCCGCGGGCGGCGATTATTTCGGCTTCGTCCGCTCGGTGGGGTGCCGCAGTCTGCTCATCGAGACCGTGTTCATAGACAGCTCTTCGGACAGAAAGAATGTCGAAACGGAAGCGGGACAGAAAAAGTGCGGCGAATCGATTGCCGCGTCGATAGCCGAATTTTACAGGCTTTGCGTAAAAAGCAAACCGCAAAAAGTCGCGCAGTATGCCGATATCAGAGCGGGCGACCGCGTGAAAATTATAGGCAAAAACTATGCCACGGGTCAGCGCGTTCCGTCGTGGGTGAAGCTCAGAACGCATACCGTCGCAAAAGTCGAGCCGAGCCGCGCACTGCTCAAAGAGATAAACTCGTGGGTCAGGCTCTCTGACTTGAAACTCGCGGCGAGACCGTCCGTCTCGGTCGGGAGCGTTGTTTTTATAAAGCCCGGTGCGGTCTACGGCGGCTGCACCTCGGCGCGCGGAAAACGCGTGCCCGATTCCCAGCTCTCGCCGAAAAAGCACACCGTCACAAAAGTTCAGCAGAACCGCGGCACGCTCGAAGCCCTGCTCGGAGATATCTCGAGCTGGGTCGCGGTCGGCAGTCTCGAGGAGGTGTGAGATGAACGCAGAAATAACTGTGGCACTGCTCTCGGCGGCGGGTACGCTCATCGGCTCGCTCGGCGGCATCCTCGCGTCGAACAGGCTGACGAATTATCGCATCGCGCAGCTCGAAAAGCGGGTCGACAAGCACAATAATCTCGTCGAGCGCATGGCGGCGGCAGAGGATTCGATAAAATCCGCGCACAGGCGCATAGATGATATCACGCGCAGAAAATAAGGGGGATTTTCATGAAGAAGCTTTTTGAAAATATAACAAAAATATCGGTCGGCACGTGGGTCAGGGGTATTTTGTCTCTTGTGTCAATAGTCAATATGGCGCTGACCGCGTTCGGAAAAACACCGGTCAGCGTCGAATACAGCGAGCTATATACAATAATAAGCCTGATATTCACATTCATTGTCGGCGCTGTGAGCTATTGGAAGAACAACAGCTTCACTTCTGCCGCCATAGAAGCGGACAAATTCATGCACGAACAGCGCATAGCGGAGGGCGAAGATGATAACGGCACTTCTCTATAATATAATGAATATCTTCGGGCTTTATCTCGCGGCGGTTTTAGCTGCGATATGCCGCATCTTAGAACTTCGCTGAAATAACACGAGCCGCCGCAGTGAAAACATCTCTGCGGCGGCTTTTTTGCTTCTTTTCTCTTCAAAAATGCTTGCAGATGCAACACTCTTGCGGTATACTGTTACATATTATATAAGTCAAATGTCCGCACAGCGGAAAAATATATTTTGGAGAGAAGAATATGCTGGATTTAAAACAGACCGACAGAATGCTCAGAAAGCTTGAGCGCTTTGTCGATATCATCGAGCCGATGATTTTTGAAAAAGTCGGCGAGCCGGGCCCCGTGAGCGCGTTCGCAACCCTCGAGCGTTTCCACTGCATCCCGGAGGACAGCCTTTTTGACCCCATCGAAAAGGGGTACAAATGGGGCGAGGAGTTCGGCTATTGCTGGTTCAAGACCGATTTTGTCGTCCCCGACGGACTCGGCGGAAAAGATATTTTCATCCGCCCGCACATCTCGGGCTATGAGGGAACCCTCTGGGTTGACGGAGTGCCTTACGGTAACTTCAGCACGAAGATAGTTTTCACCGGCCACGGCAACCACTACTGCGACCTGCTCAAAAAGGACGCAAAGGCAGGCGAGAAGATAGCCATCGACCTCGAATATTACGCGGGTCATTCTTATAAGGGCTGCCACCCGACCGAGAACAACCCTCTGCTCACCTATGATTTCTCATATGAGGGCATTGATATCTGCGTCAAGAACTATGCTGTCCAGGAGTTCTATTTCGATCTGCGCACCCTTGTTCAGCTCGTCAAGAACCTGCCGGAGAGCTCTTTCAGACGCGCTTCCGTTATAAACGAGCTTGAAAAAGTGTTCAAAGAGATATATCAGTCACCCGACGATGTTGACCGCGACGAGTTCATGGCGGCTCTCGAGAGAGCGAAGCCCTATCTTAAAAAAGCACTCTCCGTCAAAAACGGCGACGATGCACCGAAGGCTGCGCTCATCGGACATTCGCATATGGACACCGCGTGGCTCTGGCATGTCGGCGAGACAGTCAAGAAGTGCGCGCGCACCTATGCAAACCAGCTCGCGCTCATGGACGAGTATCCGGAATATAAATTTATCCAGAGCTCCTCGTGCCACAGCGACTTCCTGCGCCGCAAATATCCCGACCTCTTCGCGCGCATTCAGCAGAAGGTCAAAGAGGGCAGATATGAGCCCAACGGCGGCGTGTGGGTCGAGTGCGACTGCAACATAACCTCCGGCGAGTCGATGGTCAGACAGTTCCTCTGGGGTCAGAGATTCACGAGAAAATATTTTGATTTCACCTCGAACTGCTTCTGGCTGCCCGATACTTTCGGCTACAGCGCGGCTATCCCGCAGATAATGAAAGGCTGCTGCGTCGATTATTTCCTGACAACCAAAATTGACTGGAACGACACCAACACATTCCCGCTTGATACTTTCTATTGGGAGGGTATCGACGGCACAAAGGTGTTCACCCATTTCAACCGCACCCACATCTGGCCCGATGCCGAGGATCTCATGACCTATGTCGCGGGCACTCCCTCGAACGACCATTCGTGCATCAAAGATAAGCGCGTCACCGACACCCGCGTTATCTCCTACGGCTACGGAGACGGCGGCGGCGGACCGCAGTTTGAGATGATCGAGGCGTCAAGACGCTGCGCCGATCTCAATGGCTGCCCGAAGTCCGAGCACAAGCTCGTCGGCGAGGCAATGAAAGAGATTGAGAGAGACGCGGTCGAGCCCGATACATACGCAGGCGAGCTCTATCTTGAGCTGCATCGCGGCACGCTCACAAACCAGCATGTCATAAAGCGCAACAACCGCAAGGCTGAGTTCGCGCTCAGAGATCTTGAAATATTCACGGTAACCGACGCGGTGAAGAACAATAAGACGGCGGACAGCGCGGATATCGCTCCGCTCTATGAGAAGCTGCTCGTCAACCAGTTCCACGATATCCTCCCCGGCACCTGCATCCCGCGCGCCCATGAGGAGTCCCGCGCCATGACTACCGCGCTTATAACCCGCGCCCGCGATCTTGTCAAGGAACTCGCTCAGAGCGACAAGGAGGACTGCGTGACCGTTACGAACACCCTTTCTTTTGATCGCTCCGATGTCATTGTTCTCGACTACAGCGGCAAGATAGTTGACGGCGGTTACAGACAGCAGGTCTACACCGATGTCAGAGGCAACAAAAAGCTCATGGTCGGCGGCGTGACCGTCCCGGCATTTTCGAGCATCACCCTCAAGCTTGTCGACGGCAAGCCCGAAGAAAACAGCGTGTTCAGCCTCGATGATAACAGCCTTGAGACTCCGTTCGCGTCCGTCAAGTTTGCGGATAACGGCACGATTTCTTCCTTTGTCGATAAGCGCGCCGACCGCGAGATCTGCGGCGATGGATATAACCTCAACACCTTCATCATGGCGGAAGATTTCCCGTCCGAGTGGGATAACTGGGATGTTGACGCCGATATCGAGATGAAGTTCGAGGATGTCTCGAAGCTTGTCAGCCGCGAAATAATTTCCGACGGCTCTGTTGCGCTCGTTATCCGCAGCAAGTACGCGATAAGCGACAAATCGACCGTTACGCAGGATATGATATTCTTTGCGGACAGCGCCGAGGTGCGCTTCGACACCGTCATGGATTGGCAGGATAACCACCGCTTCCTCAAGACTGCGTTCGATACTTCTGTCAGGCAGGAGTTCGCCCGCTTCGATGTCCAGTTCGGCAATGTCAAGCGCCCGACCACCCGCAACAACAGCATTGAAAAGGCAAAGTTCGAGGTGCTCAACCATAAATATACCGACCTCTCCGAGACCCGCTTCGGCGTTGCCGTTCTCAACGACAGCAAGTACGGCATCAGCGTCAACGGCGGCAAGCTGCGCCTGTCCCTGCACAAGGGCGGCCTGCGCCCCGATTTCAAGGGCGACAGAGGCGTTCACCACTGCGTCTATTCGTTCCTGCCGCATGACAGCGGCTTCGATGCAGAGAGCGTTATCCGCCCGGCATATGAGCTCAATGTTCCCGCCGCGGTGACTGCCGGCGAATATTCGGCTCAGAAGCTCATGAGCATCGACGCCGACAATATATTTGTCGAGGCTGTCAAGCCCTGCGAGGATGCTCAGCGTGCATTCATAGTTCGTATGTATGAGGCAGAGGGCACCTTCACCAACGCAAAGGTCAGTTTCTTCGACGGCGCAAAGAGCGTGAAGATAACCAATATGCTCGAAGAGGATCAGGGCGAAGTAGAGAGCATTGCGCCCGCGAAGCTTCAGTTCAGACCCTTCGAGATAAAGACCCTCAAGGTCACTTACTGAGGAGGAATATCATGACGGTTGAAAAGCTGGAACTTAAAAGCAATCCCGGGGCGACGCTCACCGCGTATCTGCTTGATACATCAAGAGAAATGCCGAATATGACCGACCGCCCGGCGGTTTTGGTCATACCCGGCGGCGGATACTATATGTGCTCCGACCGCGAGGCTGAGCCGATAGCCATGGCGTTCGCCGTGCACGGATATAACACTTTCGTCCTGCGCTATACCGTGGGCGAGGGCAAGGATTTCAAAATGCCCCTTGCCGATGCCGAAGAGGCGCTGGCGCTTATACGCGAAAGGGCAGAGGAGTGGCATGTTATAAAAGACAAGATAGCCGCCATCGGCTTTTCCGCCGGCGCGCATCTTGCGGCAGCCCTCTCGACTCTCAGCAGCACAAGACCCAACGCGTGCATGCTCGGCTATCCGTGCATCCTCTCCGAGATAAGCAGTATTCTGGCGTTCCCAGTGCCGTCGCTCGAAGAACATGTGGATAGAAATACCCCGCCCACATTTATCTTCGGCAGCGCGTCGGACAAAACCGTCCCGATAATAAACTCCATAAAATATGCCGAGGCGCTCACGAAAAATGAGGTGCCGTTCGAGATGCATATTTTCGCCAAGGGCTGGCACGGCTTCTCGCTTTGCACCCCGAGCGTCTGCGATAAACCAGAGTCAGTTATAGAAAATGCCCGCGCTTCCCAGTGGGTGAAGCTCTGCACCGATTGGCTCTCGGATACCTTCGCCCTCGGCGAGATGTAATAAAAATAAAATGAGTCTCCGTATATCGGAGGCTCATTTTTTTTGTGCGCTGACATGAACTGTGTTAATTTTGGGCTTGTTTTTTGAAAACGGAACAAAATTGGAGCAAGTTACACGGTTGTTTTCTATAATCGGGCTTTCAATAGCCGCGCTGCAGTGTTTGACGGCCAACGGATACAGGCGAGGGAACGGCTTGCGTAGCAAGACGCACGAGCGCGCACCCGTTCAAGCTTCGGCGCGTTTGCGTGCGAATGTGCCGAGCAACTAATTGAGATTCGCAGGCTAAGTACTGCGGCGTGGCGTTCGCGGGGTCTCGGGGCGCAGCCCTGAGTTTGCTTTTCTTTTGCAGGCGTTTTCTTTTTCAAATAAAAAGAAAA
>OHSL01000042.1_pt1 | contig 103063 bp, 98 predicted proteins | sample 1578741 | NCBI WGS metagenome assembly OHSL01 (sample SAMEA3879512, study PRJEB24766) | human gut metagenome | biome: human-associated habitat; feature: feces | place: USA | collected 1985/1987 | reverse complement strand
ACTACAAAAAACTCGCTTAGGGGGCTATTATGACAAAAACCGAAATCGAACAGAAAATCGCAGAAGTCAAAGCGCAGGGCGACGCCTTGCAGAAGCACAACGCGCAGCTGATACAGCAAATGGAGGTCAATAAAGTCGAGCTTGCCAAGGTTTGCGGCAAAATCGAACTGTTGTCCGATATGCTCTCAGAGCTTGAAAAAGCGCCCACAGAGGGCGAGAACGGGGAGGCGGAAAAGAATGCAGACGAGAACGATAACGGTTGACTACGCCCGCCCACGCGGGTATGATGTCGGCTACCGCGCCGAAAATAATTTTACTCTGCTTGCCTTGCCTGTGCCCGCCGAGCTCGAGGGCGCGGACAGCTACAGAGTCTATTTTGAATCAACGGTCGGCGAGTATTTACAAACCGAGCCGCTGACTCCTGCGGACGGCTATGTGGCGGTTAAAATTACAAGCGATGTTGTGCCCGAGCCGGGCAACATGGCAGCGCAGCTTGTCGCCTTTGCGGACGGCGAGAGAGTCGGCTATGCGCCTATGATAACAGGCTCTGCAAAGGTGTCAATCCCGGACGGCACAGAGCGGTTGAGTCCCAGTCTCTCCGCCGAAATCGCGCTTAACACTGCTGCACGGCATTCGCACGACAACAAGGCGGTGCTTGATAAGTTTGCCGAAACCGACGGCAAGCCGACCTATGACGGTAAGGCTTTAGGCGGTGGTGGCGCGTCAACCGCTGAAGACGTCAGCTATACCAACGCCGCACTGCCGAACATATCGACGGCCGGCGGCGCACTCGACAAGCTTGTTCCAAACTCCCACACCCACGCCAACAAAGATACACTCGATAAGCTCTCCGATTCAAATGGTAAACTCCAATATAACGGGTCTGATGTCGGCTTAAAGGGCGATAAGGGTGCAGACGGCAAGACTCCGGTCAAAGGTACTGACTACTGGACGGAAACAGACAAAGCGGAGATAGTCGCGGACACTCTTGCCGCCCTGCCGACATGGACGGGAGGTAATTACTAATGGCATATGACAAGGTAGTTGACTCTGCCGCGCTTGACGCCGCTATGACATATACGGCTAACCGCATCCGCAACAAGACAGGCGGCACAGACCAGATAGCATGGGACTCCGCCAAAGGTTTTGGTGATGCGGTTGACGCTATAGCTGGTTCAGACGAGGATGCAATAATCCAGCGCACCATATCGGGCACATATTCAAATGACCGTATAACGACGGTCGGAGCGTGCGCATTTTTAGGATGTCAGGCTCTTACAGCGATTGATTTGCCGAATGTTACTCAAGTTAAACGAAACGCTTTTGAGTCGTGCAATCGCTTACAGACAATAAATCTTCCTAAGGTCACCGAGTTTGACAGAGAGGTTTTTTTAAACACTTCAATACAACAAGCTGATTTCCCTTTAGTGACAACAATCGGATACGGGTGTTTTTACATGGCAGCATCTCTGACATCTGCAAACCTACCTCTTATTACGGATTTACCCGCTGATACCTTTCGCCTCTCGGCAATTCAAACAGCCGATTTTTCGGCGGTAACAAATATAAACCGAACGGCGTTTACCGATTGTACGAAGCTTGAAACGCTTATTATTCGCACTTCGTCAGTTTGTGTGATATCCGACATTTCGATTGCGCTGCGCGGAAGCAAGATAGCATCGGGTACGGGGTATATTTATGTGCCGGATAACCTCGTTGACAGCTACAAGGCAGCGACGAACTGGGTTACACTTTCGGAACAAATCAAGCCGATTTCGGCGTTGGAGGCGAGCACATGATAAAAACAGAGACCCGGGCAGACGGGCTTATCCGCACATATAGCGACGCGGGTAAGATGATTCAAAAGGTCGGCACGGATGAATTTTACGATGTAGCCATCGACCTCGCCTCAGCGAGGTACAGCTACACAGAAACCGACATTGACAGCGAAATAACCGACTCCGAGGCGCTGAACATAATCATAGGAGGTGCGGATATATGACGCGAGCAGAAGCAAAAGCTTATCGCAACAAGATAGACGGCGTGTTGAAGAAGGTCACGACGGACGCAGAAGCTTTGGAGTATGCAGAGCTTTATCCGCTTTGGAGCGGGTATGTCGATTATGCTGTCGGCAGTATAGTCCGCAGACCGAGCGGGCTCTATCGCTGCTACAACGCCATAACGGCAAATCCGACATGGTTGCCGGAAAACACGGCGGCACACTGGGAGCCTATCACGGTCGGCGAGGACGGCACGATAAACAATCCCATCACGGCGGCGGTCGGCATGAGGTACTACAAAGACCTATATTATGCTGACGCCGGCAAAACATACAAGTGCATACGCGACGACAGCAACGGTCAAGGTACGATTTTACAGTATCTTCCGTCGCAACTTGTGGGCATTTACTTCGAGGAGGTGATTTGAAATGAATACGGAGCAGTTTGTAAGTTTAATTAAGCGTATCGTTGCAGAGTATGCAAACGCTCATTTAGATAAAAGCGATTGCAAGGAAATCACGGAAAACGATGTTTTTATTGTGTGGTTGTGTAAAACCTTACAGAACAGCAAGGCTTTGGCGAGCACAACGCTTTTTGACGGTATGTACTATGAGATAACATACAACGGGGACAAGCAGGAACTCTATTTGGACGCCTACAAAAAGTGGGAAAACAAGTGCATTAAAGCTGAGGAGGTATAAATATGAAAATCTGTATTTCGATAGGACACGGAAAATCGGCGCGTGGTGGGTATGACAGCGGCGCTCTCGGTGGGAACTATCAGGAGTTTAAAATCGGTCGCGAAATCGGCAAGTACATAGGCGAGATTTTTAAAGGCTACGACTGCAAAGCTGATGTCATAAACTATGACGCGACGCTCTATCTGACCGAGCGCATAGCACATGTCAACAAACACGGCTATGACCTCGCGATGGAGATCCACCTCAACGCCGCAGGCGGCACAGGGAGCGAGGTCTACTATAAGCACAAGAGCTCGACAGGCAAGAAGCTCGCCGGAACAATCAGCAAGAGCATAGCTAATACTTTTGGCATCCGCGACAGAGGGGCAAAGGTCAAAATCAACCCGTCAAACGGCACGGACTATTTTGGATTTGTCCGCTCGTGCAAGTGCGAATCTCTGCTGATAGAGACCGTGTTTATTGATACAGCGAGCGACCGCAAGCACGTCGAGACCGCCGCAGGACAGAAGCAGTGCGCAGAGGCTATCGTCAAGGCTATCGCCGATTTTTACGGCATAAAGAAAAAGTCCGCTCCGGCAGTCAAGCCGAGTGAGGACAAGCCTGCGTCGGCAACCGTCAGAGCGGGCGATATCGTCAAGATAAAGGGCAGCAAGTACGCCACCGGGCAGAAGATACCGATGTGGGTCAAGCTTAAAAAGCACACGGTCAAATCGGTCAGCGGAAACAAGGCACTGCTCAAAGAGATAAACAGCTGGGTCTATACCGACGACCTTACTGTTTTGCAGTCGTCTGCAAAGATCGTCGCTGTCGGCAGCAAGGTCAAAATAAAGCCCGGTGCGACCTACGGCGGACTCACGGCGGCACGTGGTTCGATGGTGCCAAACACTCAGCTGACAAGGACTCACACCGTCGGCAAAATTCAGAAAAACGGCGGAGTCCAGGAAGCTCTTTTGACCGATATAGCGAGCTGGGTTGCCGTCGAAAATTTGGAGGTAGTCGGATGACCGTGGGAGAAATCGCCGCGATATGCGGAATACCGTCTGCGGTGACCGTCGCCATTGTCGGCTTTTTTGTGTGGCTTTTGGAGCGGAGCATCGTAAAGCGCGAAACCGCCCGAGCGGCAGAAGAGGCAAGGCGCGAAAAAGCCCGCGAAAAAGAAGAAGCGAAGCTCGGAGCAGAGCGCGTAAAACAGGAAAACTCGCGAAAAGTTTTTGAGAAGAACTTGCTTGCGAGTACAAACGCCGCGCTTGCCGTAAGCGAAGCAACCGCCCGCGCAGTCCAGCGCATACCGGACGCGCATTGTAACGGTGATATGAGCGATGCGCTCGAATACGCCGCAAAAATAAAGCACGAACAGCGTGATTTTCTCGCTGCGCAGGGCATAGACAACATATTTTAGGAGGCTATCAAAATGAAAAAGGCAATGTTATCACAACCGATGCGTGGAAAATCAGAAGCCGAGATAAGGACGACGAGAGAACGCGCTATAACAGCACTCAAGGCTAAAGGGTATGAAGTAGTAAACACTTTGTTAACTGATGAATGGTATAGCAGCGAAAATATGAAAAAGAGGGGCGTTGAAAATATACCACTCTGCTTTTTGGCAAAATCACTCGAAAACATGTCGCTTTGTCATGCCGTGTTTTTCTGCAAAGGCTGGAAAGAGGCGCGTGGCTGTAAAATAGAGCACGAAGCAGCTGTTGCTTATGGGCTCGATATTATATATGAGGAGGACTAATATAATGAACAAAATCAAAGACATTCTTGCAAACATCGGCAATGTCAAGGTCGGCACATGGGTGCGCGGCATCTTGCTGATTATCTCGCTCGTCAACATGGCGCTTTCCGCTGCGGGAAAAGCTCCGATTCCTGCGGACTACAATGAGCTGTACACAATCGTCAGCGTTGTGTTCTCGGTGCTCGTCGGTATCTCCGCTTATTGGAAAAATAACAGCTTCACGGAGGCGGCACAGACCGCAGACAAGTATCTCCACGAGCAAGGCTCGGCGATTGAAGATCCGGGCACAGACGAGGAGGCGGAGTGATGATAACAGCTATCATTTTTAATCTGCTTAATCAGCTGGGGCTTTACGGCGCGGGTATCATCGTGGCGGTGCTCAAGCTTCTCGGCATGATTTAACTTTCGTGCGTTTTTCGTGCGTTTTTCGTGCGTTTTAAAACCAACTTGCTTATAACTTGCTTATAACTTGCAACTAACTTAGGACTAAAAAAAGCCGGGCAGGGGAGAAATCCCTTGCCCGGCTTTTTGTTTTTTTGTGCGCTTTTATCTTATAACCGCTATAACCTTTGCATCGGTCATTACAATCTCTGCGGGGTCATTGCCGTATTCGCAGCCGCTGCCCATGACAACGTACTGATGTGCGCCTTGATAATCTTTCTGTATCTCGAGAGCCTTGTTGATTTCGTCGATATCATCCTGCTCGCCGTCAAACCAAAGATAACCGATTCCGGTTGCGCATGTGCCGTCCATGTAGCCCTCGGCTTCCCATCCGTTCTCGTAGTCCCACTCGTGCGAGAGTCTGCAAGTGTCGCCGATGCTCATGCTTGCGTCGTCGGTGCGGATCCCGAAAACCGCGTTGTAATCTTCTTCGTGCGCCTTGGTTATCGCTGCCATAATTTCGAGTGCTGTCATTCTGATCACCTTTCTGCTCTTTCATTGTCTTAATTATAACATACTATGCCGAGTATGTCAACACTTTTTTTAAAATTTTTGAAAAATATTTAAAAAAGCAGTCTCTTCCGCGAGGCTGCTCTTTTATCTGTTTCCGTTATTCTTCGTCGCCTAAAAAGTCGACAATTGCTTTTTTGATGATCTGCGCCTGTGGTATGCCGTCGGCTTCGCATTTTGCCTTGAATCGTGCGACTAAGTCTTTCGGCAAGCTGGCGCGAACCATGTCATATGTCTTTTCGTTATACCGGCGCTTGACCGCCGTCGAAGTGTGCGTCTTGCGCTTTGGTGTTTCTTCCATACTTTCTATCTCCACTTCCTACTTTTATGCCCAGGAAAATTTGTTCCCACGGCGGATGAGCGTTCCATTCTCCAACAGCTTCTTGGTAACATTAACTCTGATATAGTCAAGGTGCTGCTTTATGGCATCGACACTTCCGCTGTTGTCGAGCAAATGCTCGGGCATTTTTACGGTTACTTTGTGATACGCGCCAAGCATATCGATAAAAAGATTTTCCGGAGTGACGGAAACTTGTTCTCCATTAATTATGTCGACATAGCAATTCACGACCGCCGCAGGCGCGGTCTTAAATGCCGAATCTCTGTGGATATCGATTTCTCCGATATAAGTGACTCTTTCTTCCAATGTCTTCATTTTCAATTCTTCCTTTCTTTTTGAGGTTCTTGCCTCATTCATTGCCTATATTATAGCATACTATGCCGAGTATGTCAACGATTTTTTCAAAAGTTTTTGAAAAAATCCAAAAGTTTTTTTCAAGTTGATTTTATCAGAAGCCGCCAACGTGTCAAGGTAATAAAACGGACAGCAAAGCAGCATTTTGCCGACACTGGCAAAATGGTATAAAAGCAGCCCTCGGTCTGACCGAGAGCCACACGAAATAGGATATAGAGCAGAGGCTCTATATATTTGCAATTATAGCACTTTGATTTATAATTGCAAGAGAAAACAGCGGATAGATCAAAGCCTATCCGCTGTTTTGCACGATATTCCGAAAAGCGATCCAATAAAAAATAAGATGGTGTTCGACTTTTCAAAGATTGGTGGAGACGAAGAGGATCGAACTCTCGACCTTACGGATGCGAACCGTACGCTCTCCCAGCTGAGCTACGCCCCCATTGGTTTGCTATGTGATTATAAGATTTTTTTTGCGGTTTGTCAAGTGTTCGGAGGCGGTTTGGAAAAATTTTTCTTCGCCGCCCCGGTTTTTATGCCATCGGCTTGCAGACATCGACCCAGCTTTCGGGCTTGGAGTATTCCTCGAGCTCGGCGGGAGTCAGCTCTATCATGCTGTTGCTGCTGCCGCAGGCGGGGTATACCGTATTGAATCTCTTGAGTGACTCGTCGAGATATATCTTCACGCCGTCGTTCACGGCAAACGGGCACACTCCGCCGACCGCGTGGCCGATAAACTGCGCCGCCTCTTCGTGCGAGAGCATCTTTGCCTTTTTGCCGAAGCGCGATTTGTATTTTGAGTTGTCTATCTTCGTGTCGCCCGCCGTGACGATGAGTATCGGCTCGCCGTCGAGCGAAAATGATATAGTCTTTGCTATCCTGCCTTCTTGGCAGCCGAGAGCATTTGCCGCGAGGGCAACGGTTGCGCTCGACTCGTCTATCTCCATCACTCGGTCCTCGATTCCGAGCTTTCTGAAATATTCTCTGACTCTTTCTATTGACATTGGGTTTCCTCCAAATGCAAAAGCCGCAGGATCAACCGTGCGGCTCTTGATTTTTTGTTATTTGCGGCTCTTCTTGCTCTTGACTCCGTCGGTAACGCTCTCCTCCGGCGCGCTGAACGCCGCGAGCCTGATTATCAGGATGATGAGTATCGTCGCGAGAGCTGAGCAGGCGTATACTATCCACATGTTCGTAACGCTCGAGATGAACTTGCCGATAAACGGCACGCAGTGCGTGGCGAGCGCGACTATTGAAGCACCCTCGGGCACGGACGAACCGAACGCAAATTCGTATTTGCCGCCGAGCTTATACAGCGCAACTTCGTCTGCGGATGCGGCGGATGCCCTGCGTGTGAGGCACAGCGAGCCGCTCTTTATATTCGAGCCTGCGACATTTTCGCTGCACACGGCGAGTCCGCGGTCGAGCAGGAATTTGTCGGGGTGCGCCGCCGCAACGCAGAGAAGCGCGGTGACGAGCGACACAACGGCTATTATGACGATGAGAACGGTCGTGAATATCCTCGCGCCCTTGAATTTGTCTTTCTGCGGCTTGAATCCGTTCTGGAGCATTGCGCCCGAATAGTCCGAGGTGCGCTCGAAGTCGAACTTCGGCTCGACCTTGGAAGCTGTCTCATCGGAGAGGGTCTTGCGCGGTCTGCTCTTGTCTATCGGCGCGCCGAAATATCCGTGGGGATCGGGTTCGCCGTATTCATTCTTCTGCTTTTCAACAGGCACTTCTTTAACTTCGGGCTCTGACTCTTCGACAGAAACCTCTTCCTCGCCGGAATAAGTCTCTTCAAAGTCGTCCTCTACCGGTTCGAGCTCGTTTGCGGAGATAACCGAGTTGTCTATCACGCTGTCATAGCTGCGCTCTTCAACGCGTCTCGCTTCCTCAGCCGCTTTTGCTTCGGCTACTGCTCTTGCTTCAGCTGCTGCCTTTGCTTCGGCTGCTGCGCGGGCTTCCTCGGCTTTTCGTGCTTCTTCGGCGGCTTTTATCTCTGCCGCCGCCTTTTCCGCCGCCTCGTTCAGCTCATCCTGCTTGGCCTTTTCCATGCGCGCCTCAAATTCGGCGTTGAGCTGTTCGATGGTCTTTGGCATGAATTTATCCATTTTCTCTTCACCTTCCGACTTAAAACAAAAATCTCCTATACAAGTCTATTATAAAGTATAATATTTGAAGCACACAAAGTCAACAAAAAAGCCCGAATGTCGCAGAACATGCGCGCATTTGCTCAAAAAAGGCTGAAAAAGCGGGCGCATAAAGTATAATCAAAGCGGAGAAAAACAGAAAAGGAGAAAGACCATGGGAATGAAAGAATGCACACTGGCGAGCTCTATTATCCGAACGAGGAGTCGATATTCGACGAGCAGCTCAAAAAGCTCGATCTGCTCTACGAGTTCAATTCCACGCGCCCGACTGAGCAGAAGAGACGGCAGGCGCTGATGAAAGAGATGTTCGCCGAAGTCGGCGAGAACTGCTATCTCGAACCGCCGTTCCACGCGAACTGGGGCGGGCGCACATCCATCTCGGCGACTCTATATACGCAAACTTCAACTTCACCGCCGTTGACGACTCGCATATCTACATCGGCTCGCACACGATGATAGGCCCGAATGTCACCGTCGCGACCGCGGGGCATCCGATTCTGCCCGAGCTGCGCGAAAAGGCGTATCAGTTCAACATGCCTGTGCGTATCGGCGAAAACTGCTGGATAGGCGCGGGTGCTCTGATAATGCCCGGCGTGACGATAGGGGACAACAGCGTTATCGGCGCGGGCAGCGTCGTGACAAAAGATATTCCGGCGAATGTCGTCGCCTACGGGAATCCCTGCCGCGTCGCGAGGGAGATAAACGAGCACGACCGCGAGTTCTATTACAAAGACAGACGAATCACGAAAGAGATTTTTGACGAAGTAAAGAAAATGTAAAGCAAACCCGCCAAAGTAAACCCGCCGTAGATATAAGTCTGAGGCGGGTTTTGCTATAGTTTTTACAGTGTTTACGGTTGAATCTTTGCCGTTATTCTCCTTACGGAGAAAATGATGTTTGCTAATGACCAAAGCGGAATTATAACATACAGAAAACGGAACAAGAAGGTTAAAAACGGCAGTAAATCCTGATGAGGAGAAGTGAATACAGGGTGTATTACCCAATCATATTGCATGGTGATTCGCATCAAAATCATCGGTATCGCCGACAAGACAAAGACGGTGAAGAAAGAACGGAATTTACGAATTTGAGCTCTCCTTGAAAGATAGAAGAAGAACAGGCTGACAAAGGCGACCGCCCATATGAAGCGAAACGCGTAAAAGTAAAACATTCCATACTCTGAAATCCTTATGCAGTCATAATAGAAATCGTGCATATGTGTAAAAAAGAAGTTAAATACAGGGCGGAAAAGCTCGCAGACGCAGTATATTATCGCCTGCAGGAACAGCGGCCAAAGAAGCACCTCGAAAATCACAACAAAAGCTTTTTTGTTTTTTTTCATCACTCCACATCCTTTCAATTTCCTTGAGGCGGATAAATGACAATACTTCTGCGCTACAATTATATTTTAACAGAAAGAGTAAAAAAGTCAATCGTGTTTTGATTTTTAAAAAAGTTAAAGAATCAATCCCACCTTTGCAGAGCGGGATTGATTCTTTGTTTGTGCTTATTTATATTTCGGTCTCGCAACATACGAGGTGTGGAGCACTTCGTGAGCCTTGTGGCTGCCGGGCTCGCCGAGGAACTCGTCATAGAGACGCTTGACTGCCTCGCTCTCATGCGACTTGCGCAGGGGCATATCTTTGTCCGCCTCGTAGAGAGCGGCGGCTCTGCGCGCTCTGAGGTCGACGAAGTTGCGCACGACAGCGTGCTGGATCGGCTGACCGCCGCCGTTGACGCAGCCGCCGGGGCAGCCCATGATCTCGATGAAGTGATAGTCGGCAGTGCCGTTCTTGACCTTCTCCATAATCGTGTTGGCGTTTGCAAGTCCGCTGACTACGCAGACCTTGACTTCCATGCCGTTGACGGTGTAGGAAGCTTCCTTTATTCCGTCGGTGCCGCGAACCTCGGTGAAGTCGAGGCTCTTGAGCTCCTCGCCGGAGAGCTTCTCAACGGCAGTTCTCAGCGCCGCTTCCATAACGCCGCCGGTTGCGCCGAAGATAACGGCCGCGCCGGTGGAGTCGCCCAGAGGATTGTCAAATTCCTCGTCGGGCAGGTGCTTGAAGTATATTCCCGCGCTCTCGATCATTCTGCCGAGCTCTCTCGTGGTCAGCGAGTAGTCAACATCCGGATAGCCGGACGCCGCCTGATCGTCGCGCTTTGTCTCGAACTTCTTCGCCGTGCAGGGCATGATGCCGACAACGACGATATCCTTCGGGTCGATGCCCATCTTCTCGGCATACCAGGTCTTGATTATCGCGCCGGACATCTGCTGGGGCGATTTGCAGGTCGAGAGGTGATCGAGCATATCGGGATAGTAATGCTCGCAGTATTTTATCCATCCGGGCGAGCAGGAGGTTATCATCGGGAGCACGCCGCCGTTCTGGACTCTGCCGAGGAACTCGTTTGCCTCTTCGACAATCGTGAGGTCTGCGCCGAAGTCGGTGTCAAAGACCTTGTCGAAGCCGAGGCGTCTGAGCGCCGCGACCATCTTGCCCTGAACATTGGTGCCGATGTGCATTCCGAAGCACTCGCCGAGAGTTACGCGGATAGAGGGCGCGGTGTGAACAACGACGAACTTCTCGGGATCGTTGATAGCCTCGAGAACCTTTGCGGTGTCGTCCTTCTCATATATAGCGCCGGTCGGGCAGTTGACAATGCACTGGCCGCAGGAGACACACGCCACGGAATCGAGCGGTCTCTCGAACGCCGAGCCGATGTGGGTGTCAAATCCGCGGGCGTTTGCGCCGATAACGGAGATGTGCTGAGCCTGACATGCTGCGACGCAGCGGCGGCAGAGAATGCACTTGCCGTTGTCTCTTATCATATGAATAGCGGAATCGTCGTATTCGTGAACGGGATTTGCGCCGTCAAAACGCCCCTCGTCGTCAACGCCGAACTCCTTGCAGAGCTGCTGAAGCTCACAGGTTCCGCTGCGGACGCACGAGAGACACTTTCTGTCATGCGTCGAAAGAATGAGCTCAAGGGTCATCTTGCGGCTCTTGCGGACGCGCTCGGTGTTTGTGAATATCTCCATGCCCTCGTTTACGGGGTAGACGCAGGCGGTCACGAGCGAACGCGCGCCCTTGACCTCGACCATGCAGATGCGGCATGCGCCGATCTCGTTTATCTTCTTGAGGTAGCAGAGGGTCGGGATCTCAATGCCGGCCATACGCGCCGCCTCAAGTATGGATATGCCCTTGGGTACGCTCAGGGGCATGTTGTTTATCTTTATGTTTACCATTTCCATGCTGTGTTGACCCTCCTTCCTTAACCTTTGCTGATTGCCTTGGCGCGCTTGCAGTTCTCCATGCAGACGCCGCACTTGATGCACTTCGCCGTGTCGATAGTGTACGACGGCAGCTTGTGACCCTCTGCGACATAGTCGGTCTTGCCGATAGCCGAGACGGGGCAGTTTCTGGCGCAGAGACCGCAGCCGATGCACAGATCCTTGTCAATTTTGAAGCTCAGCAGCGCCTTACATACGCCTGCGGGACACTTCTTGTCGACTATATGCGCTATATACTCATCGCGGAAGAACTTGAGGGTCGCAAGGACGGGGTTGGGAGCCGTCTGACCGAGTCCGCAAAGGGAGTTTTCTTTGATGTAATGGGCGAGCTCTTCGAGCTTGTCCAGATCCTCGAGCGTCGCCTTGCCGGCGATGATCTTTTCGAGTATCTCCTGCATTCTTCTCGTGCCGATACGGCAGGGGGAGCACTTTCCGCAGGACTCGTCAACGGTAAAGTCAAGGAAGAACTTGGCTATATCGACCATGCAGTTGCTGTCGTCCATGACGATAAGTCCGCCCGAACCCATCATGCAGCCGATGGCGGTGAGGTTGTCGTAGTCTATCTCGGTGTCCATGAGGCTCGCGGGGATGCATCCGCCGGAAGGTCCGCCGGTCTGAGCCGCCTTGAACTTTCTGCCGTTGGGGATGCCGCCGCCGATGTCCTCGACAATTTCGCGCAGGGTCGTGCCCATGGGGATCTCAACGAGGCCGGTGTGCTTGATGTTGCCGCCGAGTGCAAAGACCTTGGTGCCCTTGGAGCGCTCGGTGCCCATGGAGGCAAAGCTCTCCGCGCCGTGCAGGATTATCTGCGGGATGTTTGCAAATGTCTCAACGTTGTTCTCGGTAGTGGGCTTTCCGAAAAGACCCTTTTCCGCCGGGAACGGAGGTCTCGGACGGGGCTCGCCGCGGTTGCCCTCGATGGAGGTCATGAGCGCGGTCTCCTCGCCGCAGACAAATGCGCCTGCACCGAGTCTTATATGAAGGTCGAAGTCGAAGCCGCTGTCGAAGATGTTCTTGCCGAGCAGTCCGAGCTCGCGCGCTTCGTCTATTGCTATCTGAAGTCTCTTGACCGCTATCGGGTACTCCGCGCGGACATAGATATAGCCCTCGGTCGCGCCGGTGGCGTAGCCGCATATCGCCATAGCTTCAACGATGCAGTGCGGGTCGCCCTCGAGCACGGAGCGATCCATGAATGCGCCCGGGTCGCCCTCGTCGGCGTTGCAGACGACATATTTCTGATCCGCCTGATTCTTGCGGGTGAAGCTCCATTTCAGACCCGTCGGGAATCCGCCGCCGCCTCTGCCGCGCAGACCGGAATCCTTGACTATCTGGATGACCTCGTCCGGGGTGTATTCGGTCAGACATTTTGCAAGAGCCTGATAGCCGTCCATGGCTATGTATTCATTGATATTTTCGGGGTCGATAACGCCGCAGTTGCGCAGCGCGACTCTCTTCTGCTTTTTATAGAACTGAGTCTCGTTGAGGCTCTTGACGGTGTCGCCGGCGACGGTATCATCGTAGAGCAGATGCTTGACTATTCTGCCCTTGATGAGGTGCTCGTCAACTATCTCCGGAACGTCCTCGACCTTTATCTGGCTGTAGAACGCGCCTTCGGGATAAACAACGACTATCGGACCCAGGGCGCACAGACCGAAGCAGCCCGTCCTGATGACCTTGATTTCGTCTGCGAGACCTTTTTCGGCGATCTCCTTTTCAAACTCGGCAATTATTTCTGCACTGTGAGAAGAAGTACAGCCGGTACCGCCGCAGACAAGAACGTGTGAACGATACATTGATTTTCCTCCTTGTTATTTGGCGATAGCGCCGACCGTGAATTCGCCGACGGGGTTGCCGTTGACGAGATGATCGCTGACGATGCGCGCGACCATTTCGGGCGTTACCTTGACATAGGTGACCTTTTCTTTGCCGGGTTCGAGAACCTCGACTATCGGCTCATACTGGCACATGCCGATGCAGCCGGTCTGCGAGACGGTGACATGGCTGAGATTGCGGCGTGCAATCTCGTCAACGAGTGCGGTGAGCACGGGCTTTGCGCCTGCCGCGATGCCGCAGGTAGCCATGCCGACGAGCACGCGGGTTGTGTATTCGTTATCTTCGCGGATATTCATATTGGCCTTTGCCTTATCTCTTATTGCGTTAAGTTCAGCAAGTGATTTCATGGTTATTCCTTTCCCGGCGCCGGGCGCCGTCATATGGTTTTTTAAAGTAGCGCTGTGTTCTCGTCGATATATTCTTTCATCCACTGCACAACATCCGGATTGTCGAGCGGCACGCCGTCGAGGATATTTTTAATTTCCCGCGTGTCGAGCACGAATTCTTTTTCGTCGGCCGAGCGGCGGTAGATAAAATCCCTGTCGGTGTTCATTGATATGAGCACCGTTACCGTCGAGGTCATGTCCCCGAGGGGAGTGAAGTCTATGCTGTCCGAATGAAATACGGCTTTTGTGGAGGTGCCGACGCCTTTTTTTGAGGTTATCTCAAAACTGCCGCCGGTCTGCTCTGCCGCGAGGCGGAACAGCGGTATGCCCATGCCGACCTTGCGCGTTGTGCGCGTGGTGAAAAACGGATCGCAGACATTTTGAAGCTGTTCTTCATCCATGCCGCAGCCGTTGTCGGAAACCGTGAGCGTGAGAAGATGCTCTTCTCTGCTTTCGCTGACATCTATTGTTATCAGCGACGCCCCGGCTGATATGGAGTTCTGGGCTATATCGAGAATGTTGAGTGACAGCTCGCGCATGGCGTTAAGCGTCCAGGTATTTGTCGAGAATGCCGTCTATCTGATCGGGGGTGAGTCTGCCGTAGACATCGTCGTTGATCGTCATGACGGGGGCGAGTCCGCACGCGCCGATGCAGCGGCAGGCTTCGATGGAGAAGCACGCGTCGTCACTGCACTCGCCGGGGCCGATGCCGAGTCTCTCGCTTATCTTGTCGAGGATAGCCTGCGAGCCTTTGACATAGCAGGCGGTTCCGAGACATACGGAGATATTGTATCTGCCCTTGGGGCTCAGAGCGAACTGGGCGTAGAAAGTCGATACGCCGTATACCTTCTCGAGCGGAACGTCCATTCCCTCGGCTATCATAGCCTGTACCTCGAACGGAAGATAACCGTAGATGAGCTGAGCCTCCTGCATGACATGCATCAGCAGGCTCTTGTCGCCGTTGCATTCTGCGATAACGGCATTGAGCTTCTCTTCCTGTTCCGGGGTGCCGGAAAAAGGTATCTTACTGATTTTTTTGAGCATTTGTAGCCTTTCCCTCCTTAGGTTTGAGAAAAATAACAGATAGGCAAAAAGGGGGTTCCTTTTCACATTAAGAGTAATTATATCATGCGGGTCTGAAAATTGCTACAGTTTAAGGAAAAAAATATCGATAAACTATATACCAATTACATACCCTGCAGGTAGTAATTACCTTTCAACAGATCAATGACCGCCTGCGGTGATGCGCAGGGGAGCTCAAGCTCGGTGCTCGCCAAGCCGACATTTTCGAGGCAGTGCGCGTCGGACGCGCGCAGAAGCCTCATTTTTTGGAGCAGCGGATGCTCTTCAATGAGCCTGTCCGCCTGAGCGAAAGCGGACATCTCGGCGTTTGCGAATCCCCAGCTTTCGTCGAACGAGCCGAGGTTTGCAACCACGCTGAACGACGGGCGGTCAACATGAGCGGGATAGCAGACCCCGCCGAAGCCGAAGACGAGCGGGAAAACCTCGCCGATTGAAATAAAGCTCGCCGTGCTCAGCAGATTCTCCTCGCGCCCGAGAATACCGTCCCGGTCGTCCATTATCAGCTGTTCACCGAAAATATCGAGCCGATTTTTAATCTTCGGCAGGCGCTCGGCAACGTAGCCCGAAAACGCGAGTGCGGAATCGACATCCGGAAACAGGCACACGACGTGGACTTCCTCTGAAGTTGTCAGCTCCATGCCGGGCACGAAAGCGATTCCGGCTTCCTCAGCCGCACGCGCCGCGGCGGGGCAGTTGAGCGAAGAGTTGTGGTCGGTCAGCGCAAGGATATCCAGCCCCATGACCTTTGCCATGTTGACAAGGTTATAGGGAGTCATCTCCTCGTCGCCGCAGGGCGACAGACACGAGTGGATATGCAGATCACATAAAAATCCCGGCATAATTCGACTCCGAATATTTTTGCTGGCTTCGTTTGAAGTAATAAGTAAAATGTATATGCTGTGGGCGGATGTCGCCCGCGGTTTAGCACAAGTTTATTGACTTGCAGTTTGTATTCGACGCACCGTTGTGCCGCGCAAGCGGTGGGAAAGGCTTATCATAGCCAACTTTTGAAAACAAATTTTATAACACTGTGGAATTTTATTTTGGCTCCCTTGTGTAAAGGGAGCTGGCTCGGCGTAAGCCGAGACTGAGGGATTGCGGTACAGAACCGACTGATTTTGTGCCTCTTCCGCACAAATCCCCACAATACAGCATATTTATACTTCTTATATTATACATGGTTATATCAATAAATCAACACCTATATATCAATTATGATATGTCTTTTTCAGCTCTTTTGTCGCTTCGCCGCTGAGCAGGCAGAGCGAGATGAGGTTCGGCACCGCCATGAGCGCGTTCGCGAGGTCTGAGAGCTCCCATACGAGTTCGAGGTCGGCGACGCATCCGACGAATACCGCCGCGGCGTAAATTATGTTGTATATTTTCGCGCTCTTGGCGCCCAGCAGATATTCAAGCCCGCGCCGCCCGTAATATGACCAGCCGATGAGCGTTGCAAAGGCAAAAATGCAGATACTCACGCAGACGAAAATGCTCCCGGCTTTTCCGAATACGCTGCCGAATGCCGCGGCGCAGGCGAGAGAGCCGTCGCCGTCCGTCGGCGCGCCGGAGACCAAGAGAGTTATTGCAGTCACGGTGCACATGACGACCGTGTCGAGAAAAACCTCAAGTATGCCCCAGCAGCCCTGCTCGGCGGGTGAATCCGTCTGCGCCGCGGCGTGGATTATCGCGTTGCTGCCGAGCCCCGCTTCGTTTGAAAAAACTCCGCGCGCCACCCCGTAGCGCAGGGCTTTTTTTATCCCGTAGCCCGCCGCTCCTCCCGCCGCCGCGCGAAGCGAAAAAGCCTCGGATATTATGCGCGAAAACGCCGACGGCACGGCGTGAAAGTTCTTTATTATGACCGCAAAGCTCGCGAGAATGAATATCGCAGTCATGGCGGGAATTATCTTCTCCGCCGCCGAGGCGATTCTTTTGAGCCCGCCGCAGGTTATCGCGAACACGCCTGCGGCGAGAATCAATCCCGTTATCGCGGGACTCAGCCCGAATGAGCCCGAGAGCGAGAGCGCGGCGGCGTTCGCCTGGGTCATATTGCCGATGCCGAGCGAGGCTATGACCAACAGAACGCAGAAAAATTTTGCCATGTGCTTGAATCCCAGTCCGCGCTCCATATAGACGAACGCGCCGCCCATCCATTCGCCGTTTTCGTCGCGGTATCTGTATTTTATGCCGAGTATATTTTCGCAGCACGCGCTCATCATGCCGATTATCGCGCTTATCACCATCCAGAAAACCGCGCCCGCGCCGCCTGAGGCTATCGCCGCCGCCACGCCGACTATGTTGCCCGTGCCCATGCACGCGGCGAGTGCGGCGGAGAGCGCCTGCGTCTGCGATATCGAGCCTTTGCCGGATTCCCGGCTCTTTTTGCTGAATATACTGCCGAGCGTCGTTTTCATCCATGTGTCGACGTGCGTTATCTGGAAAAATCCCGACCGCACGCTCAGCAGAAGCCCCGTGCCCGTGAAAGCGACGAGCAGCGGGACGCCCCAGACCGCCGAATTTATCGAAGAAACGAGAGAATAAAACGAGTCCGTGGGATCACCTCCGAAAAATGAAAAGGATTGATTTAAAGCGCGGATTAGTATATACTATAATCTGTATAATAAGATTCGCGAAAGGGAACGTGATATCTTGAAAGATTTCGGATTTGTCAAGACCGCGGCGGTCTGCCCGAGGGTGACGGTCGGCGCGGCTGATAAAAATGTTGATAATATGCTGCCGCTGATAAAAGGGGCGGCTTCGTCTGGCGCGCAGATAATCGCCCTGCCGGAACTATGCATAACCGGCTATACCTGCTCCGACCTCTTCTCGCAGGACAGGCTCATCGAAAGCGCGGAGGCCGCGCTCGGCAGACTCATTCTTGAATGTGCCGATATCGGCGCGCTCGTGATAGTCGGGCTCCCGGTGCGTGTGCGCGGCAGGCTCTTCAATTGCGCCGCCGCATTCCAGAACGGCAAACTCGTGGGCGTTGTCCCGAAGAGCTATCTGCCGAATTACAACGAGTTCTATGAAAAGCGCCACTTTGTCTCGGGACTTGATACCCCGTGTGATACCGTCACGCTCTGTGGGCAGGAGGTGCCGTTCGGCAATATGCTCTTCTGCGCGGACAACGGCGCCGCAGTCGGAATTGAGCTGTGCGAGGATATGTGGGTGCCCGTGTCGCCCGGAACAGTCCTTGCGCTCAGCGGCGCGGATATAATAGTGAACATCTCCGCCTCCGACGAAATGGTCACAAAGAACGATTTCAGGCTGAGTCTCATTGAACAGACGAGCGCGCGGTGCTACTGCGGCTATGTCTATTCCTCCGCCGGCATCGGAGAGAGCACGACAGACCTTGTGTTCTCCGGCGCGTGTACGATAGCCGAAAACGGCGGCATACTCGCGAGAAACGAGCGCTTTGAGCGAAACGGCGCGGCGGTATACGCCTGCATCGATATCAAAAAGCTCGAAGCTCTGCGCCGAAACAGCGAATTTTATGACAACGCGGCTCGCTATGCCGACCGCGATATAAGGCGCGTTGATATAACCCTGCCGGAGCTCAAAGAGAGCGATATTGACAGGACTTTTGATGCGCACCCGTTCGTGCCCTCGGATGAAAAGGTCAGACGCGCGCGCTGCGCCGAGATATTCAATATCCAGGCGGCGGGACTCGCGAAGAGAATCGAGCATATCGGGCTTAAAAAGGCAGTCATTGGCATCTCGGGCGGACTTGATTCGGCGCTTGCTCTGCTTGTTGCGGACAAGGCGTTTGACCTTCTCGCCCTGCCGAAAGAAAATATAATCTGCATCACGATGCCGGGCTTCGGCACGACGAAGCGCACGAAGTCGAGCGCCGTCACGCTCACCGAGTGCATCGGAGCTCAGCTCAGGGATATAGATATCGTCCCCGCGTGTACTCAGCATATGCGGGACATAGGTCACGATATGAGCATACTCGACGTGACTTATGAAAATGTTCAGGCGCGCGAGCGCACGCAGATACTCATGGACACCGCAAACAAAGAGGGCGCGCTGCTCGTCGGCACGGGCGATTTGTCCGAGCTTGCGCTCGGCTGGTGCACATATAACGCCGACCACATGAGCATGTACGGCGTCAACTGCTCCGTGCCCAAGACGCTCGTGCGATATCTAGTCGATTTCGTTGTGGACGAGAGGGGAGGCAAGCTCGGCGAGGTGCTCCGCGAGATACTCGCGACTCCGGTCAGCCCCGAACTGCTCCCGCCCGACAAAAACGGCAAAATAGCGCAAAAGACCGAGGACACACTCGGTCCCTATGAGGTTCACGATTTCTTCCTCTATCACTTCCAGCGCTTCGGCGCTTCACCCGACAAGCTCATGTTCATGGCGTGCCGCGCGTTTGACGGAGTATACAGCCGCGAGCAGATTGAAAAATGGCTCAGGCTCTTTATGAAGAGATTCTTCTCCCAGCAGTTCAAACGCTCCTGCATACCGGACGGTCCGAAGGTCGGCTCTGTCAGCCTCTCGCCTCGCGGCGACTGGCGTATGCCCTCCGACGCGGATGCCTCCGCATGGCTCGATCTCTGATGAAAGGATAAACGAAAATGAAGAAGTTCAAAAGCTTTATCGCCGTTCTGCTCTGCCTTGCCGCCGTATTCTGCACTGCGGGCTGTTCGGCATCAAAAAAGAGCGCGCTGAATATCTCGGGCGCGCAGATAGACTATGAGACGTTTTTATATTATTTCGACCAGGTTCACGCGTTCCCCGAAAAATATGAGCTTGCCGCCGATGCGACAAACGAGCAGATGATCGACGCCGCGATTGAGCTGTGCTGCGAATATGTTGCGGTCAACACGAAGCTCTCCGAATACGGGCTGACTCTCTCCGCCTCCGAAAAGCGCTCGGCTTCGAATAATCTTGAAGACCTGTGGCACGTTTTCTCGGGCTACTATGAGAAGCTCGGCGTGTCGAAGCAGACGCTTATGAAGATAGAGACCGCCGACACCTCGCGCAACAGACTTTTCTATTATATCTATGATGAGGGCGGCGAAAAGGCGGTCAGCGAGGACGATATAAAGAAATACTATAACGAGAATTATATCTCCTTCCGCGCCATAACCGGCTATCTCACAACTACCGACGCGAACGGCGACATCGTAGTTATGACTGCGGATCAGAAAGCGGCAATGAACAAGGAGTTCATGGAGCTCTCGACGCGCCTGGGCAACGGGCAGACGATGAACGAGATAGTTGAGCTCTATTCCAAGAAGCATCCGGATTCCACAGTTTCGGATCAGCTCCAGTTTATAAAAAAAGGCACGGATTCCTATCCCGAGGGCTTCTTTGAAAAGGTTCAGCAGCTCTCCGTCGGCTCGAACACCGTGCTTATCATGGACAACTATATTTTCCTTATTCTCAGAGAGAATCCCTCGGAGGACGAGGCGAAGCAATACTACGACCGCTACCGCGACGACTGCCTCAAGAGCCTGCGCGGGGACGAGTTCAAGACAATAGTCGAGGGCTACGCCTCCGAGCTTTCGGTCAAGCGCAACGACAGGGTCATAAACAAGGCTGTCAAGGAGGTTCTCAAAGATGGCTGATATAATCAGAAATGAGGTCATCGATGCCGTACTCACACGCCAGACAATAAGAGAGTATAAGCCAATAATGCTCACCGACGCTCAGCTCGATACGCTGACTGCGGCGGCGATGATGGCTCCGAGCGGGCGCAACTGCCAGCCCTGCCATGTCAGATTCATATGCAACGACGCTATGCTGCGCCAGATGCAGATAGATTTCAAGAATATCGTCGGCTGGGACACTCCCGTTCACACGCGAAGCGACAAGAACCCATTCTATCACAATGCACCGGTGTTCGCCGCAATATTCGCAAAGCCCGGCAGTCAGATGGATGCTGGAATCATGGTCGAGAACATATGCATCGCCGCAAAGGGGCTCGAACTCGGTACATGTATAGTCGGCAGCGCGGGCGCGCTGTTTGATGACGCCGACAAGGGCGATTATTGGCGCGGGGAGATCGACATTCCCGTTGATCTTCAGTATATGATAGGCGTTGCGATAGGCGTGCCGGATGAAGTGCCGGAGCAGAAGCCGCGCGATCCGAGTCACTACAAAACAATAAGATAACAAAAGATAAGATAAAATAAACTAACCGCCGCAGAGAATAAACTTTGCGGCGGCTGTTTTTATAAATTTTGTTCACTGCATGAAAACCGCCCGTGCTGATTTTCGGCACGGGCGGAATTTAATTTATCTGTTCTTTATGATATGGGGCAGGATGAGAATATATTTGACGAGCATATAGACTATTGCGACCGGGACATTCACGACATTCTTCGTGAAGTTTGAAAGGAAGTCGGTGGGCAGCTCTTCATGCTCCTTGGCTTCGCCCTTGGTGGTCTTCTTTATCGCGTATTCGTCGAACTTCTCGTAGCCGGTTGCCTCGCAGGTCTCATCGTCAACATCAACGGTGTATGCGCGGTAGATAAGTCTGTCGCCGTCGATGGTAAAGGTGCTGAACATCGACTTGTAGGGCTGCGCGGCAACGGCGGAATTCTTGAGGATAGGCTCCATGGCGTCCTCGTGAACGCTGTAGCGCTTAGTGCCGGCGGTGTTGGGCAGGATGTGTACCGTGCCCTCGGGATTGAGCGCGTAGGTTATCTCCTCGCCCTTGTAGTTCTCGGTGATGTACTCGGTGGGCTGAATCTTGTCGTCCTTGACCTGATATGTACGAAGATACATGTGGTCGTGGCCGTTGATGACAACGTCGATGTCAAGGCTGTCGATGATGGGCAGCAGGCGCTTGCGCATGATGACGGTGTCGGGCTTGTTTATGTTCTTGCCCGCGGAATAGCAGGCGCGGTGCATGAGGATTATTTTCCACTGCGCGTCAGAAGAGTTCATGTCGTTCTGAAGCCAGTTTATCTGCTCCTCGCTGATGGGATACATATCGTTTGTGTTGAGCACGGCGATATGTGCGTTCGAGTAGTCGAACGAATAGTAGACGCCGGTGATATGATTCCAGCCTGCGCTCTTGTCGAGGTTGAACATATTGTCGAACCAGCCCCAGCGAAGGTTGCCCTCGTGGTTGCCGGCGGTCGGCGCCATGGTGATGTTCATGAGTGTGTCGCAGCTCTTCTCATAGAACCAGTCCCACTCCTGATCGTTGCAGTCGTTGACGAAGTCGCCCGCGTTCATGAGAAACTTCGCGTCGGGGCAGACCTGCATCGCGGTGCGCTGAACGGCGCCGCTCTTCGTGAAGTTTATTTCGTTGCCCGCCTGAACATCGGCAAGGGCTATGAACGAAAACGGCTCTTCGCCGTCGCAGGCTGTCTCAAATGTGCCGTTGTTGCTCCAGATGCCGGTCGAAGCGTCGCCGACTCTGTAAACATACTTTGTGTCGGGCTCAAGATTTTCGGCGAGCACCTTGTGGCAGTAGTTCTCTTTCCACTTCGTGCAGGTGCCGGAAAATTTGAGCGCGCCGTCGAAGCTGCCGTTGTATTTTGCAAGGGGCATTACTTCAACATCGCTGCCGCATTTCTCGGTCGTGTACCAGCAGATGCCGCGTCTTGTTTTGGCGTCGCCGTTGATAACAACGCTGATGCGCTTTATCGATCCGTCTGCGCTCTCCTGAGGCATGGCGGAGGCGGCGGGGACTATCATGCAAGCGAGCAGGCAGATTGCCATGACCGCGCTGATTATCCTCATCAGTTTTTTGTTCATCGCATATTCCTCCCAAATTTGGTATAGTTATTCTACATCCGATTCGCACAAAAGTCAAGCGAGTTAGCATATGCTCTTTGTGGATAATTTATAATACCTTTTTCATTAATATATGCGGACAGCCCTCTTCACCATCGTGGATCCCGGTGTCCTTGTAGCCGAGCGCTGAGTAGAATCCGGCTGCCTGCTCCTGCGAATGTATCCATATTTCATTGACTCCGCTTTCTGCGGCGTACTTTTCTGCGGCTTTTATTATGTCCGCGCCGAGCCCTCTGCCGCGAAAAGCCTTTCTGACTGCGACTCTGCCTATCATGACCCTGCCGCTCCCGGGGTCTGTGAAAATGCGGCAGACTCCGACGGGGTGACTGCCGTCAAACAGCACGATATGCGCAGCCGTTTCGTCGATATCGTCGAACTCCTCCTCGAAGCCCTGCTCTTTTACGAACACCTCGAGTCTTATCTCTTTCGCCTCGTCTGGGAGCTGATTATAGATTTTAATTTCCATATAAACACCTCGATTTGTATTATATCACAAAAACGGGCATGAAATTTTGTATATACACACATCGCCGAAATTTGTCCCAAACTGTTGCAAGAGAAGAGAAATAAATATATAATTATCTAAAGAATCATTTACGGCTCTGCGCCGGCGGAGGAATATATAATGGAAAAACTCAGAGTGCTCTTTCAGGGCGACAGCATAACCGATATGGACAGGGACCGCTCGAATATCCGCAACATGGGCAACGGCTATCCGCTGTTCGTTGCGTCGAATTTCCGCGCGGATAATCCGAAGTTTGATATCGACTTTTTCGATCTCGGCATCAGCGGAAACAGGGTCAGCGACCTGCGCGACCGCTGGCAGACCGACTGCCTCGATCTCCATCCCGATGTGCTCTCCGTGCTCATCGGAATAAACGACACATGGCGAAAATATGACAGCAACCTGCCTTCAGAATTCGGCGAGTTCGAGAGCATCTACCGTTCATTGCTCGAGGATGCGAGACGCGAAAACCCGGATATCAAAATAATTATCATGGAACCCTTTGTGCTCCATGTTTCCGAAGAGCGCGCGAGCTGGCGCGAGGATCTCGACCCGAGGATTCAGGCGGTGCGCAGAGTGGCAAAAGATTACGCCGATGCGTTTATCCCGCTTGACGGTCTGCTCAACGCCGCCGCAATCGACACCTGCCCCGAGCAGTGGGCGCCCGACGGAGTCCATCCATCACCCGACGGTGCGGCTCTGATAGCCCGCTACTGGCTTGAAGCGTTCGACAAGATACTTTGATGAAAGAGAGAAAAACAATGCCTTTTGATAAAAACTTTGTTCCCGCGCTGCGCTTCGCAGTCATGAGCGACATACATATCGACGACGAGGACTGCATCGAGGAACAGCGGTTTGCAAAAGCGCTTGACGACCTCAAAAATCTGTGCTCGTCCGATGAAAGATACAGCGGCTTTGACGCGCTCGTCATCGTCGGCGACTTCGCTTCGCGCGGGTCGGAGATTCAGATGCGCAAGGTCAAGAAGATTCTCGACGCAGGTCTGCCCGCCGATGTCAGGCTGATAATGACCATGGCGAGCCACGAATATATGACCGACGGCGAGGAGAATGCCCTGCGCCGCTTCGATGAGATATTCGGTCTTACTCCCGACACCCACGCAGTGATAAACGGCTTTGATTTCATCGCCGTCACAACGACGGGCGGCTGCCACTTCGACGACAAAAAGCGCGGGTTCGTCTCCGCGGAGCTTGAAAAAGCGGCGGAGCGGGACAGCAAAAAGCCGATATTCTTCTTCCAGCACCCGCATATCACAGACACTGTCTACGGCAGCATCAACTGGGGCGAGGACGAGATAACGGATATTCTTATAAACTACCCGCAGATAGTCGATTTCTCCGGCCACTCCCACGCGCCGATAAACGATCCGCGCTCGGTGCATCAGCGCCACTTCAGCGCATTCGGCACCGGTACGCTGAGCTATTTCGAGCTCGACGAGTTCGACAAGACCCACGGGACTATTCCGCCCGAGGACAGTAGCGCCGCTCAGTTTCTTATAGTTGAGGCGGACGCGCAGGGCAGGGTGAGGGTATATCCCTACGATGTGCTCGGCAGCCGCTTCTTCCCGTACACATGGGAGATAGACGAGCCGTGGAACATAGATTCGTTTAAGTATACCGACGCACGCTATGTCACGGCGGAGAAGCCGTATTTTGAAAATGCCGGGATATCCGTCGAAAACATAACGGCGGACGGCTGCGATATAACCTTCACTCAGGCGACCGGAAAAGAACGCCCGGACAGCTATGATATCTACATTTTAGATTCTGACGGGCTGATAAAAAAGCATATGAATATTACTTCGCGCTACTATCTCTCTGATATGCCCGCGGCTCTTACCGAGCACATAGGCGGACTGAAAGCCGGCACGGAGTACAAAATAAAAATAGTTGCAAACAGCTTTTGGCGCACGCGCAGCGACGCTCTGACCGCGCGGTTCGCCACACTCTGAAACACAGGAGCTGATTAAATGTTTTTTGTCTTACCGACAGCGGCGATATTCGCCATATATATCCTCGCGGCAGTTCTGCCCGCGATATTCCTGCTGCGCTATATCTATAAGCACGACACGGTCGACAAGGAGCCGCCCGGGCTGCTGTTGTCGCTGATTCTCATGGGTATCGTTGCGGCGCTGATGTCGATAGTGCTCGAAATAATCGGCGAGAAGATACTCAACGATCAGATAAGCCAGGATGACAAATATTATAAAATCATTCTTGCGTTCGCAGTCGTTGCGGTCGTCGAAGAGGGAACAAAGTTCCTGCTGATGAAGCTCAAGACATGGAAGAATCCGAATTTCAACTACAGCTTTGACGGGATAGTTTACGCTGTCTCCGTCTCGCTGGGCTTCGCCGCGTTCGAAAATATAAAATATGTTATGAACTTCGGTCTGTCCGTTGCGCTCCCGCGCGCGGTGCTCGCCGTTCCCGGTCATATGGGATTCGCGGTGTTTATGGGTCTGTTCTACGGGCGCGCCAAGCTCTTCTCCGACCTCGGCTGCAAGGGCAAAAAGGTGATGAATCTCCTCGCCTCTTATCTCTCTGCAATGTTCCTGCACGGGTTCTATGACTCCTGCGCCATGATAGGCAACACCCTCTCGACCGTGATATTCATCGCGTTCGTGGCGCTGATGTATGTCATAGTTATAAGCCTGATAAAGCACGAATCGCGCAACGACAGAAGAATCTGAAATCTACCGTCAGCCGGCAGTTATCTGCCGGCCGGCGGTTTTGCGTTTATAAGAGCTGAAATATTGTTTTATTATTACTTTCCGAAAAAGAAGTATTCGGAGGGTCCGCAGTAGCACGGAGAAAAATTTACGGATTTATCGAAAAACGCCGAAAAAATAAGTATAAAAGCCTGAAAAAATCAGCCGATTTTGTGAATTTTTCGCCGTATCTCCGGTATGCAATTGACTTTGCGGCATAGAATGTGGTAGAATACAGTGCAAGAGGATAACCGGTGTGGGACACCGGCTCTGAATATTTTATCAATATTAAAAAGGAGGAATGAAGGTTGACTGATCAGAAAACAATGGCGTACATTAACCTTTATGCTGTCTTGGGAACTTTGGAGAATCTCTGCGAGATAGTTCCGGAGGCGAGCGCAATGCTCACCAACACCAAACCCATCTCCATCGGCTTTGAAGTGAAGGACGGCCCGAGCGCCACAATAACCTTCAAAAACGGCAGATGCAGGATGGAGCAGGGCGTCAACAAGTGCGACGTCAAGCTGCCTTTCTCTTCCTGCGAAAAATTCAACGGTCTTATCGACGGAACCGTAACCCCCATCCCCTCGAAGGGATTCCAGCACATCAAGTTCCTCCTCAAGACTTTTACCCCTCTGACCGACCTGCTTGCGAAATATATGCGTCCCTCGCCCGAGGATCTTCAGGACAGAACCTTCTTCGAGCAGAGCACCACGCTCATGCTCTATACCATTGCCGTCGCTATCTCCCAGATAGCCAATAACGACAAGATAGGTCAGTTCTCGGCATCCCATATCGTTGACGGCGAGATAGGCTTCGGCATAAAGGACGGCCCCGCGGTCACTATCCGCGCGAAGAACGGCCGCCTCGTTACCATCAAGAAGCGCTGCGAGAATCCGCGCGCCGAGATGGAGTTCGCTTCAATGGATCTTGCAAGAGACCTCTTCGACGGAAAGATAAACGCCGTTGCCTGCATCGGCATGGGCGCTATCACCATGAAGGGCATGATCTCGATGATCGACAATATGAACAGACTGCTCGACAGAGTTGCTCTGTACTTGGCATAAGGGAGGGGAACTTTAATGAGCTTCAAGATTAACGATTACACAAAGAGCAGAGAGATGTTCGAGAGAGCCGAAAAGGTCATTCCTTCCGGCGTTTACGGCCACCTCGGCCCGGCAGAGGGCTGCTTCATCCCCGTCAGCGCGTTCCCGCTTTTCGGCGACAGAGCGCAGGGCTCCTATTTCTGGGATGTTGACGGAAACAAATTCATCGACTATATGTGCGCTTACGGTCCCAATGTCCTCGGTTACAATGACCCCGACGTTGACGCCGCCGCTCTCGAGCAGGCAAAGAAGTGCAACTGCACCACCTCTCCGTCCTACAAGGCGGTTGAGTTCGCAGAGCTGCTTGTTGACACCGTCAACTGTGCAGACTGGGCTTTCTTCGCAAAGAACGGCAACGATGTCACCACCGCCGCTATCATGACCGCAAGAGCCCACACCCACCGCAAGAAGATAATCTTCATCAACGGCTTCTATCACGGTATTTCGCCCTGGACCCAGAAGGTCGACTATCCCGGCGTTCTTGAAGAGGACGTTGCGAACAATATCTATATCGATTGGAACGATATCCCGGCTCTCGAGAGAGCTATCGCCGAGAACGAGGGCGAGATAGCTGCGTTTATCTCAACTCCCTATCTCCACGGCAACTTCTTCGACAACCAGCTTCCCGCAGACGGTTACTGGCAGAAGGTTCGCGAGCTCTGCACAAAGAACGGCATTGTCCTCATCGTCGACGATGTCCGCGCAGGCTTCCGTCTTGACCTCGCCGGCAGTGACCACTTCTACGGCTTCGAGGCAGACCTCATCTGCTTCTGCAAGGCTCTTGCAAACGGCTGGAATGTCTCCGCCCTCTGCGGTAAAGAGTTCCTCAAGAGCTCCATCAGCAGCCTGTCCTATACCGGCAGCTACTGGCTCAGCGCTATCCCGTTCGCCGCAGGTATCGCCTGCATCAACAAGATGAAGAAGCTCAACACTCCCGCCCTCTTCCGCGAGAAGGGTCTCAAGGTCGGCGAGGGTCTCAAGGCTGCTGCCGCGAACAACGGCTTCCATCTTGTCGTCTCCGGCGAGCCGTCGCTGTTCTATCTGCGCCTTGCGGATGACGATTCCCTCATGCTCCATCAGGAGTGGGTCGCAGAGATGGTCAAGCGCGGCATATTCATCACGAGCCACCACAACCATTTCCTCAACGCATCCCTGACCGACGAGGATATAGCTCACACCGTTGATGTTGCGGAGGATGCATTCAATACCCTTCGCAAGAATCACCCCGAGCTTGCCTGATAAAATTATGAAAAAAAATCCCGTCCTGTCTTTACAAGACGGGGTTTTTTATGTTATCATATATAAAAATAGTTTCGCGCGCGCTCATGGGTTTGGATATTTTGCCCTTTTGAGTAATTTTTGCCGTGCGTGGAACATATATTTCATCCGGCGGATATTCCCGGACAAAAAACGGAAGCTTTGTGATTTGCGGGGACACCCGTTCATTCACTCAGACGATAAAAATGTTTTCTGTAAGGAGGAAATGTAAATGCCATTATCAAAGCAGGAATGGTTAGCGCTCGAAAAGAAGGCTCACGAGCTGCGCAGACTTTGCCTCGACACCACTTACTGGGCGGGCAGCGGTCATATCGGCGGCGGCATGAGCGTCATGGATATGCTTACCGTTCTCTATCACAAGTACATGAGACTCGACGTCAAGAACCCCAAGTGGGAGGACAGAGACCGTTTTATCCTCAGTAAGGGTCACGCGGGTATAGCTTACGCTCCCGTGCTCGTCGATTTCGGCTGGAACGATCCCGAGCAGCTCAAGACCTTCAATCACACGAACTCGAAGATGGGCATCCACCTCGATTCGAACAAGGTCGTCGGCGTTGACGCCTCCACCGGTTCTCTCGGCCACGGACTTCCGATAGCTGTCGGCACCGCTCTTGCCGCAAGAGTTCTCGGCAAGGATTACAAAACATACTGCATCCTCGGCGACGGCGAGTGCGACGAGGGTTCAAACTGGGAAGCCGCTATGTCTGCTTCCACCTTCAAAGTCACCAATATGATCTCCTTCGTCGACCGCAACAAGTGCATGATCGACGGCAGAACAGAGGATGTCATGAAGCTCGAGCCCTTCGCCGACAAGTGGCGTTCCTTCGGCTTCATCGTCAAGGAAGTCGACGGACACAACTTCAAGGAGCTGTGCGACGCTATCGACTTCGCTCTTGAGAACAAGACCGATTCTCCCGTCATGATAATTGCCGACACGATAAAGGGCGCCGGCATCAACTTCATGGAGGATAACTATCAGTGGCACTACGGCGCTATTGACGAAGAGAAGTATAAGAAAGCTATAGACAGCCTTGACGCCTACTATGAGGCACGCAAGGCAAGAGCTGAAAAGGAGGGCGAATAATATGGCAGGCGGAATGACCTATACAGCCGTTGAATCAACCGCTCTTTCCACCGCGGAATATTACGGCAAGACCCTTGTTGAGCTCGGCGCAGAGCATCCCGAAGTTGTCGCGCTGACCGCTGACCTCGGCAAATCAACAAAGATCGGTATGTTCGGTGAGGCTTATCCGGACAGATTCTTCAACGTCGGTATCGCAGAGCAGAACATGTTCGGCGTCGCCGCAGGTATGGCGAGAGCAGGACTCGTTCCTTTCCTTTCGACCTTCTCGGTCTTCGCTTCTCTGAGAAGCGCCGACCAGCTCCACACCGACATCTGCTATCAGAATGTCAACGCTAAAATAATCGCTACCCATTCGGGTACTTCGTTCGGTCAGGCAGGCTCGACCCATCACGCTATCTGCGATCTCGCAGTTACCCGTGCTATGCCCAACCTCACCGTTATCTGCCCCGCAGACGGTATGGAGACTGTCAACGCAGTCCGTGCGGCATATGAGACCCCCGGCCCGTTCTATATCAGAATCAACAGAGGCTTCGACCGCGTCCTCTATAAGGACACCGATTACGGCTTCGAGCTCGGCAAGGCAGTCACTCTTAAAGAGGGCACCGACATCACCGTTATCGCTTGCGGCTCCTGCGCATTCCAGGCTCTTCAGGCGGCTAACTTCCTTGAGAATTCGGACGGTCTTAAAGTCAGAGTTCTTGATATGCACACCATCAAGCCCATCGACCGTGAGGCTATCCTCAAGGCCGTTATGGATACCCGCCGCATAATCACCGTTGAGGATCACAACGTCATCGGCGGTCTCGGCAGTGCTGTTGCAGAGGTTGTTGTTGAGTCCGGTAAGGGCTGCGCATTCAAGCAGCTCGGTATCCAGGATAAGTTTGCTCCCATCGGACTGCATGAGGACATCATGTCCATGCTCGGTATCGACTCCAACGGTATCGTTGACGCTGTCCGTGAGGTCATGGGCAAGGACTTCGAGCTTGATGACGATTGGGACGACGAGGTGTAATAGCTTCGCCCGTATCCCGATAAGGAAAGGAATGATTATATGGCATCAAGAGATGAGATTTTTACTAATAAACTTTTTCTCAACGCTGTCCTTCCGCTCATCAAGGTGATTGCAAACGACGTTCCCTCGCTTGCAAAGAAGTTTGAGCACGCGCACGGCGTTATGCAGGTCAGTGCTCTCGACCCCGACAGCCCGGACGGCAAGGTGGCTACCCATTTCGTAGTCAACTGCGGCGAGTGGCTCGTTCACAACGACAAGGTGGACACCGCTCCCCACATCGAGCTTGAGTTCAAGAGCATCGAGGCGATGAACGCATTCTTCAAGGGCAAGATGAGCCTCGCGACCCTGCCCAAGATGAAGGGTATTGCGAAGCATCCCGGCCTGTTCGCCTCGTTCATGGCAGTGCTTCTGAAGATGTCCTCTCTGCTTACCGCAAAGGGCATCCCGGAGGACGAGGACACCAAGGCTCTGCTCGTCAAGTGCTACTTCTACCTGCTTTCGAGCGGTATCAGCCAGCTCAACAAGCTCGGCCATCCCGATGTTCACGATTGGGCGCTCAAGAGCCCCGACCGTGTCTATGCGTGGGCTGTCAACGGCCACGATGAGCTTTCGGCTTATCTGCGCATAAAGGCGGGCAAATCGAGAGCCGGCAGAGGCGTTTACAAGAGAGCTATGCCTTTCTTCACCCTCCGCTTCGATTCTCTCGACAGCGCGCTGGGCATCCTGCTCGGTCTTGACGATATGCTTGACTCCGCGAAGAAGGGCAAGCTTATCATGGAAGGCGCACCCGAGTTCGGCGCTCAGATCGGCGAGTATATGCTCACCGTCGCCGGATTCATCCAGTAAGAGAAAACATAACAAAATTCCGCCGTGTCTTCGGATGCGGCGGTTTTTATATGACGATAACATAATATTTTGCTAAAATATCCCATTCTCCGTTCACTGGTGACAAAAATTGAAAACTATCAGCGGTTTAAACGGAAAAAACTTGCAAAATCAAAGCGCAGGCTTTATAATCTAAGCATAACTCCCGCATGAATATCCGCCTCGGCGAATCGCCGACAGGGGGAGAAAATGCAGGTAATTTCAAGGAGGAAATGGAAATGAAATACGCATTCGTAAACGGCGTTATTCTCGACGGCACTCAGGATATGGAGCCCCAGTCCGGCAAGATAATTCTTGTCGACGGCGAGAAGATAACCGCCATAGTCGACGCGGGCGCGGATACCTCCGGATATGAGAAGATAGACCTCGGCGGAAAGTACATAATGCCCGGCCTTATCAATATGCATATCCATCTTCCCTCGAGCGGAAAGCCGAAGAAGAAGGAATCCGACCCGAAGAAGCTTGTCAAGATTATGACGAGCAACAATCTTTTCCGCAAGATAATCAAGGCGGTCTGCCGCAGCGCGGCTCAGATGCAGCTCAACAGCGGCGTTACGACCATCAGAACCGTCGGCGGAGTTGAAAACGCCGATTCGAGCATCCGCGACGATATAAACGCCGGAAAAACCGTTGGCCCGAGAATACTCGCGGCTAACATGGCTGTCTCCGTCCCGGACGGACACATGGCAGGTTCGCTTGCCTATGTCGCCGAGAGCGCAGAGCAGGCGAGAGACTTCGTCGCGAAGATTGCCGAGGATAAGCCGGATCTGATAAAGCTCATGATAACCGGCGGCGTGCTTGACGCAAAGGTCAAGGGCGAGCCGGGCGCGCTGAAAATGCCGCCCGAGGTAGTCAAGGCTGCGTGCGACGAGGCGCATAAGCGCGGACTCATAGTAGCCGCCCATGTCGAAAGCCCCGAGGGCGTGCGCGTTGCGCTTGAAAACGGCGTGGACACTATAGAGCACGGCGCGAAGGCGGATGATGAGATAATCTCGCTCTTTAAGGAGAAGCACGCGGCGCTCATTACAACGCTCTCTCCCGCGCTTCCCTTTGCGCTGTTTGACCGCTCCGTAAGCCACGCCACCGAGCTTTCACAGTTCAACGGCGAGGTCGTCTTTGAGGGCATAATCGACTGCTCCAAGAAGTGCCTTGCAAACGGTATCCCCGTCGGACTCGGAACCGACACCGGCTGCCCGTTCATCACTCACTACGATATGTGGAGAGAGCTTGTCTATTTCCACAAGTACTGCGGCGTGTCGAATAAATTCGCACTCTACACCGCAACGAAGAGAAACGCGGAGATAGCGCATATTGATAATATCACCGGCACCGTCGAGCCTGGCAAATGCGCCGATCTTATAGTCACCGACGCGAACCCGATCGGCGATCTCAAGACTCTTCGCAACGTGAAGATGGTCATGGCGAGGGGACACCTTATCCGCGAGCCCAAGGTCAAGAAATATGAGAACGTTGAGCGCGAGCTCGACAAGTTCCTTTAATAGCAATACCGTTTTTTAATGAGGGGAAAGATGTAAAGTGAATTCTATAATAGTTTCGGCTTTCGGCGCGTTCACTGCGCTGTTGCTGGTTTTCGCCATTTAGGAGATACTGGCAAAGGTGACAAAGGGCTGGGTTCCGTCAGTGCTTGTCATCATGATACTTATGCTCGTCGGCTTTTCGACCGGGATTTTCCCGAAGACCATTATAGACGACGCCGGCGTGTCAGATGCGCTGTTCAAAGTCGCCTGTGGTCTGCTCGTCACCCATCTCGGCACGCTTATAAGCCGAAAAGAGATGGCGGCGCAGTGGAAGACGGTCATAATCTCGCTCGGCAGGGCGATGTCGGTGCAGAGATACAGCGTCAGCGGCTTCGGTGATTCGACTGACTACGGAATCTATACTTTCCTCGGCGCGAAGCCCCGGGGAGAGCGAATATTTCAAGCCCGTGACCGCCGAGAGCAAGACGGAACTTCTCGGATATATAGATGAGTTTGAGCAGGTTATAGATGCTATGTGCGACGGCGACGAGGGTGCCGACCTTGTGAACAATTACCGTTTTTCGCGCGACGATATCGACGGGAGCGATTATCTCTATATTTACGACCGCGGAGGCAAGCCGATAGGCGACGGAGCCTATTCAAAATACGATTATTACAACGTCTACTTCTTCGATTCGCAGACGACAACGCTGTATTATTTCCACAATAATATATAATGGGAAAAATAATTGAGGCTTTTCGGTCCATTTCTGCGTTTTCACGGTTGAAAATTATGTGAAAATGCATTAAAATAGATATAGAATCTATGAGGAGGGCGGACTATGGAAAGCTTCAGACATATGCCTCTTGAAAACATACAGAACTGCCGCGACCTCGGAGGATATCCGATAAAGGGCGGCGGCTTCACGAAATACGGCAGACTGCTGCGCTGCGGCAGACCGCGCGCCTCAACGCCGAATGATATGGAGTTTTTCCGCGAATACGGGATAAAGAATGTTTTCGACCTGCGCGGCGATTCCGAGGCGATATCCATGCCGTCGGAGTTTGCCGATTATCCGGGAGTGAATTACTATCATTTCTCCCTGCTCGAAATAAACCCCGCTTCGCCGCATATGGAGATGTCGATGCCGGAGGTGTATGTCACGAGCCTCAACGAGTGTAAGGGCAACTATGCACGCCTGTTCTCCGCGCTGTCGCGCGTAGACGCCCCGTCGATGTTCCACTGCTTCCTCGGCAAGGACAGAACCGGCATAACCGCCGCGCTGATACTGCATTTAACAGGCGTATATTTTGAGGATATCGTTGCGGATTACCGCATCTCCTCGACCTATCTCGAACCGTTTTACCGCCGCGAGATGGAGAGAAAAACGGGGCTTGTCCATGAGAGCGACATGGCGCATCTCGGCTCCCCGTCGGAGAATATAACCGCCGTGTTTGAATATCTTTCGCGCCGTTACGGCTCGGTCGAGGACTATTTCCTCTCCGCAGGTCTTACTTCGGACGAGATAGACGCAGTCGGCAGAATACTCAGATAAATATTTTCAACAACAAAACCCTCCGTCAGGCAATCCCGGCGGAGGGTCAATATTTTATTTAACAGATCAGACCGATGCGAGGAAAGTGTCGGTGTCGGTGATCTCTGCGCCGTAGGTGTCCTTGAGGTACTTCAGGCCGTACTCATAGTCCTCGGCGGTGAAGGAATTCGTCGCGTCTTTGATAACAACAATGTCGTAGCCGAGCTGATAAGCGTCGGCGGAGGTGTGGCGAACGCACATATGGGTGTGCAGTCCGGTAACAACAACGGTGTTGACGCCGAGCTCTCTGAGGAGAAGGTCAAGGTCGGTGTGGAAGAAACCGCTGTAGCGTCTCTTGGGAACGACATAGTCGCTCTCGCAGAGTTCGAGCTCGGGAATGACTTTCGCGCCCTCGGTGCCAGCTATCGCGTGGTCGCCCCAGAGCTTGAGCTCGTGGTCGATGCCCTTGAGATGAGCGTCGTTGCAGAAGATGACCGGTATGTTCTTCTCTCTTGCGCCGTTGAGCAGTTCTGCGGTCTTGGGGACTATTGCAAGACCTCTGTCGCACTTGAGTGCGCCGGTTACGAAATCGTTGAGCATATCAACGACGAGAATTGCGTACTTCTTTTCCATAATATTTACAGCTCCTTGTGTGTTATGATTAAATTATACCGATTTAATCTTCCGGTGTCAATGACAATAAATACAAAGAAAACGCTCTTTTACAACAGGCGTTTGTGTGATATAATTTATTCATATCAATTTCCCGGGAAACGGAGAGCGTTTATGGCAACTGTGCTCCTGGCAGTGATATTCATAGCCTATATCGGGCTCGGAATACCAGATTCTTATCCGGGCTGCTGAGCATAAAGCTCTCGGGTAAAAAAGTCATGGTCATAGGCCAGTGCGTGACCCTCGCGGCGATACTGCTGATTTATGTTCAGGCTGCCAATGGCGGCGACATATGATGATATCGACTGCGTTTTTCATACGCAGACCGGCAGATAAATAAAAAGGAGAAACGATATGAAAACGACTCAGGTTGCCGCCGCCCTCATCTGGCAGGGCGACAGATTTATGATATGCCGCCGCCCCGCGAACAAGGGCAACGCCCTTTTGTGGGAGTTCGTCGGCGGAAAGCTCGAACCGGGCGAGACGCATCAGCAGGCACTCATTCGCGAATGCCGCGAGGAGCTCGGTATAACAGTGGAGGTCGGCGACGAATTCTGCGATGTCTACCATCAGTATCCCGATATATATGTCCATCTCGTCGTGTTCAATGCGAAAATAGCCGAGGGCACGCCTCAGCTGCTCGAACATTGCGGACTCGAATGGATAACGCCGCAGGAGATAAAAAACTATGCCTTCTGCCCGGCGGATAAAGACATACTCCAAAAAATAATCAATACACATTGAAAGAGGTTATATTATGCAGCTTGTTCTTCCGTTTGAACATATGGCAAAGGCGGCGCAGTATATGGAGCCGTCGGTTTTTGAATATGTCCGCGAGGGTGAGATAGAGAGTTTCGAGAGCTTTGAAAAGTTCGATTTCCTTGCCTTTGACTGGTACGATGTCCACAGCGAGCGCACCGAGGACTATAAAATGCTCGCCTATGTCAGCCGCGAGAATCTGATAATTTTCACAGAGGGCGCGGCGGGCGACACGGCAAAGAAGATAATGGACGGGCTCGCGGAGGAGAATCCGGAGCTCAGATCCGAGCAGCTGCTCTACAGATTCTTCGTCCGACTTTTAAACGGCGATATGGATTGCCTCTCGAGGCTCGAGAATGAAATAGACGAATACGAAAATGTCTATCTTTTCAAGAGCGAGTCCGGCAAGGATGTTTTTGAAAAGCTGTCCGCCTGGCGGCGCGAGCTGCTGAGAATAAAGCGCTACTATGAGCAGCTGACTTTGATTTTTGACGAAGCTTCTGCGAACGACAATTCCGTATTTTCGAACTCTGCGGCGAAACGCTTCGCTATTCTCAAGAACCGCACCGACCGCTATCTCCAGACGGTGCAGAATCTGCGCGATGTTATCGAGCATCTTCAGGAGGAATATCAGGCGCAGCTGTCTATCCAGCAGAACGATCTGATGAAGCCTTTCACGGTTGTTACCGTTATCTTCCTGCCGCTGACACTGCTCACGGGCTGGTACGGCATGAACTTTTCGGGCATGCCGGAGCTCAACTGGGAATATGGATATCTTGTGATAATTGTCGTGAGTATCGTTGTGCTCGTTGCGCTGATACTGTTCTTCCGACGGAAGAAGTGGCTTTGAGATTTTGAAAAATTTTTGATTTGCCTATTGACAGGGTAGGCAATATGTGCTATATTGTATCCAACATACCGCCGAGGTAGGCGTATGAAAGGAGAGAATGTTATGAAAAAGATCGCCATGAACCGAATGAACCGCTGTAGCTGTGCCTGTTGTCAGTGCGCGTGTTTCGTCATGTCTTTTTCCGATATGTCCTCCAAATGCGGGTCGTTGAACTGATCCGATAAAACGGCTTTTGACCGGGGAACTCATCGGAGTTCCCCGGCTTTTTTTATTTCGCCGTGGAACTTAAAATCTTAACTAACTAACTAACTAACTTTAAAGGAGCAATTTATTATGTCAAAGATTTATACTTCAGCAGACCAGCTTATAGGAAAGACCCCTCTTCTCGAACTGACCCACATTGAAAAGAAATACGGACTCAAGGCGAAGGTGCTCGCAAAGCTCGAGTATTTCAATCCCGCAGGTTCCGTCAAAGACAGAATCGCCAGAAAGATGCTCGACGACGCAGAGGCGGCGGGCAAACTCACCCCCGATTCTGTTATTATCGAGCCGACCTCCGGCAACACCGGCATCGGTCTCGCATCCGTCGCCGCTGCGCGCGGATATCGCATAATTATTGTTATGCCCGAGACGATGTCCGTCGAGCGCCGCCAGCTGATGAAAGCATACGGCGCCGAGCTTGTGCTCACCGAGGGCGCAAAGGGCATGAAGGGCGCGATAGCCAAGGCTGACGAGCTCGCAAAAGAGATACCGAACAGCTTCGTGCCCGGTCAGTTTGTCAACCCATCGAACCCCAAGGCTCACTATGAGACCACGGGTCCCGAGATTTTTGAAGACACCGATGGCGAGGTTGATATCTTCGTCGCAGGCGTCGGCACCGGCGGCACCATCACGGGCGTCGGCGAGTATTTAAAAGACAAGAAGCCCGGCGTAAAAATCGTTGCAGTTGAACCCGAGACCTCGGCAGTGCTCTCGACAGGTGTTGCGGGCGCGCATAAGATACAGGGCATCGGCGCTGGCTTTGTGCCCGATGTGCTCGACACAAAGGTCTATGACGAGATAATCCCCGTCAGCAACGAGGCAGCATTCGAGGCCGGCAAGCTTATCGGCAAGAGCGAGGGCGTGTTGGTTGGCATATCCTCCGGCGCCGCCGCTTATGCCGCGATAGAGCTTGCAAAGCGCCCGGAGAACGAGGGCAAGACGATAGTCGTGCTCCTGCCCGACACAGGCGACCGCTATCTGTCGACTCCGCTTTTCCAGGACTGATAAATAATTTTCCCATAGGCTCCGGCTCTTTTGCCGGGGCTTTCGGGCTTTTTTGAGAGGAAGAATATGAGCTTTAACCCCGATAACCCGCGCCGCAAGGCGCTCATCGCGATGAGCGGCGGAGTGGATTCGTCCGTCGCTGCTTATCTCGCGATTGAAAGCGGGCTTGACTGCATCGGCGTGACGATGAAGCTTTTTAATAACGAGGACGCAGGGGTAAGCCGCGAAAAGAGCTGCTGCTCGCTTGAAGATACGGAGTATGCGCGCGGCGTCGCCTACAGGCTCGGGATGCCGTATTATGTCTTTAATTTCACTGCGGATTTCAAAGAGCAGGTCATGCGCCGCTTTGTCGAAGCCTATGAGCGCGGTGCGACCCCGAATCCCTGCATAGACTGCAACAGATATCTGAAATTCGACCGCCTCTATCGCCGCGCGAAAGAGCTCGGCTGCGAATATGTTGTCACGGGTCACTATGCGCGAATTGAAGAAGAAAACGGCAGATTCCTGCTGAAAAAGGCAGTTGATCCGACAAAAGATCAGAGCTATGTGCTCTATTCAATGACGCAGGACGAGCTGCGGCATACGCTGCTTCCATTGGGCGGCATGACGAAAACGCATACGCGCGAGCTTGCGCGCAAGCTCGGCTTCTATAACGCCGACAAGCCGGACAGCCAGGATATCTGCTTCGTGCCGGACGGCGATTACGCCTCATTTATCCGCTCGTTTACGGGCAGGGATTATCCGCGCGGCGAGTTCGTTGACAAAAGCGGCAATGTGCTCGGTGAGCACAGGGGACTTATAGGCTACACTGTCGGTCAGCGCAAGGGGCTCGGAATAGCGCTGGGCGAGCCGAGATATGTGACCGCACTGATGCCAAAAGAAAACCGCGTCGTGCTCGGCAGCAATGAAGACCTGATGAGCCGCGAACTCGACGCGAAGAATTTCAATTTTATCGCCTTTGATACCCCGCCCGCGGAGTTCCGCACGAGCGCACGGGTCAGATACAGGCAGGCGGAACAGCCCGCGACAGTGCGCGTCACGGGCGAAGACACAGTGCACATAACATTCGACGAGCCGCAGCGGGCAATAACCAAGGGTCAGGCGGTCGTCGTTTATGACGGAGATGTGGTTATCGGCGGCGGAGAGATCTGCTGAGTGCGAAACGGAGGAATATTTATGATGATATCAACGCGTGGACGCTACGCTCTGAGGGTGCTTGTTGACCTTGCGGAGCACAGTGGCGGTCTCGTCCCGATGAAGGATGTCGCGGCGCGCCAGGGCATCTCAAAAAAATATATGGAGCAGATAATGGCTCTGCTTGTAAAGGACGGATATGTTGAGGGCGTCCACGGCAAGGGCGGCGGATACAGGCTCGGCAGACCGCCGGAGCAGTGCGTTGTCGGCGATATTCTGCGCCTGACCGAGGGCAGCCTCGCTCCCGTCGCGTGTCTTTCATGCGAAGAGCCGTGCGAGCGCGCGGACAGCTGCCGCACCGTCGGCATGTGGCGCAGATTCGAAGAGATAACGAACGAATACTTCGACGGCATAACCGTAAAAGACCTGATGAAAACAGAATAACGGCAGCCGCGTCCCGAACGGGCGCGGCTCTTTGCATTGCATATGAAAAAGGCTCCCGCCCGTTTGGGTGAGAGCCTTTATTTTTATTCGGTTGTTAGAGCTTAGCCCTTAGCGCCGTTGTAGCCCTGCTTGTTGTTGCCGATCCTAACGAAGTAGTCAACCTCGCCGTACATGTTCTTGACCTTAGCGGAGATACCGAGCTTGAGCTCAGCCTCGCTTATGTTGATCTTAACGAGATAGTGATAAGTACCGTTGATGATCTTGCCGGTGCTGTTGTCTACGCGAGCGAAGATGTAAGCGTTGGTGTAGGTGAGCTTAACATTTTCTTTGCCGCTCTTGAACTCTGCGCCGAGCTGGTTGAGAGCCTCATCGATGCTGCCGAGGGTTCCGACGCCGCGAGCAACAGGACCGCCGTTGTGGGAGTCACCGTTGGGGCCGTCAGTCTGATCCTTGACATAGATGATGTAGTCGGTGTACTTACCGTCTGCGGAGACGATAGCCTTAGCGGACTTGACGTCGCTCGCCTTGAGATCGGCGTGGCTGGAAGCGGGAACATAGTCTGTGTCGGTGGAGTTTTTCTTAAGAACGTTGTTGATGATGGGGGAAGCGACTTTGAGGAGTCCGCCTAAACCGCCGTCACCGGTGATCTTGCCGTTGTTGCCGAGAGCCATGGTCTGCTTGCCTGCGGGTGCGGGCTTGGTAGCCTTGCGGGCCTTGACATAGTCAGCGACTATCTCAGCAACAGTCTTAGCGGCTGCGGGGGTTTTGCCGCCATGAGAGCCGCCCTGGCTGCCTGCTGCCTGCGAGGGAGCCTCGACGGGCTTGCCGGAAGCGTCGGTGGAAACTTCGGAAGCGTCGTTGCTGCCGGCCTCGGTGCTGTCGGCTGCGGAAGCGTCTACGGGAGTAGAGCCTTCGCCGTTGTCGATGACCTCTCCGCCTGCGGAGGAGGGATCGGTTGTGGTCACGCCGTCATCCTTGCTCTTGCAAGCTGCAAAAGCGAAGACCATAGCGAGAACCATGATGAGTGCAAGAATTCTCTTCATTTGGTTGTGCTCCTTTTAACATTTTTCTTGATTTTGTGAATAAATTGTTTCACAGTATTTTCAGTTTACTCTAAAACAACCAAAAAGTCAAGAAAAACAACGCTGTAAATTATAACAATTTTGTAACATACGGCTGGAAACAACTTGACTTTCGGGTATAAGCACATATAAAATGTATGCAGAGATTTAAAAAAGCATGAGTCGCAGGGCGAAAGGAATTTGCTAAAATATGCTTGAGAGAAGCGAATGGATAAAAGGGTGCGAAAAGAATTTGCGCGGCGGTACGGTGTATCTGAAAAACTTTCGGTGCGCCGCCAAAGCGGAAAAAGCAATATTGGAAATAACCGCGCTCGGCGTATATGAGGCAAAATTAAACGGCGAGCGGGTAGGCGACTTTATCCTCGCTCCGGGTTGGACTTCTTATTTAAACAGGCTTCAGGTGCAGAGCTACGATGTGACAGATATGCTGAAGACCGAGAATTCGCTCGAGGTGACGGTCGGTCAGGGCTGGCGCGCCATCGCCAATAAACGTGACGGCAGCGACTTTTTGGGCTACCGCGACACGGCGCTCATCGCCGAGCTGACTATTGTCTATGCCGACGGCAGGACGGAGAGCATCGTCACCGACAGCTCGTGGACTGCGCGCGAGAGCAAGCTGAGATATACAAATATATATGACGGCGATATCTATGACGCGACTTTCAAAGCGGGGAGCGCGAGGCACTGCATCTGCGTCGATCTCGAAAAGGATATGCTTATCCCGCAGGAGGGCGAAAAAATAGTCGAGCATGAGCGGATGCCTGCTCTGCAAGTAATAAAAACCCCGGCAGGCGAGACGGTCATTGACTTCGGGCAGAATATGACGGGCTATGTCGAGTTCAGGATAAAAGGCACTCCCGGTGCGCAGGCGACAATCTCCCACGGCGAGACGCTTGACCGCGACGGCAACTTCTACAACGCCAACTACCGCTCGGCGGACGCGCGGATAAAATTTGTCTGCGACGGCGAGGAGCACACATATAAAAGCGCTCTCACCTTCTTCGGCTTTAGATATATCCGCCTTGAAAACTGGCCGGATGAGGTGAAAAAAGAGAACTTCACGGCGATCGTCGTCCATTCGGATATCCGCAGGACGGGTTATTTCGAGTGCTCGGACGAGACGGTGAACAAGCTTTTCAAAAATATAATCTGGGGTCAGAAGAGCAATTTCCTCGATGTCCCGACCGACTGCCCGCAGAGAAACGAACGCCTCGGCTGGACGGGCGACGCGCAGGTGTTTGTCCGCACGGCGAGCCTCAATTTCGATGTTGAGCGCTTCTTCAAAAAGTGGCTTCGCGACCTCGCCGCCGACCAGGGACGCGACGGCTGCGTGCCGCATGTCGTACCGAATATATTTGACGACATGGGCGGCTCGAGCGCGTGGAGCGACGCGGCGGTCATCTGCCCGTGGGAGATATACAGAACCTACGGCGACAAAAAAATACTCGAAGACCAGTTCGATTCCATGAAAGCGTGGATAGACTGGATGCGCGAGCGCAGTGAAAACGGGAAACGCTCGGGTGGATTCCACTTCGGCGACTGGCTTGGGCTCGACTCCCCGGAGGGCAGCTACAAAGGCTCAACTCCCGATGATCTCATCGCCACGGCATACTATAAATATTCGACCGAGTTATTTATAAAGGCGGCTCATGCGCTCGGCAGGGATGTCGCGGAATATGAGAATATCCCGGCGGAGGCGGCGGCAGCGTTCAGGCGCGAATATATGGAAAACGGCAGAGTGAAAAACGCCACGCAGACCGGCTGTGTGTTCGCGCTCTGTTTTGATATCACGGACGACAGGGCGGCGACAGCAACTCAATTAAACGAGCTTGTGAAGTGCGCCGGGCATCTTGAAACTGGCTTCGTCGGCACGCCGTATCTTCTCCATGCGCTCAGCGACAACGGCTACGCCGAGACGGCATATGACCTTCTGCTTCGTCGCGAATATCCCTCATGGCTTTATCCTATATCAAAGGGCGCGACGACCGTCTGGGAGCACTGGGACGGTATAAAGCCCGACGGCACGATGTGGAGCACCGACATGAACTCGTTCAATCACTATGCCTACGGTGCGGTCGCAGACTGGATGTACGGCGCGGCGGCGGGAATAAACTCCGACCCCGATCGCCCGGGCTTCGAGCATATTATCTTCCGCCCCGTGACAGACAGGCGGCTCGACTTCGTCAAGGCTTCGATTGACACGCGCCGCGGCACCGTTGCAAGCGAGTGGAGACGCGAGAACGGCAGGATAAAATATATTTTCACCGTCCCCGGGGGCTGCTGCGCTTCGGTCATTATCGGCGGAGAAAAGCACGAAGTCGGAGCGGGCACACACGAGTTTTTTGAATGATAATTTCCCGGCTTGCCGTCATTTTCGGTGAGCCGGGAAATAAATTTCAAGAAAAATTTGAAAATCTTGTCCTACTTTGCAAAAAATATATTGACAAATCGCTTGCGATATAATATAATAATCAAGCCTTGTCGGATGACGAGGCTCACATATGGCGGCATAGCTCAGTTGGCTAGAGCATTCGGTTCATACCCGGAGTGTCGTTGGTTCGAATCCAACTGCCGCTACCAATTTTGGCCCGGTGGTCAAGAGGTTAAGACACCGCCCTTTCACGGCGGTAACACGAGTTCGATTCTCGTCCGGGTCACCAGAGCCACCAAACAGATGTCGCAATCGGCAGATCAGAAATTCGTTCGGTCTGGATTCTGACATCTTTATTTTTTAGGACGCGTAGCTCAGCTGGTTAGAGCGCTTGCTTCACACGCAAGAGGTCCACGGTTCGAGTCCGTGCGTGTCCACCATGAAAAAAGCACTTGCAGACGCAAGTGCTTTTTTCAACGAAATTTGCCCTTTCGGGCAAGTGAAATAGCTTCGCTGTGAAATATCTGCTTCGCAGATGTGAAATGCTTGCTTTGCAAGCGCGGGCAAATTTCATTTCACTTGATGCGAAGCATCAAATTTCACAATTCACGCAGTGAATTATTTCACGTCGAGCACGGCGAGACATTTCACTTTACGAAAGCCCGCTTCGGAGATTACGCTGCGGCGGTGAGGACTTTGCCGAGTTTCAAACCGAGTGCCTGCAAATGCGGGCGCTCGGTTTGTTATATGTATTTTATGCGTAGCGGTTTATTAAGTTTTTTGGCTTCTTGTATCATTGAAAAAGTACCTTTACTTTTTCCGTCCCAAAAGCAAATGACATAATCACATACTTCTGCCATGTGGCGATTCCTTAAAGGTCCAGCAGCTTTTCCGAAGTGAATCCAATCTGCGTTGTAAACTTCAAAAGTCATGTTGTTTTCTGTGGCATAACGCAGTCCAATCATATCGGCTCCACGACAGCCGCCGGAAATGATTATTATAGTAAATTGTTTTCTGATGTTTTTTAAGCATAGGTCTATATATTTTTTAGCTTGAGCATAGTCAAAGTAATTTCTGCACCCGGCGATGACAACACGCTTCTCCAAAATATTCACAACCTAAGTATATATTTATATAAATATATACTTATACAAGAGAATTGTCAAGCGAATGTATCCTTAATAAAATGTACTTAAAAAGGGGATACTGTTGCTATGATAAAACTTACGCTTGATACGACTTTGCAAAAACTGAATATCAGCCGATACGAGCTTGCCAAGCGGACGGGAATACAGTATCAGATAATTGATAACTATTATAAGAACCGCGTCAAACGGTACGACAGCGATGTGCTCGACAGAATATGCACGGCGCTCGGATGCGGAATAGAGGACATAATAGAATACAGCAAATAAAAACCCGGAGCCGATTTTCGACTCCGGGCTGTTTTTTATCTCATCTCTTCAATATGATATATATATTCGAGCGAGCTCAGCGCTTCGATTATCTCTTTGTGCGTCTTGTATTTTTTCAGCTCCGCGCTGTTTATCGTTATCGTTATCGTATAGACGCTCAGTCCCGAGCCGACATACGCGAGGTTCGATTCGATGTCGTCTATTCTCAGTCCGAGGCGGCGGATGACCGCGACGAAGTCCTGAAGATATTCGCTGCTCTTGAGCTCGAGGTGGATCTCAAAGTGGTTCGAGCGGTTCTTGAGGTATATCTCAAGCGACGGGAAGCAGGCGAGGATGCAGAGCAGGAAAACATAGACTATGACGGTCACGGTATAGAGCCCCGCGCCGATCGTGAATCCGAGAATTCCGCAGGCCCAGAGTCCGGCGGAGGTCGTCAGTCCCTTTATCTGATTGCGGGAGCTGAACAGTATCGAGTTGCCGCTGACCATCGCGGTGCCGATTATCGTCGCCGCCGATAGCACGGGCACGCTGAACGAGTAGCTCATCATGAGATATATGTCGAGTATCATCGAGACGGTCGAGGCAAAGGAGATGAGCACGAAAGTGCGCAGTCCCGCCGAGTGACGCTTGCTCGAACGCTCGCAGCCTATGACCGACGCGAATATGACAGCCACCGCTATCCTGAGTATTATCGAATATGTGTTGAGCCCCATTGACCATTCGCCGAGCAGACGGGCGATAGGGTCCGAGAGGGCAAATGCGGTTATTCCGTTCATCTTCTTCTCCTCCTGTTCTTTCTGCTTCTGTCCATGCTCATGCCCGCGAGCAGATACTGCTCGTCTGCGGCTTCGGAGAATGCCTGCTCGTCTTCATAGTAGGGATTCTCATGCTTAGGCAGGTCGTTTTGTATCGCCTGGATGCGTTCTATGAGCAGCTCGACCTTGCTCTTCTGATGTCCGTCCTCCGCGATTTCGACTATATCTTCGAGCTTGTTGGAATAGGACTTTGAAAGGTAGAGCGAGAGCTTCGCGCAGCCGGGGCCGATGAGCTCATACAGGACGCTCGACGCAAGTATTATCGTTTCAAGCGCACTGCCGGACGCGCCGCCGAGCGTTCGCGCACCCATCGCGGCGAGACCTATCGCAACGCCCGCCTGCGGGATAAGCGCGAGGCCGAGGTAGTTGCGGACGAGGTGATTTTTCTTTGTTATGAGACAGCCGAGGAACGCGCCGGCGTATTTGCCGATGATTCGCGTGAAGAAGTAGCACACACCGACAACTATTAGCGGCACGCGGCCGATGGACGACGAGCTGTCAAAGAGCGCGCTGAGATTGAAGTTGAGTCCCGAACGCACGAAGAACAGCAGGAGTATCGGCGGGTTGAAGTAGTTGAGCTGCTTGAACAGCCTCTCATCGTCCGAAAGATTGATGTAGACCATGCCCATCGCCATGCAGCCGAGAAGCGGCGAGACATCGAGCAGGGTGCATATTCCGCAGAACGAGAACAGCAGCGCGACGGAGACTATCAGCCTGTTGTCCGTCGAACGCTTCTGAAGCAGGAGCTTCAATATCAGTCCGAACAGGCAGCCTATCGCGAACACGAGAAGGTTGAGTCCGATGGGCTTCAATACGCTGCCCGCGCTGAAATGACCCGATGCGTTCGCGAGCGCTACAGATATCGCGGCGCTGTATGCGATGAGTCCGACAACATCGTCGAGCGCAACGACCTGGAGCAGGGTGTCAACAAAGTCTCCCTTTGCGTGGGTCTGGCGTATCGTCATGACCGTTGACGCGGGAGCGGTTGCCGATGCGAGCGCGCCGAGCACGAGCGAGAAGTTGATATCCAGCCCGAGAATGAAGAACGACACGATGAAAACGATAATCGACGCGAGGCACGCTTCGAGCACAGTTATCACAACGACTTTTCCGCCGTTCTTTTTAAGAGTCGAAAAGCGGAAGAACTCGCCGGTGCTGAACGCGATGAACGCGAGAGCAATATCGTTCAGAAAGTCCATGCCCTCAACGATGTCCTGCGGCACGAGATTCAATACATACGGTCCGAGCAGGACACCGGAGAGTATGTATGCCGTGACATTAGGCAGCCGGAGCCGCTTTGTGATGCGAGTCATCGCAAAGCCCGTTATCAGCATCAGAGCCACCGAAATTATGATTCCCGCGACGGGGGAGGTGATGTTGAAGGTCTTGTAGAGTGAGTTAATCAATTTCCCTTATTCCTCGTTTCCTTTCAGAGAGTAAAAAAGCAACCGCCGGGAGAGCTTTTTCGTCCGGCGACCGATAAATTTTGCAAATTTGTTTTTTTAATATCTCTTGTGATTTACTATATAATATGATATACTCAACCTGTAATAAAATCAAATTATTTTAATTTTGATTTTCAAAAACTTTTTTTATGGTGAGTATATGTTAGACAATAAAACCGAAACTTTGATAGCAGTTGCGGAGCAGAAAAACTTTACAAGGGCGGCTGAAGCTCTCTCTCTGACCCAGCCTGCGGTCAGCCATCAGATAAGCCAGCTCGAACAATCCCTCGGCGCGAAGCTGTTCAATCGCAAGAAAGGCGAGCTGACATTGACGCAGGAAGGGGAGATTGCGGTTCGCTATGCGCGTATTCTGACTTCAATGGATCAGAAGATGCACATGGAAATAGCGGACTCCAAGCGCAACATAAAGAAGCTGCGCATAGGTCTGACTCACACCTCCGAAAGCACGTTTGCAACCGAGGTTCTCGCCCGTTACGGCAACGAATATCCAAATGTAAGCATTACTGTTTTTACAGATACTATAAAAAATCTTTATGATATGCTCGACAATTTTGAGATCGATCTCGCAATAACGGACGGAAAAGTGTCGAATCCGTCGCTCAATTCCGTCATGATAGATACGGACTATCTCGTTTGCATCATGTCGAACAACAATCCGCTCGCAAAGCACTCGATGATAACGCTGAACGAGTTGCGCCGCGAGAGGCTCATCCTGCGTCTTCCGACTTCGGCAACGCGAATGCTGTTTGAAGCGACGCTCGAGAGCCACAACGAGTCAATAGACGACTTCAATGTTATCCTCGAAGTCGATAACGTCACGACGACAAAAGACCTTGTGCAGAAGGACTTCGGCGTATCTATCCTTGCAAAGAGCGTGTGTCTCAGAGAAGTCCGCAAAAAGAAGCTGACGATAGTGCCGATAGAAAACCTCAGCATGGCGCGCGAGACGAATATAGTCTATCACAAGAGCTTCGCCCATACTGAGGTGCTCCAGGATATAACCCAGCTCTATCACGACACGAAAAAGCACTATCTTGTGTGAGTGTAAATAAAAATCAGGAGGTACGCAGCCCAGCTGCATACCTCCTGTAATTTTATTTTTTCACAATGGCTGATACAATATTATAGAAATCGCTGATTGATATATTTTCTGCTGTTACCCTGTAATAAACCCCGCCGCAGCAGAAATCCGCGACCATAAGATTTTGCTTTTCGGGCTGAGCGGCGGCATCGCTGCCGACTGTTGCCGCGAACAGAACCTCCACGCTTTTGCCGCCGACTCCGATGCTTGTGATCTCGCTGCTGTTTAAAGCATATATGCAGTCGTTGGGCGCGCCAAGTTTGCTGGCGCTCATGGTAAAATCGGCATCTTTGGAGTGATATTTCAAATTTATAACATCTCTTGCAATAGCTCCGTCGGAAGAAAAAGTGACGGCGTGGCTGCTGCTGCCGATATATTTGTACTCCGCGCCGAGATTGAACAGGTCGGCGCCCATATAGGCGGTGACTTCCGCATTGCTCCAATTCTCGGTATAATGCTTTGCTGGGTCGAGATACAGCGGAGCCGCACTTTTGACTCCGTTTATCTGATTGGCAAAGCAGAGTCGTTTTGAACCGACGCTGTTGGGAGAAGTGCTCTCGGCAGGCGAGACTGCGGCGTTGTCATAACTTGTAACAGGCTGACCGGGTACGGCACCGGGCGTCCCGGATTTGAACAATCCGCTTTTCCATGCCCCTATTCCGCCTAACGCTATCAGACAAAAACAACAGGCGGGGACAACAGCTTTTGTGATTATCTTATTTCTACGTATCTTTTCGCTGTTATATTTATCAATACGGTCGAACACAGAATCAACAGTTTCATCATAGCTTTTCATATGTGAAACCCTCCGTTTCCAATTGTGATTTAAGTGATTTGCGGGCACGGTAGACAAGTGTCTCGATGTTGTGAACGGATTTTCCCATTATCTTCGCAGCTTCTTTATTGCTGAAATTCTCAAAATATATGAGCCAGAGAACCTGATGATATTCGGGCTTGAGCTTTTTCAGCGCCCGATGCACCGATATCTTCTGTTCTTCTTTTATAACAGCCGCCTCCAGGCTCTCCTCTTCGCTTTCGAGCTCCGAGCAGTCGTCAACGGACACGAGCGAAAATCTTGACCTTCGTCTCAGATGGTTGATGGCGATATTCCGCCCGATGGTGTAGAGCCAGGTTTTAAAAGAACTTGTGCCTTTGTCCTTCGGCTTTTTCGTCCCGAGCAGGACGAACGTATCCTCCGCCAATTCCTCGGCGATGTGTATGTTTCCGACAAAGCTGTTCAAATATAAGATAAGCCCGTCACGGTAGTTGACGATAATTTCAACTAATCCGCTATCATCTCCTTCGTTACAGAAACGGCGGTAGCTACTTGCACCGTTGTCCATAGATTTTCTCCTTTCTGCAAAGCGTCTTTTGTGCCCTTCACTTATTACACAAGAAAACGGGGAAAACCTCACACCCGATTTTTGAATATTATAAGCTGTCCTGATAATCCAAAACGCCGCCGGCAGGCTTTTATGCTGTGCCGGCGGCGTTTGAGTTTATGTTATATTTTATGCTATGACTGTGCTCGCCTGCTTGTCGGTGGGGACAAGACCGATGTAGCTTTGACCGGGGTTGAGCTTGAGCTCGGTGCCGTCGGACGAATAGAGCGTGAGCATACTGTCCGGGCCGCCCTTTTTCCAGGTTATGTTCTCATATGCGCCGTTTGAGAGATAGACGCCGCTGCCGCCCGTCAGATCCATGTCAACGCAGCCGGAGGAGTCGCCCATAAGCGAGACCGGGCAATAGAGAATGATGACATTTTTGACCGCCATCTGCTTGCCGTCCGCGTCGGTCATAGGCGCGCCGTTGATGTTGTTGAGATAGAGCCCGTCCTGCGCCGAATAAGTAAATGAATGGTTGCAGTATGACGAGAAAACTATGTCTATTCTCGAGCATGCGCCGCCGGCGGGAGTGCGCGGTGAGCTTTCGGAAACAAATGCAAAGGGACTCTGATAGCCGGATTTGATATCGCGGCGGATGTCGAGCTTCGTAAGACCCTTGTCAATCGCCTCGCGGGTCGTGTATCCGCGGTGCTCAATGGCTACATTCGTGCGCTCCTTGTCGCGGAAGAAATATCTGCCGAGATATGAACGCCCGTCGAGGTCGTCGACATTGCGCTCGCTTATCGCCGAATAGGCGTATTTGCTGCCGCCCCAGTGGACGAATATTGCGTCAAGTCCCTCGGCTATCTCGACGAAGTCGTGCCTTGCGCTTCTGAGCGAGCCGACCTTGTCGGGAATCTTGTTTATGTCGGAATAGAGCCAGAGCATTCTCGTAATACCCGCCTCCGTCACGCCCTCAAACACGATATCGGGGGTGCAGAGTCCCCACTGCGGGCGAGCGGGCTTCGAGTTGTTGACAACTACTGCTATCGGGCGTTTGCCCTGCGCCTTGAAGCCGGAGAGTCCGGTCAGCGGATCAATGTCCGCCGCTTCGAGTGACTGCGATGAGGATTCGCCGCTCGTGCTGTCCGCATCCGGATTTTTCTTGCCGCCGGAGCATTTGACGGCAATCAGGACGATCATCACGATGAGCAGCAATACTGCCGCGATGAGAATGTAAAGTCTCGAATTGTTTTTCTTCTTCTTTTTCTGCTGAGTTGACATTTTGAAAATACCTCGTTATCTGATGGATTTTTCTGTCATCCTAATTATACATTCAGAAGATATATTTTTCAACAGTAAAGCTCCGATTTTATTGACTTATCTTTTTACTATGTTATATAATGGTAAAAAGCCGGTAATTTTCTCGGCTTTGGCGCGGAATATTTCAGCGCGCCGGAAAAGGAGGTAAACCCAGATGGCAAGAGTATTCAATTTTTCAGCAGGTCCTTCAATGCTGCCCGAGAGCGTTCTCAGCCGCGCGGCAGCGGAGATAATGGACTATCACGGAAGCGGCCAGTCCGTTATGGAGATGTCGCACCGCTCAAAGGTCTTTGAGGAAATCATGGATGAGGCGCAGAATCTGTTCAGATCGGTACTTTCAGTGCCCGATAATTACGATATGCTGTTCCTCCAGGGAGGAGCTTCGACCCAGTTTGCCGCGATTCCGCTCAACCTTTTGAACGGCAGCGGAAAGGCTGACTATATGCTCACCGGTCAGTTCTCGACCAAGGCGTATAAAGAGGCGTGCAAATACGGCGATATCAGAGTTGTCGCGTCCTCGAAAGATAAGACTTTCTCTTATATTCCCGAGGTCACCCGCGAGGATTTTGACCCCGAGGCGGACTATGCATATATATGCCTGAACAACACTATCTACGGCACGAAGTTCCCGTATATCCCCGACACAGGCGATGTTCCGCTCGTTGCTGATGTTTCGTCGTGCTTCCTCTCGGAGCCGCTCGATGTCTCGAAGTTCGGTATCGTCTACGGCGGCGCGCAGAAGAATGTCGCCCCCGCAGGACTGACTATTGTCATAGTGCGCAAGGACCTTGTCGGCAAATCACGCGATATTACGCCTGCGATGCTCGACTACAAGAACATGGCGGACAACGACTCGATGTATAACACGCCGCCCTGCTGGTCGATATATATGTGCAAATTAGTGCTCGAGTGGATAGAGAAGCTCGGCGGACTTGAGGAGATGAAGAAGAGAAACGAAGCGAAGGCAAAGATTCTCTATGACTTCATCGATTCGAGCAAGATGTTCTCGAACCCCGTCAGGCACTGCGACCGCTCGCTGATGAACGTGACTTTCGTCACCGAGAGCGATGAGCTCAACGCGAAGTTTGTCTCCGAGGCGGCAGAGGCGGGATTTGTCAACCTCAAGGGACACCGTTCGGTCGGCGGAATGCGCGCGTCTATCTACAACGCTATGCCGGTCGAGGGAGTCGAGCAGCTTGTTGACTTCATGAAGGAGTTCGAGAAGAACAACTGAGGGGGAGAGGCTGATGAAAGAGATATTAACGCTAAATAAAATAGCAAAGTGCGGAACCGACCGCTTTGACAGCGCAAAATATATCTGCACTGACAATGCGGAAGATCCGGCGGCGATAATGGTGCGCTCGGCTTCGATGCATGAGATGCAGTTCGGAGCGGGTCTTTTGGCAATCGCTCGCGCGGGAGCGGGTGTGAATAATATCCCGATCGATAAGTGCTCGGAGCAGGGCATCGCCGTGTTCAACACGCCCGGAGCGAACGCAAACGCGGTAAAAGAGCTTGTTATCTGCGCGGCTCTTCTCGCTTCGCGCAAAGTCGTAGATGCTATCGACTGGTGCAAGACTCTAAAGGGTGAAGGTAGCAATGTCGGTAAGCTCGTCGAAAAGGGCAAGAGCTCGTTTGCGGGTCCCGAGATAAAAGGCAAGACCATGGGCGTTGTCGGCATGGGCGCTATAGGCAAGCTCGTCGCAGAAGCGGCGCGTGACCTCGGTATGAGAGTCGTCTGTTTCGACAGAAAAGGCAGGAGCGAAATAAGCGGCGTTGAGACCGTTGACAATATGGAGACGGTTTTCTCCGCGGCGGATTATCTGACCCTGCACATCCCGTGCAACGACAGCACGAGAAATATTATAAACGCGGAGTCTATAGGCAAAATGAAAGACGGCGTGCGTATTCTCAATTTCGCGCGCGGCGAGCTTGTGAACTCCGATGATATTCTCGCTTCTCTCGCCGACGGCAAAGTTGCGGCATACGCCACGGACTTCCCGACCGATGGGCAGTTGGGCGTGCCCGGAGTTATAGCTATCCCGCACCTTGGTGCCTCCACGCCCGAGAGCGAGGACAACTGCGCGGTCATGGCTGCCGACGAGCTTATAAGCTATATCGAGCGCGGCGAAGTGAAAAACTCCGTCAACCTGCCCGAACTCACGCCGCCCGCAGAGTTTGAAAAGCGCGTGTGCGTTATCTATAAAGACGGCGAGGGAGTGCGCGAAAACATCGTCGCGGCGCTCGGCGGCAATATAACATCGCTCAACAGCGCAGCCAAAAACGGACTTGGCTATCTCGTCTGCGATACGCCGAACCCCGACAGCGAAAGGATAACCGCAGTCAGCGGCGTTGTCAGAATGAGAATCATATAAAAAATTAACAGTAAACCCCGGAGGATAACTCCGGGGTGAATTTTTTGTATTGTGGTGGGCTACAATTGGGAGTTGCCTATTACTTGAGCTATAGCAAAGTAAAAGCGCGTGACTCAACTAATTTTTATAATCAAGCCTCCAATAGCCGCGCCGTAGTGCTTGAGGACTAACAGAGATAGGCGAGGGAACGGCTTGCGAAGCAAGACGCACGAGCCCGTACTGTTTGAGCGGAGCGAGTTTACGGGCGAATGTGCCGAGCTGCCAATTGAGAGCCGCAAGCTAAGTACTGCGGCGCGGCGTTGCCGGGGTCTCGGGGTGAAACCCCGAGTCTGCCTTTTCTTTGCAGGCGTTTCTTTTCTCAGACAGAAAAGAAATGCCGAAACGCGGGAAGTGTATATCATTTGATTATGGTAGGACGCGAAGGCAGAGGTCAAATTTTGCGGCCTTGCTTTTCATCGTCGCCGCTCCAAATCACTCGACAGCCAAAACAAAAGCCATAATTCAAATCGTATCCGCAGCGGAATTGATTATGAACTATGGCTCTTTTTATTTTGCTGGTTGGTCTACGCTGAATGCGAAAGCTTTAAGCAATTTATTTCATGCCCTGCTCGTAAGCTTCGATCATCTTCTTGACCATCTGTCCGCCGACAGAACCGGCCTCGCGGGAGGTCAGATCGCCGTTGTAACCCTGCTTGAGATTGACGCCCACCTCAGAGGCGGCCTCCATCTTGAAGCGGTCAAGCGCGTCGCGTGCCTCGGGGACAACACCCTTGCTGGAACTCTTAGCCATTTACTTTACACCCCTTACTTTTTAAGACTTTGTTTGCGTTTGCATCCTTATTATTTTCCGCCCGCGCGTTTTTATAACTTTTTTGAAGTGACAATGTTTGTCAAAAGTCCGGCGGTCACACTTGGTGATATTTATTGACAAATGGTTCCCGTTAAGTTAAAATAATATTAACATAATAATAGTATTATATATAATCATATATAATATGTTCATCAACTAATATATCCCTGTCAACTGACAAGAGCGTATACGGTAAACGCCTATGCCGTTGTCAATTGACCGGAAAAGAAAGGAGCAAGCTGTTATTGCAAACACAAAATTTTCCGATCACCACAACCTGATTCTCGAAAAAGTCCGTGAATCCGCGCTCTCGGTTCTGCCGATATTGGTCATAGTCGTGCTGCTGTGCTTCAGCGTCTCGCCGATTGACACGGATTTATTTCTGAGCTTTCTCGTCGGCGCGATTTTTGTTGTAGTCGGCATGGGTCTGTTCTCTCTCGGAGCCGAGACCTCGATGACGCCGATAGGCACAAAGCTCGGCACGGCGATGACAAAATCCCGCTCCCTGCCGCTGATAATTATAGTCAGCTTCATTCTCGGCTTTGCCGTGACGATAGCCGAGCCCGATCTCCAGGTGCTCGCGCAGACGGTGCCGCATATCAATAATACCGTTTTGCTCGTGACGGTCGGCGTCGGAGTCGGATTCTTTCTGTGCGTGTGCATGATAAGAATACTCACGGGCGTGCGCCTTCGCTGGCTGCTGATAGCATTTTATGCCGTTGTTTTTATTTTAGCGGCGTTTTCAAAGCCCGATTTTCTCGGCATCGCGTTTGACTCGGGCGGCGTGACAACAGGGCCTATGACCGTGCCGTTTATTCTCGCGCTCGGCGTCGGTGTTTCAAAAATACGAAGCGACGCAAAGGCGGAGTCGGACAGCTTCGGCCTCGTCGCTCTGTGCTCAATAGGGCCGATACTCGCGGTGCTTTTGCTCGGATTCTTCTATCCGAACGGCGACGGCGTTGTTGACATAAGCTCGGCGGCATATTCGAGCACGGGAGAAATCGGCCGCGCTTATCTCACCGCCCTGCCATCTTATATGAAAGAGATGGCGGTGGCTCTGCTGCCGATAATCGCGATATTCTATATCTTCCAGATTTTCTCCCTCCGCCTCTCAAAGCGCGAGGTCGCGAGGATAACAATAGGCGTCGCATATACATATGTCGGGCTCGTGCTGTTTTTGACGGGCGTCAACGTCGGCTTCTCTTCGCTCGGCGCGGTGCTCGGCGCAAAGCTCGCCGAAGGCAATATGAAATATCTGCTCATACCGCTGTCGATGCTCCTCGGCTGGTTCATTATCTCCGCGGAGCCGGCGGTCACCGTGCTCGAAAAGCAGATCGAAGAAGTCAGCGCGGGAGCGATTCCCGGAAAAGTTATAAAATACAGCCTTTCGGTCGCGATCGCCGCGGCGATGGGCATATCGATGATAAGAGTTATAACAGGTATATCGGTCATGTGGTTCCTCGTGCCCGGATATCTTATCGCCATAATCCTCTCGTTCTTCGTGCCGGATATCTACACGGCGATAGCCTTTGACTCGGGCGGCGTTGCGTCGGGTCCGATGACGGCGACATTCATGCTCCAGTTTATGATAGGCGCGTCAAAGACGCTCGGCGGCGATCCCTTGAGCGACGCGTTCGGAGTTGTGGCGATAGTCGCGATGATGCCGCTGATATCAATCCAGGCGGTCGGCGTCATATATGAAAGGCGCAGGAAGCCCGCAGAGAAAGGCGAAACTTTTGCCGACGACGAGATTATCGAGCTTTGGGAGGTGCAGACAGGTTGAACTACATAATGACTGTAATAAACCCCGACGCGCTCAAGAAGCTCTCGGATATCTGCGCCCAGCTTGAGATACCTATGTCCGTCGCCCTGCACGGGCGCGGGACGGCGATAGAGAGTATGCGCGATCTGCTCGGCATCGATTCGACGGAAAAATGGATAGTCTTTTCAGTTGCAGGCGAAGAAAAGACGAAAGAATATATGAACAGGCTGCGCCGCACGCTGTATATCGGCGTGCCCGGTCACGGCATCGCATGGGCTGTGCCCATAAAAAGCGTTGGAGGAGGAAAAATCTTGGCATATCTCAACGACGGGCGGCAGGATGCCCGATACACGCCCGAATTCAATTTTTCATATGAACTGATTGTCGCGATAGCCAACGAGGGGCGCACGGATACCGTCATGAATGCGGCGCGCGCCGCGGGCGCGATGGGCGGCACGGTGCTCCACGGCAAGGGCACCACCTCGCCCGAGAGCGAAAAGTTCCTCGGCGTATCGATAGCAAAAGAAAAAGAGGTTATTCTCATCGTCGCGCGCAAGGAGCAGAAAGCGGACATCATGCGCTCGATTATGACCCGCGCGGGCGCGGACACGGATGCGGGTGCAGTCGTGTTTTCCGTCCCGGTGAGCGAGGTAGCGGGATTCGGAATGTTCGACGAAACATAAAAAATAGACTTTGGGGCGGTGCTTCGGCTCCGCCTTTTGTCATGCAAAAAAATAAACTGCGATACAATTTTAGATTTAATTTTTGGTTTAATTTGTATATTGCTCATTAAAACTGCCGATATATTTGCCGTCCTGTATTTTGCCGCAAGTCAGGTCGAATATGCCGAAAATTCTGACACAAAAGCGCAATCGGCACAATTCACATAAACTTTCAACGATAACGGAGCGTTTATGAAGTATTGTTCAATGATGGTTAATATGCAATTATATTTATGATTATATATCAATTTTATTTCAAGCCGCATTTGCCATTCATTGCAAAATTTGAATGAAGTTTTATATAAATTGCATTTTTGTACCGCAGTACAGCTAAATTCACTTGATTTTCTTAAATTTTTGAAACTTTTATAAATTCACTTGCATTTTTATGCGCGGTATATTAAAATATTTGGCATTGGCGGCGGGATATATTTTTTGTTTTTATTTTTTGCCGCAAATCGTTTTGGGAGTGATAATATGAGCTATATTGACGACATGATACTTCACGTTCAGCAGAAGAACGCGACTCAGCCGGAGTTCGTTCAGGCTGCGACGGAGGTTCTCGATTCCATTCGCCCGGTTGTCGAGGCGAACAGGACATATCAGGATTGGGCGCTGCTCGAAAGGCTCGTCGAGCCGGAGAGAGCTACGGTTTTCCGCATCTCGTGGGCGGACGACGCGGGCAAGGTTCACACAAACCGCGGCTACCGAGTTCAGTTCAACAGCGCAATAGGCCCCTACAAGGGCGGTCTGCGCTTCCACCCCTCGGTCAACATGAGCATTATAAAATTTCTCGGCTTCGAGCAGATATTCAAAAATTCGCTGACGGGACTTCCCATCGGCGGCGGCAAAGGCGGCTCGGACTTCGACCCCAAGGGCAAGAGCGAGATGGAGATAATGCGCTTCTGCCAGAGCTTTATGACCGCGCTCTACCGCGTCATAGGCCCGAACACCGACGTTCCCGCGGGCGATATCGGAGTCGGCGGGCGCGAAATCGGCTACATGTTCGGTCAGTACAAGAGAATTACCGGGCAGTACGAGGGCGTGCTCACGGGCAAGGGGCTCTCGTTCGGCGGCTCGCTCGCGAGAACAGAGGCAACGGGCTACGGCCTTGTATATCTCGTTGAGGAGATGCTCAAGAACCACGCAAACTCGATCGAGGGCAAGACGATCGTCGTCTCCGGCTCGGGCAACGTCGCAACCTACGCCATAGAGAAGGCTCTGAGCCTCGGCGGCAAAGTTGTCACGGCGAGCGACTCGAGCGGCTTTGTATATGACCCGGACGGCATCGACGTTGCGACGCTCAAACAGATAAAAGAAGTCCGCCGCGCAAGGATAAGCGAATATATCAAAGAGCGCCCGAACGCGAAATTTTACGAGGGCAAAAAGGTCTGGGGCGTGCCCTGCGACATAGCTCTGCCGTGCGCCACGCAGAACGAGCTCGGAGCTCAGGACGCAAAGGAGCTGATAAAGAACGGATGCATCGCGGTCGGCGAGGGTGCGAACATGCCCTCGACTACGGAAGCTACCGAAGTTTTCCTGCAAAACAAAATCCTCTTTGCCCCCGGCAAGGCGGCAAACGCGGGCGGCGTCGCGACCTCCGCGCTTGAGATGAGCCAGAACAGCGCGCGCGTCAGCTGGCCGTTTGAAAAGGTCGATCACCAGCTCAACAACATTATGATAAATATCTATCACAACATGGCAACCGCCGCAAAGGAATACGGACACGAGGACAACTTCGTTGTCGGCGCGAACATCGCAGGCTTCCTCAAGGTCGCCGATGCAATGATGGCGCAGGGAATAGTGTAAAAAATATAAAGAGGCTCCCTCACGAAAGAATTCCGTGGGGGAGCTTGTATCATACAAAACTATTTCTTCATATTTATGTGTCAAATACCGAATTCAAGTAGGGGTCGGCGACTCGACGACCCTATGCCGCCGACGGTGGCATGGTAACAATCAGCAATATTTTACGGAGTCTCGTTACAGCAACGTTATGCCGATTGTCCGTTCGCAACTATAATGTATATGCATTTGTGCTGACTTCGTCAGCAGCGGTGCGTCAAGTTGCCACACCCTACAAAAGCACCTGCTAAAGAAAAGCTTTTTCATTCAAATATTTCTCCGATATGTTCAGCTCCCCGCGAATAAAATTCCGCGGGGAGCTATAATTTTATTTTATCTTTTATTCCTCTGTCTTTACGCCTTTATCCTTGAACAAATTTTTCAGGCGTTCAGTCGACGATGAGCTGAGTGCGGTCTTCGAGAGTATGAACGCGCTGTCTGCGGCGATATAGATATAAAAAGCGTGCTTTGTGATGCAGACTTTCTGTATCTTTGAATACGGTATGATGCGCTTTATGCTCTTTTCGCCGTGCTCGATGAGCTCCAATTTGTCCTCGTAAAAATCAAATTCCTGCTCGGCAAGAAACGACTTGTCAAGCTTTTTGAACGCCATGTATGGCGCTAAATATTGAATATAGACATACGCCGCCGCGCAGAGTACTAGAACGGCGCTCACGACATAGAGAAAGATATTGCCGCCGACCTTCACAAAGCTCACTATAACGGCCGCGGCGCAGGCAAGCAGAAGCCAGCCGGTCGCGCCCGAAAAGCGAGTCTTTCTGCGCTTGCTGTCCGTGTAGTGGACATATTTAAGATATGAGTCAAATGTATTTTTGCAGTTTGCAGTAACTATAAGCATATATTTCTCCGTTTTCAGTCCATACCGAGCGCGTGCTCAAGATTTTTTCCGAGTATTCCCTCTTTTGCCTCTTCGGAGATGTCGAGGGAGATTATCCTGTTTATCAGCGCTTTTGCGTAGTCGGCTTTTTTATACGGGAAGTCGAGTCCGAATATCGCGCAGTCATCATCCCCCTGATGAATGAGCGTTAGCAGTTCATCGTCAGAGAGAGTCCAATAATCCGGCAGACCGTTGTCGTCGGGCATAATGCTCGTCAAGCCCGCGTATACGCGCCTCGGATCGCTCGCGCGGTGATGGTTGTTGCAGATAACAGCCAGCGCCTCGCGGAAAAAGTGATATCCGCCGACATGCTCCATACTGAATTTAAGGCGCGGGAAGTTCCACGCGACTTCGTCAAAGAGCAGCGGCTGATAGTCCGCGATACGGTGCCAGTGCAGCCCCGTATGAAACGACAGAAACAGCCCGTTCTCCTGGGCGGCAGAATAGACCTCGCACGCTTTGTCGCCCATAATATTGAACTCCTGATATGCCGGGTGGAGCTTTATGCCCCTGAAGCCGAGATCGGCTATTCTGTTGACCTGCCCCGTGATATCGCAGGAATCAAAATCTATAGTTCCGAAGCCGACGAGAGAATCGTCGTTCTTTATTGCGCCCGCGAGCCAGCTTATGCAGTCGCCGGTCATGTTATATTCTTTATACTGCGATGGGAACGGCGCGAAGCAGACCGCCCGCTCTATAGAGCACTCATCCATGAGCTTTTTGAGCGAATCTATCCCGCAGCCCGGTCTCGCTTCCTCCGGGAAAACATGGGCGTGGTTCGCAAATATATGATAATCCCTCATCTTTTCTCCTTTGATTTAGGTTGAAGCCGACGAGGCGGTATTCGCCGCCGCCATGGCAGTGTCTATCGCGAGGACTATGCCGAGCGATATCAGCTCATAGTCCGGGTCGAGGATATCGAGCTCGTAGCTGTCGCCCCAGGTGAACCACTCCTTATGGATGTTCATGATGTTCCTGTCGCCGTCATAGAGCGAATATTCATGCGCCCAGAAATCGCCCTCGACCCTGAGCGAGGTGTTTTCGAGCGAATATTTCGGGCGGAAGAAAGAGAAATCCTTGACTATCTCCGCTATCTCTTCGCCGCCTATTTCGAGGATAAAATGCGGCAGAAAAGTCATCAGCCGGCGGTATATCTGCCCTATCTCCCCGCCTTGCGCGTCCATGATATGCAGCCTGCCGCGCAGGGAGAAGAACTCGCCCTCGACAAAATATCTGTCGTTTCCCGCTTCGTCTTTCACTGTAAATTTTGAAGTCAGCGAAAAGACCTTCTGCTTGATATAGAGCTTCATTTTGTCCTCCCCTTTCCGCTTTTCAGTATATCATAAACCTCATGTCTTTACAACCGCGGCGGCGGGTTTGCGACTAAAATAAATAATTTTTGACCGAAAAAGCCCTCAACGATTGTAACAATGCAAAAAATTCAAAAACCTTGTCCCAAGTAATTGATACGCTTGTATTTTTTTGATATAATAGCTCTGTACGGGATACACAAAACGAAAGGAGACTACGTGTATGAATTATACTCAAGAAGTAGAGAATATGTGTATTGTCAAAAAGGGTCCGAACCACGGTCCTGCTCCCATCCCCGAAGAGGGCAAATGGGTCAAGGCTTATGAGATAAAGGACATCTCCGGTTTCACCCACGGTGTGGGCTGGTGTGCTCCCCAGCAGGGCGCATGTAAGCTCTCGCTCAACATCAAGGACGGCATCATCGAGGAAGCTCTCGTTGAGACCATCGGCTGCTCGGGCATGACCCATTCCGCAGCTATGGCAAGTGAGATCCTCCCCGGCAAGACCATTCTTGAGGCTCTGAACACCGACCTCGTCTGCGACGCTATCAACACCGCTATGCGCGAGCTGTTCCTCCAGATAGTCTACGGCCGCTCCCAGTCCGCTTTCTCGGACGACGGACTTAACGTCGGCGCAGGCCTCGAGGATCTCGGCAAGGGACTTCGTTCGCAGGTCGGTACAATGTACGGCACAAGATACAAAGGCGTCCGCTATCTCGAGATGGCTGAGGGCTATGTCACCAGAATGGCTCTCGACGAGGACGATCAGGTTATAGGCTACGAGTTCGTGTCCCTGGGCAAGATGACCGACTTCATCAAGAAGGGCGACGACGCTCAGACCGCATACGACAAGTCGGTAGGCACCTACGGCAGATTCGCCGAGGCCGCCAAGTATATCGACCCGCGCAAAGAGTAAGGAGGATACGGACAATGGCATTATTTGAAAACTATGAGAGAAGAGTTGACAAGATCAACTCCGTTCTCGCTCAGTACGGCATTTCCTCCATCGAGGAGTGCAAAGAGATCACTCTTGCAAAGGGCATCGACTGCGACAAGATCGTCAGAGGTACCCAGCCCATCTGCTTTGAAAACGCTATCTGGGCATACACAGTCGGCTGCGCTATCGCTATAAAGAGCGGCGCTGTCAAGGCTGCCGACGCCGCTGCCGCAATCGGCATCGGTCTTCAGTCTTTCTGCATCCCCGGCTCCGTCGCCGAAAACCGCAAGGTCGGTCTCGGCCACGGCAACCTCGGCAAGATGCTCCTCTCCGAGGAGACAGAGTGCTTCTGCTTCCTCGCAGGTCACGAGAGCTTCGCCGCCGCTGAGGGCGCTATCAAAATAGCCCTCAACGCAAACAAGGTCAGAACCAAGCCCCTGAGAGTTATCCTCAACGGCCTCGGCAAGGACGCCGCAATGATAATCTCCCGCATCAACGGCTTCACATACTGCAAGACGGAGTTCGATCCCTACACCGAGACCGTCACCGTCACCGAGCAGAAGGCTTATTCCAACGGTCCGAGAGCAGACGTCAAGTGCTACGGCGCAGACAACGTTCCCGAGGGCGTGGCTATCATGAAGCTTGAGAACGTCGGCGTTTCCATCACCGGCAACTCCACCAACCCGACCCGCTTCCAGCACCCGGTCGCAGGCACCTACAAGAAGTGGTGCGTCGAGAACGGCGTCAACTACTTCTCCGTCGCTTCCGGCGGCGGCACAGGCCGTACCCTGCATCCCGACAACATGGCGGCCGGCCCCTCCAGCTACGGCATGACCGACACCATGGGTCGTATGCATTCCGACGCTCAGTTCGCAGGTTCTTCCTCCGTCCCGGCGCACGTCGAAATGATGGGTCTTATCGGCATGGGCAACAACCCGATGGTCGGCGCGACCGTCGCCTGCGCTGTTGCAGTCGAAGAGGCTATGAAATAATCGGACAACCGATAAAATACAAAAAGGGAGACATTCGAAAGAGTGTCTCCTTTTTTATTGCGCGAATATTTATAAGACGGCGGATATTATTCGCCTGCGAAATTTATACTATACTGGCACGCATCCTGCAAAGCATATCTTGAACGCCGGCTCCCCTTGCAGGGGCGCCTGATAGATTCCAACGAAAAATTCAATTCACTTCTCCCTACTGGACACCGAAAAAATTCCCTCTCCGGAAGCTCGTCCGAAGAGGGAATACATTTATATATCTTACTTGTTCACCGCGCCGCAGCACTTCTTGTATTTCTTTCCGCTTCCGCACGGGCAGGGGTCGTTCGGACCTATCTTTGCGCCCTTGCGGACGGTGCGTCCCTTTTCGCTGCCGTCGGACGCGCCGCTGGTCGAGGTTATCTCCGCCACCTGCTTGCGCTTGGTGTCCTCCTCGTTCTTGGGCATTATCGTCATCATCAGGCGGACGGTGTCCTCGCGGATGGACATGGTCATCTCGTCGAAGATATCATAGCTCTCCTGCCTGAACGCAACGACGGGATCCTGCTGACCGTAGGAGCGGAGTCCTATGCCGCGCTTGAGCTCTTCCATGGCATCGATGTGATCCATCCACTTGCTGTCAACCATCTTGAGCAGAACCATGCGCTCGAGCGCTCTCATTATCGGCACGCCGTTTTCGTCAACGCCCATGAGCTCTTCACGCTCGTCATAAATCTCATGTCCGCGCTCAATGAGCTCTTCCTTTGCGTCCTCGCGGTCAAAGCCGTCCGCGAAGTCCTCGGGAGTGGTCAGCCAGCCGAGGAACTTCTCACGCAGTCCGGCTATGTTCCAGTCGGAGTGGGAGAGCGCCTTCGGGCAGTAGAAATCGATGGATTCCGTTATGCACTCGTCGAGCATCTTGAGTATAACGGGCTTGAGGTTCTCGCCGTCGAGCACCTTGTCGCGCTGCTTGTAGATAAGCTCACGCTGGCGGTTCATGACATCGTCGAAGCTCAGGACGCTCTTACGCACCGAGAAGTTGCGCGACTCGACGCGCTTCTGCGAGCTCTCGATAACATTCGAGATCATCTTCGACTCTATCGGCATATCCTCGGGGGTTCTGAGCGTGTTCATTATAGTAGTCACGCGCTCGCCGCCGAACAGGCGCATAAGGTCGTCCTCAAGCGACAGGTAGAAGCGGCTCACGCCGGGGTCGCCCTGACGGCCGGAACGTCCGCGCAGCTGGTTATCTATACGGCGGGACTCGTGGCGCTCTGTGCCGATGATGCAAAGACCGCCTGCCTGCCTGACCTGCTCCGCCTCGCCGGAAATTTCATTCTTATATTTCTTCTCGAGAGCCTGGAATTCCTCTCTCGCGCTGATTATATCCTCGTTGTCCGTGTCGCCGAAGCCGGTCGATTCGGCTATAAGCTCTTCGCTGTAGCCCTTGCGGCGCATCTCGGACTTCGCAAGGAACTCTGCGTTACCGCCGAGCATGATATCGGTTCCGCGCCCCGCCATGTTCGTGGCTATCGTGACCGCGCCGAGCTTACCTGCCTGCGCGACAATTTCCGCTTCCTTTTCATGATACTTGGCGTTGAGCACTTCGTGCTTGATGCCGCGCTTTTTGAGGAGCTTACTGAGCGTCTCGGACTTCTCGATGGATATCGTACCGACAAGCACGGGCTGACCCTTTTCGTGGCGCTCGACAATGTCATCGATGACTGCGTTGAATTTCGCGGGCTCGGTCTTGTAGACGAGGTCGTCCATATCCTTTCTTATCATGGGCTTGTTGGTCGGAATCTCCACGACGTCGAGCGAATATATCTCCTGGAATTCCTCGCTCTCCGTCATAGCCGTACCGGTCATACCGGAGAGCTTGTCGTAGAGTCTGAAGTAGTTCTGGAATGTAATGGTCGCAAGCGTCTTGCTCTCGTGCTCAACATTGACGCCCTCTTTTGCTTCGATAGCCTGGTGCAGACCCTCATTGTAGCGTCTGCCGAGCATGATGCGTCCAGTGAACTCGTCGACTATGAGCACCTGTCCGTCCTTCACGACGTAGTCGACATCGCGGCGCATGACGCCTATAGCCTTTATCGCCTGGTTGATGTGGTGCTGTATGGTCATGTTCGCGGGATCCATGAGGTTGTCGAGATTGAAATACTTCTCCGCCTTTGCGATACCCTTTTGAGTCAGCACGGCGGTTCTCGCCTTTTCGTCAACTATGACGTCGCAGTTTTCGCTGACCTGGTCGGCGGTATCTTCGAGTCTCGAAGAGGAGCGAAGCTCTTTTATGCGCTCGAAGTTGAGCGTGCGGGCGAAGGAGTTCGCCTGCTTGTAGAGGTCGGTCGAGCGGTCGCCGCGGCCGGATATGATGAGCGGCGTTCTCGCCTCATCGATAAGTATCGAGTCGACCTCGTCGACTATCGCGAACGAGTGACCGCGCTGAACCTTGAGCTCTTTGTAGGGCACCATGTTGTCACGCAGATAGTCAAAGCCCATCTCGTTGTTCGTGCCGTAGGTTATGTCGGCGGCATATGCCTCACGGCGCTCGTCGTTTGACTTTTCGTGGATTATCAGACCGACCTTGAGCCCGAGGAAGCGGTAGACCTTGCCCATCCACTCGCTGTCGCGGCGTGCGAGGTAGTCGTTGACCGTGACGATGTGGACCCCTTTGCCGGAGAGCGCATTGAGATAAGCGGGGAGCGTTGCGACGAGCGTTTTGCCCTCGCCGGTCTTCATCTCCGCGATGCGTCCCTGATGCAGAACGATACCGCCGAGAATCTGCACGGGGAAGTGCTTCATCCCGAGCACACGCCACGAAGCCTCGCGGCAGGCGGCGAACGCCTCGGGCAGGATATCGTCAAGGGTCTCGCCGTTGGCGAGGCGCTCCTTGAAATAAGGGGTTTTTGCTTTGAGCTCCTCATCGGTGAGTTTTGAATATTCCTCGTCAAGCGCGAGCACCTTGTCCTTTATCGGCGTGATGCGCTTGATTTCTCTCGAAGAGTAGTCTCCGAAAATTTTCTTTAAAAGACCCATAGAAAGTCACCTCAAAAATTTCTTCTTGCCTTAACGGCTTGGATATGTTAATATCGGGTTGATATATTATGCTATTATAAGGGAAACGGAGCGGTGAAAAATGCCTAAAAGAAGCGATTATATCTCGTGGGACGAGTATTTTATGGGGATCGCGATGCTCTCGGCTTGCAGGAGCAAGGATCCGAACACCCAGGTGGGCGCCTGCATCGTAAACGACAGAAACAGGATAATGTCCGTCGGTTATAACGGCTTCCCCTCCGGCTGCGACGATGACGAGTTCCCGTGGGAGCGCGAGGGCAGCGCGTTTAACACAAAATACGCCTATGTCTGCCACGCAGAGCTCAATGCGATATTGAACGCCAGCGGCGACCTGCGCGGATGCAAGGTCTATGTCGCACTTTTCCCCTGCAACGAATGCGCCAAGGCGATAATCCAGAGCGGGATAAAAGAGGTAATTTATATCAGCGACAAGTACCGCAACACCGACAGCGTGCGCGCATCGAAAAGAATGTTCGACGCCGCGGGAGTGAAATACACGAAGCTCGAGATGAAGCGCGACAAGCTCGTTATCGACTTCAGCGAAAACTCAATATAAAATCAAGCTTTCCTGCGTCGCCTTTTCGGCGGCGCTTTTTTATATATCGACAGTCAGCTCGACCGGACAATGGTCGGAGCCGAATATCTCCTGATGTATTTTCGCGCCGGTAAGCCGGCTGTTGAGCCGCACGGAGCAGAGGAAATAGTCGATGCGCCAGCCCGTGTTCCGCTCGCGCGATTTGAAGCGGTAGCTCCACCAGCTGTACTGTCCCTCGACGTCGGGATAGAAATATCTGAATGTATCAGTAAAGCCCGCGGAGAGCAGTTCGGTCATCTTGCTTCTCTCTTCGTCCGTGAAGCCGGGGTTCTTGCGGTTCGTCTTGGGGTTCTTTAAATCTATCTCGTTGTGCGCAACATTCATATCGCCGCAGACTATTACGGGCTTGTCCCTGTCGAGCGAGAGAAGATAGTCCCTGAACGCGTCCTCCCATGTCATTCTGTAATCGAGCCGGGCGAGCCCATCCTGCGAATTGGGGGTATAGACGCAGACGAAATAGAATTTTTCAAATCCGAGCGTTATCACGCGCCCCTCGCGGTCGTGCTCGGGAATGCCGATGCCGTATGACACGCTCAAAGGCTCTTCGCGCGAAAAGACCGCCGTGCCGGAATAGCCCTTTTTCTCGGCGTAGTTCCAGTAGCAGTGATAGCCCTCGGGCGCAAAGTCGACCTGCCCAGCCTGAACCTTCGTCTCCTGCAGGCAGAGGATATCGGCATCAAGCGCCGCAAAAGCCTCGGAAAAGCCCTTGCCGATGCACGCTCTTATTCCGTTGACATTCCATGAGATGAGCTTTTTCTCCGCCATGCCGCAGGCTCCTTTCGGGGTGTATCTTATGCGCCGGAGCACATATACCTTGATATTATATCATAACTTTCGGCGAATTTCCATAACTTTATAAAAGCGAATGTAAACAATCTATTACTAAAAGGCAGTCTGTGATGTTATCTTGCATAAAAACACGGCGTTATTAATTTTGTTTTTATCAAAATTTACTTGACATTATTAGTTAATTAGTGTAAATTTATAGTGCGCTGTGTTGCCTTGTAAAGTGCAGCACAAAAAACGGGCGGAAATACCCGAAAATATTTTATGAAAGGTTTTTGACATGAAAAAGAATCTTCTGAAGATCGCTTCCCTGCTTCTTGTCCTCGCGATGATATTCTCGTTCGCGGCGTGCAAGAGCGACAAGGACAACGGCGATTCCACCACTCCCTCCGAGAGCTCCGCAGACGCTAACAACACCGTCGCCGACGAGAGCACCCCCGCAGAAGCCTCAAGCGAGGACGCTTCTGCCGAGTCCACAGAAATTGAGACCGTTACCGACGCTTCCGGCAAGGTCATCGAGACCAAGCCCGCCGACAGCGGCAAGGCTCCCGTAGTCACCTCGAAGGGCAACAAGGCCCCCTCGAGCACCGCGGATATCCTCAACTATTACAATGCCGCCACAAAGGCAGCCGTCTCCGGCAAGGTCGGCTTTGCAAAGCACAGAGAGACCAAGAACGAGAAGATCGAGGCAAACGCTGTTGTCAAGCAGTTCAAGAGCCTTATCTACAAGTTCATGGGCATCGGTGCCGAGAACGCCTACAACGAAACCGTCACCAAGGGTCAGTGGAATACCGACACAAACAAGTATTTTCTCAGAGCTTCGACCCTCGGCACCGGCGACGTCACCGCAGCTTCCTGCAAACAGAGCGGCTCGAACTACATAATCACCATCAACATCAAGAACGGCAATTCCTATGCAACCAAGGGCACCGCGACCTGCAACGCTCCCCTCGACAAGAGCGGAATCTGCGTCGGCGACAAGGACAAGGGTTACTATGACCACAAGAGAGCCAGCTGCATCTATGACGCCATCGACGAAGTTTACGGCGGCGCAAAGGTCACCGAGAGCTACTCGGGCGCAGTCGTTACCGCAACCATCGACGCCGCTACCGGTCATTTCGTCAAGCTCGATGTCAAGTTTGATATCACCGTCAACATCGACATCGGTATCGGCAAGCCCACCGCTACCGGAACATCGTATGTAAGCTATTCCAGCTTCAAATATTGATTTTTCCAAGGGGATAGAAAACAATGAATAAGAATCTCAAGAGAATCGCGGCTCTTCTGCTCGCGATAGCTATGGTTGCAAGCTTCGCGGCGTGCAAGAACGACAAGAATAACAACGACACAACTGCCGCCGGCGACGTTGCCATAAACGGCGACGCTATTGCGGACGATCTGCTTCCCGAGGCCTCCTCGGAAGCAGCCTCCGACGACACCGCGGTCGAGACCGAGATAGTGACCGACAAAGAGGGGCACACCGTTATCGAGACCAAGGCTCCCGCCGACAATTCCGCAAAGCCCTCGAACGGCAAGCCCGAGAGCTATGCCGAGATCCTCGCCGCTTACAGAGACGTTCTCAATCTCGCAAAGAGCAGCAAGGTCGGCTATGAGAAGTCCGAGTGGCAGACCCTGCCCAAGGACAAGAGAAACTTTGACGGCTTTGTTATCAACGCGGCTCTTCCCGTTGCCGAGCTGTTCATGACCAGCGAAAAGGATGCCAAGGGCAAGAAGCACGAGAACAACCCGAAGGGCACCGACATGAAGTGGTTCCCGATCTACCAGCATCCCACAAAGGGCTGCACCCTGACCGATGTCAGCAAGATAAAGAGCGCAAAGTGCGAGGTTCTCTCGAACGGCAACTACAAGATAACGATAGTCCTCAAGGCGGATATCAACCCCGAGCCCTGCGATCCCAAGACGGGCGTTATCTCCAAGGGCTTCACCGGAACGATGTTCAGCCCCCTTGCAAAGGCCGATATCGACAACACCCTCCAGAACGACCCCAACGTCACGAAGGTCGTCAAGGATGTTGAGTATTCGCTCAAGTACTATGACTGCACCGCAGTGCTCACCTACAACCCCAAGACCAATCATATGGTAGATCTCTATCAGTATATGCACGTCCTTATCACCGGCTCCGGCAAGGTGCTCGGCAGCAAGTTCAGCGGCAGCGCGGTTCTCGACAACTTCCTCGAGATAACCAACGTCAAGTATTAATCGAATAGCAAAATAGAAAAGGCGCGGTTCACAGCTTATGTGAGCCGTGTCTTTTTATATAACTCCGCTTTTTCGGATTTAACAACAAACTTGAAAAATTGCCCCGAATAGGGTATAATTAACTGACTTCAAAAAACTTGTGAGGTGCCTATGGACAGAGAAAACAGAAAATTTCTGAAAAAGCTTTCCGTATGTGTTGCCGTTCTGTTTGTTATAGTAACGGTCGTGAGCCTGTGCGTAATGAATTTCACGCCGATAAACAGGCTTCTCGGAGGATACAAAGAGCAGCCGCTCGACCTCTCCCGCGCAGACGGAGCCAATATTACTTATAACGACGACGGCACGATAACCCTCGGCGAGGGCTATTCCGAGATAGAGTTTACCGGCATTGACGCGCGCGTCGGTTCTATAGGGTTCGATGTCGACTTCGGAGAGTCGGCAAACAGCGGCAAGGTCTATGTCGATTTCGCCGATTCAACGAGCTCATATTACCGCACGAATATCGCAAAGCTCACGCTCGAAAACGGGCTCGACAATGTCATGACCTGCAACTTCTCCGGCGAAGTGTCGCGCCTCAGACTCGAGATATCTCTCGACGACTATCACAGCGCAACGCTCAAGGGCATCACGCTCAATCAGTCGATAAGCGCGCTGCACATAGCGGAAATTATCCTGACATATCTGCTCATAGCTGCTGCCGCCATAATTATCATCTATGCTATAGCGAATCCCGCCGGAGCGCGCAAGAAATTCTCCGACAACAGAGTCAACTGCACCCGCATCGCGGCAGTCATAACCGCCGCCGCAATGGTATTTTCGGTGTATCTCACATTCACAAATCTGCAAAAAGGCTGGTCGACCACGCACTACAGCTTCACTTCGCAGGAGGGCGACCAGATAACCAAAGAGCTCGTTGACGCGTTTGAGCATCATCAGGTGAACCTTCTCGAAGAGCCTGACGAAGATCTGCTCAAAATGGACAATCCCTATGAATACACAAGGCGTGATGCTGAAATAGGCGCGGGCAACTTCCTCTGGGATCACTGCCTGTATAACGGCAAATACTACTCATATTACGGCATCGGTCCTGTCATTGCGCTGTTCCTGCCGTATCATCTGATAACCGGCTGCTATTTCCCGACCGGCTGGGCGACGCTGATGTTCGCGCTCGTCGGAATAATATTCCTGACGAAGATATATCTCGCGGTGATAGACAAAAAATTCCGCGATTTGCCGACAAACACGGTGCTCGCCGGATTGATAACCTTGCAGATGTCCTCGGGAATCATGTTCTCCGCGGCGCGTCCGCTGTTCTATGAGCTCGCCATCTCCGGCGGATTCATGTGCGTGACTATCGGCGCGTATCTGCTCATGACCTCGAACATTCTCTGGGACGGCAAAATCTCATATGTCCGCCTCGGCTTTGCCTCGTTCTTCCTCGGCTATGCCGTGCTCTGCCGCCCGACGCTCGCGGTCTATTGCATCGCCGCGCTGTTCTTCTTCGCGGGCGGACTCAAAAAAGCGCTCGACGGACTCGAAAAGAAGCAGAAGACCCGCACATTCTTCAAATATGCGGCTGTCGCCCTCGTCCCGCTCGGCGTTATCGCCCTCGGGCAGATGGTATATAACTATCTGCGCTTCGACAATCCGCTCGACTTCGGCATCCAGTATTCGCTGACGATAAACGACTTCACCCACTCGGAATTCCACTGGAAATATGTGCTCATCAATATGTATGCGTATCTTCTGAACATGCCGCACTTCACGCCCAAGACATTCACGCATCTTGCTTCCTCTGCGGAGCGTTTCGGGCTCAACGGCTATATGTTCTTCGACGACGCTGGCAAGAATCTTATATCCGTCGGAATCATATACCGCGCTCTGCCCATGTTCGCCTATCTCTTCTCGGGCAAGGCATTGCAGCGCGTCGAGAAGAAAAAGCGCGTATTGCCTATCCTGCTTATCGGCGTGACCTGCATTCTCATGCCGCTCGCGATAATCTTCTCCTCGTGGGAGAGCGGCTATGCCGTGCGCTACAACGCGGACTTCTCATGGCAGATGGTCATCGGCGCGCTTGTCATCGCGTTCATGCTCTACAAGAGCATCAAGTCGGAGAGCACAAAGAAGCTTGTCGATTTGATATTCACGGTCTCGACTGTCGCGTGCATATATGTGAACATGGCTCAGCTGATCTCGTTCACGGGCGTTGAAGGCGCTTTCTGGATGAATCTCTGGAGATAAAATAAAACTAATCTGACCCTGTCTGTCATGCGGACGGGGTCAAAACACGATATAAAAGACGAGAGAATCGACGGCGGCAAGGCGTTCGACTGGGGCAGAGCGTGCTCGATCTCGGCACGGACACGGGCGTTTTGCCGCGCAACATGTACAGCTTCGGCGCAAAATGGACGGGGACGGACATATCCCCCGAACAGATAGAGCAGGCAAAGAAGCTCTCGCAGGACATGGGCATCGGCTATTACGCGATGCCGGCTGAAGACAAGATTGCCGGCATGAGCGAGGATCTCATGCTCAGATACAGCCCCGACTGGAGCGGTGCGGGCGAAACAATGCACCCGATAGAAATACCCGCCTGCTACAAAGAAAAGTTCGAGCTCGTGCACCACGAGGAGTGGAAGCTGAAGGTGCATTTCACGCGCGAGAGCTGGAACGGCAGGATGAAAGCCTGCCGCGGAATCGGTGCGTCGCTGACACCCGAGGAGATAGAAAACTGGGAGCGCGAGCATCTCCGAAAGCTCAGAGAAAACGCACCCGAGGAGTTCGATGTTCTCCGCTTCGCCGCCATGGCGGAGCTCAGGAAAAAAGACTGATAAAAAGCAATCCTACCCGAAATTTTCGTCGGGTAGAATTTTTGCGTTGTATTCCGACAAGAATCAGAAATGCCCAAAGCTCGTTATATACAAAAATCTCCTGTCCGGGAACAGCTCCCGGGCAGGAGATTCTGCTTTTTACTTCCAATTATCGCAGCTCTGCCAATCACTCCAACTCAAACGCGCCGGTATAGAGGCGATAGTATGTGCCCTTTTCGGCGATGAGCTTTTCATGGTTGCCGCGCTCGATTATTCTGCCGTGGTCGAGCACCATTATGACATCCGAGTTCTGGACGGTCGAGAGGCGGTGCGCGATAACAAAGACCGTGCGCCCTTTCATCAGCTTATCCATGCCGCCCTGGACGAGAGCCTCGGTGCGCGTATCTATCGAAGATGTCGCCTCGTCGAGGATCATGACGGGTGGGTCGGAGACCGCCGCGCGGGCTATCGATATCAGCTGACGCTGACCCTGCGAAAGTCCGGAGCCGTCGCCCTTGAGTACGGTGTTGTAGCCGTCCGGGAGCATGCGGATGAAGCCGTCAGCATTTGCGAGCTTCGCTGCCGCGATGCACTGCTCGTCGGTCGCCTCGGGGTTGCCGTAGCGGATGTTCTCCATGACAGTGCCCGTGAACAGGTTGACATCCTGGAGCACGACGCCGAGACTGCGGCGCAAATCGGCTTTCTTTATCTTGTTGATATTTATTCCGTCATAGCGTATCTTGCCGTCCGCTATGTCATAGAAGCGGTTTATGAGGTTTGTTATCGTGGTCTTGCCCGCTCCGGTCGCGCCGACGAAAGCCACCTTCTGACCCGGCTCTGCGTAGAGCGTGATATCGTGAAGGACTTCCTTTTCGGGTGTGTAGCCGAAATCGACATGGTCGAGCACGACCTGACCCTCAAGCTTTGTATAAGTCAGAGTGCCGTCGCCGTGGGGATGCTTCCATGCCCACATTCCGGTGTGCTCCTTGACTTCGACTATCTCGCCGTTCTCTTCTTTCGCGTTTACGAGGGTAACATATCCGTCGTCGGGCTCGGGCTCTTCGTCCATAAATGTGAAGATTCGCTCGGCGCCCGCGAGGGCGTTGACAATCGAGTTGAACTGGTTCGACATCTGGGATATCGGGTTTATAAAGTTGCGCGAGAGCACGAGGAACGAGGCTATCATGCCAAGAGACAGCGTGTTGACGCCGGTCAGCCCGAAATTCTTCGTGCCGGCGATAGCCATATACGAGCCGATAACGGCGAGCAGGATATACAGAAAATATCCGAACGCGTTCGTCATGGGCATCATCGAAGTCGCGTGGCCGTTTGCGTTCGCGGCGTTGTGCTCCCATTCGGTGTTGCGCTGCTTCATTTCTTTCTTAGACTGCTCTTCGTGGCAGAAGACTTTTATGACCTTCTGACCGTTTATCATCTCTTCGATATATCCGTCAAGGTCTGCAAGAGATCTCTGCTGGGCTACGAAATACGCGCCGCTCTTGCCGACAACTCTCTTGATTATCTGCATAATGAAGAACAGCGATACGCACACAACGAGCGTCAGACCGACGCTGATATAGAGCATGCAGCAGAATACCGCCACGACAGTGAACGCCGAAGAAATCAGCTGACCCATAGACTGCGCGAGCATCTGGCGCAGGGTATCTGTATCGTTTGTGTAGAGGCTCATCGTGTCGCCGTGGGTGTGTGAATCGAAATATCTTATCGGCAGGCGCTGCATCTTCTCGAACATCTCATCGCGTATGGTCTTGAGCGTTCCCTGCGCTATAGTGACCATGCGGCGGTTGTAGATAAGCGTCGAGAGCGTGCCGATGAGATAGATGACCGCCATGGTTATCAGCGCGCGAATGAAGCCGGAGAAGTCGGGTGATGACTGACCGACCATCGGGGTTATATAATCGTCGATAAGCGTCTGGAGGAACATCGATGACGCCGCACCCGCAACTGCGCTGAGCAGAATGCAAATTGTGACGAGGACTATCGTGCCCTTATAATTTTTGAGATAAGAGAGCAGACGCTTGAGCGTTTTCTTGTCGAGCTTTCTGGGCTGCATTCCGGGTCCGCCGTGCATGGGCATAGGCTTACTCATCGTCGTTTCCTCCCTTCTGCTGGGATTCATAAACTTCGCGATAGATATCGCAGGATTTCAGCAGTTCGTCATGCGTGCCCTGGGCAACTATCCTGCCGTTGTCGAACACGAGTATTTTGTCCGCGTTCTGAACCGAGCTTATGCGCTGGGCGATGACTATCTTAGTCGTATCGGGCATATACTGCGAAAGTCCCTTTTGAATCAGCGCATCGGTGTGGGTATCGACGGCGCTTGTCGAGTCGTCGAGAATGAGCACCTTGGGATTCTTGAGCAGGGCGCGCGCTATGCACAGCCTCTGTTTCTGACCGCCGGAGACGTTCGTGCCGCCCTGTTCGATATAGGTGTTGTAGCCGTCGGGCATCGCGCTGACGAATTCATCCGCCTGAGCGAGCTCGCAGGCGTGCTTTATTTCATCGTCGGTCGCATTTTCATTGCCCCAGCGCAGGTTCTCGGATATCGTGCCGGAGAACAGCTCGTTCTTCTGGAGCACCATTGCGACCGAGTTTCTCAGGGTATCGAGATCGTAGCTTCTGACATCCACGCCGCCGAGCATCACTTCACCGCCCGTTACATCGTAAAGGCGCGGTATGAGCTGGACGAACGAGGACTTTGACGAACCCGTGCCGCCGATTATGCCGACCGTCTCGCCGGAGGCTATATGCACGTTGACATTGTCGAGCACCTTGGTGTCCGCTTTTGAAGCATAGGCAAAATTGACATTTTTATAATCTATCTCGCCGTCTTTGACTTCGAGAACGGGGTTCGCGGGGTTCGAGATATCGGTCTTTTCGTTGAGTACCTCAGCTATACGCTGAGCGGAAGAGCTCGCGATTATCATCATGGCAAAGACCATGGAGAGCATCATGAGGCTCATGAGTATCTGCATGGCGTAGGTGAACAGCGCGGTGAGCGAGCCGGTGGTCAGACCGAGTGCTGCGTTGTTGCCGCTGGCGATGACCGCCTTCGCGCCGAGCCACGAGATGAGTATCATGCAGGTATACATACAGACCTGCATAATAGGCGAGTTGAGCGCAATAAGGCGCTCCGCTTTTGCGAAGTCTTTGTATATCTTCTCGGATATCTTCTCGAACTTGCTTATCTCGTGATCCTCCTGATTGAAGGACTTGACGACTCTTATGCCGCGCACATTCTCCTGAACGACGTTGTTGAGCTCATCGTAGGTGTGGAAAACGCGCTTGAACACGGGGTGCACCTTGATGATTATCAGCACGAGCAGAGCCGCGAGGATAGGTATAATCGCAATGAACATAAGCGAAATCTGGCTGTCGATTCTGAACGAGACTATCATGGCGAAAATCAGCATAACCGGTCCGCGTATTGCTATTCTTATGAGCATCTGATAGGCGTTCTGAATATTTGTGACATCCGTCGTCAGTCTCGTGACTATCGACGCGGTCGAGAATTTGTCGATGTTCGAGAATGCGAAGGTCTGAACATTATCATACATATCGCTGCGCAGATTCGCGCCGAACCCGGCGGACGCGCGCGAGCCGAGGAACGCCGCAAGCATTCCCGTCACCATCTGGAATACCGCGAGGAATAGCAGCGCAAGACCGTATTTCCAGACCATGGACATCACGCCGCCCTCGATGCCGTTGTCGATAAGACCCGACATACAAAGCGGGATAACTATCTCGAACACGACTTCAAACGTGGAGAAAAAGATAGTCGCCCATGATACTTTTTTGTATTGGCGCATGCTCTTCAACAAAGTTTTTATCATATTCTCACTCCCTCTTTTCTTTCTTTGCTCCACTTTCCGGTTTGCAGCCGGGGCTGCTGTCAATATCAAGGTTATCGCATATCCTTATGAGATATCCACGGAGCTGTTCGACTTCTTCTTCGCTGAACGATCTGAGCATCGCCCGCTCGCCGTTATCAATCGAACGGCGTATCTCGAGATTGATGTCTTTCGCCTTATCGGTCAGCCGCACGACCTTGTTTCTCTTGTCCGACGGGTCGGTACAGGTGCTGAGAAAGCCGCTCTGCTCCATGCGCGTGACTATGCCGACAATCGTCGGATGTGAGACATGGGCGTAGTCTTCAATCTCTTTCTGGGTTGTCTGACCTCCGCGCTCGGCGAGGAATCTCAAAATACGCGACTGCGCAAAAGTCAGCCCGTGCTTGCCGAGTCCTGCATCGGCGTTCGACTTCAAACGGTTATCTATACGCTTGAAAAAATATCCGATATGCTCCATAGCGATCTCCTTTCCGCAAAGCTGTTTTAAACAATATTAAGTGTAGCACGCTACACATTATACATATATGCGCGCCGATTGTCAACAATATGTTTGTAAACAATTTGTGACCTCGGCGCTGAAGATTTTTATGTTCTGTTTTCGTTGAGATTAAAGACGGTGCGTATGAGCTCCGACGCCGCGCGGATGCCGTGCTCATCCGGGTTCATGAGCAATAATCTTGATGTTCCGCCGATGCAGAAGATTATTTTTTCTTTGCGCTCCGGCTCGTCGTCGTCATGCAGATAGATTCTGAAAAGAGCCTCCTCCGCGTCGTTGAGCAGTGAAGTCACATCATCGCCGTAGAGCGCGCGGATGAGCCGCTCTTCGCGCGATATCGCGCCGACGAGCTCTGAAACAAAGGCGTATGTATCGCCGAACGCCATCCGGGCGCAGTCGCAGCGGCCGAGGATATCGGCGACGGTCTCGCGGCAGATGTGCCGACGCAGGCTCTCCATGGTGTCATAGTGGGAATAGAATGTCGTTTTATTTATCAGCGCCTCCCGGCACAGGTCGCTGACTTTGACGGGTGACGGGTCGTGCAGGCGCAGATCGACATATGTATGTACTATCAGCCGCTCCGTTTTGATATATCTAAGATCATTTTTATTCACCATTTAAACGCCTCTTTTTATATTTAGTCGTTTATCTTACCAATTCATAAAATAGTTTCTTGATTAGACAACTTTAGTTGTTTATAATGTTAGCATATACTAAAAAATATTACAAGGGGGAGTATGCCGAATGAACAGAAAAGATCGCACCGTCTATATTATGCTCACCGACTATCCGGATAAGGTCTCGCGGACTATAAAAAGAATAGGGCTTTGGGAATACTCCCACATGTCGATAAGCACGGACGAACACTACCCGAAATTTTTCAGCTTCACCGGCAAGCGCGGATTCATGACCGAGGACTTCGACCTCCACCCGACTTACAAAGGCACAGATGTCCCCTGCGCGCTGTTCGCTCTGCCCGTAACGGAAGCGGAGCTTCGCAATGTAGAGCGCATCATAAAGCACATGACCTCGAACGCCGACGAATATAAATACAGCTACATCGGGCTTGCACTGCTCTATCTGCGGATAATCCCGAAGCAGCGCGGGCGCGACACCTGCGTCGGCTTCGTCTCGCGCACGATAAGGGAGCAGACCTCGCTCTCCGCAGGGCGCAGGAAAAAATTTTGCAGCCCGAACGACATAAAGGCGTTTTTTATCAACCAGCTCGTCTTTGAGGGACCGCTGAGAGTACTGCTGCAAAAGGGCAAGGCGTAAATTAAAATATCAATCCGCCGTCGGTTCGTGCCGTGCGGCGGTTTATTTTCAGCAAAAGCAAAAGACCTCCCGCCCGGGTAACTGTTCATAAAACAGGTTTTACGAAACAAGAGTTATGGCAGTTGCCATGAAAGAGTTGCTGACAACAAGGGTATGCGCCTTAACGGGTGCATACCCTTTTGTTTTGTGTATGAGTAATAGCAAAAAGAATACGGCTTATCAAGGTTGAAATAAACAGGCTTCGCCCGACCTTGACAATCCGTATTCTTTTGCTTTCTGGCAAGCAAGAGGGCAATGCCTAAAGTGGCATTGCCCTCAAAAACATGGTGGGATGAGGAACAGTATTACCCCTTCAACAATCATCGCTTTCCAAGGAAAAATGCAGCAATTTTCAACCTTTATTCGCACTCAAATTCTATTTTCTCAAATAGATATCCGGCAATACAACGGCAGTTTCCTTTGTGTCATCTTCACCTTTCCACGCAACGATAAAACGGATACTTGCAGAACAAGGAATATATCCGCGTTCATGCAAAGTTTGAAGTCTCTCGCGACACGCTTTTGAAAACTTGGCAATGCGCACACTTCTGCCATTCAGTTCGGCAGAAAGATATGCATCTGTGAGAAACAGTGGAATACCGCTTTTGAGTTGGAACACAACTTCTTTTTTGTCTTTGAAGAAATCAAGAACAACATCCTTATGTGTCAACTGTAAATAAATTTCCTCCGGCTCGCCATATTCATTGTTGTCCTCGGAACAGGCTATACCGGGTAAATCGAATGCCGAAAACAGATTTGTGTTGCAGTGAATGTACAACGAGTCTTTTGCTCTTGTCATGCCTACATACAGCTTGCGCTTTTCTTCGTCAGACATAGCGGTGTTCCCACTCAGCATCAAGTAAACCGCGTCAAATTCACGCCCTTTAGCCTTGTGAATAGTGGATACATAAATTACTTCACGCTCATCATCATAAAAATCCTCGTAGTTGGATTCTTTGATAAATTCCTCAAGATCAGTGCGATACTTTGTTGGGTTTATTGCTTCAAAATCGCGCAGAAGGTTTTTACAGATTTCAAGGCAAGGACTACCACTATAAGCCTCGAACAACTGCTTTTTCGCTCTGTTCCAAAGATCATTCGAGATAACGGGAGATTTTAGTGATTGATCAATTTGCTTCAAGAAAAAGCGCAGTTCCAGCAAATTATATAACCGGAAACCATCGAGTGACTGAATGAGCTTGGCTCGAACTCCGTTTTTTAGCAGAAGCCCAAGTATTTGAAGCGCTTCGTCATTTGTGTTTGTCAGCACGCAGCATTTGCCGCTACCGCGGGTTTCAAGAATTTGATTAACCACTGCGGTTGCCATATGTTTGCTGCAATGGCGTGTAATGCTGACTGTTCCTTCATCGTTTTGAACTGCTTCGATAACTGTAGATTTCATGCGGTTTCGTATAGAGGAAACAAATTCATTGGCAAGCGAGACGATCGCAGTTTTGCTGCGGTAATTTTCTGTCATTTCATATTTTACCGCACCGTAATCTTCAATTAGCGACCTCAAATATCTGGAGTCGGAACCGCGGAATTCATAGATGTTTTGGTCGTCATCACCAACCGCTATGAGCCGCATGTCATCATTATTTTGCATCAGGGCACGAACTAACTCAAACTCATTTGCATCCATATCCTGTGCTTCATCGATTACAAGGACACTTTTTGTGATCCTTCCCTGCTCAACCTCGCCATTACGGATAAGTTCAGCAGCATTCTTTACAACATCTTCGATACCTTCCAAGCTGCCGATTTTGCCGAGCAGATCAAAACAATACGAGTGGAAGGTTTTGATTTCCACAAAATTTGCAGCATTGCCAATAAGCGAAAGAAGGCGTTTTTTGAACTCGGTGGCAGCAGCGCGAGAAAATGTAAGCATCAAAAGCTGTTCATGCTTTACATCTTCAAGCAGCAGTAATGCTGCGAGCTTGTGGACGAGTACGCGGGTTTTTCCACTGCCGGGGCCGGCAGCAACCACAATATACTTTGAGTCTGCATCGTTGATGATTTGTGCCTGAATATCAGACAGTTCACCAAATAGTTGATGATACTTGTCCGGCGTAATGTTTCTGTCAATTTCTTTTGCACGATCACCCTTAAAGTATTTAGCGATGAATTTCCGAAAGTCCATTTGGAAATAGTCCTGAACAAATTGAAGTGCTTCATTGTAATCACGCACCATGAGATTTGCATACTCGCCCACTATGTGGATTTGACGAATCTTTTGCTTGTAGAATTCATCCAGAAAACGGTAATCATCAACCTTATACTTGATTCGGTTGTCGGTTACAAGACGCTTGATTTCCATGCCGTTATAGAGAACAAGAAAACCTCCCTCAAGTTTTAGAGCGCCGATCTTCGACAAATACAGTAGAGCATCCTCTACATCCGACAGGGCAACTTCACGATTATGTGTGTCCAACCGGGGCATCCCCTTGTATTCATTGTGAAGTCCCACCAAGGAAAACAAGACGGGTTTTTCATCGCCCTCACCAACAGAAAGCTCATGCGCTTTTGCGTAAAGCACATCAAGGATAAATTTGCACAGCTCAATTCTTAAACGATATTTTTCAATTAGCTTTGATACCTCGAGCGAAGGAATAAGGCGGACAGACTTGGAAGAACCGCACTCCGATTTACGCACATAATTTTTGATCGTGAGATAATACATCAATGTGCGCAAATTTTTTACGCTGGATACAGTGATCCCCTCAGAATGAGCCTGCTCATTCAACTCTTTGAGATTAAACTCGCAGCCATCTTCCGTTAATTGGGATAGAAGATAGTATTCAAGCTTTGCAAAACGATCCAAAATCAATGAAGACTTGTTTTCTGTATCATTTGCAAGAATATATGCAGACATATCCAGTGAATCTGCCAGCAGCCCCTCTTGACGCATCAAATTGACGGAGTTGATCACTTCATCCTTCGTCATGCCAAGGGTATCAGCGAGATAGTCTACTCTGGACTCTGCATCATCACATTTCCGGCATTCGCGATACTCCGGCTGGAAATCAATGATTTAATAATGCGCTTTGCGTTGGTGCGCTGTTCTTCCGAAAACAGCGCAGACTGATCGATGCGGAAAGATGCCTCACGCATATCCTTCGCAAGGATACTTGTTGCATAAACATGCGGCATATTCCTGCCGCGTTTCACATAACCTGCGCTTTCCAGAGCAGAAATCGCTGTTTTAACACGAGTTTCAATATCGTTGACCGAGTCGTCCCATCCAGCTTGTCGAGCGACCTCCAAAGGTGAGCAACTTATACTCGGACGCAGTTTCGTTAAATCCTTGATTGCCTTCCACACTTGCTGTATCTCGCTGATACTCAGCTTTGTTTGATTAAGCAGAATGAAATGCTTGTCCAAGTCATTGTCGTTATAAAGCACATAACATTCTGCCTGCATGGAGGGATCACGCCCTGCGCGTCCTGCTTCCTGTACATAATCTTCGAGCGAGCTGGAGATGTCATAGTGAATGACCAACTTAACATCCTTTTTGTCAACGCCCATGCCAAAAGCAGATGTTGCAACAATAACTTTTATTTCATTTCTGATGAACGCCTCTTGATTTGCAATTTTATCATTTGGGTCCATTTTCCCGTTGAATGGTCTCGCCGGGAAACCATCACTGGTCAGCTTTTCTGCAATTTCGCGTGTGCGCTTGGTTCTGGATACATAGACAATCGTTGGGCAGTTTTTCTGTGCGATCAAATCCCGAAGTGCACTGTATTTTTCTTCATCGGTTTCCTTATACAAAACCGTGTAGTGCAAGTTCTCACGAGTTGCGGAAGAAGCGAAAATTTCGAGATCCAAATCCAGTTTTCTTTTGAAATAAGCACAAATATCGCTGATTACTTTTTGCTTTGCTGTTGCTGTAAAGCAGGAAACAGGAATTGGCTTTTTGTCGCTCTTTTTCTTTTGTAATTCGCGGATAAAGTCGCCAATATACAGATAGTCAACGCGAAAATCTTGTCCCCATGCCGAGAAGCAGTGTGCTTCATCAATGACAAAACGAGCAACATTCCGCGAGACCAAAATCTTTTCAATCGTGCGAGAGCGCAATTGTTCAGGCGAGATATACAGCAAAGTTGCAGACCCGTTGGAGACACGCTCCAATGCGTTTGCTCGTTCAATAGGATCAAGCAAACCATTGACAGTTACCGCCTCGGTGATCCCTATGCTGTTCAGATTATCTACTTGATCTTTCATCAAAGATTGCAGAGGGGATATAACAACAGTCAATCCGTGGGCTGCTTTTCCCGCCATAAGTGCCGGAAGCTGAAAAGTAATAGATTTGCCACCACCGGTAGGAAAAACCGCGAGCAAGGACTTGCCATCTACTGCGGCTTGTGCAGCTCTTTCTTGAAGAGGCTCCCCATTGTATGTACGAAAACTGTCATGGCCAAAAATTCGCTTTAATTCTCTGTGAATATTGAGTGCATCTTTACAATATTCACATCCCTCCCGACAAGGTGTATTCCGAAGATATTTAATTACATTTTCAATTTTAGGATAATTTCGCAACAGCCATGGCGGTGTAATGGAGTGATAGTCATCTGCGCCAATTAACGCAAGAGCATATGCCAGTTCAACAGGATAGTGACGGATCAGAGGAACAAGATCAGTATTGGCACATATCTTTCCTGCATATTCACTGCGAATCAAATTCGGCACATTGGAATTGTACGGTCTGAAATTGACATATTCAAAGAATCCGGTAAATTCGGGATGATGGTATAGAAGGCAACAGAAAATCTGCTTTAGCTTAGAAGACAGCGCAAAGAAAGCGTTGACTTCATCATAGAATAGATTCGCCGCCTTTTTGCAGTCATTTACAGGATTGTTCAACTCCTCCACTTGCAGTTTGTCATCCTTCAATAGCGCGTGATAAGGACGCTTTGGGAACAGGAGTGGGGAAAGATACAGAGTATCAATCGCCATGGTTTGCAGATCGCTTTCAGTTGCAGCTCGAATATACTTCAAATCATGATGGATAAGATTATGACCACAGATAAAATCAGCCCCAGATATAAACGAAATGAAGTCTCGGATGGAGGCAGAATGAAAATAAGTCCGGTCATCTTTCACCGCACCAAGATCGTGTATTTTATTGTCGTCCACGCTAATCTCAGCGTCAATGAATACAACGGATTTTAACATTGCTCCGTCACCCCTTTCGTTTATTGTTACTCTTCTTTTCTGTACTTCTTCGGCGTGTACTTTTCTTTGTTCCGTTCCTTCGCCATCCAATAGGCATCCTGCAAAGCGCGCATCACGGCATCCTTGTCATTCTCGGACAGTTCACCTCCGGCAAAGAGCGCAGACACACCGGCAACCAATTCTTCTGCATCCCTCGCACCCTTATAGCCGTAACTCTGCTGTGCTTGCAGTACAAATTCTTCATCTTCAGAGAGCAGGAAGTTTACCTCGCATCCGAGCGCGGCGGCAAGTTTGGTGTAAACCTCGCGCTGTTTTGGATAGCGTCCGTCCACCTCATAATTGCGGATCGTCCGCAGGGACAGACCACACATTTTACCCAGTTCCGTCTGGGACAGCTTCTTTTCATTTCGCAGCAGCCTTACCTTTTCTCCAAACTTCATCTCAAAAACCTCACCTGGAAAATAAATTGCCTATTATTTTGCCCAAACCTATTGACAGAGGAACCTTACTTGCTTATAATATAATTAGGTAAATATCTTACCTATATTATGGGAAAAATCGAGCGATTTGTCAATGGGTTTGGGGAAATTAGCAGAATAGCAAGCACAGCAAGTGTATGTATACTTGCAAAAATCCGCGTGATGTCATTCCGTATGGCTTGCAGAATAGCAAGCACATCCGGTGTTGCCACACTCGAAGATTTTTTATCATTGGGATATCCCAAACCCTTAGTCTTTCAAGCGAAAAGGAAGGTGGAAATGGAAGAAAAAGAAACGCAACATCCGCATCGACCAAGACGGCACTTGCCATGCTCCTGTTTCAATGTGGCAGGAGTTGCCGCAGATTACGGTACGCCTTGAAGAAGGAAATACCACCTACCGCTTTACCGGCAGCTTTGATGGGAAACACACACTTCCCGAAAAAGTGGTGAAGCTGGCAGATGAGCAAAAGGGTGTGTGATTTTATGACCTACAGCAACCTTGTATTGGCAGACTGCCCACCGAATATGGAGGAAAATATTATGAAGCAGTCTGACAAAATCACAGCATTGTATTGCCGCCTCTCCCGTGACGATGACCAACAGGGTGACAGCAATTCCATCGTTAATCAAAGGGCATTTCTGACGAAGTTTGCTAAGGAAAAAGGCTTTCGGAACATCGAGTATTTTGTGGATGACGGGTACTCCGGCGCGAACTTTCAAAGACCGGATTGGCAGCGCATGATGGCTCTTGTGGACGAAGGCAAGATTGGTGTCGTCATAGCCAAAGACATGAGTCGGATCGGGCGTAACTATCTGGAAGTAGGAATGTACACCGAGATTACATTTCCGCAGAACAATGTCCGCTTCATTGCAGTCAACAGTGGTGTGGATAGTGCCAACCAGAGCGACAACGAGTTTGCTCCCTTTTTGAACATCATAAACGAGTTCTATGTTAAGGACGGCAGCAAAAAGGTACGGGCATCCTTAAAGCTGAAAGGCGAGTCCGGTGAGCATCTGACCACCATACCGCCCTACGGCTATGTGAAAGACGCAGAAAACTCCGAGCAGTGGATTGTCGATGATGAAGCCGCACAGGTTGTCAAACGCATCTTTGCTTTATGCATGGATGGTAATGGTCCGACACAAATCGCCCGTATACTCAAAGAGGAACAAGTGCTGACACCTACTGTCTATCAGGACAAGCAGAAACGGAAAGTGCGCTGTGCTTTGCCCGACAATCCCTATGGATGAAACGACAGCACAGTATCGGGCATTCTGGAACGGATGGAGTATTGCGGACATACCGTAAACTTCAAAACGCACCGACAGTCTTACAAGATCAAAAAGACCATCGAGAATCCGCCGGATCAATGGAAGATCTTCCGCAACACGCACGAAGCCATTGTGGATGAGGAAACCTTTGATCGGGTGCAGGAGCTTCGCCGAAACAAGCGCAGACCGGCTAAGACGGGCAAGAGCAATTTATTTTCCGGTGTTGCCTACTGTGCCGATTGCGGAGAAAAGCTGTACTACTGCACCACGCAAAACTTTGAGGAGCGGCAAGATCACTTTGTTTGTTCTACCTCTCGGAAGAAAGGCAAAGATGTGTGTGGAACACACTTTATCCGTGCAATGGTATTGGAAAAGGGTGTACTGAAATTCCTGCAAATCCTTCTTTGGTACATATCCGATTGCGAGGACTTGTTCCGTGAAAAACTCGGCGCCAAGCGTAAAGAAGAATTCAAAAAAGAGCTGGCTGCAAAACGCAGACAGCTCACACAGGCACAGCGCAGAATCGAAGAACTCGACCGACTGTTCAAGCGGATTTATGAGGACAATATTTCGGGTAAGATCAATGACAGTCGTTTTCAAAAGCTATCCGTTGACTACGAAAATGAGCAAACGGAGCTGACGGAAAAGATGCTGTTATGGGAACAGGAAATCGCCAAGCAGGAGGAAGAAGCGGACAGCATCGAGCAATTCATCCGCAGGGCGAAGAAATATCCCGAACTGACAGAACTGACACCGGCAATCCTAAACGATCTTGTAAACAAGGTGTATGTGTGTGCTCCCGACAAAAGCAGTGGACACAGAGTGCAGGATGTACGGATCAGCCTTGCCTGTATCGGTTTCCTGCCCGAAAGCATTATCTCGGAAATGGTCAATCACGCAGCAGAAAGCAGAACAGCGTGACTTCACGCCACGCTGCTCCAGTTAAACATTATAAACCTGTCTTATTACGAACTACCTTCGGGGAGGTCTTTTAATATAATAAGGGTTGTTGAAATCAGTTCTCGCCGTCGCCGTTTATGGTCGATATCTCGGGGGTTATCTCTTCGAGAACATCGAGGACTATCTTCACGGTGTCGAGGGAGGTGAATATCGTCACGCCGTTCTGGACGGCACAGCGGCGGATCTCAACACCGTCCTCAAAGTGGACGCCGGAGAGAATGGCGCGCGTGTTTATAACATAGCTGACATAGCCCGCGCGGATAGAATCGAGAATCTCGGTGCTGCCCTCGCTGAGCTTGCCGCGCACGCGGGTGCGTATGCCGTGCTTCTTGAGGAACGCCGCGGTTCCGGCGGTCGCCTCGATATTGAAGCCGAGGTGATAGAAGCGCTTGACGAGCGGCAGAGCCTCTTCTTTATCTTCATCGGCAAGGGTGACTATTATCGTACCGTATTCTTTCATCTTGACTCCGGACGCCTGAAGAGCCTTGTAGAGCGCACGGTTCAGGCGCTTGTCGTAGCCTATCGCTTCGCCGGTCGATTTCATCTCGGGCGAGAGATATGCGTCCATGCCTGTCAGCTTCTCGAACGAGAACGCCGGGGCTTTGACATACCAGCGCTTGCCGTCGGGCAGGCGCATATCGGTTATGCCCTGATCGTGCAGGCTCTGGCCGAGCATGACCTTTGTCGCGATGCGGACAAGGTTGCAGTCGGTGGACTTTGAAAGGAACGGCACACTTCGCGAAGCGCGGGGATTGACCTCGATAACATAGACGCTCTCGTCGCTGTCAACTATAAACTGTATATTGAACAGACCGACTATGCCTATGCCGAGTCCGAGCTTTGTGGTGTATTCGGCTATCGTGTCTCTGACCTTCTGCGAAATAGAGAACGGCGGATACACGCTCGTGCTGTCGCCCGAGTGGACGCCGGTACGCTCGACGAGCTCCATTATGCCGGGAATGAACACCTCACTGCCGTCGCAGATGGCGTCTATCTCAACTTCCTTGCCCATAAGATATTTATCTATGAGCACGGGCTTGTCCTCATCGACCTCAACGGCGTTCTTGAGATATTTTCTGAGCATAGTCTCGTTAGCGACTATCTCCATCGCCCTGCCGCCGAGCACGAAGCTCGGGCGCACAAGCACGGGGTAGCCTATGCGCGCGGCAACAGCCGCACCGGTCTCGATATCCGTAACGGCCTCGCCTTTCGGGTTCGGGATGCCGAGGGATTTTATAACGGCGTCAAACGCGTCCCTGTTCTCGGCGCGCTCAATGGCGTCACAGTCGGTGCCGATTATCTTCACGCCGCGCCTTGCAAGCGGAGCCGCGAGGTTGACGGCAGTCTGACCGCCGAGGGTGACTATAACGCCCTCCGGCTTTTCAAGATGGACTATATTCATGACATCCTCTGTCGTCAGGGGCTCGAAATAGAGCTTGTCGGCAGTGGTATAGTCGGTCGAAACGGTCTCAGGGTTGTTGTTGATTACTATCGCCTCATAGCCGAGCTGCTGAATGGCATGGACGGCGTGGACGGTCGAATAGTCAAACTCAACGCCCTGTCCTATACGGATAGGACCTGAGCCTAAAACTATTATCTTCTTTTTGTCCGACACAACGGACTCGTTCTCGCTCGCGTAGGTCGAGTAGAAATATGGCACATAGCTGTCAAACTCACTCGCACAGGTGTCGATCATCTTGTATGTCGGGAAGATATCCTCTTTGCATCTGCGCTCATATATGCTGTCCTCGCTCTCTTTCCAGAGCTCGGCGATATACGAATCGGAGAAGCCGAGGCGCTTTGCCTCGCGCAGAAGAATGTCGGAGCCGGGATTCGCCTCCATCTCCCTCTCGAAGTCGACTATCTTCTTTATCTTGTCGAGGAAGAACATATCTATATGCGTTATATCGCAGATAAGCGACGGGTCAACGCCCATCCACATCAGCTGGGATATTGCATAGAGACGGTCGTCCGTGCCCTCTTTGATATATTCGAGCAGCTCGTCAACGCTCATATGCGCCGAGTCGAACTTCTCCATATGCAGGTGGTTCTTGCTCTCCTCGAGCGAGCGTATCGCCTTGAGCAGGCTCTCTTCAAAAGTGCGTCCGACGCTCATGACCTCGCCGGTCGCCTTCATCTGGGTCGAAAGCGTGTTGTGCGCGGCGGGGAACTTGTCGAACGGGAAGCGCGGCATCTTGGTCACGACATAGTCGAGCGAGGGCTCGAAGCAGGCAGGGGTGTTTGCAAGCTGTATCTCATGCAGATCCATGCCGACCGCTATCTTCGCCGAGACGCGCGCTATCGGATATCCGCTCGCCTTTGAAGCGAGGGCGGACGAGCGCGAAACTCTGGGGTTGACCTCAATGACATAGTAGCGGAACGAATGGGGGTCGAGCGCAAACTGAACGTTGCAGCCGCCCTTTACTCCCAGGGCGCGGATAATTTTGAGCGCGGAATCCCTGAGCATCTGATATTCTTTATTCGTCAGTGTCTGGCTGGGCGCGACGACTATCGAGTCGCCGGTATGAATGCCGACGGGGTCGAGGTTTTCCATATTACAGACGGTGATAGCGGTGTCATTCGCGTCGCGTATCACTTCGTATTCTATCTCTTTGTAGCCCTTTATGCTCTTTTCGACGAGCACCTGATGCACGGGCGAGAGCGCAAGCGCGTTCTTCATCATGTCGCGCATCTCGTCGGGGTCATAGGCAAAGCCGCCGCCCGTTCCGCCGAGCGTGAACGCGGGGCGCAGGATAACGGGATAGCCTATCTTCTCCGCCGCCTCAAGACCCTCTTCGATACTGTAGGTTATCTGCGAGGGGACTATCGGCTCGCCGATGCTCTCGCAGAGCTCTTTGAAAAGCTCTCTGTCCTCGGCGCGCTCAATGCTCTCGGCATCCGTGCCGAGCAGCTCTATCTCGCACTCCTTGAGAACGCCTTTCTTCGCAAGCTGCATCGCAAGGTTGAGTCCGGTCTGACCGCCGATGCCGGGGACTATCGCGTCCGGGCGCTCATAGCGGCAGATACGCGCGAGGTATTCGAGCGTCAGCGGCTCCATATAGACTTTATCGGCTATGGTTGTGTCGGTCATTATCGTTGCGGGGTTCGAGTTCGCGAGGACGACCTCGTAGCCCTCCTCACGCAGGGCGAGGCACGCCTGAGTTCCCGCATAGTCGAACTCGGCAGCCTGACCGATGACTATAGGACCCGAGCCGATAACGAGCACCTTTTTTATATCAGTTCTCTTAGGCACGCTCCTTCGCCTCCTTCATATAGTCGATAAACTGACCGAACAGATAGCTGCTGTCCTGCGGACCGGGCGCGCTCTCGGGGTGATACTGCACGCTGAACACAAGGTCTTTCCTGCATCTGACTCCCTCGACGGTGTTGTCGAGAAGATTTATGTGCGTCACTTCGAGGTCGGTGCCCTCGACCGTTTTCGGGTCAACGGCGTAGCTGTGGTTCTGCGAGGTTATCTCTATCTTGTTGGTGTCGAGGTTCATGACCGGGTGGTTTCCGCCGCGGTGGCCGAACTTGAGCTTATATGTCTTTGCGCCGTAGGCGAGGGATATCATCTGATGTCCGAGGCAGATGCCGAAAATCGGATATTTGCCGCGAAGCGCCCTGACCGTGTTTATGACGGGAGTCACATCCTCGGGGTCGCCGGGACCGTTTGAGAGGAACACTCCGTCGGGCTTCATGAACTCAATTTCATCCGCCGGCGTGTCATAGGGCACGACAACGACGTTGCAGCCGAACTTGTTGAGGCTGCGCACGATATTGAGTTTCATGCCGCAGTCTATGGCTACGACGTTGAACTGCGGGTTCGAGGTGCGCGAATACCAGCGCTTTTTGCAGCTGACGCGGCTGACCGCATCGTGGGCGACGGGGGTATTTTTGATTATCTCCACCGCGACCTCAGCCGGGATATCGGGCGAGGTTATGAGCACGCGGCGCGAGCCCAAGTCGCGTATGCTGCGGGTGAGCTTTCTCGTGTCAACGCCGGAGATGCCGGGGATACCGTTCTCTTCGAGCAGCTCCGAGAGCGTCTTTGTGTATCTGAAGTTCGAGGGCATATCGTTGTAGTCATACACGATAAGGCCGCCGATGCTCAGGTTTTTGCACTCGAAATCGTCGTCGGTTATGCCGTAGTTGCCTATGAGCGGATATGTCATAACGACCATCTGATCGGTATACGACGGGTCGGAGACTATTTCCTGATAGCCGACCATCGAGGTGTTGAAAACTATCTCGCACACCCTGTCGGCATAGCTGCCGAAGCCGTATCCGTAGTACTCGCTGCCGTCCTCAAGGACGATCTTGCGGTCTATGAGTCTCATTTAAAAATACACTCCTTGATTTATCAGATAGAGCTTTTAAGTCTTTCGAGCACATCTCTGTAGCCGCCGAGAACATCGCCGAGGTCGCGGCGGAATCTGTCCTTATCGAGCTTTTTGTTTGTCTCCATATCCCAGAGGCGGCAGGAATCGGGGGATATCTCATCGCACAGGACAAGTCCCTCGTCGGTGCGGCCGAACTCGAGCTTGAAGTCGACAAGGCGCACGCCGCCCTTTGCGAACAGCTCGGTCATCAGCTCGTTTATGCGCTTGGACATGGCTCTGAGCTCGTCGAGCTCCTCCTGCGTGGCGAGACCGATGGCGGTTATCTGGCTGTCGTTTATCATCGGATCGCCGAGCTCGTCGCTCTTGTAGCTGAACTCAACGACCGTGTTCTTCAGGGGTGAACCCTCCGGCACGCCGTATTTCTTTGAAAAGCTTCCTGCTGCGATGTTTCTGACTATGACCTCAACCATAACGATCTCAGCCTTCTTCGCGAGGACGGTGGTTTCGTCGATGACCTTGAGAAGATGGGTCTTGACTCCGTTCTTCATGAGGTAATCAAAGATGATGTTGGAGATTGCCGCGTTGAGTTTTCCTTTTCCGGGCAGATCCTCTTTCTTGACGCCGTTGCCGGCAGTGGCGGTGTCCTTGTACTTGATGATGCAGGTACCGGGCTCCTCCGAACTGTAAACGACCTTGCTCTTGCCTTCATACAACTTTTCCATACCGCAGTTTCCTTTCGCTTTTCGTATTTTTATTTATTTGCTCCGCTCGGAGAGTTTCCCCTCAAAGCGGTCTTTGGTGATAACATCCGGGATAGGGGTCGGATAGACTCCGTTGAAGCACGCGCTGCAGAAGTTCTCGCTGCCTATCAGATTTTTAAGCTCCGACTCCGGCAGATATCCGAGGGAATCCGCGCCGATTATGTCGGCAATCTCCTCCACCGAGTGGTGGCAGGCGATAAGATTTTCGCGCGAGTCAACATCAGTGCCGTAGTAGCACGGATGCATGAACGGCGGCGAGGAGATGCGCATATGCACCTCTTTTGCCCCCGCTTCGCGCAGGAGATTGACTATCTGGCGGCTCGTCGTGCCGCGCACTATCGAGTCGTCGATGAGCACTATTCTCTTATCCTTTACGGATTCGCTTATCGCGCTGAGCTTTATTCTCACCTGATCGATTCTCTTGTCCTGACCGGGCGAGATGAAAGTTCTGCCGATATATTTGTTTTTTATGAAGCCCATTCCGTAGGGTATTCCCGACGCCTCGGCATAGCCCAAAGCGGCGTCGATTCCCGAATCCGGGACGCCCATAACAACATCGGCTTCAACCGGATGGGTCTTTGAAAGTATCGCGCCGGCATTTTTGCGCGCCGCGTGGACGGATACACCGTCAATGACGGAGTCCGGTCTTGCAAAATAGATATACTCAAAAATGCATGAGCGCCTCGGCTTTTCGCCGCAGTGATCCCTGTTCGAGCGCACGCCGTTTTCGTCAAAGACGAGTATCTCGCCGGGGAGTATATCGCGCTCGAATTTTGCGCCGACCGCGGAGAGCGCACAGCTCTCGGACGCGACGACATATGTGCCGTCGAGCGTCTTGCCGTAGCACAGCGGGCGGAACCCGTAAGGGTCGCGCGCCGCGAGCAGCTTTGCGGCTGACATGAGCACGAGGGAATACGCGCCCTCGAGCCTGTTCATCGCGCTGCTCAGCGCATTTTCTATCGAAGGACTGTTGAGGCGCGCCTGCGTGACGATATAGGCGATTATCTCGGTGTCGCTCGTCGTGTGGAAGATAGCGCCGCCGAGCTCAAGCTCGCTGCGCAGTTCATAGGCGTTGCTGAGGTTTCCGTTGTGGGCAAGAGCCATCTTGCCCTTCTGATGGTTGACCTCGATGGGCTGGCAGTTCGCTCTGCTGTTGCCGCCGGTCGTGCCGTAGCGCGCGTGGGCGACAGCCATCCTGCCCTGCGGGAACTTCATCAGGTCGTCGCGCGAGAAGACTTCGTTGACAAGTCCGATATCCTTGCGCGAAGCGAACACTCCATCGTCGTTGACGACTATGCCGCAGCTCTCCTGCCCTCTGTGCTGCAGGGCATAGAGACCGTAGTAGGCGAGATCCGCCACGGGACCGGGCTTGGGTGAATAGACTCCGAAAACGCCGCACTCTTCATGCAAGTTTGCCATAGGTATTTATTCTCCGATCTCAGATTTTTCAAGCGCTGCGGCTATAAAGCCTTTGAACAGCGGGTGAGCCTTGTTGGGACGGGACTTGAACTCGGGGTGATACTGCACTCCGACATAGAACGGGCGGTCGGAAATTTCGACCGTTTCAACGAGTCTGCCGTCGGGCGAAAGGCCCGAGAGGGTGAGTCCGTTCTGGGTAAGTATATCGCGATAATCGTTGTTGAACTCGTAGCGGTGGCGGTGGCGCTCGGAAATTTCGGACTTTCCGTAGCAGCGCTCCATTGTTGTGCCGGGCTTGATAACGCAGGGATATGCGCCAAGGCGCAGTGTGCCGCCCTTGTCTATATTATCGCTCTGACCGGGCATAAAGTCAATGACCTTGTTCTTGCAGAGCTCATCGAACTCGCCCGAGTGGGCGTCTTTTATACCCGCGACATCGCGCGCGTATTCGATAACCGCAATCTGCATTCCGAGGCAGATTCCGAAATAGGGAACATTGTTCTCTCTGGCATATTTCGCCGCGAGGATCATTCCCTCGATTCCTCTGCCGCCGAAGCCGCCGGGGACGATTATTCCGTCGAGGTGCGAGAGCTCCTGCTCGTAGTTCGCCTCGGTCAGATTCTCGGAATCGATCCAGTCGATGCGGATATGGGTGTTGAGAGTGTAGCCCGCGTGGCGAAGCGCCTCGGCAACGGACAGATACGCGTCATGGAGCTGGACATATTTGCCGACAAGACCTATCTTGACTTCCTTTTCGCGGTTCTTGATGCGGTGGACAAGCTCCGTCCACTCGTCGAGATCCGGTTCGGGAGCGTCTATATTCAGCTCGCGGCAGACGACGGACGAGAAGTTCGACTTCTCGAGCATCAGCGGAGCTTCGTAGAGATAAGGCAGGGTGATGTTCTCGATAACGCAGTCGGGCTTGACGTTGCAGAAGAGCGATATCTTCTTGAAGATAGCCTCCTCAAGCGGCTCGTCACAGCGCAGGACGATTATGTTCGGGTTGATGCCCATGCCCTGCAGCTCCTTGACCGAGTGCTGGGTGGGTTTGGACTTATGCTCGTCCGATCCACGCAAAAACGGCACCAGAGTGACATGGATAAAGAGGCTGTTCTCACGCCCCACCTCAAGAGATATCTGTCTTACAGCTTCGAGGAAAGGCTGGGATTCAATGTCACCTATAGTGCCGCCGATCTCAGTGATGACCACGTCAGCATCGGTTTTCTTGCCGACACGGTATACGAAATCCTTTATTTCATTTGTTATATGGGGTATGACCTGAACGGTCGAGCCGAGATACTCGCCGCGGCGCTCTTTGTTGAGCACGTTCCAGTATACTTTACCGGTGGTGAGATTCGAGTATTTGTTAAGATCCTCGTCGATGAAGCGCTCGTAGTGGCCGAGGTCGAGATCGGTCTCCGCGCCGTCTTCCGTGACGTAAACTTCGCCGTGCTGATAGGGGCTCATGGTGCCCGGGTCAACGTTGATATAAGGATCGAGCTTCTGCGCCGCTACCTTGAGTCCGCGCGCTTTGAGTATTCGTCCGAGTGACGCCGCAGTTATCCCCTTTCCGAGGCCGGATACGACGCCTCCGGTCACAAAGATGTACTTTGTCATTAATATCCCTCCGTATTTTATCCTTTTCTTTTTTATATACTTCTCCGGTTAAGGTTTCACACGTACTTTCATTATATCATATTATAACACACCTTCCCTGCCGACTTCTACGGTATTCTGTACTAAAAGCGAGTGCTTTGGAACCGAAAAATATGACAACGCGGTCAACTGCCCGCAAAACCCGATGAGATGTGGGACACTCGATTCCGAAAAAGCAAAAAGCAAAGGCGTCCGCCGATGGGGGTACTGTCCCCGGGGGAATGAACGCCTTTGCTCATTTGAGGCGTATTTTATCATATTAAAAGACCCGTGTCAATCGCGTAATTTATATGTATCGCACTTTATTTTCCGAAACGGCTGAGAGAAAAGAGCGCCGTCGAAAAAATTTTTCCGGCGCGAGTTCAACTCCGCCGCATTTTCTCAGAAAAGCGGTTACATCTTGCTCATAAAATCGCTCTTCAAAAAGCTTCGATTGCGGCTATTTGCACAAAAATAAAGAATTGTCCGAAAACGCCTTGACAAACGATTTTGCTGCGCGTATAATTCAGCGCATAAAGGCAATGGCGTCTTTGAACCGAACGGGTTCATTGACGCCATTTTTTATTTTTCGCCTTAAAATATGAAAAAGGAGCGCTAACTTATGAGCACAGTATCTGATTATTTCGGAAGTCTCGTTTTTGACGACAGAGTGATGAAAGCAATGCTTTCCGCCGATGTTTACCAGTCTCTCAAGAAGACTATTGACGAAGGAGCAAGTCTCAATAATGACGTCGCCAACGCAGTTGCCGCCGCTATGAAGGACTGGGCCGTTGAGCATGGCGCGACCCATTTCACCCACTGGTTCCAGCCCCTGACCGGCATCACCGCCGAGAAGCATGACAGCTTCATAACCCCCGCATCCGACGGACGCGTTATCATGGAGTTCTCGGGCAAGGAACTGATAAAAGGCGAGCCGGACGCATCGTCCTTCCCGTCGGGCGGACTCAGAGCAACCTTTGAAGCCCGCGGCTACACCGCGTGGGATCCCACTTCCTACGCATTTATAAAAGACAAGACCCTCTGCATCCCCACGGCGTTCTGCTCTTACGGCGGCGAGGCACTCGACAAGAAAACGCCTCTGCTCCGTTCCATGCAGGCTCTCAACAAGCAGGCTCTTCGTATTCTCAGACTCTTCGGCAACACCGATGTAAAGTGCGTGCGCACCTCCGTCGGCCCCGAGCAGGAATACTTTCTTGTTGGCAAGGCTCTCTATGAGCAGCGCAAAGACCTCGTCTTCTGCGGACGCACTCTTTTCGGCGCAAAGGCGCCCAAGGGTCAGGAGATGGACGACCACTATTTCGGAGTTATCAAACCGAGAGTCGCCGCTTACATGGCAGACCTCAACGAAGAGCTCTGGAAGCTCGGCGTTCTTGCAAAGACCGAGCACAACGAAGTCGCACCGTCTCAGCATGAGCTCGCACCCATATACACCACAACGAACATCGCCACCGACCACAACCAGCTGACTATGGAGATCATGCAGAAAGTCGCCGCGAAGCACGGACTTGTCTGCCTGCTCCACGAGAAGCCGTTCGCCGGAGTCAACGGTTCGGGCAAGCACAACAACTGGTCCATGGCTACGGATACCGGAGTCAACCTCCTCACCCCCGGCGAGACCCCCTATGAGAACGCACAGTTCCTGCTGTTCCTCTGCGCGGTCATCAAAGCCGTTGACGACTATCAGGATCTGCTCCGCGTCTCCGTCGCGACCGCAGGCAACGACCACAGACTCGGCGCGAACGAAGCTCCGCCCGCAGTTGTCTCTATGTTCCTCGGCGACGAGCTGACCGCAGTTCTCGACGCTATAGAGAACGACGCGCCCTACAGCGGCAGCGAAAAGACAACAATGAAGCTCGGCGTTCATGTTCTGCCGAAGTTCACCCGCGACACCACCGACCGCAACCGCACATCGCCCTTTGCGTTCACCGGCAACAAGTTTGAGTTCCGTATGCTCGGCTCGTCGAACAGCATCGCCTGCGCGAACATCATGCTCAACGCCGCTGTTGCGGAGTCGCTCAAGATATATGCGGACCGCCTCGAAAATGTCGATGACTTCGAGACCGCTCTGCACGACATGATAAAGAAGACCATAAAAGACCACAAGAGAATTATCTTCAACGGCAACGGCTATGACGACGCGTGGATAAAGGAAGCTACCGAGGAACGCGGACTGCTGAATCTCCGCACCACTCCGGACGCTATGCCCGCGATGATTGCCGACAAGAACGTGAAGATGCTCACCGCTCACAAGATATTCTCACCCGCAGAGCTTCACAGCCGCTATGAGATACTTCTTGAAAACTACTCAAAGACCGTCAATATAGAAGCTCTGACCATGGTCGACATGGCGAGAAAAGAGATTCTCCCCGCAGTCGAGGGCTACACGAAGTCGCTTGCAGAAACCCTCGCCGCGAAGAAAGCGGCAGTCGCAGGTCTCCCCTGCAAATACGAGACCGCAACCATCGCGAAGCTCTCCGAGCTGTCCGATGAAATAGCCGACGCGACCGCAGACCTTGACAGCGAGATAGCAAAGTTCCAGGCTATCGAGGATGTCACCGAAGCGGCGAATGATATCAGAGACGTTATCCTCGGCAAGATGGACGCCCTGCGCGCCGTCTGCGACGAGGCTGAGACGATAACCGCCAAGGAGTTCTGGCCGTTCCCGACCTACAGCGACCTGCTCTTCAGCGTAAAATAAAAATCCACAACCCTTTTTACAATAACAAAAGCGCCCGAGTCGGGAGAAGTAACGCGGAATACCGCTCAAAGCGAGCATGGGACGGTGAGAGCCATGCAGTAAGCTCCGCGCGAATAACCCCCGACGAGCTGCAAGCCGAAAGGACTACCGAGTAGGTGCGCCGGACACGCCGACCGTTACAGCGGCGAGGCTTTCTTCGAAGCCGAAAAGAGAACAAAGATAGGTGGCACAGCGAGTTGGCACTTGCCCTATCGAATGCTGAAACTAACCGAAAGGAAAGATTACTATGTGTTCGATAATGGGTTACTGCGACTGCTGTGCCGCTTTTTCCGATTTTGAGGAAGGATTCAAAAAGACCGTTTCAAGAGGACCGAACGACAGCCGGATAATAGACACCGGCAAAGGTCTGCTCGGCTTCCACCGCCTTGCGATAATGGGGCTGACTCCCGACGGAATGCAGCCGTTTGAATTGGACGGCAGCTATGTCGTCTGCAACGGCGAGATATACGGCTACGAGAAGATAAAAGAGGAGCTTGCAAAGAAATACACATTCAAAAGCGGCTCCGACTGCGAGATACTTCTCCCGCTCTACCGCGAATACGGCGTGGATATGTTCAGGATGCTCGACGCCGAGTTTGCGCTGATTATCTATGACGGCGAAGAGAAAAAATATATCGCCGCAAGAGACCCGATAGGCATTCGCCCGCTCTACTACGGCTATGACAAAAAAGGTGTTATCATGTTCGCGAGCGAGGCGAAGAACCTCGTCGGAATGTGCAGGCATGTTATGCCCTTCCCGCCCGGACACTACTATAAAGACGGCGAGTTTGTCCAGTACTGCGACATAGCGGCGGTCGACGAGGTCTGCCATGACGACCTCGAGACGGTTTGCAAAAACATCCGCGAAAAGCTCATAGCGGGCGTTGACAAAAGGCTCGTTGCGGACGCCAAGGTCGGCTTCCTGCTCTCCGGCGGACTCGACTCCTCCCTCGTCTGCGCCATAGCGGCGAGGCAGAGCAAAAAGCCAATACGCACCTTTGCAATAGGCATGAGTGAGGACGCTATCGACCTCAAATACGCAAAGGAAGTCGCCGACTACATCGGCAGCGACCACACCGAGGTCATCATCAACCGGGAGATGGTCCTCCAGAGCCTGGAAGAGGTCATCCGCCTGCTGGGCACCTGGGACATCACCACCATCCGCGCCAGCATGGGCATGTATCTGCTGTGCAAGGCCATCCATGAGCAGACCGATGTCCGTGTCCTGCTGACGGGCGAGATCTCCGATGAGCTGTTCGGCTACAAGTACACCGACTATGCCCCCACCGCCGACGCCTTCCAGCAGGAGAGCCAGAAGCGCATCCGCGAGCTTTATATGTACGATGTCCTCCGCGCCGACCGCTGCATCTCCTCCAACAGCATCGAGGCCCGTGTGCCCTTCGGCGACCTGGACTTCGTCCGCTACGTGATGGCCATTGACCCCGAAAAGAAGCTGAACAGTTACGGCAAGGGCAAGTACCTGCTGCGCAAAGCCTTCGAGGGCGACTGGCTGCCGCCGGAGATCCTGTGGCGTGAAAAGGCTGCCTTCTCCGACGCCGTGGGCCACAGCATGGTAGACGACATCAAGGAGTATACCGAGAGCCTTTACACCGACGAGGAGTTCCAGCTCCGCCGGGCAAACTATTCGGCCCACTGCATGCCGTTCACCAAGGAGAGCCTGTTCTACCGCGAGATCTTCGAGAAATACTACCACGACCAGAGCCGCACCATCGTCGATTTCTGGATGCCCAACAAGGCATGGCCCGGCTGCAACGTCAACGATCCCTCCGCCCGTGTGCTGGCAAACTACGGCGCATCGGGGGTGTGATTTTTATTTTCGCTCTAGATGCAACAATTTTGCATCTAGAGTTTTTTTGTGCAAGCAAATAAGTTCAAAGAATTTTAGCAAATTCTAACAATATTGATTTCAAAAAACTAGTCAGCCTGTATAGGCCTTTAAATCTGCACAAAAAAGCGGCCGCTTTCCAATTTGGAAAACTGCCGCTTTTTTGCTGCGTCTTGCACATCTGCTCCCAACATGCTACGCATTTTGCAGAAGGAAGCGGTCCCCAGCACGTTGCTGGAACGTCAAGTCGTTTTTTGTTGTGCTAAGGCGTCCCGGAATTCCTTCCATAGGCCGCTGCGCCCGGTCAAACGGTCCGCTGTTTCCTCGCCGAAGGTGAGTTTCAGCTTTTGATAGGCTTCCCGCAGATTGACCGGCCGGGACGTGGTGTTATGTGCATCCGATGCTACCACATCAATGACACCGCTGCTCAGCCAGCGTTCCACCCGCCGCCGCTTCCAGAAGCTGCCCGGCTCCAGCACCGTGGAACCGTTCATCTGGCAGGCCACAGGATACCGGGCTTTCAGCTTTTCCAGCAGGCCCCGCGATTCCAGGCAGCGGTAGCGCTCCACATGGGCCATCAGAATGGAGTAGCCGCACACAGCCACTTCTTCCAGCCCGTTTTCCAGCTCTTTGGCGGAAGTCTGCGGTAAAAACTCCATCAGCACCCAGTCTGTACCGGCCAGCGTGGGCAGGCCGTTTTCTCTGGCCGCATCCCGCAGCATGGGGTTGTACAGCAGCTCCGCACCGGGGTACAGCCGCAATCCATACCCCTGCTGTTGACAATAGGCCTGCGCTGCATCCAGGTGGCGCTGGTAGCGCTCCTGCGGAAAGGCCTCCAGGCCCGGTGTCGCGTGGGTGGTGGCCACCAATGTGGTGATGCCGTTGGCGGCAGCTGCGTCCAGCATCGCCCGCATCTGTTCTTCCGTGCGGGCACCATCGTCCACTCCATAGACCACATGCGTATGCAGATCTAAAAACTGTTCTGTCATGGGCTCAGCTCTTCTTTTCTTCTGCCTCTTTTTCGTAGGCCTTGTAATAACTGGAATAATGCGATTTGTAATAATACTTCTTGTTGGCAAAGCCCTCGTAATCCACCTGATTGAGGATGGTGCCGAGGATGGGGCAGCCCGTTTGTTCCAACTGGTTTTTGGCGTCGATCAGCTCCTGCCGGTGGACCTGATTGTAGCTCACCACCAGCAGAATGCCATCGCAGACCTTGGCGATCTCCGCAGCATCAATGACCACGCCCACCGGAGCCGCATCCACGATCACGTAATCGTACCGCTCTGCCAGTCCATCCAGCAGGTTCTGAAACCGCTCAGAGCTCAGCAGCGGGATGGGATTCAGCAGTTCGTGGCCCATAGGGATAAAGTCCATGCCCGGAACGTTGGTGTGGAACAGGACTTCCTCCTTTTCGGCAATGCCGGCCAGATAGTGAGACAGGCCCTGCTTTTTGGAACCCGGCGCAAACTGCACCCCATAAACAGTGGTGATCATGCTCCGCCGCAGGTCCGTATCCACCAGGACCACCCGCTTGCCTCGCTCTGCCAGCTTCCGGCACAGCGTAATGCTGGTAAAGCTCTTGCCCTCGGATGCGTGGGAACTGGTAAGCATGATCTTTTTGATATCCCGACCCAAAAAGGAGACATTGGTGGAAAGGGTGTTGAAGGCCTCATTGACCGGGTAGCTCAACTGGGGAAGTTTTCGAAATTCAAGTCTGTTCACAGCGTTTTCCCTTCCGGCAGCTTCAGGCCGATCTGCTTGTCTGCCCTCTGGTATTTTGGCTCATCGCCCTTTTCCAGCGGGATCACCGCCATCGTCACCAGGCCGGTGTATTTCTTGATGTCCTCCGTCGTCTTGTAGGTATCGTCCAGCAATGTCATCACAACAACGACACCCGCACTGACCACAAAGCCCAGCAATGCTCCCAGCAGGATGCTTTTGGTTTTGTTCGGGCTGACCGGCTCCGTCGGAACCAGTGCTGTGGACATGATAGAGATCTTGTCCGTTGCCATCTTTTTGGCAATGTAGTCCTGCACCACGGTAACATACTCATTGGCGATGTCTGCTGCTTCCTGCGCAGACTCCGACGTCACGGTGATCTCCACCATCCGGGTGTTGGAGGCATTGGTCACAGAGAGCATCTTATCCAGCTGGCTGTAGGTATAGGGCAGGTCCAGGTTGGAGATCACCTTCTCCTGCACCTCCCACATATGAAAGACTTGGATATAGTCATCGGTCAGGGCCGTGCCGATCTGGAGATCGGAGATGTTGATGTCCGAGTCTTTCTGGCTGATGACGTAAATGGTAGACGACGCCTGATACTTGGGCGTCACAAAAAACAGCACCCCAATGGCTGCGATCAGGGCGCAGGCCACGGTCGCTGCTGCGATCTCCCGCCACTTTCCCAGCAGCGCATAAAGCAGCTCCAGGAGGTCAATGGTCTCCTCGTCTCCATTGCCGGGCTGGGGCGAATTCACCTTATTGGGGGGTGGCATTTGGTATTCTGACATAGTTTTGTTCTCCCTTTGATTTATTCTGAAGCAGAAAGAAAGCAGTGGCAGCAAATGCCACTGCCTTCTGTAAACCTACAAAAGGTACTTTCTCAAACTTAGACCTTTGCAGTCTTCTTGGTCGCGACCACGGAACGCCTCCTGACGTTCCATGCGGCTGGCGTTGGTCCCATCTCCGACCGTCATCCGGCTGCGGACAAAGGTCTCGGCCTGGTCCCCATGCAACGTCAGGGTCGTGCCCTTGGTCATTGCAGGGTCTATGGAGGAGAAATCATCCTCCAATGTCACAGTGACACCGCCTGCCAGATCGTTCAGCTCCGAGATGCCATCCATGTTCATGGCCACGTAAAAATCAATGGATTCTCCCAGCAGAAGACCTTCCACTGCCTCACGGGCATACTCGCAGCTTTCCTCCTTGCCATCGCCGAAGCCATGCGCAAGGCTGATCTGCATTTCTTTGGTGCCGATGGGGCTGCCAAGGTAGCCCAGCACAGTGCATTCTGTCATGGTATCCCGGTCGATCTTCAACTGACGGATAACCTGACGTTCCGGATCGATGACGATCAGCCGCTGGAAATCTCCCTGGCCGCCCTGGTAAGCACCCTCGCTCTCCACAGCACTGTCATGGTCCACGCCCATCACGAGGATGGAGGTCAGCCCCTCCCGGCGCTGGTATGTGACGCCGTTGTATTCCTGCGTTTCCACCGCTTCCGTCTGGGTCAGATCCCCGCGTACTTCTTCAACGCTCCTGGTCTCCAGCCAGCGTCCCCCTGCATACAGGATCACACCCAGCAGAAGGATGCCTGCCGCAATGACCAGGATCAGCCACTTTGCTTTTCCTGCCTGGTCATATCGTTTCAAAAAGTTTTTCCCCTCCTCAGGGCACAATGACATCCGAGGTATAAAGCCTCATTCATAGAATATCACCTTTTTTAGCTATTTGTCAATGTTTTCCTCCATGTTTTTTCATTTTTTCCTACCCCCCCCCCGAAAATATGAAACGCATACAAAAAATCATTTTCTTTATGATTTATATCCGTCATTCTGCGTTTTCTGCATTGGAGTTTCATATGAAATGCTGTTCCCGGCACAACGAGGAGCGCCCCCGCACAAAACAGTTTCTGTGCGGAGGCGCTCCCTTTTTATTTTCTTATTTCATTTGTCTGCTCAGGCATCCGAGCGGGAGAAGGCATTCTTCATATTGCAGCTCAGTTCAAAGAGGACCTTGTTCAGCGTATCGGCAGCGCGGGCCTTCAGCTCTCTGGCGATGGCCTCGTTGGCCTCCGTGCGCAGGGCGGCACGGCGGGCCGGGTCGGCCTCCTGGGCCTGTTTTTCGTCGTAGGCGTTCAACAGAGCGCGTGTGGCGGAGAGGACGCCCTCCTCGTAGCGCTCGATGTGGAAGATGGACTTGCCGTAAGCCGCATCGGCCATGGCGGCGATCATCCGGCTGACCCAGTAGAAGCTCTCGGTGGAGACTTCGCCAGTGGTGCAGGCGAGGTAGGCCGGGGTGGTGTCCACATTGGCATAGAACGGCACCATCGTGTTGAAGGCGTTGGACGCATAGGCGATCCACTCCACCGTGCGGAACTCCTCCGGCAGATCCGGGCGCATCTGGGTCAGCGCCATGAAGCTGTTGCGGTTGATGCCGATCGTACGGTAGGCACCCTTGCTCTTCGGGTCGCCATAGGCGGCATACGGGTCATACGGTGTACCCTGATAGTGCGAAGACAGCAGGTATTTCACGTCTTCCGGTGTGATCTTCCGCTCTGGGACCATGCACCAGGGCAGGTCGTCCGAATGCGGGGTATAGTCTGCATCGGGGCCTTCCCAGACCCAGGTGTTGGGGTTCAGATGCCGCAACATGAACCAGGCGCGCGGTGTGTTATACACATGATCGGCGTCGTCGTGGCTGCCGAAGGCATCGCGTGGGTTGAAGCTGCCGTCCAGCGAGAGGTCAAGGTGGTGCTTGTCCACAAAGGCCTTCAGGTCGTCCGAGCACATGTAGTTTTCCTGTGCGCCGTAGGCATCAGCAAAGTCAAAGCTGTCGATGCCGAGCTGGTTGGGCATCACGACATAACTGTCATCCGGCACACGGCGGGCCATCCAGTGGTGGCCGCCGATGGTCTCCAGCCACCAGATCTCGTTCACATCCTGAAACGCGATGCCGTTCATCTCATAGGTGCCGTACGTCCGGAGCAACTCGCCCAGGCGCACCACGCCCTCGCGGGCCGAGCGGATATAGGGCAGCACGAGGCAGACGATGTCCTCCTCGCCGATGCCGCCGGGCACTTCCGGCCGTTCCCCTTTGGCGGGCTGGTACACCACCAGCGGGTCTGCACCCAGAACGCGCGGGTTGGATGTGATGGTCTCGGTGGCCGTCATGCCCACATGGGCCGCATTGACGCCCGCTGCCGCCCAGATGCCCTCGCCTTCCACCGCGTTGGGCATGGCCGTCATCCGCAGCGCATGGCCGGGCAGCGGCACCTCCACATGGGAGATCACCGACCGATAGACGGCCGGGTGTTCCTCCGGTTGCACGACCACGAACTTTTTGGCCGTGAAATGCCCCGAACCCGAATCGTCGTTGCGGGCGACCATGGTGGAGCCATCGTATGATGCGTTTTTGCCGACTAAGATTGTAGTACAAGCCATTGTTCTGTCCTCCGAAATTGTTTCTTTGTCTTTTCGGTTTGCCGAGGCTATTGTAAGCCTTTTTTGGGGAAAAGGCAAGATTTTTTGAGAAGGGAGCGTGGAAGTACGATTTATGGGATATCATGGAATGTATTATGAATGCAGGTCACAAGCTTGATTGCAAAAGTGAAGGTCAGGTTCAAGGGATAAAAAAAGAGGTCAGAGGT